>Ga0210401_10000523_pt1 | contig 46538 bp, 46 predicted proteins | sample IncBWH32MmetaG_FD_150866 | JGI IMG/M metagenome (GOLD analysis project Ga0210401, IMG submission 150866) | Forest soil microbial communities from Barre Woods Harvard Forest LTER site, Petersham, Massachusetts, United States - Inc-BW-H-32-M | ecosystem: Environmental > Terrestrial > Soil >...
ATTCTACACATATGCCAATTGCAATGGCTTCTCCATGCAATAGGCTGTTTTTTTTGTCTAAAAAATGAGTTTCGATGGCGTGTCCGGCAGTATGCCCAAAGTTTAAAATTTTACGAATATTTTTTTCGGTTGGGTCTTTTAATACAACCTTGTTTTTTACTGAAACCGAATCGTGTATAAAAGAAGTAAGATTAGTTTCAGGTAATTTGGACAGAGACAAAAACTTTTTCCACAGTTTTTTGTCGCCAATTAGGGCTGCTTTTACAATTTCAGCAAAGCCATTTTTAATGTGTCGAACAGGTAGTGTTTTTAAAAAAAAATCATTAATAAAAACACCTTCGGGTTGTGTAATGGTGCCAATTAAATTTTTGTAGCCATTAAAATCGATGCCGTTTTTTCCTCCAACTGATGCATCTGCCGTAGCCAATAGGGTAGTGGGCACGTTAACAAAATGCATGCCTCGCTTAAAAGTACTGGCAATAAACCCTCCTAAATCACAAACAACCCCACCGCCCAAACAAATAAGTAAAGAGTTTTTATCTGCATTATTATTGAGTAAAAAATTCCAGCAAGTGAGCGCAGTATCAAGGGTTTTATGTTTTTCTCCTGAAGAAATAGAAAATACATTTGCACCCTTCAAGACTTTATTCTCTTTAAAAAATAAAGGCAGGCAGTATTTTTGCGTGTTTTTATCGCAGAGAATAAAAATATTTGAAAAAGAATGCTCTTTTAAAAAATGATTTAGATGATTAAAATCATTTTTTTCAAAATAAACAAAATATCCTGCTGAGTTCAGTTTCATGGCTCTTACAAAAGTAATTAAAATGCGTAGTTGTAATTTTTAATTTTAAGGCTTGACGTTTCATTTCTAAAATTATCTTTGTACCCGCATGATTTCATTCGACGATACCGAAAAGGCCTTTATATCTAAAAGTGACGCTGATTTAATAAGGTCATATAGGCTCTTTAAAATTATAGGAAACCCAACATTTGTGAAGCTTGGCGGTGTTTTCACTCCTTTAGCTTTAGGTTTGCACCTACCAATAAAGGGCATAATTAAAAACACTATATATAAGCAATTTGTTGGTGGAGAAACTATAGCTGAGTGCAACGAAACTATTAAAGAGCTTGCAAAATATAACATAGGCACTATTTTAGATTATTCAGTAGAGGGTAAAGAAGCCGAAACTGATTTTGATGCCTGTATGAATGAAACCATTGAAACCGTTCATCGTGCTAAAAATGACCAAAGCATTCCGTTTTGTGTTTTTAAAATAACGGGTTTAGCGCGTTTTGCTTTGCTTGAAAAAGTAAGTGCTAAACAAAGTCTGAATGAATCTGAAAAGGAGGAATGGCAACGCGTAAAGCAGCGTGTACAAAGCATTTGCGAACAAGCTTACAAATTTTCAAAGTCTATTTTTTTTGATGCTGAAGAAAGTTGGATACAAACTGCTATTGATGATTTAGCTACTGAAAACAAAGAAAAATTTAATAAAGAAACTGCCATAATTTATAACACCTATCAGCTATATAGGCATGATAGGTTTGTTTATTTAGAACAGTGCATTAAAGAAGCAAAAGAAAAAAATTATCATATTGGCGCTAAACTAGTTCGGGGTGCTTATATGGAAAAAGAAAGAAAACGTGCTTTAGAACTGGGTTATCAATCGCCTATACAACCAAATAAAGAGGGTAGCGATACTGATTATAATTTGGCCTTGGAGCTTTGTGTGAAAAATATTGACCATGTAAGCATTTGTGCGGGTACACATAATGAACAGAGTAGTTTGTTATTGGTAGACCTGATGCAGAAAAATAATCTCCAACCTAGTGATAAGCGAATTTATTTTGCGCAGTTGCTGGGAATGAGCGATCATATCAGTTACAACCTGTCATTAGCCAATTATAATGTAGCTAAATATGTGCCTTATGGTCCGGTAAAAGGGGTTTTACCTTATCTTTTGCGAAGAGCGCAAGAAAACACTTCTGTAAAGGGGCAAACGGGGAGAGAGCTTTCTCTTATTATTAAAGAAAAAAAGCGCAGAAAAAAGTAAACACTTAATGTAATTAAGTGTTTGTAAATCATTATACTAAGTGGTTTTCCGTTTCATTTAAAAAATCCAAAAATAATTTGTTTTTTTTATAATATTGAGTAGTTTTGTTACTCAATAATGATAGAAACTCTTATATCATCTAAGACTCGAGTTAAACTGTTAATGAAATTTTTTCTTAACAGCAACACCACGGCTTATTTACGAAGCTTGGAAGAAGAGTTTGGCGAATCTACTAACGGTATTCGTTTAGAATTAAACAAGTTTGAAAAAGCAGGATTTATAGATTCATACAGCGAAGGCAATAAAAAACTATTTAAAGCCAATACTAAGCACCCACTTTTTAAAGATATAAATAGCATTGTACTTAAACTTACTGGTTTAGACTACATTGTTGATTACATAGTGCAACGCATTGGCGATTTGCACAAAGTTTATTTAGTTGGAAAGTTGGCAAATGGTCAAAATACCGATATTATTGATATTGTTTTAGTTGGAGATAATATTAACCAAACTTTTTTGCTTGAGCAGGTACAAAAAGCAGAAAAGAAAATTGGTAAAAAAATTAGATATGTGCATTTTGGTTCGGAAGAATTTAATTTAACTAAAATTAAAGAACCTGGCATGCACCCCTTGCTCCTTTGGAGTAAGTAGAAATGGATTAATTATCATGCTGAATTTGTAGAGGCATGATTTAATATAAGCTCACTTAGTTAAATGGGACTGAGGAGGCGGAGCTGTGAAAGAATTAAGAGTTTAAAATGCAGGGAGTAGAAGTGAAAATACAAAGCGGTAAAAATTGGCATGCTTTATATGTTTCTTCTCGTCAGGAAAAAAAAGTACAGGATAGTTTATTGAAAAAGGGTATAGAAGCTTATACGCCTATCCAGAAAACCATGAGGCAGTGGAGTGATCGTAAAAAAATGGTGGAGTTGCCTCTTATAAGTGGATATGTATTTGCTTATATCTCTCCGCAAGAACAAGATAAAACAATACAAACTAAAGGTGTAGTAAATTTTGTACGTAGCGAAGGCAAAATAGCTGTAGTGCGCGATATTGAAATAGAAAGACTAAAGCAACTGATAAACTTGGGTTATCAAATGGAAGCACAAGGCATTAATAATGTTTATAAACAAGGGGATAAAATCAAAATTACATCAGGCGTACTAAAAAACATAGAGGGTTTTGTAGTAGAAAGTAAAGAAGGCCGCTTTATTGATGTTTTATTAGAAAGTATAGGTCAAAGTATTCGTGTAAAATTACCACAGGAAATTTTAATTCCTGTCAAATAAATAGTAGCCCATGGCACAAACAACTACTCTTCATACAAATAGTTTATCAGGTTTAAAAATATTGATAACCGGTGGCGCCGGATTTATTGGCTCGCACTTGGCTACTTATTTTACCCTTAATGGAGCTCAAAAGGTGGTTGTATTGGATGATTTATCTACCGGATTTGAAAAAAATATAGAGCCACTTAAATCACACTCAAATTTCACATTTATAAAAGGCAGTATTACCGATGAAACTACTTGTTTAAAAGCTTGCAAGGATATCGATGTAGTGTTACATCATGCGGCTTTAGGTTCTGTACCCAGAAGCATAGAAACTCCTATTAAAACCAATGAAGTAAACGTAAGTGGCTTTGTAAATATGCTTTTTGCCGCAAAAGAATGTGGAGTTAAAAAGTTTGTATACGCGTCCTCCTCATCTGTTTATGGTGATGATACAACAACTCCAAAAATTGAAAGTAAAACAGGTAATCTATTATCACCCTATGCTGTAAGTAAACATACCAATGAAAAATACGCAGCAGTGTTTTCTAACTTATATGGCATTACTACAGTTGGCTTACGTTATTTTAATGTGTTTGGCGAAAGGCAAAACCCCAATGGTCCATATGCGGCTGTTATTCCTAAATTCATTGCTTCATTAATGGAAAGTAAAGCACCTATTATTTACGGAACAGGAAATAACACACGTGACTTTACATACGTTCAAAACGTAATAAAAGCTAACATACTTTGTATCGAGAACAACCAATTACCGAAACACACTGTAATGAATATAGCTTGCGGTGGAACTATTTCGGTGAACGAAATTTATAATCACATATCAAAACTGTTAGGTAAAACTGAAATAAAAGCTCAATATTTACCTGAAAGACCGGGGGAGATAAAAAATAGTTTTGCAAAAATATCACTCGCTACACAAACTATTGGCTTTAAACCCATAGCTACTTTGCAAGAAGGGTTAGCAAAAACGGTTAGTTGGTTTAGAAGCGCAGGTGCACAATAATGAAGAGTTTTAATGAAATAAAGAAAAATTTAAAAAAGGATTTTTCCTCGTTAAAAAAAATAAGGGTAGCTGTTGTTGGCGATTCTTCTACTCAATTTTTAACTCAGAGTTTAAGGGGCTATGCATATGAGGAAGGGTATGACTTTGAAATTTATGAAGCTGATTTTGACCAAATAGAAAGACAAATATTTGATACATCTTCATCATTATATGAATTTAAACCTGAGTTTGTAATTATTTTTCAAGGCACGCAAAAGTTAATTAAAAAATTTTATAAGGTAGATAAGTCGAATGCCACGACATTTTCAGAGGAGCATATTAAAACGGTGGAGAATTTTTATTTTACTCTTACAAATAATTTAAAAACAAAAGTCATCTATTTTAATTTTTCAGAAATTAACGATAATGTATTTGGTAATTTTTCGACTAAGGTGGAGCAATCGTTTACGTACCAGCTTCGGAAAATTAATTTTGAATTAATGAACTTAAGTATCCGTAACAAGAACTTCTTCACGATGGATTATTGCGCCATTAGTTCTATGTTTGGAAAGCAAAAAAGTTTCGATTCTAAAATTTACTACATCACCGATATGGTGTTGAGTTTAGATGTGTTGCCATGGGTTGCTAAAAATATTACTGATATTATTTCAGCCATTTCGGGTAAATTTAAAAAATGCTTGATACTTGATTTAGATAATACAATGTGGGGAGGGATAATTGGTGATGATGGAATAGAAAATATTCAAATTGGGGACTTGGGTATAGGTAAAGCATTTACGGAACTACAACTTTGGATAAAACAATTAAAAGAACGAGGGATAATTTTAGCTGTTTGTAGTAAAAATAATGAATCAACCGCAAAAGAACCTTTTGAGAAACATCCTGACATGGTTCTTTCGCTTAATGACATAGCTGTTTTTGTGGCTAATTGGGATAACAAAGCGGATAACATTAGATATATACAAAGTGTTTTAAATATTGGATTTGATTCGATGGTTTTTTTAGATGATAATCCGTTTGAAAGAAATATGGTTAGGACACACGTTCCCGATGTTTTAGTCCCCGAGTTACCCGAAGATCCTTCTTTATATTTAGAACATTTATTGGAGCTTAACTTATTTGAGACGGCCTCATTTTCAGAAGAAGATGGAGACAGAACCAAGCAATATCAAGAAGAAGCGGGTAGAGTAGTGGCTCAAAAGAGTTTCACCAACGAAGATGATTTTTTGGCAGATTTAAATATGATTTCTGAGGTAAAAGGGTTTAATAAATTTAATGCTCCTCGTGTTGCTCAACTATCCCAACGTTCTAATCAGTTTAATTTACGAACGGTGCGTTATACCGAGGATGATATAGAGAAACTATCATCTTCCAAGGAACATGCATCGCTTTCTTTTACACTAAAAGATAAATTTGGAGATAATGGTTTAATTAGTGTGATTATACTTTTAAAACAAAAAGATACTATGTTCATTGATACATGGCTAATGAGTTGTAGAGTTTTAAAAAGAGGGATGGAAAATTTTACTTTAAATACTATTATAAAAATTGCTAGAGAAAATGGCTTTAGCACCATTTGTGGCGAGTATATTCCGACGTCAAAAAACGCTATGGTTCAAGACCATTACGCAAGATTAGGATTTGTTGAGGAAAATAGTAAATGGTACTTAAATGTTTCTAACTATCAAGAAAAAAAATGTTTTATAACAGCTAATTATTAATACGATGGAAAAAACTCAAATTTTAAGCGAAATAAATGAAATTTTCAAAGATGTACTTGATAACGATGAAATTTTAATTAATGAGGCAACAAAAGCCAGCGATATTGATGAATGGGATTCATTGAGTCATATTCAATTAGTTGTTGCTATTGAAAAATACTTCAAGATAAAATTTTCATCCTCGGAAATACGTGAGTGGAAAGATGTTGGAGAGATGATTAAAAGCATTCAGAGTAAGTAATTATAATGGAAAAAGGAAGCATTTTTATGCGTGAATTTGATTTAAGTAGTGATGTATATTCATTATTTCTTGAAGCTTTTAAAGATAAAAATCCATTACATACAGATGATTCATTTGCTCAATCTAAGGGTTTCGAAATGAGAGTGATGCATGGAAATATTCTTAATGGTTTTATTTCGTACTTTATTGGAGAATGCCTACCCACAAAAAATGTTATTATTCAAAAACAAGAAATTCAGTTTCATTTACCTGTATATGTAAATTCAAAACTAAAATTCGAGGCTAAAATTGAAGAGTTTTATGAATCGGTTAACTCATATGAGTTTAAATTTTATTTTGAGAATGAAAACAGGAAAAAGGTTGCCAAAGGTAAAATTCAAATCGGGATATTAAAATGATTGTTCTAATAACAGGGGGTGCATCAGGTCTTGGCAAAAGCATTACTGAGAAAATGGCACAACAAAACGATATATTGGTATATTTTACCTACCATAATTCTTTAGAATCAGCTAATGATATAGAAAGTCGATATAAAAACACTAGGTCAATTTATTGTAATTTTAATGATATGGGTTCTGTAATGGAGCTTATAAAAAAAATTGGTGAAATTAATTTAGATGTTATTGTAAATAATGCATTTGCCGGTAAAATTGAGAAACAGTATTTTCATAAAACTGATTTAAGTGTTTTTACTAATTCATTTAAAAGCAATATTGAACCGCTAATAACTCTTAATAAGGAAGTAATTAATGTTTTCCGTAAAAAGAAATCGGGAAAGATTATCACTATACTTACTTCTTATCTTATTAATAGGCCACCAACAGGTTTATCTGAATATGTGGCGCAAAAAGCATATATACATTCATTAACGAAAAGTTGGGCAACTGAAAACGGCCAATTTAATATTACGTCTAATTGTATTTCGCCTTCTATTATGTTAACCAATCTTACATCTGATACCGACGAAAGAATTATTGAGGAAATGATTAGTAAGCATCCGTTAAAAAGGTTGCTGGAAAAGGATGAAGTTGCAAACACAGTTGTTTTTCTTTCGCAGGTAACTAATCATATGAATGGAGCAAATATTATAATAAACGCAGCTTCTGATGTTGTTTAATACATTTAATTTTTTTGTATTTTTTCTTGTGTTTTTTATTTGCTGGCTATTATTCCCTGCAAAATTTAAATGGGTTAGCTTATTAATTGGAAGTGTATATTTTTATTGTGTAGCTTCTTCAATATTGATTTTAGTTCCAATTATTATATGCCTTATAACATATATCTGTTCATTACAAATAAATAGGTTAAAAGCAAATGATATTATATTTGGCTCTATAATTTTTATCATTGTTAGTTTTTTACTTTATTATAAATACCTCAATTCATTTATCGATTTTGCAGGCTTATCGGCACTATCGCAGTTTTCTGTTGTGGCAATTCCAATTGGAATATCCTATTTTACGTTTCAGGCTATTGGATATCTAATAGATGTGAAAAATAACCATATTGCTCTTGAACGAAATATATTTAAACTGTTTCTTTATTTAATTTTTTTTACAAAAATAATTGCGGGGCCGGTAGAAAGAGCAGATAATTTTTTGAGTCAGATTAATCAACCTGCAAAATTTTTATACAGCAATTTTTCTATAGGGATTAAGTTGATTTTAGTAGGGTTATTTAAAAAAGTAGTTTTAGGCGACAGACTTAACCTTCTTATTTCACCGGCTTTCAATGATTTAGCTTCTAATGAAGGAATGCCTATTATACTAGCTTCTTTTATTTTTCCTCTTCAATTATATATGGATTTTTCGGGATACACAGATATGGCAAGAGGTTTTTCGAAAATACTTGCTATTAACCTTACCGAAAATTTCAACAGCCCATTTAGTTCAACTACACTTACTGAGTTTTGGAGAAGATGGCATATTTCGCTATCGAGTTGGTTTAATGAGTATGTCTTTAAATCCCTTACAATTTCTACGAGAAATTGGAATCAATTTGGATTATTCATTTCATTAGTTATAACTTTTACAATAATTGGAGTATGGCATGGTCCAACAATGGGCTATTTGGTTTACGGAGTTTTAATTGGATTGATAGTTTTTTTGGAAACTTTTTCAAAGAAATCAAGAAAGAAAATTGCAAAAAAAATGAATGAAAAAGCAATTGAAATGATTGGGCATGCTTATTTCTGTTTAATAATAGTTTTTCTTTTTCTTTTTATTAAAACAGAAACTTTACCTCGTTATGCTAATGTAGTTAAGTCGATGGGAAAAATTGAGTTGGTAAAAGATACCAAGGATACGTTTAACCATTTTGTTCATGGGCATCCATTTTCTACAGACAAATTAAATACATATACTTATGTAGGAAATTTATTAGATAATTATAATACAAGAGTTATCTTAATTGCTTTCCTTTTTTTATTACTACTAAATAATAGTAAAAGCGATAAGTTTAATTTATTAAATCGGTTGAAAAATAACACTCTCGTCAGACATAGTGGTTATATAGTTTTATTGCTTTTAATAATGCAATTTGGATTATTTCATAATACAAACGAATTTTTATACTTTAGGTTTTGATAAAGATAAAAGGTGTTTTAATTTCTATTTTAATTAGTTGTCTGCTTTTTTATTGTCTTGATTGTTATTGGAGTAATTGGCTTGAAAAACAAGATTCAGAGAAACAAATCTGGATAATGGATAAAAAAAAACAACATTATAATATTGCTTTTTTGGGAGCTTCCAGGGTTTTTACTTGCATAGATGTTAGTCTTGTTGAAAAAATATTGAAAGAGAAAGCAATTAATTTAGGATGCGATGGCGCATCTGTAATGGAGAACTATGTTGTTTTAAGTCAGTTTCTGAAGCATGAAAATAAAATTGATAAACTATATCTTCAATTAGATAATACAGCATTAAGTGACATGAAAAAAGCTCTGTCATATCCCTTTCATGATTATTTATTCTTAAATAAATTAAAAGAAGATGAAGTAAAGGAAGCATTTATAGAAGATAAGGGGTACTTAAAATATTATTTCTGGCGTTATATTCCTTTATCGAAATATGCGGAGTTTAATCATTTCTATACATTAAATTTTATAAAACAAAAGTCGCAATCCAACGATTCCGGCTTTGATAAAAATAGCGGAAGCAAACTTATAGCCATGGATATGCCTGACAGCTTAATTACTAAAATTAAATCGGGAACTTTTCACAATGACAGCTTTACGTGTGATGAGAAAAGTAAATATTATATTGATAAAATAATAGAGCTTTGTAAAAGTAATAATATTGAGTGTAATTTTTTTAAAATGCCTATTTATAATGATAGTTATATTCAATTTCGTTCTAACAATGAAATGACAAGTTTTTTGAGTAAATATGCAGAAAAAAATAGTTGCCGTTTTATTGATTTTCAGAGTTTAGCGTTGGCATCCAATAAAAATTATTTTAAAGATTACTCTCATTTAAATGCAGGTGGAGTAAAATTATTTACACCTATTTTGAGCGATTCGATTGGTAAAATAAGCAGACATAGAGAATGATTGTAATTGTTGATTACGGAATTGGGAACTTGGCCTCAGTAGTTAATATGTTTAAGAAAATTGGGGTTAAAGATGTTTGCATTTCTTCTGATAAAGTTGTTATAGAAAAAGCAACTAAAATACTTTTACCTGGTGTGGGCGCTTTTGATGCCGGTATGATAAACTTGGAAAAATCTGGATTAATCCCATTACTTAATAGAAAGGTTTTAGAGGAAAAAACACCTGTTTTAGGCGTTTGTTTAGGAATGCAATTACTTACCAAAAAAAGTGAAGAAGGTGTGAAAAACGGATTGGGATGGATTGATGCTGAAACTATAAAATTTGATTTTAATCCATTACAAAAACTAAAAATTCCTCACATGGGTTGGAATTATATTAAAGTAAATAAGGCTAATCCGCTTATTGATAACGAGAATAAAAGCAGATTTTACTTTGTTCATTCCTATTATGTTAAATGCTTTGATGAAACACAATCTGTTGCCACTAGTAACTATGGGATAGATTTTACCTGTATGGTAAATAAAGGAAACATATATGGTGCACAATTTCATCCTGAGAAAAGCCTGAAATTTGGTATGAAACTATTAGAAAATTTCACCAAACTATAATGGCTCTTAAACGCATTATACCTTGTTTGTTATATGATGGAAACGGTTTGGTGAAAACAGTTAAATTTAAAAACCCATCTTATGTTGGTGATCCAATTAATGCCATTAAAATATTTAATGATAAAGAAGTTGATGAGCTTATATTAATTGATATTAATGCTTCCAAGCAAAAAAGGAAGCCGCATTTTGATAAAATTGCCAATATGGCTTCAGAAGCTTTTATGCCTTTTGCCTACGGAGGTGGGGTAAAAACCTACGAAGATTTTTCTACTCTGTATAAAATTGGTGTAGAAAAAGTTGTTGTAAACTCTCTTATTCAGGAAAAACCGGAAGTATTAAAAAAAGTAATTGAACAATACGGATCGCAGGCGGTTATTGCCTGTGTAGATTTTAAAAAATCAATATTTGGTACAATACAACCGTATTCTTACTTAGGATTTAAAATTAAGTTTACATTGATTGACTATGCTACTTATTTAGCAAATGATATTGGTGTTGGCGAGTTAATGCTTAATAGTGTTGACAAGGAAGGAACTTGGGAAGGCTATGACATTAAAACAAGCGAACAACTATTAAATGCAATAGATATACCGGTTATTGTTAGTGGTGGATGCGGTAAAATTGATGATTTGAAAAATATTTTGTATCAATCAAATGCTAATGCTGCAGCTATAGGAAGTATGGCTGTTTTTAGTAAAAAAGGTATGGGGGTTCTAATAAATTTTCCTGATAGAAAAAACGTTATAGTAGAATAGAAATGAACGAAAAACAGGAAACATGGGATATAAAAATTAAACCACACTCAAAATGGTATGACCTTAGATTAGGTGAAATATTACGTTACAAAGACCTTTTAATTTTATTTGTTAGAAGAGATTTTGTTGCCGTTTATAAACAAACTATTTTGGGACCTATTTGGTTTTTTTTGCAACCTATTATAACATCCATAACATTTACCATAATTTTTGGAAACCTTGCTAAAATTTCAACGGATGGATTACCAGAAATATTATTTTATATGAGTGGTATTACTTTATGGAGTTATTTTTCCGACACCTTAACTAAAACTTCAGATACGTTTACAACTAATGCTGGTGTTTTTGGTAAAGTATATTTCCCTCGAATGATAGTTCCTTTATCTGTAGTAGTTTCTAACTTAATTAAATTGGGAATACAATTTTTATTATTTCTTTCTATTTGGATGTATTATTTAATTCAAAGTGATAAAGTCCATCCTAATATATATATGCTCATTACTCCATTTTTAATAATACTAATGGGGTTTATGGGTTTAAGCTTTGGTATACTTATATCTTCTATGACAACTAAATATCGTGATCTTAAATTTTTGGTAACATTTGGTGTGCAGTTAATGATGTATGCTTCACCTATTGTATATCCATTATCTATAGTGCCACAGCAGTATAAATGGATTATTATTGCTAATCCAGTTACCAGTATTATTGAAACTTTTAAATACGCTTTTTTAGGTGTTGGGGAGTTTAACTGGTTTTATTTAGCTTACAGTTTAATATTTACAATAATATTATTTTTTTTAGGTTTAATTATTTTCCATAAGGTAGAAAAATCCTTTATGGATACAGTCTAAATTATTAGTCAAAACATGAGCATAATTGTACTAAAGGCAGAAAACATTTCTAAACAATACCGACTGGGGCAATTGGGTACAGGTACTATTTCTCATGATATAAACCGTTGGTGGCATAAAGTAAGAGGAAAAGAGGACCCTTATTTAAAAATTGGAGACGCAAATGATAGAAGTATAAAAGGTGGGAGTGATTATGTATGGTCTTTAAAGGATATAAATTTTGAAGTAAAACAGGGGGAAGTGCTGGGCATTATTGGTAAAAATGGAGCAGGAAAATCAACACTCTTAAAAATATTATCACAAGTAACAACTCCTACTACCGGTGAGGTGAAGGTGAGAGGAAGGATTGCTTCCTTACTTGAAGTTGGAACTGGGTTTCACCCGGATTTATCGGGAAGAGAAAATATATTTCTTAACGGTGCTATTCTTGGAATGACCAAAGCAGAAATAAAAAGTAAGTTGGATGAAATAGTAGATTTTAGTGGTGTAGCGAAATATCTTGATACACCCGTTAAACGATATTCGTCTGGTATGATGGTGCGTTTAGGTTTTGCTGTGGCTGCTCACTTAGAACCTGAAATTTTGATTGTAGATGAAGTACTAGCAGTAGGTGATGCCGAGTTTCAAAAAAAATGTTTAGGTAAAATGAAAGATGTAAGCAATCAGGGTAGAACTGTCTTATTTGTGAGTCATCAGCTGGGCATGATTAATTCATTATGCCATACGGGTATATTAATGGATAAAGGGAAAATTGTTTATCATTCTACTGCGGCAGATACGGTAAATTATTACCTATCTAATATGAATGGCTCTGGAAATTCTCAAACCAATATAATATTTGAGAAAAAATCAAATGTAAGGGCTCAACTGCTAGAGATGAAAATTTATAATGAAGCGAAAGAAAGCAAATTGACTTTTGATGTCTTTGAGAAAATATTTGTTGAGATAAAATATGCTTTGAATGAGAAAATTGCCGGGTTAAGCATGGGGCTAAATTTAGATAGAAGTGGAGAATTACTTGCATGTTCATTTGATACAGATGAAAATGAGAAGCTGTTGGAAGAACGAGAACAAGGCGTTTACAAAACTGTTTTAGCATTACCTAATCCATTAAAAGCGGGCTCTTATACCATTTCTAGTATTGGAATAGGCATTGCAAATATTGGTGGCATTGATTCATGTGATAATGCTTTTAGTTTTTCTGTTGAAGAAAACTCTTTTGACCCTACGTTTAAATCTTTTTCTGCAAATAGACCAGGAGTAATGTATACTTGTCTTAACTGGAAAACAGAAAAATTAAATTTTTAAATTACAGTGGTAGTCATAAATTTTAGTTATAAAATAGAAAACTTTGAACATTACTGTGATTCGAAAAAATGGGATACAAATATTAATATAATTGATTTAGCTATCACAATTTCAAGAGAAAAATATGTAAATACATTTTATCCCTCTGATTTTGATTGTAATAACGATTTGCACAAAATGGCACTTGGTGACTATGAAAAAGAGATGGGCTTGTTGAGTCGTGTAAAATGTATTACAGAACCTAATAACAATATTCGCTCTGTTCAGTTTAATGATTTACCTTTATATTGGCTTACTTCTGTTTCTGAAAAACATCCGCAAAATTGTGTTTTAAAAAACATATACTATTTCAAGTTTTTATTCCAAAAACTTAACCTTGAAGGAAAAGAAATTCATATTATACTACCTGATAATGGGTTGCATTTTCAGGATGTCTTAAAAGAATTTATTTTAAAACAAAATATTGAAAATGGAAGTGTCCGGTTTAATAAGCCCTTTATAAACCTCTATACTTTCTCAACCTATTTAAGGTACCTGAAAAATTTTCATGGCAAGATTGGTGAAATTAGAAAGGTAATTCCTAAGGTAAATAAATCAGATGAAGTTATTCAGCATCTTGTTTTCACATATTACCCTCAAACATGGAAGGGGGAAGAAATTGGAGATTATGTTTTGAATGGAATAGAGAAATTGGCTATCAATAAAGGTAAAACATGTAAATATATCCCGTATTTTTTCGATTATAAAGAGTTTTTTAATTTTAAACTTTCTCCCAAGTTCGACATGAACTATTTCGCTTGCTTTCCTTCAAGACTGCAAGAATTATGGCTTATTAAGGAACTTGTATTTCTTTTTAAAGAGATATCTAAAACAGAATATGATTTTTCAAATATAACTTTTGTTAATCAAATTGCACTTAAACAAGAGCTGAATAAGGTGATACACGACAAAATGGAATTTTTGTTTAATTATATTTGGCTTAATAATTATTTCTCCACTTTTAATTCGAAGGTTAATGTTTATTATCAGGATGAGTTCTATCCTCCGGGAAGAATAATCTCAAAGGCGGCTAAACACAAAGCTAATAAAAACATAAAAACTATTGGAGTTCAGCATGGCTTATTTTACGAAGCTCATACAGTATATGCAATTACAGATAATGAGTTAGATAGTATTAGTAAGAATGACGGGCTTCCCATTCCCGATCAATTCGTAGTTTGGGGAAATTATTTTAAAGATTTGTTCTTATCCAATAATTCTTTAAGTAGAACCTATGTTGATGCTGCCGGAAATCTTAATTATATCGACAAATTTTCTCACAATCAATTTAATATAAATAATTCAAGTGATAGCAAAATTTACTTGTTATGGTGTACATCATTAAAGGTTGATGCAATCAACACATATAAAAGAATTCTGAAACCATTTTTGGAAGAGAATAACGATGTTGGAATAAAAGTTAGATGTCATCCTCAAATCGATTTAAAAAAATATATGACGGAGGAATTAATAAATGCTGATTTATTGGAAAGATTTAAATTTCCTATACATTCTAATATTTTAGATGCCATTACAGGAACCGATATTGTTTTAACTGTTTCTGGTTCTACTGTCTTTTTAGATGCTTTAGTTGCAAATAAACCGGTTTTTCATATTGTTAATAATGATTATTATATGGGCAGCTTGGGTCGGGATGAAATGACTCATATTGAAAACTATCGAGATTTGAATACAGCGGTTAAAAAGTTCAAATTGAATAGGGAAAATTTACCGACACCCTCTTATCTTTTAACATTAAATAGTTTGGACTGGGAAAACATAATAGAAAAAAATTAAATCACTAAACAATACATATATGCTTGACTTAAACAATAAATCAGTTTTAATTACCGGAGGCACAGGCTCTTTAGGAAAACAATTAACAAAAACTATTTTAGAGAAATGGCCTAATGTAAAAAGATTGGTGATTTTATCAAGGGACGAACAAAAGCAATTTCAAATGAATCAGGAATTTCCTGATACTAAATATCCTGCTATTCGTTATTTTATTGGTGATATAAGAGATTATGAACGATTAAAAACAGCGTTTAAAGGAATTGAATATGTAATTCATGCGGCTGCAATGAAGCATGTTCCGATTGCAGAATATAATCCAATGGAGTGTGTAAAAACCAACGTGCTCGGAGCTGAAAATATTATTAATGCTTGTTTAGAAGTTGGAGTGCAAAACGTTGTAGCACTTAGTACCGATAAAGCGGCTGCCCCAATAAATTTATATGGGGCTACTAAACTTTGTTCGGATAAATTATTTGTGGCGGCAAATAATATTAAGGGTTGGAATAATATTCGTTTTTCGGTTGTGAGATATGGTAATGTTATGGGTTCAAACGGATCTGTAATTCCATTTTTTTTAAGTAAAAAAAAATCCGGTGTGCTTCCAATTACAGACCCGACAATGACAAGATTTAATATTTCCTTGCAAGAAGGTGCCGATATGGTCTTACATGCAATGGAAACTGCCTGGGGGGGAGAAATATTTGTCCCAAAGATTCCCTCTTACAAAATTACAGATGTAGCAACAGCTGTTGGTGCAGAATGTGAGCAAAAAATAATTGGAATTCGTCCTGGCGAAAAAATCCATGAAGAGATGATTACCAGTTCTGACTCTTTTACTACTTACGATCTTGGTAAATATTATGCAATTCTTCCACAGGTTACCAATTGGAATCTGGAGGAATATATTAAACATTTTAATGCTAAACCAGTTCCAATAGGTTTTCATTATACTTCAGGAAAAAATACAGAATGGGTAGGAGTTGAAGAATTAAGGAAGTTAATTGTTGAGCATATAGATTCGACATTTAAAGCGTAATTAAATACTAACATATGAAAATCAAATATTGCAGTAAATGTTTATTCCCGGAAACAAAACCGGATCTTTTTTTTAATGAGGCAGGAGTTTGTTCTGCATGTCAAGCATCCGACCAAAAAAATAAAAATATTGATTGGGGACAACGTAAGCGCGATTTCGAATCAATTATTAATCATTTTAAGAAGAAAGATAGTGAAAAAGGCTATGATTGTTTAATTCCCGTAAGTGGTGGAAAAGATAGTACGTATCAGGTATACTTTATGAAAGAGGTGTATGGATTAAATCCGTTATGTGTTTGTTTTGAAACAACAAATCTTTCCGAATTGGGTCAACGTAATATCGATAATATTTCTAAGATGGGGGTTGATGTAATTTATTTCAAAAAAAATTACAATGCTTACCGGAGTATGGTTGTAGAAGGATTTAAAAGAGTAGGAGATGAAATGTGGCCAAACCATTTAGGTATATTTACTGTTCCAATTCATTTTGCAGTTAAATTTAATATCCCGTTAATTATTTGGGGAGAAAACCCACAACAAGAATATGGAGGCCCCGTTGAATCAATCCAAAACAAACATTTGAATAGAAGATGGTTAGAAGAATTTGGTGGATTACTAGGTAACAGAATTCAGGATATGGTAGGAGTTGATGGTCTTACTGAAAAGAACCTCACTCCTTATTTTTACCCGAGTGATGAAGATATAGAAAAAGTTGGAGTAACTGGTATTTTTTTAGGTCATTATTTCTTTTGGGATGCTAGAAAACAATTGGAGATTGTAAAAAAACATGGTTTTTCAGTTAAAGAGGATGGACCAGTAGAGGGTACATATACAAATTATGAAAACCTAGATGAAAAAATGCATGGCCTTCATGATTATTTAAAATATGTAAAATATGGATTTGGAAGAGCAACCGATCATGCCTGTATTGATATTAGGAATAATAGATTAACCAGAGAAGAGGGTTTAAAGCTTGTTAAACAATACGATGGAAAATATCCTCACTTTGGAATAAATGAATTTGTGCAATATTCAGGTATGACTAAAAAAGAAGTAGATGCTATAATAGATTCATTTACAAATCCTATGTTATTTGAACAAAACGAAAATAGTGTTTTTGCTAGAGACGTGGAAGGCAATTTGATTCGTAAATTTCCTGTTGAGTAATGGTAGCAATAATTGATTACAACATGGGAAATGTAGCCTCTGTACAAAAGGCGCTAAACTTTCTAAATATACCAAGTGTTGTAACTAATAATCATAAAGCAATTTCCGATTCCGATTTTATATTATTGCCGGGTGTGGGATCTTTTAGGCAAGGCATGGAAAATCTAAAGCGTAAGGAGTTAGATAAATTGCTTACTGATTTAGTAATGGGAGAGAAGAAGAGTTTTTTAGGAATTTGTTTAGGAATGCAATTGATTGCCAAAAAAGGAACAGAACCCGAAGACTGTGTGGGATTAGATTGGGTTGAGGGCACTATTGTGAAGATAGAAGAACAGAATTTACGTGTGCCACACATGGGGTGGAATAATATCGATATCAAAAAGCAAAGATATTTTGATAATTTGCAGGGCAAGGATTTTTATTTTATTCATAGCTATCATTTTATACCTGATAATAAGGATGTAATAGCTGCTACTGTAGAATATGGCAGAGAACTGGTTGCAGCAGTTCAGAAAGAAAATATTTTTGCAACTCAATTCCATCCGGAAAAAAGTCAGGTAGCTGGTTTATCGCTTCTTAAAAATTATTTTGATTATGTTAAAGCTTAGGATTATTCCTATACTAACCTTTAATGGATTTGGACTTGTAAAAACAAAAAAATTTGCGAACCCACGTATGGTGGGTAATCCGGTACAGGCAGCAAGAGTATATAATAGCAGAGGTGTAGACGAATTGGTGTTTTTAGATATAACAGCCACCGAACAAAACAGAAAAATTAATCTCAAACTGGTATCAGATGTTATTAAAGAATGTTATATGCCTGTTGCAATTGGTGGAAACATTACTTCTATTGAGGATATAAATGCTTTGTTAAAAATAGGAGCAGATAAAGTTGTTATTAAAACTAAAGCTTTAACCGATACGGATTTTATAAAACAAGCGGTGAGTTTTTTTGGTAGTCAATGTATAACTATTGCAGTTGATGCGTATAAGTCGGGTAATGAATATAAGATATTTAATAAAATAGGGTTAGAAATTGGCTTAGATGAATTTATTGAAAAAATGGAATTATGCAAAGTGGGTGAATTTGTTTTGGCTAGTGTAGATAATGATGGGATGATGGACGGTTTTGATGATGAATTGGTTAGGCACGTTGTTTCAAAAGTTAATGTACCAGTTATTGCTGTAGGGGGAGGTGGTAATCTTATACATTACAATGAGTTATTTGCCAAGACAGAGATTGAAGCAGTAGGGTCAGCAAGTATTTTTTATTTTACACAGTATACTCCTTTAGATATAAAAGAAGAACTAAGAAAAATTAATAAACCGGTAAGATTATAAATATGCAGGTATATAATATTATAGAAGTTGCTAATGTTCATGCAGGTAGCCTAGAATACATGAATAAACTTATTGACGATTTTAGAGCAATCAAAAACGTTAAGGGGATCAAATTTCAACCGTTTAAATATGACAAAATAGCCCACGCTGATTTTGCATGGTATGGTGTTTATCAGGAATTGTACTTTTCAATTGATAAATGGAAATCTATTATTGATAGTGCCTCCAAAGATTTTGAGGTTTGGATTGATACATTTGATGAATATTCTCTTGAAGTTATTGAAAGTAATCTCAGTAAAATATCGGGGTTAAAATTTCAGGCATCAATCCTATTCAATAAAAAATTAATTCACGAATTTGCGAGAGTTGATTTAAGCGAAAAAACAGTGATGCTTAATATTTCAGGAATTGAATTAGAACAAATTGAAGATATAATTATTGAATTTAAAAAACACCTGAATCCTAAAAAAATAGTCTTACAAGTTGGTTTTCAGGGTTATCCAACCGAATTACAAGATAATGGGTTGAATAAACTAGATATACTGAAAAACAAGTTTTCTTATGAGTTAAGTTTCGCTGATCATATAGATGCGGATAGTGAAGATTCAATTGTGTTGCCAGTAATAGCAATTATGCATGGCGCAACTTATATTGAAAAACATATTTGTCTTGCCGGTGAGAAACCTAAATATGATCATTACTCTAGTTTAACCAGGGAAAAATATACTAGATATCTGGAAATGTCGGAACGTTATTCAAACATTAATACGGGGGTTTACATTAATGAAAAAGAAAAAAAGTATTTGAGTGGAACCATTCAAATTCCTACTCTTACAAAAGACCTTAACGCGGGGCAATTAATTAATCTTACTCAGGATGTTGAATATAAGCGAACTGCACGTTTGGGACTTCGGACAAATGAAATGCTTGATATGCAAAAAGGATATCATATTTTAGCTCAGCATAAACAGAAAGGAGATACCCTGCAAGCTGAAAATTACAAGAAGGCAACCATTGCCGTTATTATAGCATGTAGACTTAAATCTTCACGCCTTCCGAGAAAGGCAGTTGCAAAAATTGGCTATTTAAGTTCGGTTGAATTTTGCATAAAAAACGCAATGAGCTTTAAGAATATTAATCATTTTGTATTGGCTACATCAGATATAGAAGAAGATGCAGAGCTTGAAAAATATACCTATAGCCCAAGTGTAATATTCCATAAAGGGCACCCTCTTGACGTTATTGAAAGATATTTGGGAATAATAGATACACTAAAAATTGATACTATAGTACGCATTACTGCTGATATGCCTTATGTTTCAAATGATATATTAGAGCCTATTTTAAAATCGCATTTTGAATCGGGAGCGGATTATTCTCGAGCAAAGAAAGCGGCAATAGGAACAAATTTAGAAGTAATTAATGCTGAAGCTCTTCGTCGTGTTAAGAGTTATTTTCCAAGCGCTGATTATTCAGAATATATGACTTATTATTTTACTAATAACCCTGAGTATTTTAAAATAAATGAAATTGATTTACCAAGAGAATTAGTTAGGGATTATAGACTAACATTGGACTATCCTGAGGATTTGGAACTATTTAATAAGATTCAAGATTATTTGAAAGAAAAAAACTTACCATGTGAATTGAAAAATGTTTTTCATTTCCTGGATGAAAATCCTGAAATCGCTGCTATTAATTCCCAAATGGAAGTAAAATATTTCACGGATAAAACGTTGATTGATACATTAAATAAATATACCAAAATCAAGCAAACTGTATGATATTAGATCACTTGCATAAATCATCTGTTTATTTTTCGGTTCATCCGAAATTTGAAATAGCATTTCAATTTCTTAAAACGTATAATTTAAAAGAGCTTCAACCAGGGATTCATGAAATTGATGGCAGAAAAATATTTGCTATTATTTCCGACGGGGATGTCAGCCCTCCTGAAGTGGTAAAAATGGAAGTGCATCGAAAATATATTGACATTCAGTATATAGTTTCAGGAACAGATAAAATAGGGTATCGTTATTTGGGTGAATGCAATAGTAAAGTCACAGAATTTGATGTGGAAAATGACTATGAATTGTACGTTGATGAGCCTGAAACTTACTTGCATTTAACTGAAAATAAATTTGTTATTTTTTTTCCTGAAGATGCTCATGCACCGCTTCTGCATAAAGGAAAGTTAAGAAAGATTGTTATTAAAGTAGAAATATAAATGCTATTTAATTCTTTAAGCTTCCTTTTTTTTTTTCCTATAGTTACTTTGTGTTTCTTTTTGCTTCCTCATGCATTCAGGTGGTTTTTGCTATTAGTTGCCAGCTGTTATTTTTACATGTTCTTTAAACCGGTTTATATTCTCATCTTATTCTTTACAATTATTATAGATTATTATGCGGGTATATTAATAGAGCAACAACAAGATCAAAAAAAGAAAAAAAGTTATCTTTTAATGAGTTTGATTGCTAATATTGGAATTTTGGCTGTGTTTAAATATTATAATTTCATTAACTTAAATATTAGCCATTTGCTTTCTGTTGCAGATGTTAGAAACCCGATACCATTTTTGTCTATTCTACTTCCTATTGGATTATCTTTTCATACTTTTCAGGCAATGAGCTACACTATAGAAGTGTACAGAGGAAAGCAAAAGGCAGAACGACATTTTGGTATCTATGCTTTATACGTAATGTTTTATCCTCAATTAGTAGCGGGCCCTATAGAGAGGCCGCAGAATGTTCTTCATCAATTTCACGAAAAAAAATATTTTGACGCAATACGAGCTAATTCCGGTTTGCGATTGATGCTTTTGGGCTTTTTTAAAAAAATAGTAATTGCTGATAATTTATCTCCAATAGTAGATAGAGTATTTAATAATCCATCTCAACATAATGGAATTACTGCATTAATGGGAGCTGTTTTTTTTACGGTTCAGATTTATGCCGATTTTTCAGGATATTCGGACATTGCAATAGGCTCTGCAAGAGTAATGGGATTTGATTTGATGAAAAACTTTAACCTGCCTTATTTTTCTGCATCAATAAGAGATTTTTGGAGTAGATGGCATATAAGTTTATCCACATGGTTTAGAGACTATCTATATATCCCATTAGGTGGAAATAAAAAAGGTAAACTAAAGCAGTATCTTAATCAATTTATTGTTTTTATGATAAGTGGTTTATGGCATGGTGCTAATTGGACATTTGTAATTTGGGGAGCACTGCATGGTTCTTTTCTTATTATTGAAAATATATTTAATGGATTTAAAATTAATTTTTTTGAATTAATGCCTGTAAGGTTTATAAGAAGAATATTTACCTTATTATTAGTGGTGTTGGCATGGGTTTTCTTTAGGGCAAAATCAGTTAGCGAGGCTGCTGAAATTATAAAGAAAATCATTACAGATATTCCAAATTCAGTAATGGCATTAAAAAATGGAAAACCTGTCTTTGCCCCATTGCATTTTGATAATAGCAAAAGTTTGTTTTTGATATTGATTGGAATTAGTTGTTTCTTTTTTATGGAATTTTTAAGAGAGAAGAACTTTTTTAAAAAGATATTTAATCGTATTTCGTTTCTACGATGGTCTGTATATTATACAATGGTAGTTTTTGTTATTATTTCCTTGAGTCTAAAAGTTTCTGAAGCTCCTTTTATCTATTTTCAGTTTTGATAAAGCGATTTTTTGTTAAGGTGGTAGTTTTTGTCATTTTAATTATGCTGTCTCTTATATTAATGGAACGATTAGATAGTAGAGTACCATCCCTTGATTCTAATATAATTAGATTAAATAGGGCTAATAAATATGATTCGTTAGATTATCTATTTATTGGACCATCTTATAATTACTGTTTAATCAAACCCTCTATGTTTGATTCAATTGGTATTAATTCTTATAATATTGGCATAGCTACTGCTGGAGTAAATTACTATGAACAAATACTTAAAAACTATCTCGCTCATTCTAAAGTTAAACCAAAAAATATTGCGCTAAGTTTTTCATTAATAACCTTTTCTGATATAGCCTCTGATAATTGGGATAATTATCCAATTCATAGATATTTGAAAGAACCATTAACCAATGAAGAAATATGTTTGAAATATGGGGCTTATAATCGATATTGGAATATGATGACTAAAAGTTTAAGAAAAACTGTTCTTGGTATTTGGGAAAATAACAAGGTATCTCAAACGAATGAATATAATGCTCTTATAAATCAGCCGGATTCACTAAAAGGTTATGACAAAGAGCCTCTAAGTTATTTTAACGATTCACTTTATATGGCAGACAAAACAAAATATGAGCCATTTCTAAAAAGCACATTCAGTATTTCGAGAAAAGAAAAGCTGATTGAAATAGTAAAGTCGTTGGAAAAAAACGGAATTCGTGTGATTTTATTAGAGGCACCGACATTTAGACTGAAAGATTTTTTTGATGATCAGTATAAAAAAAATTATGAGGAGTTTAAACATAAACTTAGCTCTGAGAAAATGAATGTAGTTTGTATTGGCAACATGGATAACAAAAAATTTTATTCAAATATTGATCATTGCAACGAAAATGGTGCTAATGAGTATACAAAACAATTGATTAAGAAATTGGAATTGTAATGCAAAAAACTCATCAAGTTATTGTAAGATGCGAAGTTGGAGTTAAAAGTGGTTATGGTCATTTAGTAAGATGCGTTGCTTTAACACAAATGTTGTCTGAAGAATATGAAATCGTATTTGTAATTGATAATGGTGAAAACAAACTACCTATAAAATCTTTTTTAGTAGACAATAGAATTCTTGTCTTACCTGTTATCGAAAAAAAGAGTGAATATAAATATGTGAAATCTCAAGATGGAATAAAACATACGGCAACTTGGCTTCTGGACGGATATAATTTTGACTCGGAATATGAAAAGATAATAGTAGAAGGAGGAGATAAGTTAATTACGATTGATGATTTATGTAATAGGGATTTTTTTGCAAATGCAATCATCAATGTATCTGATGGGGCAAAACAAGAAGATTATAGTATAAAAAACAATACAATATTTTGCCTTGGAAACCAATATGCATTGCTACGAAAACCATTTCTGAATAATGCTTTTCGAGCAAAAGAAGCAATAGGAAGTGTGGAAGAGGTTTTTATTAGTATGGGTGGATCAGATATTTCAAACGTTACACTAAAAGTATTAGTAGCGCTAGAGAAGCTAGAGCAAGTAAAAAAAATTAATGTAGTTATAGGTAAAGTTAACCCTAATAAAAATGTTTTAGAAGAGTATGTTAGCAAGTTAAAAGCACATCGCGTTAAAATATATTGTGAAGTTGATGCTGAAGAAATGGCTACCCTTATGGCCTCTTCTCAATTAGCGATTTGCCCAGCAAGCGGAACTAGTTATGAGTTAGCTGCAACAGGTGTTCCAATGCTTGGTGGTTTTACAGAAACAAACCAGCTGGGAATTTTGAAAACACTTGTTGATAAGAGGGTTATTGTTAACCTGGGAGATTTAAAAGAATGCACTATTGATAAAATGAGTAAATCAATAAACAAATTGGTGAATGATTTAGAATTGATTAATTCTTTAAGGAGAAACCAATTGAACTTTATTGATGGTAAATCACCTGAGCGAATAAGGGATTTATTTAAGCGATTAGTAAATGAAAATTAGTTTCAGAAAGGCAATATTAGAAGATGCTGATTTGTATTACAATTGGGCAAATGACTTCTTAGTTAGGGCTAATTCTTTTAATTCAAATCCGATAAATTACGATAATCATGTAAAGTGGTTTTCTAATAAATTGTTATCTGATACAACTAGATTTTATTTGTTCACAAATGAATTAAATATTCCGGTGGGTCAAGTTAGAATTGAGGCAACTTCACCCGAAACAATTATTGGAATTTCTGTAGATAAGGATTTCAGAGGACTTGGGTTGAGTACTGAAATGCTAATTCAATCGACACAAGATTACCTAAAGAAGCAACCAAAATCAATTATTGTTGCATATATTAAAATTGAAAATACATTATCTTATAAATCCTTCTTAAATGCAGGATTTAAACAGGAAGCAATTCTGAAGATTGAGGGGGCACAAAGTTATAAACTAATAAAAAAAAGTAATGACTGAAATAAAGATTGGCAATTTTGCAATTGGTACAAATCATAAACCATTTATAATTGCGGAAATGAGTGGTAACCATAACCAATTATTAGACCGTGCGTTTGAATTGGTAGATGCAGCAGCAAATGCAGGGGCGCATGCATTAAAATTGCAAACATATACTGCAGACACCATTACTATGAAAGGTGCTTATACTATTAATGATTCAAATTCATTATGGAATGGAATGGAATTACATGATTTATATAAGGAAGCTTATACTCCTTGGGAATGGCATAAAGCAATTTTTGACAGAGCAAAATCAAAGGGTATGCTAGCATTTAGCTCCCCTTTTGATGAAACCGCTGTAGATTTTCTTGAAGAATTAAATGTGCCTTTGTATAAAATTGCATCTTTTGAAAATACGCATCATCCTCTTTTAATAAAAGTGGCTAAAACGGGCAAGCCTGTTATCATGTCAACAGGAGTATCTTCTGTTGCAGATATAGATGAAAGCGTAAGAGTATTGCGTAACGCAGGATGTAAAGAATTAATTTTGCTAAAGTGTACAAGTACATATCCTGCAACACCTGAAAACACTAATTTATTAACCATACCGCATTTAACTCAGCTGTATAATTGTATAGTAGGATTATCTGACCATACAATGGGAATTGGAGCAGCTATAGCATCTGTAGCTTTAGGGGCAAGAGTAATTGAAAAACATTTTACGTTGCGCAGGGCGGATGGGGGAGTTGATTCTACATTTTCTATGGAGCCTGAGGAAATGAAGTCATTAGTAATTGAAAGCGAAAGAGCTTTCCTTTCATTGGGAGCTATCCAATACGGTGTACAAAAGGCCGAAACAAAAAGCCAATTTTTTAAACGCTCTATATATGTTGCAGAAGAAATAAAGGCAGGAGAAAAATTTACGGAAAAGAATATTCGAATTATTAGACCGGGAGACGGAATAGAACCAAAATATTTCTTTAAAATATTAGGAAAAACTGCCGATAAAAATTATTCTAAGGGAACACCATTAACTTGGGATTCTCTATTATAAAAAATTTATGGAAAAAATTATACAATGTACTCGTTGTGTATTAGACACAAGCACTAAGCTTATTTCTTTCGATGAACATGGGGTGTGTAACTTTTGTCATGATTATGATAAAGTGGCTGCAACTACTGTATTAAGAGATAGAGTGGTACGTTATAAAGAGTTTGATGAACTTATTTTAAGAATTAAAGAAGAAGGTAAAAACAAAACTTATGATTGTATATTAGGCTTAAGTGGCGGGGTTGATAGTTCGTATTTAGCATTGGTAGCTCATGAACAAGGATTACGCCCGCTAGTAGTACATTTTGATAATGGCTGGAATAATGAGCTGGCTGTTAAAAATATTCAACAAATTGTAGAGAAACTGAATTACGATCTATCTACTTACGTAATTGATTGGGAAGAGTTTAAGGACTTGCAATTAGCTTATTTTAGAGCTTCTGTGATTGATTTAGAAGTACCGACTGATCAATTAATAGTGGCAACACTATATAAATTGGCCGAGCAACATAACATTAAATTTATTTTAAGTGGTAATAATTTTAGAACAGAATATTCACTTCCCTCAGACTGGATTTACAGAAAGAAATTAGATTTAGTAAATTTAAATAATATTCATAAAAAATTTGGTACAACCCCACTTAAAAAATTTCCGAAAATAGGTGTTAATGATAGATACCGGTATCAGGAAAAATTAGGCATTAGGATGGTTACTTTTTTTGATAAAATTGATTTTAATGTTGCAGATGTAAAGAAGCGGTTGGTAAATGAATTAGAATGGGTCCCATATCCAGGCAAGCATTATGAATCATTATTTACTCGTTTTTATCAAGGATACATTTTAGTTAAAAAATTTGGTGTGGATAAGCGAAAAGCCCATTTGTCGTCACTTATTTGTTCAGGCCAAATTACCAAAGAGGAAGCTTTAGCAGAATTAGCAAAGCCTCCTTATCCAATAGAATTACAAGAAGAAGATAAAACCTATGTTATAAAAAAATGGGGGTTAACAGAGGCTGAGTTTGAAAAAATAATGAATGAAAAACCTATCCCACACGAGTACTACGGGGAAGAAAAGGAAATGGTATTATGGAATAGGGTAAGGGAAAAAATGAAATTGGTTTACCGATATAAAATTTTAAAACCTTTGGGGTTGTTTAAATAGTTAAACAATGAATGTAGGTGTTTTAATTATTGGGATGGGCAATCTTTCAGGAGCAGGAGGTGCTGAGAGATTTTATGCAGACCTTTTTGAAGCATACAATTCTCAAGTTAATCCCAAGCGCAAACTATTTTATATTTCAGATGACTTATCGCCTTTGCGTAAAATAAATAAGCTAAAATCATTCCCCGAGAACCAACTTACATTTACTTCTTATCATTATAGACTTTTTCATAGAATAACTAAGAATCGCCCTAGAATTGATAAGTGGATGAACAATTTTAGGGCTTATCTTACAATGAAAAGCCTTATAAAGCAATTAAAAAGGCAAAATGTAACCATGCTTCAATTGCCTGTTTATGAAGATAAAGATTTTTATTTATTGAAGGCATTGGATGATCTGCCTTTGATAGAGCGACCAAAATTGATTTTGAATGTGACTAATGCTGTGGTTCAAAACCACTACTTTGATGATAATCCAAGATATGCCTATCATAGCAAACTTAACTATGGCCGATTATTTGAGAATGTAAAATTGGATGGAGTTTATACCTGGTATGCTGCTTTTAAAAAATTTACCGAAAAAGAAAAAGTGATAAAATCTAACCCAATAATTCATAATGTAGCTACACGATTTACTTCTACTGAGTTTCACGAAGATTTTACCAATAGAGAAAATAAAATAATTTACTCCGGTAGATTAAGTGAATATAAAGATCCTATGTTGTTTGTGAAGGCGGCGGAAGAAGTTTATAAACGGATCCCAAATAACGGTTGGAAATTTGAAATGTATGGTAAAGGCGGACTGGAAAAAGAAGTTAAAGATTATATAGAGCACCATCAATTAGATAACTTTCTGAGTTTGAATTTTTCGCCTGATATGCCAAGTGTTTTAAAAAAATCAAAAATCTATGTTTCGACTCAAAATGTTGAAAATTTCCCTTCTTTGGCTATGGCAGAAGCCATGGCTTGTTGTAATGTTATAGTTGCTAGAAATGTTGGACAAACAAATTTATACGTAAAGCATAACATAAATGGTTTTTTAATTGAAACGGGTAACCCTGAAGAGTTGGCTGATAAATTATTGGATATAATAAATAAGCCTAATTCTTTTATAGAGACTATGGGAAAGGAAAGTATTTCTCTATTGAAAAATGTACATAATAAAGAAAATTTTATAAAGGAGATAGATGAGTTTTGGGATACAATTAAAAATAACAAGGAATGAAAGTAAATAAAAAAGTAATTTTAGTTTTAGCACCACATACTGATGATGGTGAACTTGGATGTGGGGCATCAATTGCTAAATTTTGCGAAGAAGGTGATGATGTATATTATGTTGCTTTTTCTATCTGCTCTAGGTCTTTACCCGCAGGAATGAATCCTCAAACTCTGGCTATTGAGGTTTCTAATGCTACCAAAGTACTAGGAGTAAAGAAAGAGAACTTGATTTTATTTGATTTTGATGTGCGTAGATTTAAAGAATTTAGACAAGATATTTTAGAAGAATTGATAAAATTGAAGGCAAAGTTGAACCCAGATATCGTATTTGTACCGAGTCCTACCGATATACATCAAGATCATCAAGTTATTTCAGAAGAAGGATTAAGATCATTTAAAAATTGCTCTATTTTAGGATACGAGATGCCTTGGAATAATGTGAGTTTTAATACTCGCTCCTTTATTAAATTGGAAGAAAAGTATATTCAAAAAAAGGTCGCTTCTTTATTGGAATATAAATCTCAAGAACATAGAACCTATTTAAATGATGAATTTATACGCTCTTTAGCGACTATACGGGGAGTACAAATAGGTTGCAAATATGCCGAGGCTTTTGAAGTAATCAGGTGGATTATATAGTTTAAAGGGAAGTGAAAGTTATAGCTATACATCAACCAAATTTTATGCCTTGGCTCGGCTATTTTTATAAAATAGCTCATTGTGATACATTTGTTATTTTAGATAATGTTGATTTTCAACAAGGCAATCATAACTCAATTACCAACAGAACTAAAATAAAATGCAATGGTGAAGAGAAGTTTTTTACTATTTGTGTAAAAAAAAATAATGAAAGTAAATTAATAAAAGATATTGTTATTGATAAACAGGCTACTAACATAAAAAAGCAAATTAAAACTATACAGTACAATTATGCTAAGTCTACCTATTTTTCGGATGTATTTCCTTTAATTGAAAAAATGGTACTTGATTGTATGGAGTTTAATTTGATGGCAGATGCAAATATATATGTTATTAAAAATATATGTAAAGTATTGGATATTGGTACACCTATTGAAATAGCTTCAAAACTTAATTTAGTAAGTGAGGATAGAAATGAACGAATCATTGAGATATGTAGGTTTTTAGATGCAAGTGACTACTTTTCTGGTAATGGAGGAAAAAAATACCATGATGAATTATTATTTCAATCAAAAAGTGTAAACATTAAATATACTGATTTTAAAGCCAAAGAATATAATCAGGTTGGAGCTAATTTTATACCAGGACTAAGTATTATGGATGTATTAATGAATTGTGGTATAGAACAAACAAAGAATTTTATTAAATAAATATGCGGAATTACGACAAATACAAAGAAAAGAATAACTCATTTTTCGACAAATTAATCAATGAATCTTCGGATGAACATTTGGCGGTTGGCCAGTCTAAAATATCGCATGAAAAACGATTTTTGAAAATGTTGGATATTGGAGATTTGCGTAATAAAAGTTTATTAGATATTGGCTGTGGATTGGGAGCATTTTATACCTTTCTTAAGTTGAAAAACATTCCAGTAAACTATACTGGATACGACATAAATGAAAAAATGTTACAAGGAGCAAGGAACAGCCATCCCGAAATTGCTGAAAAATTTAAAAATGTAGATATAATAGAAAATGTGAGTGAAAATGAGTTTGATTATTCAATTAGTGTTGGGCCACTGAATTTGAATATGGATGAAAAAACCAATTACGAAATGACTTTTAAATTGCTAGACAGTTTGTTTAAATGCTCTAAAATTGGGTTTGCATTATCTATGACTTCTATCATGTCTAGGAAAAAAAATGACGATACTTTTTATTACGACCCTACATTAATCGTAAAGCATGTTTCAAAATATTGTAATAATTATAAAATAGATCATTTGTATTTGCCTCACGATTTTACGGTTTTTTGTTATAAAGATGATTTTTACAGTTCTTTTTAATGGATAAAAAAGAGCCTTTAGTATCTGTTATTATGCCTGCCTACAACTGCGAAAAGTATGTAAAGAAGGCCATTGATAGCATATTAAATCAAACATACTCGAATTTCGAATTATTAATTGCTGATGATTGCTCAAAAGACTCAACAAAAAATATAATAGATTCATATATCGATATTCGAATTAAAAGGCTCCATAATGAAGCAAATATGGGATATCTGCAAGCTTCTAATAAACTTTTTAAAGAATGTAAAGGCGATTTTATCACCTTTCAAGACGCTGATGATTACAGTGCTTCAAATAGATTGGAATTATTAGTTGACTATTTGAAGAAAAACCCTGATTATTCTTGTGTGGGCAGTAATATTATTAAAGTAGATGATTCAAATAATGAATTATATATAACAAATTTTCCTTTAAATGATTCTGAAATAAAATCTCGTTTTGCTGACACTAAAGTTGTAATGACAGGATCGGCACTCTTAATAAAAAAGGAAATTGTAGCTAAAGTTGGCACTTATAATTTATATTTTGATAGACTAGGGTCTGAAGATGTTTATTGGTTTTCATTGATAATAAGCCATTTTAAAGTTAGTAATATTACAGATAAACTATATTATTATAGATCTAACCCAACGTCGGTTACAAGTTTTTTTAAAAATCCAAAAACAAAGGTGTTACATAATTTGGTAGTTTTTTTATATAGAAGAAGAAATTTAGGTAAAGAGGATTATTTACAAACTAACAAAATAGGAAAGGCAGATGTTATTTGTAAGTTCTTGTTATTACTAAATATCCTCCCGAATAAAAAAACTAGTGTTTTTTTTAAATATGTTGTTTTATCTATACGGTACCCGGCAACAAATATATTATTTGTAAGAGATTTTATGTTTAAGTTTTTGCAAAAAGTAAACCTTGAAAGTTAATCGAGGAAATTAAATTTATTATGTTTCAAAAAAATAAATATCTTGTTATTAAAGCTTGTGCTGGTTTGGGCAATAGATTGGTAACTATTTTTGCTGCTATTAAATATTGCGAAATAAATAATAGAATATTGGTAATTGATTGGAGCGATGGGCAGTTTGACAAAAAAGGAGCAGATGCTTTTAGAAAATGTTTTGATCTAAATTATGTAAAATTAGAAGAGCTAGAAAATATTGAGTATTGGCTTGATTATAGTCATAGCTCTGATTTATTTAGGCAGCATAAATTAGAGGGAGTATATGATTTATATGTTAATGAACAATCTTCTTTCTGGGGAAATCTTCCCATTAAATTATTTGTATTTGCATGGCTTAAAAAATTGAGAAGAAGGTGGCAGCCTATTGTAAAAGGAAATTACTTTAATTCGTTAAACTCAGGTAGTGATTTACCAAATAACTTAAAGGATGAAATCCTGTATTATGTAGATTTTTTACCATACATTAATTACGACGAATTACCAAAATATCTAAGTTTAAAACCATTTATAGTTGAAAAAATAGATCGATTTGTAAACGACAACAATTTGGAAAAAAGTGTAGGAATTCATATTCGTAGTACAGATAAACGACCAACTTCAGATGTACGAAAAGTGATCGACCACATATTAGTAAAACATAAAAACATTCCTGTATATCTGTCAACCGATTCTATTGAAATAGAGGCTTTGTTTTTAAAAGCTATACCTAATTTAGTTTTGTTTCCTAAAACTAAACCAAAGCTAAACGGCGAAGGATTGCACCAATGGGCACTGCATAACGACCCAAAAGAAGAGTTTAAATATTCCCTTTTTGAGGAAAGTGTTATAGAAATGTTCTTATTGAGTAAATGCCAATATTTATATTATCAAGGTAATTCAACTTTTTCTAATATTTCAAAAGTGTACCACATAGATAAAACTAACTGTTATGATTGGCTCAAGTTATAGTATAATTCAACTTTTAACTTTTTCGGGCATAGCTTTGCTGCTATTTGCAATCAGTTTATTAGTAGGCTTATTGTTTTATAACATTAAATTAAATAACACTATCAAAACATATTTTTTAAATTCCTTTTTAGGAGTTTTTACAATTGTTTGTTTGTACTCATATACTATAGTTGGCTTTAAAACAATTAATCTTCTGTCAGGCATTGTACTTGCTTATTTGTGTTTTAAAAACAATAGTCACTTTAAATTTGACAAACTAAATGTGAAAGAATTAGCCCATATACTTTACATATTTCCCATTGTATTTATTTTATATGGATGTTATACCCTACCACTTTCAATTGAGTATGATGTAAGGTACTATTCTAAAATAGCATATTCTTTTAGAGAGTTTAAGCAAGAAAATTTCTATCATTTTTATAACCAATATAATATTTTTTTTTATGGAACTACTCCATATCATTATTTTGAAATGTGGTTAACTTCATTAATAACTTTGCCTTTTTCAATTAAATCTATAATTGCACTTAAATATATTACATATCCATTTTTTATATCCAGTATTTCTTTTGGTGTATTGGGGCTGATTAAAAGCAATAAATTTTTTTGGTTTTTAATTTTTATATGCCTTTCTATGCTGCCATTATACGTGATAAGTATATTTGGTTCTGGTTTTCCTGTATATACTGATTTTTGGATAAGGCCTAATTTTGTATCCTATTATTATATTTTACTACCTATATTTTATTTTATTATTGAAAGGAAATGGGTATATCTATACTTAACTGTTATTATTGGTTGCACAGTTTCTGTTATGATAATTCCGTGTCTTTTTGGAGGTGTTTTTCTATTGAGTGTGGTTTTGGTATATAAGAAGGCTATAATGAAAAAAGAATTTTTTTCACTAAATTTATTATTATTAACTACGTGTTTGTTCATTTTTTCACTTTTTATATTGTTTTCACCTGTTATTAATTTAGTCGTTAATCATCCATTTAAAGAACTCCTTTTTCAAAGTTTGGCAATATGGAAAGCGGTTTTGCATAGTATAGTTACTATTTCAATTGAATGCTCGTTTTTAATTATTGTCGCATTTTTAATAGGTAAATATGTAATAAAAACGGATAAATTAAAAAATGTAATCTTTTTTGTGCTTGTGCAAGTTATACTTGGCGTTGTTCTTTTTCAAACGTTAAATAAATTAGATAATTCATATCAATTTCCATATTTCGCTTATTCTGCTTCGGGTTTTTTATTTATTATATCAATACTGTTGTTCTTAGATTATTTTCAAAATAAATTAGCGAAACTTAGTATAGCCGGGCTTATAGTTATAACCAATTTATATACGTCTTATTCTTCTTTTAATTTTTTGTCTCTTATTACTAATAGCTTAGAAGAAAGAAACTTGGCGCAAAATAGTGTAAGTAATGATTGGATAGAAAACGTAACTAACTACCTTAATAATAATAAAAAATCGAAAGGAGGTTTTGTTTTAAGTAAAGTTGACTTAAAGGATTTAGGCCCAAAATCAAGAAGCTGTATAACCCTACAGTCAGGAAGTTTTATTTCTTACTTAACTGATAATTGCAACTTGCCAAACTTAACTTGTAAGGATACTTTATTAAGCGATAAAAATGCTGAAAACAAGGAAGCTTTTGAAAAAGTAGAGAAATGGATGGAGGCTTTTCCTATGTATACAAATGAATGTGATATAAACAAGTACATAAGTAACAGTAAAATTGATTATTTTATTTGCTCTAAAAATGTATTAAATATAGACACTTCTCTAGTAGATATTATTTCGGATAAAAAAAGTAAATATTTATTTGTGTCAAAAAAATAGACCTGTTAAGAAATATGAAAAGAAAAGTAGCTATATTACAATCTAACTATATACCCTGGAAAGGTTACTTTGATTTAATAGCTAAATGCGATGTATTTGTATTATATGATGAAGTACAATATACAAAAAATGACTGGAGAAATAGAAATCTAATTAACACTCAAAATGGATTGCAATGGTTAACTATTCCAATAAGACAAGAGAATTTGCATCAAAAAATATTTGAATCTAAAATTTCAGTTAACAACTGGCAAAGAAAGCATATATCTTCATTACAGGGTAGTTACTCAAAAGCTCTTTTTTTTAATGATTTTAAAGAAGAAATATTCGGTATGTATGAAAACCAAAGTAACTTAATTTCAGAAGTAAACGCTTCTTTTATTAAAACTATTTGTAAAATAGTTGGAATTAAAACTCAAATTATTGATTCAAGAGACTTAAATCTTACTGGGGATAGAAATATTAGGTTACTTGAGGCTTGTAAAAAGTTAAATGCTGGCATCTATATTTCAGGTCCGGCGGCAAAAAACTATCTGCAAGTAGATTTATTTAAGCAGGAAAATATAGATGTTGAATGGATGGATTATAACGGGTATAAAGAATATAAGCAAGTATACGAACCATTTGAACATGGGGTAACTATATTAGATTTAATTTTTAATATGGGCGCTGATGCAAGAAAATACATGAAATATATTGACAAAAAAAACTTAACGTATTAAAAATGTTTGGGTTAGATAGGCTGGTAATATTTACAAAAAATAGCGATATTTACCCATAAAGTAAAAAATGCTCTATTCTTTTATTGTACCAATATATAATGATGGCTTTTTAGCCGAAGCTTTTTCTGTAGAATATGAAAAGGTGTTTAAAATATTTATTGGAAAAGAAAGTATTGAAGAAGATGTGGAACTAATATTTGTAAACGACGGCAGCTCAAATGATTCAATTGATTATTTAGTTAAGCTGTCAAAAGAGAAAAAATTTATTAAGATAATTGATTTAAGCAGAAATTTTGGTCAGCATATAGCATTAAGCTGTGGATATAAAAACGCATCAGGAAAGTGTGTTGGGATGTTGAATGTTGATATGCAAGAACCTCCCTCTGAAATCCCAAAATTATTAAAGTTTATGAGTGATAAAAACTTTGATATAGTATATGGTTTATCAGAGCAGAGAAAAACGAGTTTAGGAAACCGTATAACATCTAAGTCTTTTGCCTTTGTATTAAATTTTCTTACTAAAAGTAACATGCCTCTTAATGTTACTACTTTACGAATTATGAATCGCAAGTTTGTTGATACATATAATTCTTTAACCGAAAAATCAAGATATATACCAGGACTAGAAACTTGGATAGGTTTTAAACATGGATACTTACCCATAGTTCATAAAGAAAGAGAAATAGGTAAATCATCTTACAATTTTAAGAAGAGATTGCTTATGGCTATTGATTCAATTATTTCATTTTCTGATTACCCATTACGATTGATTGCTGGTCTTGGAAGCTTAATCGCAATACTTGGTTTTTTAATGACTATATTTTTAATGATTTCTAAATTCTTTTTCATTGATTATCAAGCAGGATATACTTCTACCATTTCATTAATTACTTTTTTGGGTGGGGTTCAAATTATGGTAATCGGTTTTGCTTCTCTTTATATTGGAAGAATATTAAAAGAAGTACAAAACAGACCTTTATATATTATCAATGAGAGATATAACTTCTAACGCTAATAAAATGGATTTTTCGAAATTTCAACTTTATTCACCTGACATTTTAAATGAGCACATTTTTAATTTGGAAACAAAAGGTTATACTTTGGTAGAAAATTTTTTCAATGAAGAATATTGCAACTACCTGAGAGAGCAATTACAAGAAGCAATCGACTCGTATAAACCTTTTGATAGCTCAGAAAGAAGCCTTTTAGATAAGTACCATATGCATGATTTGCTTTGCAAAAACATAGTATTTGGTAAAACATTAGAAGACCCTAGATTAAATCAAATTTTATCAGCTGTACTATGCGATTTTTGGATTATGTATGCTCATACTTCATCATCTTTACCACCAAAAGGAAATAATTACGGAAGCAGAATGCATATAGATTGTCCAAGGCAAATCCCTAATTACCCAACTAATATTGGTGTAATCTGGACTTTAGATAATTTTACGGAAGATAATGGAGGTACTTTTGTTTTGCCTGGGTCGCATCACACAAAAATTGTCCCCACCAAAACTATTTTTGATAAAAATTGCGAAAGAATAATTTGTAAAAGGGGGAGTTTAATAGTGTTTAACGCAAGGGTATGGCATAGGGCTGGAGAAAATAATACAAATGAGTTTAGACATTCTCTTACGATGAATATTTGCAGACCTTATATGAAACAGCGATGCGATTGGGTAAGATTTATACCTACTGAAATTACAAACCAATTAAATCCATTGGCAAGAAGAATAATTGGTTTTGATACAAGATTGCCCACATCTTTAGATGAATTTTTTCAACCGGAAAATAAAAGATTATATAAAGCAGGACAAGAATAAAATATAAACCACAAAATATATAACAATGAGTGATAAAATTCAGGAAGCAATTAATGCAAACATAGCTGTACATTCAGCAATGGCTAACGATTATAATACTGTTGAACCGCATTTCAGACCAGAAAGCATAAAAAGAGTAGACGAAATAATAAAAAACCTTGTATCTACACATCCAATTGAAAAAGCTTTAGATTTAGGTTGTGGTACCGGATTTATGATTAACATACTTAAAAATTACGCTAAAAAAATTGTTGGTGTAGATGTTACCCAGGCAATGATGGATAAAGTAAATAAGTCTGGTAATGTTGAAATAGAATTAATTAATAGTGATACAGGAACCGTAGCACTTAAAAAAGAATACTTTGATATTGCGACGGCCTATACATTTTTAGATCATTTATATGATATGAAGCCGACAATTAAAAACACGTATGCTGCATTAAAAAATGGGGGTAAATTTTACGCTGATTTAAGCCCTAATTACTATTTCTGGAAAGCCATTAAAGAATTGGATAAAAATAAAATATACGATCCAATTATTCAAAGAGAGGTAAATGCTGTATGGAAGAAAGATGAGGAAATAGAGCAACAATTTGGAGTGAAAAAAGAGATTTTTACAATTGCGGAGCATCAAAAACATGTTAAAGGTGGGTTGGTTGAAGAAGAACTAAGAGATTTATTAACTGAAGCTGGATTTAAACAGGTAGAATTTATTTATCATTGGTTTATTGGACAAGCTCAACTTATAAATGATGAATCTGTAAACCAAGAAAAAAGGTTTGAACATGCTCATGTAATGCATGGCTATTTAACTAAATCCTTGCCCGTATCCAGAAACTTATTTAAGTACATTGGATTTATTGCTACAAAATAAAGAATGGGACAATTAACGTCTATTATTGGATTTGGGGAACTAGGGGAGCAATTTTATGGCTTTTTAAAAGAAAGTAATAAAACTGGTTTTGGTTTTTTTGATGATATAGCAAAGCAAAACGAAATAAAGAGATCTTATAATTTTAATGATTATAAAAAAGCTGAATTTGCAGAAACTGACTTTTACGTTGCCTTGGGTTATAAACATTTACAAACTAAAAATAGCATTATAAACGAATTAAAAGGCTTAGGTAGAAAAATTCCAAATTACATTCACTCAAGTTGTTTTGTAAATAATTCTGCAAATTTATCAGAAGCAGTTTTTGTTTATCCAATGTGCAATATAGATAAAAACGTAAAAATTGGAAAAGGAACACTACTAAATAATAGTGTAGTAATTTCTCATGATACATCTATAGGAAATTGCTGTTATTTATCACCCGGTGTTACTATTTCGGGTAAGGTAAATATTGGCGATTGCACATTTATTGGCTCGGGTAGTGTTATCTCTAATAGTATTTCTATCGGAAATAATGTAATAATAGGCGTGGGTACGGTGGTTACAAAAAACGTTCCTGATAACACTTGTGTAATTGGCAATCCAATGAAAATGATTGTAAAACCACTTAATATTTTATAAAATACCTAGATATTTTAATGATTAATTTTAATAAACCATACTTAACAGGTAAAGAAACTCAGTATATTCAAGATGCTGTGACTTCTATGAAAATATCAGGTGATGGCATGTTTACCAAAAAGTGCCATCATTATTTCGAAGAAAAATACGGGTTTAAAAAAACGCTACTAACTACATCATGTACCGATGCTCTTGAAATGGCAGCTATTTTGTTGGATATAAAAGAAGGCGATGAAGTTATAGCCCCATCTTACACTTTTGTATCTACAGTTAATGCATTTGTATTACGTGGTGCAAAAATTGTTTTTGTTGATTCGGCTAAAGAAAACCCTAATCTTGATGTTGACACTATTGAGGGTTTAATAACACCTAGAACTAAAGTTTTGCTACCAATTCATTATGCTGGTATTGCTTGCGATATGGATAAAATTATGAGCTTAGCAAAAAAGTATAATTTATTTGTTGTTGAAGATGCTGCTCAGGCTATAGATAGTTATTATAAGGGAAAACCATTAGGAAGTATAGGTCATTTAGCCGCTTTTTCTTTTCACGAAACAAAAAATATTATTTCTGGTGAAGGCGGTATGCTTGTAATTAATGACGAGCGTTTTATAAAAAGAGCGGAAATTATAAGAGAAAAAGGCACCAATCGTTCGGCGTTTTTTAGAGGCGAAATTGATAAGTACGGTTGGGTTGATATTGGTTCATCTTTTTTACCGTCTGATATTATTGCTGCTTTTTTATATGCTCAATTAGAGAATTTAGAACTTATTCAAAAAAGAAGAAAGAAAATTTGGAATGATTATGATAAAGAATTAACTCCTTTAAAAGAAATAGGAATTAAATTACCTTATATACCAAATAAAGCCACTAATAATGCGCATATGTATTATATAGTATGTAGAAATTTGGGAGAACGTACAAGGTTAATAGAGTATTTAAAAAAGCAAAACGTTAGTAGCGTTTTCCACTATTTATCACTTCATAAAAGTCCATTTTACACCGATAAACACGATGGGAGAGAATTAATTAATACAGATATGTTTTCTGATTGCTTATTGAGATTGCCGATGTTCTATGATTTAACACATGACGAAGTTTTAAAAATAACTTCACATATAATTGAGTTTTATAATTTGAACAATAAATAAACATTGCTTAAAAAGAGTTTATTTTTCTTTACTCAATCTTATCCATATGGTAATGGTGAAACTTTTATTGAAAATGAGCTTAATTTTTTAGCACCTTTTTTTGAAACGACTTACCTGTTTCATAAATCAAAAACAGAAGATAGGAGAGAAGTCCCTTCAAATGTGAAATTGATTTATATTGAACCTCCAACTAATAAATCAAAGCAGCAAACCTTTAAAAAAAATAAATGGATTTTTTTTTATTTAGTGTGTAATGAATTAATTTTTTCAAGACAAAAAAAAATGTTTATTAATAATTTAAAGTACAATTTGAGTCATATTTTAAATTGTATTTATTATTCAGATGAAATTAAGAAAGAAATTGAAAACCTTGAGATTAATAGTTCTTTTTTTTATTCTTATTGGTTTTTCGATTGGAATTTTTCTTTATCTATATTAAAAAGTAAGGGAGCAATTAAAAAGAATTACACAAGAGCACACGGCTTTGATTTATATGAGAATAATGGAAAACCTAATTATTTACCGTTGAGAAAGTTTTGTTTAAAAAATACAGACAATGTCTTTACAATATCTCATACTGGCGAAAATTATTTAAAAATGCTGTACCCTGAGTTTAAACAAAAAATTGTTTGTTCTTATTTAGGTACCAAAGATTTTGGGATTAATCCAATACCAGTGATTTCTTCTCCATTACATATAGTTTCATGTTCCAGTGTTAATCAAGTAAAAAGAATTCATTCAATTATTGAAACCTTAAAGCACATAACAATTCCTGTTAGATGGACTCATATTGGTGATGGCAGTTTATTACAAAAAATAAAAGAAGCTGCCATAAAATTGCCTGGCAATATAATTACTGATTTTAAAGGATCTTTATCTCAAATGGAAATATTTAATTTTTACAAAAACGAGCCAATAGATGTTTTTATAAACTGTAGTACTTCAGAAGGAATTCCGGTTTCGATTATGGAGGCAATAAGTTTTGGCATTCCGGTTATAGCCACAAATGTGGGGGGAACAAACGAAATAATAAATGAAGAGACGGGTTTTTTAATAGGAAAAGACTTTGATGCTGAAGAATTGGCTGACAAAATCGTGACTTTTAAAAAAAACGAAAATTTTACTCAATTGAGGAATAGTGCACGGATGTATTGGAAAGAACATTTTTTTTCTGATAATAATTACTCTTTATTTCTTAATCATTTCAGTTAAATTAAATAAACGATGAAAAACAATCAATATATCCAACAAATTATAAGCTTAAACGAAAATATCTTGGATAGAAGGAAATTTCATGAAGAGTCAGGTAAGTTGCTTACAAAAATGGGGCAAGATAAAAGTTTTTGGTCAGAGGTTTTTAAAATGAATCTTACGGATAAAGGATTTTTGCAGAGAGAATGGACTATGTATGAAATCCCTTTTTTCTATATATACGAAAACAACGATTTTTATGTTAAGGTACACTTATTTGTCCCTTTAAAAACTTATGAACCTCATGTAGTGGCCTCTGCCATTCATCATCATAATAATTATATTCTTTCATCATATGCTGCCTATGGTTCTGGGTATGAAGGAATGCTGTTTGAAAAAAACATTGAAATTGACCATTCAACAAAGGAGACTAAACTCAAAATTAGAGAACATTTTACACAAGCGGAAAAACCTTTGCATATTGTCGATGCTTGGGAGCCTCATGTAGTTGTTAACCCAATTTCTTTGTCGGCTACGCTTGTTTTATGGAGCCCCGATAAGAAAAGAACAACGGATGCTCTCAGAAGCAATCCTATATTAAAAGCAATAAAAGCACCTTTACGTAAAATTATATATGCTTTGGGCTTGGATAAAAAGGTCGGCATAGCAGCAAAAGATACCTACCAATTTTATGTAAATAATAATAAATTTTATGCTGTGTTGGAAGAGGATTATTTTGCACCTACTCGTCAACAGGATGGTGAAAATGTAAATGATTACTCTGTTCAAACATTATTTGCTTTTATGCAACGTATAGGATTTGATGATTATGATTTTTTAAAATCATTAAAAGTGAATAATGATGTTCCTAAATACTATTACAAGTGGATTGATATGTTATTAACTAATCAACCTATACCCGATACTTATGCAAAAGAAGTCATTAATATTCCAAATGGAAGAATGACTGTAAATGATATTTTAAACGCCATAAAACATTAAATAATGATAATCGTTTAAATAGTTTTTAATTTTTAATGATATACGTTACTCTTCTTGATCAGTTTCATCCTGGTATATACTCAAGTCAGGTTATAGATGTTTGCGACTATTTAAATATAAAATATAATGCTAAAATAAGGGTAGTAGCTTTTCTTTCCATTCGTGAATTGATGAGATCTGATGCAAAAAAGCAATTGAAAAAACTATCTCCAACTGCTATTGTTTTACCGGCATTTCCTGGGTTGAAAAACTTTCAGCAAACGGCATTTTTCCTTTTTTTTGTCTGTCTTTTTACTGGAGAACGTGTAGCAATCTGCCGAAATGTATTTTGCACTAAAATGGCTTTACGAGTTAAAAAACTAGGACTACTTAAAAAAGTTGTATTTGATGGAAGAAGTGCAATGACAGCTGAGATTGGGGAATATGACGTTTTTCCGGTAGACTATTTAAGGAAAAACGTGAAAATATTTGAATCTTATGTGGTAAATAATGTAGATTTCAGGATGGCAGTTTCTCAAAAATTGGTTAGTTATTGGCAACAAAATTTTGAATACAATCAAAATAATCATGTTGTTATCCCATGTACTTTAGATAGAAAATATTTTAGTAAAGAAAGATATACGTTTGATGATGGAATAAAAAAAGCTAAAGAAGAGTTAGGGATAAAAGAAGGTGATACTGTTTATGTTTATTCGGGTTCAACAGCGCCTTGGCAATCATTCGATCTTTTAGAAAAAATATTTACACCTTTTTTAAGTGCTAACCAAAATGCCAAACTTCTTTTTCTTTCAAAAGAAAATAGCGATAATCTGGGATTAAAAACAAGATTTCCGAAACAAGTTTTCATTAAATGGGTAGAACATAAAGATGTTCTCGCCTATTTGCAATGCTGTGATTATGGTATATTGGTTAGGGAGCAATCTGAAACTAACAAAGTAGCATCTCCAACTAAATTTGCTGAATATTTGTATGCCGGGTTAAAAGTACTCGTTTCAAAAAATCTTGGTGATTTTAGTTCCTTTGTAAAGGAACATGATTGTGGATACGTGATTGATGAAAATAATATTGATAACTATTTATTTGAAAAAGTGGATGCTGAAGCAAAAAAAAGGTGTTTTGATTTAGCTAATATGTTTTTTAAAAAAGAGGCAAATGTAAATGATACCTCTTACAAAAAGTTGATGGACGCTGTTTTGGAAGAATAAAAATGATTTGTTTTTAAATGAATATGTTTAAGGAAAATAAAAATGTACTTATTATATCGTACATTTTTCCACCTGCACCGGGTATCGGAGGTAGGCGATGGGCAAAATTTGCAAAATATTTAAGAAAGAAAAATATTGATGTTTATGTTATTTCAGCTCAAATAACAGATGATACAATATCAACTTGGACAAAAGATGTAGAGGGGATCGAGGTTATTAGGCTTAATCCAAAGTACCCAAAAATTATTTCTGCAACTCCAAAAAGCGTAATAGATAAAATCCTATATAGAATTAAGCTGTTTGAAGTTAAATTAAGAATAAAAGGTAATTATTTTGATAAAGCAGCATTTATAGAAGAAAGCCTTAAGGAGTCTGTTCTTAAAATTGTAAAGGAAAAGAAAATTAAAAACATTATTGTTTCCGGCTTTCCTTTTTACTTAAATTATTTTATTTGTAAATTAAAGCCGCAACTCCCAGGTGTAAAAATAATATCGGATTTTAGAGACCCTTGGACTTGGAAGCATTCTTATAGCTTAGATAAAATGCCTGTAAATAGGCAAAACGAAGAAAGAAAGAAAGAAGCATTTGTTGTGGAAAAGAGTGATTTGGTTACCATGCCTTCAGATATAATGGTTGAAGAGATATCCTTACTTTATCCTAAATATAAGAGCAAATATGTAGACTTACCTCATGGATATGATATAGACGAGTCTTGTTTAAAAGTTGAAAATAAAAAAGACGCTATAATTAAATTTATAATGTTTGGTACAATGTACATTACTATTGAAAACGAAATATCTAATCTGGCAAGTGTATTTAAAAATAATATGGATACAAGTGAGTTAGATATATATTGTTTCTCATCAAAATATGCTTCAATTTTTGAAGAGCATAATGTTTTGAATAAGAATGTGTTTTATCATAATCCAATAAGTGAATGTGAATTGTATGGGAAGTTGATAGAAACTAATTACTATATATTAGTTTGTCCTGATCATGCAAAGGATTATATTTTTACAAAAATATTTGAGATTATATACTGTAAAATTCCTATTATCTATATTGGAAGCAAAGGGAATATATCTATTTTCTTGGAAAAGAATAACCTTGGAATTATTATTGAAAAAGACCAAGTGCAAAATAAATTCCAGAAAATTTTAAATGGAGAAGTTAACCTGAATTACAACTACGATTTTGATGCTAGCCATTATTCGATGGAAACCATAACAGAAAAATTAATTACTCACCTTATCTAATTTAAAGGTTTCATTTATATATGAATTATTTTTTTCCTTCATTTATAGAATGCTTTGATGTAGAGCAAAAATCTTTGCCGCAATTAAAAATAACGGTAAACTCAGGTACAAATGCACTTCGCTTATTATTACGAAGTTTTGATTTGTCGCCTAATGACAAAATTGCTATTCCCGCTTTTGTTTGCGATTCTGTTAAATATGCAGTTGAGCAGGAAAAACTCACTCCGGTCTTATTCGATTTAAAACCTGATAATTCATTTTGGACATCTTACGACATAGATTTGATAAAATCCATGGATATTAAGGCTGTTATTTTGGTACATCTTTATGGTTTTATACACCCAGATACTAAAGAAATAGTTGATTTCTGTGAAAGTAATAATATAAAGTTGATTCATGATGCAGCTCAAAGCTATGGTATAGACGAAGAAAAATTAAATAAAGGGGATGGAATTGTGTACTCCTTTGGCCCTGGGAAATCTACTACTGCAGCAGGAGGTGCTTGGATAAAGACTGTTGAAGGGAAAGAAAGCTTTTTTACTTTAAGTAAACCAACACTTTTTTCTTTCCAAAATGCAAGAGCTAAATTGTTTTTAAAAACAAGAATTTTTGGATACAAATTGAATAAATATGAAAAGCTACTAAACAAAATAGTAAATAAAACCCATTCTACTACTATTTTTAGTATGAGTAGTTTTCAATTAAAAATGGCATCTTATTCGGTTTCTAAACTTAGTGAAATAACACCATTTCGAAAGAAAAGATATTTTATGCTTAAAGAAGCGATAATAAAAAATCCTTTATTAACTATAATTAATAGTGATACCGATGGATTAAATTTTAAAATTATTCTATTTATTAAAAATGAAATAAATAAGTTTAAGAAATACTTAGAACTTAATAATATTCCGTATTTCACATTGTTTGATAAAATTCAGGAAAGTGATAAGCTTATAAATTTTAAAAAAAACGCCCAGAAATTCGTGGAAATATCGTGCGAAGCTAGTATTCCGGAAAGCGAAATAGAAAGAATTGCCAGTTTAATAAACAACTTTAAATAGCTATAGTGAAAATTGCTATTGTAAACGAAATAAAAACAGATAATAATTGCCCTTATTTTTATTTAAATGGGTATACTTCGTTTATAAAGGAGCTAGAAAGCAAAAGTGTGTTTTGCTTTACCGACGAATTCAATAATACAATTGTATGTAAAACATGGAAGAATAAATTTTTGAAATTTATTCAACCTATCTATCCACCACTTTCAAGTAATAAAGAGCGTTTAAGTAAACAACAAGAATTGGAGTTTTTAAATAAATGGGTTTCATTTATCTCAGATGCTAAACTGGCAGATAGAGTTGTACAGGCTGAAAACTTTGCCGTATTTAAAACGGCACCGAAAAAAACTATTTCTGCCCCCTTTGGTACTTATTATCTTAACCTTGAAAAAAATACAGAAGAAGATTTATTTCAAAAAGTTCATGTTAAACATAGAAATGTAATTAGAAATGCTGAAAAAAATGGAGTTGAATTAAGATATGGAAAAGATTGTATCGAGGATTTTTATTCGTTGTATAAACAAACAATGAAACGATCAAATATGTATTACCAAGATATTTTCTATTTCAAACAGTTTTATAATTCGATTCCACAAAATATTGTTTGTGGTGTAGCATATTTTAATGGTATTCCGCAAGGAGGCTTATTTATTCCTTACACAAAATTTGGCTCATTTTATTTGTATGGTGCTTCAAATGAAAAAATAGAAATAAATGGTTCCATAAACTACCTGCATTGGAACACAATTAAACTTTTGAAAAAGGAAGGGGTTAGGCGGTATGATTTTGTTGGAGCTAGATTAAGTAATGTATCCGGTACAAAACTAGAAGGGGTACAACAATTTAAAAAGCGCTTTGGTGCTGAGCTTGAAGAAGGTTTTTTGTGGAAAATAGATTTAAACAAAAATAAATGTGATATTTATGACACTTTATTAAGTGTTAAAACTAAGCTGAGGGGAAAGGAAATCCCATTGGATATTATTGATCAGGAAAACAGAAAAGCTTATGCTAAGTAAAAAAAAATTATTACTAACCTTTGACTACGAATTATTCTTAGGGGCTCGTTCAGGTACCGTAGATAGTTGTATTATAATCCCAACAAAAAAAGTTTTAGAAATCCTTGAATTTCATAAAATTACGGACGCTATATTTTTTGTAGATACTACTTATTTAATTACGTTAAAAAATAGTAAAAATGGAAATTGTCAAGCTGATTTTAAGAAAATAGAAAAACAAATAAAAGAAATAAAGAGTTTAGGACACTACGTTTTTCCCCATTTACACCCACATTGGTTAGATGCAAAATATTTACCGGAAATTAATCAGTGGGATTTGTCGGATACAAAAAAATATTCATTCTTGGCATTAAATAAAGAAGAAAAACAGAATGTTTTTTCTCAGTCAATAAAAATATTGGAAGACATTATTGGTCAACAGAAAGATTGGGGATATAGGGCAGGGGGCTGGTGCATTCAGCCATTTAGTGATTTTAAACCTTTTTTCGAGGAATATAAAATATTGTATGAGTTTAGTGTATTAAAAGGCTATAGTTGCGTATCAGATTTTCA
>Ga0210401_10000524_pt1 | contig 46473 bp, 42 predicted proteins | sample IncBWH32MmetaG_FD_150866 | JGI IMG/M metagenome (GOLD analysis project Ga0210401, IMG submission 150866) | Forest soil microbial communities from Barre Woods Harvard Forest LTER site, Petersham, Massachusetts, United States - Inc-BW-H-32-M | ecosystem: Environmental > Terrestrial > Soil >...
GTTGTCAGGCGGGACCTCGGACTTCTTATGGATCATTTGCGCGGCAAGGCCATCACTGCATCGGGCTTTCATACGGCGAGCCGCGGCGACATCGATTTCTTTCAAAATGCGCTGATTTCCATCGGCGATGACGGCGCCATTCTCTCCGTGCTCCACCCGCATGAGGCGGATTACGACGAACAAAAGGACCGGCGAAAGGCCGCCGGCCGACTCACAACCCTGCCGGATGGCTGCTATTTGCTGCCGGGTTTCGTCGATCTGCACATTCACGCGCCGCAATACCCGCAGCTCGGCAGCGCGCTCGACGTCCCGCTCGAGGTCTGGCTGCAGAAATACACCTTTCCGCTTGAGGCCCGCTACGCGGATGCGGCCTTTGCCCGAAAGCACTACCGCCTGCTGGTCGACGACCTGATCGCCAACGGCACCACGACGGCGCTCTATTTTGCCACCATTCATCAGGAGGCGACACGCATTCTCGCCGATATTTGCCTCGAGGCGGGCCAGCGCGCCCTGATCGGCAAGGTGGTGATGGACAATGCCGACCAATGCCCCGGCGATTACCGCGATGACTCATCCGATGAAGCGATGCGCGGCACGGAAGACCTGATCGGATATATCAGAAGCCATCCCGGAAACGCCGCCGCGCTGGTCAAGCCGGTCATCACGCCGCGCTTCATTCCCTCCTGCACCGACGCCACGCTGGAGGCGCTGGGCGCGCTCGCCAAGCGATGCGACTGTCACGTCCAGACCCACTGCTCGGAGAGCGACTGGGAACATGGCTATGTGCTCGAACGTCACGGGATCACCGACACCGATAGTCTGGACCGCTTTGGGCTGCTCGGCCGCCACACCGTGCTGGCGCATTCGAACCTGATCACCGCACATGATATGGACACCATCCGCGCCCGCCGCGCCGGCGTCGCCCATTGCCCGCTCTCCAATGCCTATTTTTCCAGCGCAGTCTTCCCGTTGAAGGCCGCGCTCGAAAAGGGGCTGCATGTCGGGCTGGGAACCGATATTTCGGGCGGGCCGAGCGGATCGCTGTTCGACAATATGCGCAGCGCGCTGTTCGTCGCGCGCCTGCTCGAAAGCGGCGTCGACCCTGACCTCGGACCGGCCGCGCGCAGCCGCCATAGAGGCGTGTGGATCGACTTCCGCGATGCCTTCTACCTGGCTACGACGGGCGGCGCCATCGCGCTCGACCTTCCGGTCGGGCAATTCTCGCCGGGTTACCAATTCGACGCCATGGTGATCGATACAAGCGCGCCGCAAGGCACCATCCGGCTCTGGGACGACCTCGATTCCGGCGAGAATATATTGCAAAAAATCATCTATACTGCGTCGAAGTCGAATATCGCGAAGGTCTGGATCAGCGGCCGGGACGTATCGCGGCCGCAAGGCGTGAGGTGAATTTTCAAAGCACGCGGCTGAGTGCCGATATTGTATGGCGCTGTCGCGCGGAGGCCAAATGACCAGAGACTGCATCCAGTTTCGCAGGAAGGAACGGATCGTTCGGCTTGACCGGTTTTCGCCGCAATCGACCGTCCTCGACTGGCTGCGGCTAGAGGAGCGCTCGACGGGAACCAAGGAGGGTTGCGCCGAAGGCGATTGCGGCGCCTGCACCGTCGTCATTGCAAGGGAGTACGATGGCCGGCTGCGCTATGAGCCGGTGAACGCCTGCATCGCCACGCTCGGCCAGCTCGACGGCGGCGAACTCATCACCGTCGAGGATTTGGCGCACGAGGGAACATTGCACCCGGTGCAGACGGCGATGGCGGCGGGTCACGGCTCGCAATGCGGCTTTTGCACGCCCGGCATCGTCATGAGTCTGTTCGCGCATTTCCACAGCGACGGCGAACGAACCGACCGGGCAAAGATCAATGATGCGTTGGCGGGCAATCTCTGCCGCTGCACCGGCTATCGCTCGATCGTCGATGCCGCCCGCGAAGCCTGTGCCGATCCTGGAGCGGATCGCTTCTCCGCGAAAGAAGCTGAAACCCGCGCCGCACTGAAGCCGTTGGATGATGGTGCCGATATCTTTGTCGGCAACATCGAGCGGTTTTTTGCAGCGCCCGCCAGCGAGGCTTTGCTTGCTTTGCTCTATGAGCGCCATCCGGACGCCAGGATCGTCGGCGGGGCCACCGACGTCGGTCTGTGGATCACCAAGAAGCTAATGACCCTCGACAAAATCATTCATGTCAGCCGCGCCGGCCTCGACACGATCGAGGAAACCGCCGATGCATTATCGATCGGCGCATCGGTCACGCTGGAGCGCGCGACGCCGCTGCTCGCATCGATTAGTCCGGACATCGCGGAAATCCTGCGGCGGTTCGGCTCGGTCCAGGTGCGCATGGCGGGTACGGTCGGCGGCAGCATTGCCAACGCCTCGCCGATCGGCGATCTGGCGCCGCTGTTCATCGCGCTTGGCGGCAGTATCGAGCTGCGCAAAGGCGAGCGGATACGCGCGCTGCCGCTGGAACAATTCTTCGTCGGCTACGGCAAGCAGGATCGCGAGGAGAGCGAATTCGTCCGGCGCCTGATCGTGCCGAAGCTTCCTCCCGCGACCTATTTCAAGGCCTTCAAGATCAGCAAGCGGTTCGACGAGGATATCACCACCGTGCTCGGCGCGTTCCGGATCGGTGTCGAGGGAAATCGCATCGCCACCGCGCGCGTCGCGTTCGGCGGCATGGCGGCCACGCCAAAACGCGCAATCGCGGTGGAGCACCGGCTTGCCGGCGCGGCACTCGATGATCCCGGCACCTGGCGCAGCGCGGCCGACCGGATCGGCGATGATTTCACGCCGCTGACCGACATGCGCGCCAGTGCCGAGTATCGTCTCGGCGTGGCGAGGAACCTCGTCATCAAGGCGCTGGCAGAAATCGCCGGCGTCTCTCGCCCGGTGACACGCATCCTCGATCCCCGGGAGGCCATTCATGCCGGGGATTGAGCGGAGCGATCCCGCGTTGCGTCATGTGCGGCAGGCGCTGCCGCACGACAGCGCGTTCAAGCACGTGCAGGGCGCGGCCGATTATGTCGACGATATCCGCGAGCCGGAAGGAACGCTGCATGTGGCGGTCGGCGGCTCGGCGGTCGCGCGCGGCCGCATCATCCGGCTCGATCTGGAGAAGGTGCAGGCATATCCCGGCGTGCGCGCCGTCATCACTGCAAGGGACGTTCCCGGCAGCAACGATATTTCGCCGACCCATGCCGACGAACCGGCGTTTGCGGCCGGGCACGTCATGTTTCATGGCCAGCCGATTTTCGCCGTCGTTGCGGCGACGCGCGATATCGCTCGGCGTGCGGTAGGGCTCGCGGTCGTCGAGATCGAACAAGAGAGCCCCAATGTCACGGTCGATCAGGGGCTTGCCTCCGGCGAAACCGTGCTGCCCGACTATGAATTTGTCGGCGGCGATGCCGATGCGACCATCGCCAGCGCGCCCCATCGCGTGAACGGCGTTTTACGGATCGGTGGTCAGGAGCATTTCTATCTCGAGGGCCAGACCGCATTCGCGGTGCCCGGCGAGGACAGGGATGTGCTGGTCTACTCGTCGACCCAGCATCCATCCGAAGTGCAGCATGTGGTGGCGCGCGTGCTCGGCATCGCCGATTCGTTTGTGACGTGCCAGGTGCGGCGCATGGGCGGCGGTTTTGGCGGCAAGGAGACCCAGGCGACGCAATGGGCGGTCATTGCCGCGCTCGCCGCGAACGCGACCGGCAGGCCGTGCAAGCTTCGGCTCGATCGCGACGACGACATGGTGATGACCGGCAAGCGGCATGATTTCCGGGTCGACTGGTCGGTCGGCTTCGATGCCAGGGGCCGCATCGATGGCGTCAATCTGGATCTCGCCGCGCGCTGCGGCTGTTCGGCCGATCTCAGCGGCGGCGTTGTGGACCGCGCCATGTTTCATGCCGACAATGCTTATTTCCTTCCCCAATTCCGGATTCTTTCCAGGCGCGTGAAGACCAACACCGTCTCCAATACGGCGTTCCGCGGCTTCGGCGGGCCGCAAGGCGTGCTTGCGATCGAACGCGTCATCGATGCCATCGCCTGGCATCTCGATCTCGACCCGCTCGATGTGCGCAAGGCCAATCTCTACCGCAACGGAGCTGACGTTACGCCTTACGGTCAGACCGTGGAAGACCACGACGTCATCCACCGCCTGATCGAGCAATTGGAACTGACCTCGGACTATCGCCGGCGCAGGCAGAACATCGAGAAGTTCAATGCCGCTTCGCCGATCCTCAAGCGCGGGATAGCGCTGACACCGGTAAAATTCGGCATCTCCTTTACCCTCACCATGCTCAACCAGGCTGGCGCGCTCGTTCACGTCTATCAGGACGGCTCGGTGCATCTCAATCACGGCGGCACCGAAATGGGTCAGGGCCTGTTTCAGAAAGTCGCCCAAGTCGCGGCCGAGGAATTCGGCATCGGGCTCGATCGCGTGCGCATCACCGCGACATCGACCGACAAGGTGCCGAATACCTCGCCGACGGCGGCTTCCGCCGGGACCGACCTGAACGGCATGGCGGTGCAGATCGCCTGCCGCGAGATCAAGGCGCGGCTTGCGCATTTCGCCGCGACCGCCTGGAATCTGCCCGAGGACAAGGTCGAGTTCCGCGACGACCGGGTTTTCATCGGCAACGAGAGCGTCGCTTTCGGCGAACTCACCAAGCGCGCCTACGGCGCGCGCGTTCATCTGTCCGCCGCCGGCTTCTACAAGACGCCGAAATTGCATTGGGACCGCGCCAAGGGCAAAGGCAGGCCGTTCCTGTATTACGCCAACGGCGCAGCCTGCAGCGAGGTCATTGTCGACGTCACCACCGGCGAGATGAAGGTCGAGCGCGTCGACATCTTGCACGATGTCGGCCGTTCGCTGAATCCGGCCATTGATATCGGCCAGATCGAGGGCGGCTTCGTGCAGGGCATGGGCTGGCTGACCACCGAGGAACTGGTCTATGACGCGCAAGGCCGCCTGCTGACGCATGCGCCTTCGACCTACAAGATTCCGGTGGCCTCCGACGTGCCGGATGATTTTCGCGTCGCGCTGTTCGACAACGAAAATCAGGAGGCGACGATCTACCGTTCCAAAGCCGTGGGCGAGCCGCCATTGATGTTGCCGATATCGGTGTTCGCCGCGATCGCTGACGCGGTTCATTCGCTGCACCCCGGCAAACCGGTGATGCTGGATGCGCCGGCAACGCCGGAAGCGATCCTCAAGGCGGTCGGAACCTTCGACGCCGCCGCGGCCCTCGCCAAGGGCCACGGCATCCCCGAAAGCAGGCCGATTTGAATGCAACTGGTATGGCGACGAATACGGGAATCGCTTGAGAAGGGTCGTCGCGTTGCCTTGATCAGCATCATCAAGGTGGATGGGTCGGCGCCCCGCGAGGTCGGCGCGCGCATGGTCATCGAACGGGATTCGGGTTTTTTCGGAACCATCGGCGGCGGCCGGCTCGAATATGAAGCACTCGCGGTCGCCGAGGATGCGCTGTCGATGGAGAAGCCCGCCGCCGCGTCGGTACGGGTCTGGCCGCTCGGTCCGAATCTCGGCCAATGCTGCGGCGGCTCGGTAACGACCTTGATCGAGACATTCGATTCCGGCGATCTCGATGATATTCGCGAACTTGTTGCCGCGGAGGAGGCCGGGCCGTTTTTCACCGAAAGCCGCATGACCGAGCAAGGTCGCATGGCGAGGGAAATCCTTAATCGAGACGACGCCGAGGATGCGGATCACGTAGAAAGTTCGGACAGGCTGCGGCTGGTGGAACGGTTCGGCGAGGTGCGCAAGACGGTCCTGCTGTTCGGGGCCGGTCATGTCGGCCGTGCGGTCGTGCTGGCGTTGTCGCAGCTTCCGTTTTCAGTGCGCTGGATCGATTCCCGGGCCGATCATTTTCCGGATTATGTGCCGGCCAATGTGCTCACGGTGAGGACCGACGCGCCAGAGCGCGAGATCGATGCCGCGCCCGCCGGTGCTTTCGTCCTGATCATGACCCATTCCCATCCGCTCGACTATTCGATCGCGGCGTCGGCGCTGCGCCGGTCTGACCTTGGCTTTGTCGGCTTGATCGGCTCCGTCACCAAACGCGCACGATTCAAGACTCAGGCGACGCAACTCGGCCTCTCCGAGCAACAGATCGCGCGGCTGGTGTGTCCGATCGGTTTACCCGACATCAGAGACAAGGAGCCCAGTGTCATCGCCGCAGGGGTCGCGGCGCAACTCCTGATCGAACGAGAGCGTGCGAAGCGGGAGAGGTGACGACGCCAGAATCAATACGGCGAGGTGCCGTGCTCTTGGCAGCACACGGCACCTCGCCGCGATTGGTTACCGGCTGGAAACGACGCAGTGAGGACCGTTTGTCTCCTGGCTAATCCCTTCCTTGGCAAAAAGGGCAACGGCCGAGGATGTTGGTAGTCCGCAGAGCGCTGGGGGTCCCAGCCGATATTTGAAATGCTACCCCACGCTGAGGGCAAACCTAATTAAAGAAATCTTTAGTAAGGCTTGGCGCAGAGGCATTTCTTGCGGTTCTTGCGGTCGTCGCGAGCCCTTAATGATTATTTTAGAACAAGGCAGGTGGATATGGCCTTATAATTCCTTGTCTGCCGCAGTGTTGCCTCGCTTGATTCGTTTTTCCTGATCGCGCTTTGCGATCGTTCCGGGCAAAACGCGGCGCTGAACAACGATCGGACAAGACATGCGAAAGCTGGTCGCCGGTCTGATATCTCTTTCTCTCACCTGCGGACCTTGCGCGTTCGCACAGGACACCGGCAGTGCCGTCAAATCGAATTTTCCGCATCCCGGATATCTGCCACTGCCTCCGCATTTTCAGCCGCGCCGCGCCAACGCCGCAACAAAGGTAAATGTGGCGCCGCCGCTGCTTCCGATCTACGCACAACCCGCTTTGCCCGAGGAAGGTCATCTCTGGGTTCCCGGTTTTTGGGCCTGGCGTGAGGCGGTACCGGATTATTATTGGGTGCCCGGAACCTGGGTGAAGCCGCCGCGCAGCGGATTGTTGTGGACACCGGCCTATTGGAGTCGGGTCGACGGCGGTTATGTCTTTCGCGCCGGCTATTGGGCGGAGGAAGTCGGATTCTACGGCGGCATCGATTATGGCTACGGCTATGACGGTGACGGGTATCAAGGCGGCCGCTGGGAGAAGGGGTCCTTCTTCTACAATAAGGCCGCAAACAATCTTGGTTCGCTCGGCATTGCAAACGTCTACGATCAGGCGATCTCAGCCGACAGCAAGGCCGGGCGCGTCAGCTTCAACGGTGGAAGCAGGGGAACGACGGCGCGGCCGACATCGCGTCAGGAAGCTCTCGCCAATGAGCCGCAGGTCGAGCCGACGGCCGAGCAGCGGCAGCATTTTGAATTGGCGGCAATGGACCGCGCGCTCTATTCGAAGCTGAATCGCGGCGAGCCGGGCGTGGCTGCCACTTCGCGTGCCGGCATTCTGGAAGGACCTGGGATCACGCGCAGCAGCGCGTTGCTCGACCACTCCGTCGAACCAGCGAGCGCCGTGACGACCGGTGCCAACGTGAAGAAGTAGGCTCAAAGAAAAAAGGGCTGCCACCCTGGGCAGCCCTCTCCCGAGCGTCGCAGCAACGCCTCGCGTGACTGCGGGCAGTTCAGAAGCCGATGGTATAACTCGACCCGCAGAAGCTGGGGTCATATTCGTACGGCGAACAGTAGCCGTAGTCATAACCATAACCCGTTGCGAGGCCAACGCCGAGGCCTAACAGGCCAAGGCCAATACCGGCATCGTAGTAGCCGGGGTCGTAGCCCCAGCCGCCGTAGCCGCCATAGCCGTAGCCGCCGATGAAGCGCCGGCTACCCCAGGTGCCGTGGCGATAGCCGCTGAAGCCGCGTACGCCGTCAAATGTGCTACCGCGCATGGCCCCATAGCTGCTGCGAAAGCCGCCGCCGTGGTAGCCGCCAATGGCGCCGCTGCGGAAGCTTCCGCCTCCGTGACCGACGCCGCCATGACCGAAAGCCATCGCGCTCGTTGTCATCGCCGTTGCAAGCGCTATCGCCATCGCGCCTGCGAGAAGCTGCTTCCTCATGAGAACCTCCTTCACTTTCGTCGTTCACCAAAATTGGCTGATGAACCAACAGGCCCCGCAACGAAGTGGTTGCGCGGGAAATCCGCTCTACCAGGTAAAATTAATATTATGATCGAGCCTTACCGCCGTTCGTCCGGATGCACCCAGAGACAAGGCGTGATCTCGCGCGTCTCCGTCAGCTTGATCATGTGCACCGGCGGCGCATAGCGGCCTTTCCGGCACGATCTGCATTTCAACGATGCCTCGAGGTTCCACCGCGGCGTGAGCGGCGTGATTAGCGCAACGTGACGCCGGCGTAATTTAAAAGCCGACGAAGAAGCTCAATCCGCCCGTGGGGCGCCCGACAAGGCGGCCGAACGGCGCAATCCCTTCATAATAGGCATCGCCATGGCTGGGGCCGTAACCCCAACCGCTATGGCCGCCGACAATGTGCCGGCCGCTCCAGCCATGATGCCGGCCATGTCCGTAGCCGCCGCGATGATAGGTACCGGCGGTGCCAGGCTCGAAGGCCATCGCACTGGTCGTCATACCTGTTGCGAGAGCCACGACCACCGTGCCTGCGAGAAGCTGTTTCCTCATCAAAACCTCCTGCGCCGATTTTACACCACCGTCGACTGCCAACCAACGGACGTCGCATGCGGATAGTTGCAACGATGCGCAGTGGAACATGTAGGCAATGGAAAATGATTACGCGAGGGGTGCGGTGCAAATGGGTGCGATATTGGAACCGGGCGATGGCGCAAAAATCCACTCATGCGGGCTATGCGTTCACCGCTCCTCGTCCGGATGCACCCAAAGGTACGGCGTAATCTCGCGCGTCTCCGTCAGCTTGATCATGTGCACGGATGGAGCGTAGCGGCCTTTCCGGCACGATCGGCATTTCAACGATGCTTCGAGCTTCCACAGCGGCGTGTCGCGTGGCCGGCGGATGGCATCGAGCGGCAGGCTCGCTCGCGTGTTGCAGCGGTTGCACTCAACCTCCAGCCAGCCGAGCCCGCCATTGAGGCATTGCGCAATCGTCGGCGAAGGCTGCGCCGGCCCGCCACATCCCTCCATCCGGATCGACCACGCTTCGGCTTCGGCGCGGTCGGCTTCGCAAAGGGCCTTGATCGCCGCTTCCCGCGCGTTCTTGGCGCGGATCCTCGCGCCCAGAACCGCGCCCCCATAGATCGATTGGCGAGACTTTGTGCTCATGGCGCAGCATTACAGCCGCGCCTTCGCGGCCGCGCAACGCCACTAGGATTAGAGGTGTGGGGCGAGCCGATGACACCACGGCTTTGTCGATGCGCCCTTCGGTTGCGTAGGGGTAGCGCTTGCATCCGAGTCGAAATCGCTTCGTTTTCCCAAAATCGCGGGCATCGATCCGTCACGTCATTGCGAGGAGCGAAGCGACGAAGCAATCCATTTTCGGTCTTGTTCGGCTATGGATTGCTTCGCTGCGCTCGCAATGACGGGCGTCTATCACAACGGCTTCGGCTCCATCCGTGTCTCGATCGGAGGCAAGGGTTCATCATGGATCCTGGCCTCGAAGCCGCGCAATCGCTGATAGATCGAAATCAGTTCGACGATGGTGCTCCATGAATTGACGAGATACTGAAACGAGGTCCTCACCTGCGTGAACGCGTTCAGGATTTGATTCATCGAACCGAGCGTGATCTTGCCGGCAACGATCGTCGGCCCGAGCAGGATGTAGGGAAACACGACGTCGGTCTGCAAATATACGATGCGGCCGACGTTGAAATACAGGAAGTTCAGGTAGAGCCGGAAATAGTTTCGGCGAATATTACCGAACAGCTCGTCCAGCGTCGGCGGCTGGGCCCGGGCGGCATCATCTTCGCCAAGCACGAGTTCCTTGCGATAGGCTGCCTCGACGCGCTGATTGAAGAATTCAATTGCGGGCAACCTGATGCCGATCAGCGCAAGCGCGCCGGTGCCCAACACCGACCAGACCACGGCAGCGAACACCAACGGATAGGGAATCGAGCCGATCAGCGGCAGCTCCGTGATATTGCTGGAGAGCCTCAGCAAAACCGGCAGGAAGGCGAGCAGGGTCAGCACGGCGCTGATGAGATTGACACCGAGACCTTCCATCGTGGTCGCAAACCGCATGGTGTCTTCCTGCACCCGCTGCGAGGCGCCCTCGATCGTGCGCAGCCGCGGCCAATTGGCGACATAGAAATCGTTCATCGCCGTACGCCAGCGGAAGATGTAATGGCTGACGAAGAACCGCGTCATCACGCCGACCACGACCGCAACCAGGGCGATGCCGGCGAAGGTCGACAATTCGCTATAGAACTCCTCGATCGTGACCGGCTTTGATTTCGAAAGCGCGGCCTGCACGAGGTCGTAAAACGGCCCGTACCAGCTGTTGATGGCGACGCTGACCTGGACCTGGAAGTAGGAGGTGAACAGGATCAGCGCCGACCCTGCAATCGACCATGGCGCCCAGGGATGTGGCGCGAACGCCGTCCACGCGCCGGCGAAAATGGCGACGCTGAGTGCAAAATAGAGGTCGAACCAAAGCGACCGCGCCGACCAGAACAGCGACACCCCGACGACGCCGGGCGCCGACGATCCAATCAAATCGTCGGCATAGCCATACCAGAACGCCATCGAGAGCGCCGTCCAGGCGATGGCGGACAAAAAGAACGGTTTTGGGCGGGGGAAGAAGGAAACGAACATGTGGTGGATCCGCTCTCGGGGTCAGTTGGTCCGGCATTGTGAAGAGTGAGGCAACGACATTTGTCGCCTCGTGGTCTAAGACGCACGGCGTTGCCGTGCTCCTCGCCATGGGGGTCTTAGACCTCATCCTGAAGAGCATCGCAAGGCGATGCGTCTCGAAGGATGAGGCGGCGCCGATGGTGCCGCCCCTGCGCACCCGCCTTTCCCTGCGCCCTCTGTTTCCTGGGCGAGCAGTTCATGCACAATCCGGGCGCATTCGCGTCGCGGGAACGTGAAGTCATGCGGCCGGGTCTTTGAAAATTGAGTCGGGAAGTCGTTGACAAGGACGTAGAATGGCAATGCCCAAGCGGGCAACCGGCCCGGGGCTTTGAAGCAGCCGGAAGGAGAGATCTCATGTACGCCGCTATCCGTCAGGGCAAGGCAAAAACCGGCACGGCCGAGGAATTGGCGCGCCGGATCAAGGAGGGCGCCATTCCGATCATCAGCGATGTCGAGGGCTTTATGGCCTACTACGTGGTCTATGCACCCGACGACACCGTGACCGCGATCAGTCTCTTCAATAATTTCGCTGGAGCGGAGGAGGCCAACAAACGCGCCCTTGCCTGGATCGAGAAGGACCTTGGGCCTCTCCTCGTCGGACCAGCCACGGCGGTAGCCGGCCCGGTGATCGTGCACACGTTGGCGTAACGACGGCTTCCGTTGAAGCGTCGTCCTCGCAGCTCGCGTGCGTTGTTGCAACGCTACCGCCGGACGCAACTGCTGGTGCGCACGATATGTTTTGTGCCGCCGACCTTGACGTGATTGCCGCCGACAACACGTTTGATTTTTCCGGGCGGGCAGCTGCCGTCATCCACCAGCAGCACCTCGCCCTCGCGCATCGCCCCCATCGGCGGCTCCTCTTTCACCACCGTTTGGGCCAGGCCCGAACCGCTGGCGGCCACGACGAGAAACCCGGCGATGAAACTCATCCTCTTTCGCATCTTTCCCTCCTGTTCTTCACAGCTCCCTGGCGTTGCTGAACGCGAATGACGACACGCGGCGGGTGTTCTCGTCAAGGATCAGACTGCGGGTGATCGGCGGTTCGGCGCGCTGGCTGCAATTTTCGCGTTCGCAGAGCCGGCAATTGACGCCGATCGGCGTGCCCGCGGTTTTCTCCAGGTCGAGGCCACTGGCGTAGACGAGTTTTGCGGCATGGCGGATTTCGCAGCCAAGGCCGATTGCAAAGCGCGGCTGAGCCTGCGGATGCGGCGCCACCGGCCGGCGCACGACTTGCGCGATCGAAAAATATCTGGCGCCGTCGGGCAGCTCGATGATCTGCTTGAGCAGGCGGTCGGGGGTGTCGAATGTGGAATGCACGTTCCACAGCGGACATGTGCCGCCGAATTTGGAAAACGGGAAGGTTCCGGAGGAGAATCGCTTGGAGACATTGCCGGCATTGTCCACGCGCAGCATGAAGAAGGGCACGCCGCGCGCATTGGGCCGCTGCAGCGTGGTCAGGCGGTGGCAGACCTGCTCGAAGCCGGCGCTGAAGCGCTGCGCCAGCACGTTGACATCGTAGCCGAGCTGCTCGGCGGCCGCATGAAACGGCAGATAGGGCATCATCGCGCTTGCTGCGAAATAATTGGCGAGCGTGATCCGGTAGAGCCGGCGCGGCGTGTCGTCGAGCGGCCCGGCGCGGCCGATGATCGTTTCGATCGCGCCAGTGCATTCGGCAAGTCCGATCTGGAAGGCAAGCTGGAACGCACGGCCGGGACCATCGACCAGTTCCGAAATCAGGAGCTGCCGGCGATGGCGATCGAACCGCCGCAGCGTCTCGCGCATCACATCGACCGGCATGAGGCGGGTGGAGATCGAATGCTTTTCGCGCAGGCGCGCGGCGAGCGCCGCAAACAAGCCTTCCGCCGGCACGTTCAATTCGTCGCGCAGGTTTTCCGCCGCCGTCTCGAGCTCCGGGAAATAATTGCGGTTGGCCTCGATCAGATCACGCACGCGCTCGATCGGATTGGCCTCAAACCGCGTGCCCTCGTCGCGGTCGGCCATTTGGGCGGCGACCATGGTTTCGCCGCGGCGGGCTTCGGTATAGGCGGCGTAAAGCCGTTGCAGCGAATGGGTGACGCCGGGGCAGAGCTCGGCGAGATCGCGCAATTCCTGTTTCGGCAGATCGATCTGCCGGAACAGCGGATCGGAGAAGATCTCGTTCAATTCCGCAAAGAAGCGGTCCTCGTCGGCGGTGGCGAGGTCGCGCAAATCGAGGTCATAGGCCTCCGCGAGCCGAAGCAGGATCTGTGCCGTCACCGGACGCTGATTGCGTTCGATCAGGTTGACGTAGCTAGGCGAAATGCCGAGGCCCTCGGCGATCTGGGTCTGCGACAGCCCGAGTTGTTGGCGGATGCGCCGGAACCGGGGACCGACAAACAGCTTCTTTCCTGAGTCGCTCGGCATGGCCGCCTCCCTGATCCTTACGGTCATTCCGGACGGCGCGGAGCGGCGATCCGGAATCTCGAGGCTCCGGGTTCCTGCCGCGCAGGCCCCGGAACAATCTTAACGCATTTGTGACAAAATTGACAAGATAACATCTATTACAAGTTCATATGTTACATGACATCACCATTCAAAATCAAGCTCCCTATACGAATTAAGAAGTTTAGCGTTTAGCTCTCGCCACGCATTTCGCAACGCACTGTCACGAATGTCGATTGGAGAATGAAGATGGCGAAGACCTTTGAACAGCTGGTTCCCGCGCCTGCCGGGCGTTTTGACGGCATTGCCCGTCCCTATGGCCCGGACGAGGTGGATCGGCTGCGCGGTTCCGTGCCGATCGCCTATACGCTGGCGACCAAGGGCGCCAATCGGCTTTGGGAATCGCTGAAGAAGGAGCCTTTCGTCAACTCGCTCGGCGCCGTCACCGGCAACCAGGCGATGCAACAGGCGCGCGCGGGTTTGCCCGCGATCTATCTTTCGGGCTGGCAGGTTGCCGCCGACGCCAATACGGCCGGCGCGATGTATCCGGACCAGAGCCTTTATCCAGCGAATGCCGGCCCCGAGCTCTGCCGCCGCATCAACCGCACCTTCCAGCGCGCCGACCAGATCGAGCACTCCGAAGGCGGCGCCAAGATCGACTGGTTCGTGCCGATCGTGGCCGACGCGGAAGCTGGTTTCGGCGGTCCTTTGAACTCGTTCGAGATCATGAAGGCCTATATCGAGGCGGGCGCGGCCGGCGTTCACTTCGAGGACCAACTCGCGTCCGAAAAGAAGTGCGGCCACATGGGCGGCAAGGTACTGATCCCGACCGCCGCGCATGAGCGCAATTTGATCGCGGCGCGGCTTGCCGCCGACGTCTGCGGCACGCCGACCTTCGTGCTGGCGCGCACCGACGCGGAGAGCGCCAAGCTGATCACCGCTGACGTCGACGAGCGCGATCGCGAATTCATCACCGGCGAGCGCACCGCTGAAGGCTTCTTCCGCCTCAAGCCGGGCACTGGTCTTGCTCACTGCATCAAGCGCGGCATCGCGTTTGCGAAATATGCCGATTTGCTGTGGTGGGAAACCTCGACGCCGAATCTCGAAGAGGCCAGGCAATTCGCCGAAGCCGTACACAAGGTCTATCCCGGCAAGATGCTGGCCTACAATTGCTCGCCGTCGTTCAACTGGGAAGCCAATATCGACAAGGCGACGATTGCCAAATTCCAGCGCGAAATCGGCGCGATGGGTTACAAGTTCCAGTTCGTGACCCTGGCGGGCTTCCACTCGCTCAACCACGGCATGTTCGAACTGGCGCGCGGCTACAAGGCCGAAGGCATGGCGGCCTATTCCCGCCTGCAGCAGGCCGAGTTCGCCTCGGAGAAGTTCGGCTATTCGGCGACGCGCCATCAGCGCGAGGTCGGCACCGGCTATTTCGATCTGGTGTCCACCACCATCACCGGCGGCACGTCATCGACCACGGCGCTCCACGACTCGACCGAAGCCGCGCAGTTCAAGACGCCCGGCTCAGACATCCACGTTCAGGCGGCGGAATAGAGGGAGGCTATCATGGCGCATGGCAGTAATTTCTGGGTCATCGGCGGCGAGTTCGGTTCGATGAACTTCCACAAGCTCGTGGAAGGCTCCGCCCAGGTCAGAGGTCCGTTCAAAACCCGCAAAGAGGCAGAGGATTGCTGGCGCGAGGTCTCGGAAGAGAACCGCCACAAGGCCGGCGTCCGCTTCTCGATTGTGGAAGAGCCCTCCCGCGTCGTGGCGTAACCCCCAAGGACGTCCAGGGAGCACAGCGGCCCTCACTGGGTCAATCCGGTGGGGGTCGCTTGTGTCTCGGGGCGGGCGTGAGAGGTTAAGTCTTTGGGAACAAACGCCCTTTGCTGACGGCCTGGTTACTGATAGGTTAACTCGGGTTCCGACCTATCAGGATAAGGGCGATCAAGCGGATGTCAGACGCACAAAATAGCGGGAGCGAAACCGTCGGTGATGCGCGTCCGATGCGGCTGCGCGACGCGTTGCGGCGCGCGCGGATCGAGGCCGCCGATCGCACCGGCGTCGTCGTCGACCTGCGCGATGCCGAAGTCGCCCGGCTCGAGATTCTGAACGAGGCGCTCGATCCGCTATTTGCGCAGATTCCCGATACCGTCGATCTGTTCGATCGCGGCATCAGCCAGGGCGAGAGCCCGCGGTTGTGGATCGACGTGGTGGCCCACGTCGTGATGGGGCGCGACAAGCGAATCTATCGTTTCGTGCAGGATACCCGCTTTGGTCGCATCGTGCTGGCCGAGTCCCACGATGTTCCCGTCATCGTCGATGCTGTCACCGATTATGTCGCCCGCCGCATGGTCGAGCGCGAACGCGCGCTGGTCGCAACGCCGATTGTCGCGCCTGCCGTCGTCGAACAGCCGCGCCGCAGCCGGATCTGGCCGTTCGCGCTCGGCTTCGTCCTCGGCGTGGTTGCGTTGTTCGGCTTGGCCTTGTTTGCGAGCCTGAACAGTCTCTGACGTTTCGCCGCCATTGCCGGCTAGATCAGCTGCGTCTGCCTGATTTCGCGGACCCGACGCGCGTCGTTGATGCCGCGCACCGTCTGCTCGCAGCGCCAGGCGTCGCCATCGCGTTTGATCGAAAACAGATTATAGGCCGCAGCCGGATAGCGGCCATGCGCGAGCGCGGACGCCGATGGTACTCCGATTGCGGGAATCGATCCCTTCGGCCCTTCGATCCAGATCGTGGAATGAACGTGATCGTGCCCGTGCAACACCAGCTCCACACCATGTTGTTTGAGCAGCGCGAGCAGTTCCGACGAATCCGTCAGCCGCTTGGCGCGGGCACTCGAGCGCAGTGGATGATGGATCAAGAGCACGCGAAACGCCTGTTCGGTCGAAAGCCGCGCCAGGATTTGCGCCAGCGCGTCCAACTGACCGCGTCCGAGCCATCCCGTCGCCATCAAGGGCGGCGTCGGAACCGCGGAGGATACGCCGATCAGCACGATCGGGCCGCGGCGGCGCACCGCCGGAAATGTCGCGGCCCGATCGGCCGCGTCGTCGCCCGCGATATAGTTGCCCCATGCCTCGACAGAGCGGTGCTTGGTGGCGCGAACATAGGCGTCGTGATTGCCGGGGACGACCGTGACCTGATCCGGCGTGCCGACACTTTCGAGCCAGGCCCGCGATAGCGCAAACTCGGCCTCAAGCGCCAGATTGACGAGGTCGCCGGTGAGCGCGACGTGATCCGGCATTTGTGCCCGCAGGTCCGATACCAGCACATCGAGCACGTCGCGTCTTTGGAACTTGTGCCGGTTGCGCGTCCAGTTGATGTAGCCGAGCCCGCGTTTGCCGGCGAGTTCGGAAAGCCGCGGGGCCGGCAGCGGCGGAAGATGCGGGTCGGACAGATGGGCGAGGGTAAAGGCCGCCATCACCTGCATCCGCAAATAGCTGCGCGAGAGAGCCGCCGCATCATCGCCTCATCGTATCCCGCAAAGTCCTGGCAATGTATTGGCAAGCCGGCCGCTGCGATGCAAGGATCAAGCTCGTCCTCCAATGCCAGGGGTTGCCGTGACGGCAAAGTCGCAGAAGCTGCGAAGGAGCCTCGAGCCGGTGCTACGGCGAGTGTTCCATTTCTATTGGTGGTTGGCCCGCGGCATGACGCTGGGGGTGCGCGCCGTCGTGCTCGACGGCGAAAATCGCGTGTTTCTGGTCAAGCACAGCTATATCAGCGGCTGGCACCTGCCGGGCGGCGGCGTGGAGGCGGGTGAATCGCTTGGCGAGGCCTTGCGGCGCGAATTGGCGGAAGAGGGACGAATCGAACTTACCGGGGAGCCGGCGCTGCATGGCTTGTTCTTCAACAGCCACGTTTCCCGGCGAGATCACGTTGCGGTCTATCTGGTACGGCATTTCAGGCAGGATCGCTTGCCCGAGCCGAACCACGAGATCATCGCCTGCGGGTTTTTCGAGATGGGAGCGTTGCCGCCGGAGACGACCGCCGGCACGCGGCTGCGGATTTCGGAAGTGATCGAAGGCCGCGCGCCGATCGCAACCTGGCGCTAGGCCCTTGCGAGTGTCGCAGGATTTGGCGACAAGGACATGGCCACGGCCGGGTGAAATGATGCCTTATTTGAAAGCTGCCTGCGGCTTCGTCTGCTTTCTGCTGCTCGCCAGCAATGTGTGGTCGATGTCGCACTGGAGCGAGAGCCGCGGGGTTTACGACGATATCTGCTATTTGCGGCAGGCCCATCTGTTCCAGAGATTTGGGCTTAACGGTCTGGACACCGATATTTCCCGGGATGACGATCATTATCTGGCAACGAAACTAAAGCAGATAAACTATGACTCTCCGAACGATCCGGCGGCGGCTCCATGCCACACGCTCATGCCGGCAACAGGAAAGCGGGTGCTGCAATATCCGTCGGGGACGGGCTTCATGCTGGCGCTGTTCCCGGAAGGGTTTCAGGTGATCCCGTTGTATGTTTCGGCGACGGTGATCGTTTTCGGACTGGCATTGCTTGCCATTTTTTGTGCACGCTCCGTGTCTTCCATTGCCCTCACGGCGGGCTTTGGTTGCCTGGCCATCTATCTGATGATCAATCCCGCCAAGGCGAGCTACTCGATGGCGCCGACGATGGCGGCCTGCGCGCTCGCAGGGCTTCTTACGGTCGGCTTTTTCGCGGCCGGACAACCGCGGCGCCGCCTCATTCTCGCGGCGCTGACCGGTCTCATCATCGGCCTGTCCGTGAATTTCAGATTGCCGAACCTGCTTCTCGCCTCGGGATATTTCCTCTTTTTTGGGGTGTCATTCTTGTTTTTCCGCACGATCGCGATCGTTCTGCAAGGCGGGCTGTTTGCGGCGCTGTACTTGGTGGGAATAATGCCGACACTGGTTGCGAACGCAATCAATGCCGGCAGTCCATTCTCCACCACCTATGGCGGGGTCGATGTGACACCTCCGGATTTCAGCTTGCACGTCCTGTGGCAATACGTTGCGGACACGCAGTTCGTCCTGCTGCTGCTCGCGGGCGTGTGGACGATCGTGATATGGCGCTCGGGCTTGGTGGCCATGAGAGGGGTCGCCGCCGTGACCGCCGGAAATCTGTTCGTGAACCTGGCTTTCTTCCTCAGCCACCCCATCGTCACGCCCTACTACACCATACCGGTCGCCATGCTCTCATTGTGGACCCTGCTGTTTGCTTCCCTGATCGAACCGACGGAAGCGGTGGACGGCACCCGCATCGGGCAGGCGGCGAGCGCGTGATCATGTTATGGGAAACCGAGTCGGCAGTGATTGAGAGGCAGGTGTTCCGGCCATGACACCATCATCGATGCGGATTGCTGTTTTGGTGCCGTGCTTCAATGAGGAAGCCGCGGTCGCAACCGTCGTCGCCGATTTTCGCAAAGCGCTGCCCGCGGCCGATATTTTTGTCTACGACAACAATTCATCGGATCGCACCGTCCAGGTGGCCCGCGATGCCGGCGCCGTGGTGCGCAGCGAGCGGCGCCAGGGCAAGGGTCACGTGGTGCGCCGAATGTTCGCCGATGTCGACGCCGACATCTATGTACTCGTTGACGGCGATGCGACCTATGATGCCGCGAGCGCCCCGCGCATGATCGACGCGCTGGTATCGGATCGTCTCGACATGGTCGTGGGTCTGCGTGTCGATCAGGCCGTGGCCGCGTGGCGGCCGGGCCACCGCATCGGCAACCGGTTGCTGACCGGATTCCTGTCGTCGGTTTTCGGTCAGGCCTTCAAGGATATTCTTTCCGGCTATCGGGTATTCTCGCGGCGATTTGTCAAATCCTTTCCGGTATTGTCGGACGGCTTCGAGATCGAAACGGAGTTGACCGTCCATGCGCTCGAGCTGGCGATGCCGGTCGCCGAGATCGATACGCCCTATTACGCTCGCCCCGAGGGATCGGTCAGCAAGCTCAACACTTACCGCGATGGTTTCCGGATTCTCGGTACCATCCTCAAGCTCTACCGGTCGGAAAAGCCGTTGCGCTTTTTCACCGTAATCGGGGTCTTTCTAACCCTGGTTTCGGTCGGGCTCGCGCTCCCGATTGTCATCACCTATCTCGAGGAAGGTATCGTTCCCCGTCTGCCGACCGCGGTCTTGTCGATGGGATTGATGATCCTGGCGATGCTCTCGGTAACGTCGGGGCTCGTCCTCGATACGGTGACGCGCGGCCGCCGCGAGATCAAGCTGCTGGCCTATCTGGCCCAAGCCCCCGCCGACAAGAATTGACGGGGCTCAAAAATCCTGATGGCGCAGGAGCGATGGACCGCGCGCCCATCAGATGCTATCCCGCGGACTGCTATGAGCGATCTTTCCCTCACCATATTGGCTGAAACCGCCAACGATGCCCAGGCGATCGAGCGTTTGCATGACCGTACCTTCGGGCCCGGCCGATTCGTGCTGAGCGCTTACCGGCTTCGCGAGCATATCGATCACCTGCTCGATCTGTCGTTCACCGCCTGGATCGGGACGCTGCTGGTGGGTTCGGTGCGCCAATTGCCGATTCTTGTCGGCGAAACCAGAGCCTTGTTGCTCGGGCCGCTGACGGTCGAGCCGCCCTTTCGCGGCCGCGGCGTTGGCCGCGCACTGTTGGAGCGCGCGCTTCATGGCGCGAAGGCAAAAGGGCACCGCCTCGTGCTGCTGGTCGGCGACGAGGATTATTATAGCTGCGTCGGCTTCAAGGCCGTGCCGAAAGGCCGGGCGACCATGCCTGGACCGGTCGACTACGGCCGCCTGTTGGTGGTGGAGCTCGTCGAAGGCGCGTTCGAGGGCGTTTCTGGCGCGATCCGTCCGGATTGGGACTTCGCGCGATAGCGCGCACCACGGACATCACGCCGCTGGTGATTGCTCAGCGTCCCTCGCGCAGCCAGGTGGCGGCGAACGCACCAAGCAGCAGCAGCAGGCCGATCAGGCCGGCGAATATCGGCAAAACGCCAACGCCCCTGACGACACTCGCTTCTCGCATCTTCACGCCCATCCAGCCGTCGCCGCGGAACACGCTGGATGCGCGCACGGGCACGATCCGCGGCAGGTCAATGCTTGAACCATCGACGACGCGGCGAACATCGCCGCCGGTCGCATGCGCCAGCGGCATCAGCGTCTCGGTCGTGGACGTCACCTCCGAAAACTCCTTCGGATTGGTCGGCCCGACATTGATCAACGCCTTCAACGTGCCGTCGGTCGCCTGCCACAGGCCGAGTTCGTTGGCGGGCATTGTGGCAGTCCACGTTCCCGGCTCGCCGGCGCTTAGCGTCAACTCCCGCGTTGCTCCCGAGGGCGAGGTGACCGTTACCGGCGCGACGTAGTCTGCCATGGTCTGGCGCTGCACCACGAGGTCATGGCCGCGCACCTGCAGATGCAGTGCCTCTTCGTCGAGGTCAGGCTGCTTCATCAGCCAATGCGACATCCGGCGCAGCAGGTCCAGATGCGGGCCGCCGCCCTCGTAGCCGCGCGCCCACAGCCAGATATGGTCGGACAACAACAGCGCGACGCGCCCTTCGCCGAATCGCGACAGCAGCAGCAAGGGCTTGCCGTCGGCGCCCGTCATGACCGGCTGGCTGGTCGCGTTGCGGGTGTCTACCGTGCGGAAGAACCGGCTCCAGTGCGGCGGCTCCGAGTTCGAGCCTTCCAGTCCCCGCGTGACGGGGTGGCGTTTGCCGACGTCGCTAAGCATGGCATAAAACGGCTTCTCGGTGACGCCAACGGGCTCGGCGGGCAGAACCGAATCCAGAGGCGTGCGCCAGATGCTCGTCGACGAAGCGTAGTCGGGCCCGGCGGACACCAGCACCGCGCCGCCGCTGCGCACATAGCGTGCGATATTGTCGAAATAGGCGACCGGCAGCACCCCCTGGCGCGCGTAGCGGTCGAAGATGATCAGCTGGAATTCGTTGATCTTCTGCTGGAACAATTCGCGGGTCGGAAACGCGATCAGCGACAATTCATTGATCGGTGTCCCATCCTGCTTCTCGGGCGGCCGCAGAATCGTGAAATGCACGAGATCGACGCTGGCGTCGGATTTCAGAAGATTGCGCCAGGTGCGCTCCCCGGAATGCGGCTCGCCCGAAACCAGCAGCACCCGCAATTTGTCGCGCACGCCGTCGATTGCGACCACGGCGCGGTTGTTGACCAGCGTCAGTTCGTTCTCGAGCGGAGAGGCTTCGATCTCGACGATGTTGGGTCCGGCATGCTTGATGTCGATGTCGACATTGACAGTTTGGCCGCTGAGCACGGTGCGCTCGCTGATCACCTCGCCGTCGCAACGCACCGCTACCCTTGCGCGCTGCCCGCTGACGCCCTGATCGTCCAGCCGGTAGGTAATGGTCTGGACCTGCCCGACGATGCCAAAGCGCGGAGCGGCGGAAATCGCAATGCGGCGATCGCGTTCGTCCTTGCGCCCCGTGATCAACGCGTGCACCGGCGCCTGGAATCCGAGCGCTGCCGCATTCGACGGGATGTCATGCACCCGCCCGTCGGTGACCAGGAAGGCGCCGGCGACACGATCGATCGGAACATCCGACAGCGCCGAGGATAGCGCGCCGAACAATTTGGTGCCGTCGGTTTCGCCGTCGGCCTGGCCGGCCTCCACCACGCGCACTTCGAGGCCGTTGATTTTCTTGAGGCTGTCGACCAGCGCCTCCTGGGCCTTCGCGGTTTCGTGGGCTCGGTCGCCGAAATTCTGGCTCGGGCTCTTGTCGATGACGACCGCGGCGACCGACGACAGCGGCTCACGGTCCTCGCGCGTGAAAGAGGGGTTGGCGAGCGCCAGCAGGATCAGCGCCAGCGCAAATAGCCGCACCGCCGCGCCACGCGGGCGCCCGAGCAGCAGCAAAGCTGCGATCACCGCGACGGCGGCAAGCCCGATCCAGAGCACCAGCGAGGGGACCAGCGGGGTGAATGCAATGCCGTAATTCATGCCGCGCCCCTACTGCCCGAGCCGTTCGATCAGCGCCGGCGCGTGCACCTGGTCGGCCTTGTAGTTTCCGGTCAGCGTATACATCACGATGTTGACGCCGGCGCGGAAGGCGAATTCGCGCTGCCGGGGTTCGCCCGGCGAGAGCGGCAGCATCGGCTGTCCGTCCGGGCGTATCGCCCAGGCGCCGGCAAGATCGTTGGAGGTGATGATGATCGGCGAAACGCCGTCGCCACCGCGGGCGGGATGCGATGCCGTATCCTCATCGTCTTCGCGCGGCAAGGTCTCGACCCAGGTCTGGCCGGTATCGAATCGGCCGGGGAAGTCGCGCAAAAGATAAAACGTCTTGGTGAGGACGTGCTCGCGCGGCACCGGTTCGAGTTCGGGAACGTCGAGCGAGGAAAGGATGTTTCGCAGCGTCAGCATGCCCGGCGTCTGCGACGCGCCGTTGTCTCCCGGCGGTGCCTCGATCGCATCGCGTGTATCGAACAGCACCGTGCCGCCCTGTTTCATGTAGGCGTCGATACGGTTGATCGCGTCCTGCGGTGGTTTCGGCGCGCCGGGCACGACCGGCCAGTAGATCAGCGGGAAGAACGCCAGTTCGTCACGCGCGGGATCCACCCCGACGGGATCGCCGGCCTCGAGCGCGGTGCGTTGCGCCAGAAACAACGTCAGCCCGGACATTCCGGCCTTGACGATGGAATCGACGTCGGCGTTGCCGGTCAGCACATAGGCCAGACGGGTTTGCGTGGTGGCCTTGATCGCGAATTCGTCGGCGCTATCGGCATGGGTCGGCGACGGCACCACCAAGGTCGACAACAAAAGGGCGATCGTCAGTGCGGCCGGTGCCGCGCGCCGTCTCAGCAAGGCCGCGATGCCGCCGCCGAGCAGCGCGACGATCACGGCGTCTATCAAGAACAATGCAAGCGAGGATGAAAGAAGGATTCCGCGCAGGTCACGCGGCTCGGAATTGGTATAGCTCGCGCGCCGCGCGCGAAGTGCGGAAGTATCCAGCGGCGCGATACGGTCCGCCGCCGCCAGCGTGTTCACCGCAAGCGGCCCGTCGGCGGGGCCGTAAAATCCCGGCGGATGATCAAGCGTCGCGCGATCGCGGAAGTCGGCGGCGAGCGGCTTTGCCGTTGAAGGTGGCGGGCCGAACGCGCCAAAGCCGTCCAGTGTGCGCAGCGGCGCCACCGTTTCGGCATTGGTCTCGCCCACGACCCCCGCGCCCGGAGTGGAGGTGTAGCCGGATACATCGACGATCCGGCGCAGCATTTCGACGAATGAGCCGGACATCGGCAGATCGGACCAGCGCATGTCGGCGCTGACGTGGAACAGCGCGACGAGCCCCTTGCCGCGGCGCTCGCCGGTCACCAGCGGTGTGCCGTCTTCGAGCGAGGCCCAGCTCTTGGTCGCGAGTACCGCGTCCGGCTCGGCGAGCACCTGCCGGTTGACGGTGATGTCCTTGGGCACCACGAGGCCGGCGAACGGTCCGTCGGCTGCGAAGGAGGCGAGGTGCTGCGGCTTTTCCCAGGTGAGGCTGCCGCCAAGGCTACGGCCGCCGCGGCGCAGCTTCACCGGCACGAGATCGTCATCGGCCTGCGCAAGACGTGGTCCGGCGAAACGCACCAGCACGCCGCCCTGATCGATCCACGCATTGATGCGTTCGCGTATCTCCGGCGACAGCGTGCCGACGTCCGCGAGCACGACCATCGGCAGCTTCTGGTCGAGAAATTGCGTAATCGTCTGCTGCGGCGCGCCGTGATCTCCCAACCGCACGTCGGCAAACGGCGCCAGCGCGCGCGTGAGATAGAACGTCGATGCCAGTAACGGCTGCGCGGTATCGCTGGTGGAGCCGCTGACCACGCCGATCGCGCGCCGGCGCCACCGCTTGTCGAGCAGTTGCACCGCCCCCGCGGATCGTTCGCCCGATATCTCAAGCCGGGCGATGTCGTTGCGCAGCTCGACCGGCAGGTCGAACGAGGCGTCGGTCTCGCGTTCCCCTGCTGCGAAGGCAAAGCGCGCCTCGCCGATCGGGGAACCCTTCTGGTCGAGCGCGCGCACGATGCCTGCGGCGGCACCCCCGTCGGCGCGCAGCGCCTTCACCGTCATCTTCGCGGCGGCATTTTCGGCCGCGGCCAATGCAAGCGCGGGCGGGGCGCCGCCCTCGAAAATCGTCAACGCATGATCGCCGATGGTCTTGCCCAGACCCTGGAGAAATTCCGCGCCGCGACCGCTATCGACGCCGTCCGACAGCCACGCGATCTCGCAGTCGCCGGTGGCTTTGAGAAAGCGCTCGATCGCAGGCAGCGTTTCGACCCGGTCGATCGAATAGGGCTTGGGCGCGAGCTGGCGCAACGCGACGCGCGCCGTGCCGCCCGGCATGATCGTGATGTCACGGGCCGGCTCCGACAGCGCGATGAGAGCGACACCGCGCCGGTCGTTCTCGGCATTCGCGATCAACTCGTCCGCGGCCCTTACCCGTGCATCCCAACTGCCGGCCGCGCTCCAGCCGTCGTCGATCAGAATGGCGAGCGGACCGCTCGAGCCCACGGCACCGATCAGCGGATTCCAGATCGGTCCGGCGGCGGCCAGGATGAGGAACGCGGCGGCCGCCAGACGCAGCGCCGTCAGCCACCACGGCGTGCGCGAAGGGGTCTCTTCCTTGGGCGCGATGTCGAACAATAGCCGCGTCGGCGGAAACTCGATACGCCGCGGTCGCGGCGGCATCACCCGCAACAGCCACCACAGCAGCGGCAGGCCCAACAAGCCCAGCAGCAAGGCCGGTTCGGCGAAAGAGAGCGGCAGGCCGGCGATCATGCGCTGCGTCCCGCTTTGACGGTATTGGCGCGCACGCCGCCCTTGCTCACCATCATGCCCGAATGCAGGAACAGGAGCAGTTCCGCCGCCGAGCGGCTGGTGGTGTGGGTCGAGAACAGCCAATCGAGCTTGGCGGTCTCGTTGCGTATCTCTTCGCGATGAAGCGCCACGCGCGCAACGTAATCGCCGGCCCATTTTTCCGCGCGCCCGGCGACGATGACATCGCCGCCCTCGGGCTCGACAAACTCGACGCGGCCGGAATAGGGGAAACTTTCTTCCGCGGGATCGACGATCTGAACCAGCGTGCCGTGCGCGCCGGAAGCCGATAATCCGGCGAGCATGTTGCGTATTTCGCCGATCGGCGACCAGAAGTCGGACAGCACCACGATTTCGGAGAGCGCCGAGGGCACGAATGACGGCGGCAGGCTCGGACGCGCCGCGTCGTCATGCAGCATCGCCTGTGCCATCTTGTCGATGATGCTGCGGCTGGAGCTCGGATTTGTCAGGCCCGGAATGCCGACGCGCTCGCCACCCGCGACCAAAAGCTCGGCCAGCGCGAATGTCACGATGAGTGCCCGCTCCAGCTTGCTGTCGCGCGCGCCTTTGGAGGCAAACGCCATCGACGGCGAACGGTCCGGCCAAAGCCAAATCGTGTGCGCCGCCTCCCATTCCTGTTCGCGCACATAAAGATGATCGTCGCGTGCCGAGCGGCGCCAATCGACGCTCTGCGACGGTTCGCCCGAAACGAAACGGCGGTACTGCCAGAAGCTTTCGCCCGCGCCGGCGCGGCGGCGTCCGTGCAGGCCGTGAATGACATTGGCCGCGATGCGGCGAGCTTCGAGCACAAGGCGCGGCAGCGACGCGGCGAGCGTTCGGCTTTCGCCATCGGCACGTCGGATTGCTAAGATCTCGCTGGCTTCGTGCTCGGCAGAAGCGGCCATCAACCGATCCGCGTCTTCAATTGTTTGATTACGTCAGGAATGGTGCGGCCCTCGGCGCGGGCGGAAAACGTCAGCGCCATGCGGTGCTTGAGAATGGGCTCGGCGAGATCGAGAACGTCGTCGATCGAAGGCGCCAGACGCCCGTCGAGCAAGGCGCGGGCGCGAACCGCGAGCATTAGCGACTGGCTCGCGCGCGGGCCCGGTCCCCAGGCGATCAGCTTGCCGGCCTCGCCGCCATCCGGACCCGGACGCGCCGAGCGGACCAGCGAAAGGATTGCTTCGACGACGGAATTGCCGACCGGCAGCCGCCGCACCAGCCGCTGCGCGGTGATCAAGAGCTCGGCGTTCATCGCGGCCTTGGCCAGCGTCTCTTCCGCGCCCGTGGTTTCGAACAAAATCCGCCGCTCGGCATCGCGATCCGGATAATCGACGTCGACCTCCATCAAGAAGCGGTCGAGCTGCGCTTCGGGCAGCGGGTAGGTGCCTTCCTGCTCCAATGGATTTTGCGTCGCCAGCACGTGGAACGGCTTCGGCAAATCGTGGCGGGCTCCGGCAACGGTGATGTGTTGTTCCTGCATCGCCTGCAGCAGCGCCGATTGGGTGCGGGGGCTGGCGCGGTTGATTTCGTCGGCCATCAAAAGCTGCGCGAACACCGGCCCGGAGATGAAGCGGAACGAACGCTTGCCGGAACTGCTCTCGTCCAGAACTTCGGCACCCAGAATGTCCGATGGCATCAGGTCCGGCGTGAACTGGATGCGCTTGGCATCAAGCCCGAGCGTAACGCCTAAGGTTTCGACCAGCTTGGTCTTGGCAAGGCCAGGCACGCCGATCAGAAGCGCGTGGCCTCCCGAAAGGATCGTCACCAGCGTATTTTCGATCACGCGGTCCTGACCGAAGATGACGGTGGAGATCGCTTCCTTGGCCGCGCGGATCTGGCCGGCGACCTGTTCGGCCGAGCGGACGATCACGTCCTCGAGCTTTTCGACACTGTCAGCGCCAGCCATTCCGTTCTCCTTCGCTCAAACTCTTTGCCCGAAACGCCGCCGATCGCGTCGTCATGCCATGAACCCCATGCTAAACTGATGAGAAGGTCATGTATTCGTTGAATTAAACTATCCCCACATTATCGGCATTTCGGGGTATGAACGGCATCACGATGTGGCGACTTGGTCCGGGTTAATTCGGGCGGAACTCGTCCAAGACGCATGTAGGTGTGCTTGCACCAATCGTGCCAGACCGAGGCGCTCAGACTCAGGACAAACCATGGCGAAGCAAGGGCAGAAACCGGGTCTCGAAGGCCTGACGGCTGCGGCCAATGACGCTGCAAAAAACGCCAACACAACCGGAAAGGGATTGCCCCCGGTGCATCTGTGGAACCCGCCCTTCTGCGGCGATCTCGACATGCGAATCGCTACCGACGGTACGTGGTATTATATGGGGACGCCGATCGGGCGGCCAGCGCTGGTTCGCCTGTTTTCGACCATCCTCAAGCACGAGGAAGGCAAGCATTTTCTCGTGACGCCGGTCGAGAAGGTCGGCATCCGCGTCGACGACGCGCCGTTTCTGGCGGTCGAGATGCTCAGGGAGCAGGACGGAAGCGGTCGGCTCCTGCGTTTCCGCACCAATGTGGACGACTGGGTGGTTTGTGACAAAGCCCACCGGTTACGGTTCGAGGCCTCCGCCGACGGCGGCCTGACGCCCTATCTTCACGTTCGCGCCGATCTTTGGGCCAAGGTCACCCGCGCGCTCTACTATGATTTGGTTGACATGGGCGAGGAGCGGATGGTCGATGGTCGTCGGATGTTCGGGGTCGCGTCCGCCGGCGAATTCTTTGCCATGGCGGATGCGGAGCAGGTGAGGGGCGGGCTTTGAACGAGGCGACGGTGAGAAACGGTCCCGCCGCGATCAGTTCGGCGGAATTTTTCGATCGGGCTCGTGCGCGGCTACGATTCGAGATACCCGCAGGTCTGACCGATCCTGACCTCATTCCCGTGAGCGGGGATCAGGGCACCGACCGCATGCTGGAGATCCTTGCGCGCGAGCAGCCGATACGCCCCGCCGCGGTATTGGTCCCGGTGGTAGACCATCCGCAGCCGACGGTGTTGCTGACGCAGCGCTCCGCCAACCTCAACGAACACGCCGGGCAGATTTCCTTTCCCGGCGGCAAGATCGACGCAACCGACGCCTCCCCGCTCGAAGCGGCGCTGCGCGAGGCGGGAGAAGAGATCGGCCTCGGACAGGAATTCATCGACCCCATCGGTTATCTCGATCTGTACGGAACCAGCTTCGGATTTCGTATCCTGCCGACGGTTGCGCGGGTAAAGCCGGGCTTCAAGCTGCGCATCAACCATTCGGAAGTGGACGAAACGTTTGAGGTTCCGCTTTCCTTCCTGATGAATCCTGCCAACCACCAGGTGCACAGCAAGGAATTCCGCGGCATGGAACGTTCCTATTACGCCATGCCGTACGAAGAGCGCTACATCTGGGGCGCCACGGCCGGAATCCTGCGGATGCTGTTCGAGCGGATCTATCTGCCATGATCCGACCGGCCCTCACCGAGATCGGAATTTTCCTCATTCCCTTTGTGGTCTATGCGCTATTTCTGATCACGACCCGTTCCGGATTGTTGGTGCAGACGTCCTGGCCGATAAATGTCATTGGCAGACTGTTGCTCGGCGCACTATTGCTCGTGATCGCGAGCTTCGTCCTGCTTGCGCAATTCTCCGGCGCGCCGCCAAATTCGACATATGTTCCCGCCCATCTCGAAAACGGCAGACTGGTCCCTGGAGTAGAGAAATGAGCGGCGCGCGGGTCCTCGACGCGCCTTGGCTCAAATCCGGCCCAACCGCCCGCGTGCTCCAGTTGCTCAATAGCGACGGCGAGGAAGCTCGCGTGGTCGGCGGCGCCGTCCGCAACGTGCTGCTGGATATCCCGATCGGCGACATCGATATCGCAACGACCGCGCTGCCCGAAGAGGTGATGCGCCGTGCCAAGTCCGCCGGCGTCAAGAGCGTGCCGACCGGCATCGAGCACGGCACGGTGACGCTCGTGATCGATGCCAAGCCGTTCGAGGTCACGACCTTGCGCGAGGATACCGAGACATTCGGCCGCAAGGCCAAGGTTGCTTTCGGCCGCGACTGGGTGCGCGACGCGGAACGTCGCGACTTCACCATTAACGGCCTGTCGGTCGATGCCGAGGGACGCGTGCACGATTATGTCGGCGGGCTCGATGACGTCGCATCAAGACGCGTGCGCTTCATCGGCGATCCGAACCAGCGGATATCGGAGGATTATCTGCGCATCCTCAGGTTCTTCCGCATCCATGCTGCCTATGGTTCCGGTGAACCCGATCGCGCCGGATATCTCGCGTGCATCGGCGCGCGAGCGGGCCTTGCGACGCTCTCGGCTGAACGCGTTCGTGCTGAAATGCTCAAGCTGATGGTCGCGGACGGCGCCGCTCCCGCCGTCGCAGCCATGGTGGACGGTGGCTTGCTGCTGCCGATTTTCGGCGGCGTTGCCTATACCGGTCCGCTCGGAGCGATGATTTCCGCGGAACGCCTGTTGGGGCTCGCGCCGGGCCCGATTCGCCGGCTCGGTGCGCTGGCGGTCGCGGTCACCGAGGATGCTAGGCGGCTTTCGACGCGGCTGCGACTGACCAATGCCGAGGCCAAGGCGCTTGATTCGATGGGCCATCGCTGGTGGCGGCTTGCCGGAATGGATGAGGCAACCGCGCGGCGCAGGCTTTATCGGCTGGGCGAGGATCGCTACCGCGACCGGTTGTTACTGGCCTGGGCGCGCTCCGGAGGCGATGCCGATGCGTCGTCGTGGCGGGAGCTCGCCACCTTGCCGCAGCGCTGGAGCGCGCCGAAATTTCCGCTGAAGGCCGCCGACTTCATCGCGCGTGGCATTGCCCAAGGCCCTCAGCTCGGGCAGGTGCTTGGGCTCGCCGAGGATGCCTGGCTTGCGGCGGATTTTCCGCTCGAGGCGCCCGCGCTCAAGGCCATCGCCGACCAGACCGTTATTCGCTTTAACCGCGACGGCAGGCCGTGAACCTCGTTTCGGGCTTTGCCGACATTTCGCTCGCTCAACTGATTCTGGTGGCAGGCGTCGCGTTGCTTGCCTCGGTGGTTGGGGGTCTCGCCGGCTACGGCACCGGCGCGCTGATGCCGCTGGTGCTGGTGCCCTTGATCGGCGCCGGGCCGGTGGTCCCGATCGTCGCGATATCGGCCATTTTTACCAACCTCAGCCGCGTCACCGCCTATCGCCGTTACGCCGATGCGCGCCGCGCGCTGATCGTGATCGTAGCGTCCGCACTGACGACCGCGCTTGGTGCTTACGGCTATACGCGGCTGACCAATGCGGGGGCGGCAATCGTGATCGGCACCATGTTGATCCTGAGCGTGCCGCTGCGCCGTCTCGCCAGACGGCGTGACGTCCGGATTGGCGAAGCTGGGCTCGGCTTTGGCGCCATGGCTTACGGCGTCGTGGTTGGCGGCACCTCGGGCTCGGGCGTGATCCTGCTGTCGCTCTTGATGGCCGCGGGCCTTGAGGGCGCGGCCGTGATCGCGACCGACGCGGTGATCTCGGTCGTAACCAGCCTCATCAAGATTTCGGTGTTTGGCCTCGCCGGCGTCGTCACCACGCAAGTGCTCGCCTTTGCGCTTCTGATCGGCGCCATCGCGCTGCCTGGCGCATTTTTCGCCAGAGCCTTCGTCGAGCGCATGCCGGTGCACATCCACACCGCGATTCTCGACGCCGCCGTGATCGCCGGCGGTCTGGTCATGATCTCGGCGGCGGCGAAGCAGCTGCTCTGAAGGGTCAGCTCTACTTATTTGCGCTATTTGCGGCGGTTCTGATCGGCGTGCATCTCGAGTCGAAGATGCCGATCAGCTCGCGGACCAGAGGGACATGGCAGAACGGACCCGATGGCCGGTACTTGACCCTGATCCTTTCGAGCTGCGACATAACGAGGCCCATGAAGGCATCCAGCCTGATCACCTGGTTGTCGAGGCTGGTTTGGGATTTGTCCTTTTTGTCCTTTGCCAGAAAATCGCTCTTTTCCTTGTCGCTGACGGTGTTGCCGGAGGCCCAGACTCGCACCGTCTCGATTTGGCCGTGCGCTCTCTCGAAGCAGTAATGCATGACCAGCAGGTGATGTTTGGCGCTTTGCCAATTGATCGTTCTTGCTTCCTTGCTGTGAACAATGTCGCCGTTTTTGTCCGAGGCGCAAATCAAAGTACGAGGTCCCGCTGGAATTTCCTTGCGTGTTTCGCTTGGAGCCGCGCAAACGTCGGATTTCGGACTGTCGGCAGTGTCTTCTTCGTAGTGGGCAAAATTGGCCTTAACGTCGCAATTGAAATTGTAGTCGCCAAGCATCGCTTCCGTCAGCGGATCGCCGTCGACGGCGCTGGAGATGGCCGGGTCGTGTTTGAGATCGCTCGTCCAATCGATGTAGAGCTCGGCCTTGCGCGCATGCACGTTGCTGTTCTGGCGCAATGTGCTTCTCGCCTTGACGTAATCGGGGTACACGGTTTGCGCAGCCGTGGTAGTCATGGCCTTGTCGCCGTCCGACTCGTCGCCGCTTGCATCCAGATAGTCAAAGTAGATCAGTTGCTGCAGCATCTGCGCTTCCGCATAGGCATTTGAAATCTCGACAAACGTATCGGTCGCAGCTTTCAAGTCCGACTGCGCGAGCTCGCTGACTTTCTGTTCATACGTGCTGATATATTGGAAGTAGCCGCCGACCAGGCTCGCTGCCACAGAGAGGATGCCGAGGTCCCGCAGGCGCTGCAGGAGAGAGGTGCGTCCTGTAGGGGCCTGGGTCGTCGGTGTTGGCCCCGCGTTTTGCTCTGTCATCATCGACCCCGCTGTCAGCGGATCTTAGCACAATCTTTAATTGCGGGCTACGGCCACCTCACTTCGGGCGGCATCGACGATAGGATCGAATCGACGTTGCCGCCGGTCTTGAGGCCGAAAATGGTGCCGCGGTCGTAGAGCAGGTTGAACTCGACGTAGCGGCCGCGCCGGATCAACTGCTCCTCGCGATCGGCTGCAGTCCACGGCGTTTGGTAATTGCGCCTGACCAGTTCGGGGTAGATTTTCAGGAAGGCACGGCCGACTTCCTGCGTGAAGGCGAGGTCCGCGTCCCAATCGCCCGAATCGTGCCAATCGTAAAAAATGCCGCCGATGCCGCGCGCCTCCTGGCGATGCGGCAGATAGAAATACTCGTCGCACCATTTCTTGTATTTCTGATAGTCCGCAACGCCATTATGGCCGCCGCAGGCGGCCTCCATCGCGGCGTGAAAAGCCACCGTGTCGGGATCGTCCTGGGTTCGCCGCCGCGCCAGCACCGGCGTCAAATCCGCGCCGCCGCCAAACCACGCCTTGGTCGTGACCACAAAGCGGGTGTTCATATGCACCGCCGGAATATTTGGATTGCGCAAATGCGCGATCAACGAAATGCCGGAAGCCCAGAAGGCGGGATCCTCGGTGGCGCCGGGAATCTGGGCGCGGAACTCGGGGGCGAATTCGCCATGCACCGTCGAACAATGTACGCCGACCTTTTCGAACAGCCGTCCGCGCATCATGCTCATCACGCCACCGCCGCCGCCCTCGCCGCTATGATCGGTGCGGTTCCAGGGGGTACGCACGAAGCGCCCGGTGTTGCCGGAATAGAGCGACGCTGGCGCGTCGTCCTCCAGTTTCTCGAAGGCCGCGCAGATGTCGTCGCGCAGGCGCTCGAACCAGGTCCGCGCGCGCGCCTTGCGTTCCTCGAGTGCCGAAATATCCATCTACAATGCCTGACCCCGCGGGCCGCCCGCGGGACTGGTTTGCCGCACTGCCTCGCCTAATGCCATGGCGGCCGCCATCGCGACGTTAAGCGACCGCAATCCCGGCTTGATCGGAATCACAAGCCGCGCGTCGGCGACATCCGCGACGGCTTGCGGAACGCCTGCGGTCTCGCGCCCGAACAAAAGGATGTCGCCCGCATGATAGCGAAATTCGAGATAGGGCGTAGCGCCCTTGGTGGTGAACAGGATGAGCCGGCAACCCGCTTGCTTGCGCCATTCCTCGAATTTCGCCCAGGAATCGTGGCGCGTCCAGTTGACCTGATCGAGATAATCCATGCCGGCCCGGCGGAAATTCCGGTCGGATACCGCAAAACCCGCAGGCTCGATGACGTGCGCTGCCACGTCCAAACAGGCACAAAGTCTCAGAATCGTCCCGGTGTTCTGGGGGATGTCGGGCTGGAAAAGCGCGATTTGCATTTCTGTCACGGCCCTAACGGGTCTGCTCCCGAAATGTCGGGAAAAATATTCGCTCTGCATGGAATTAGTGCATTGCACGCTGGCCAGCCGATAGCGGGCTTGCGCTCGTCCGGCAAGGGTGCCAATAGAACGATTCTGGACTGTTCCTTGTCTCCGGGTGGGGCCGGAAAAGGCGGTCTTTCTGCCGCCGCGGGGGTCGCGGGCGCCGGCAGCCTCCCGGCCAACTTTTCCGGGGCGGTTCCACCGGCTGCAGCTTAAGAAAGGGTTTGGAATCGTGACGACAGCGTCTTCGGCGGACCATTCAACACGCCGTGATTTCCTCTTTGTTGCGACCGGAGCTGCCGCAGCGGTCGGCACGGTGTTGACCGCGTGGCCATTCGTTTCCCAGATGAATCCCGACGCCTCGACCATTGCCGCGGGCGCACCGATCGAAGTCGACCTGACGCCGATCGCCTCAGGGCAGGACATCAAGGTGTTCTGGCGGGGCAAGCCGATTTATATTATGAATCGCACCAAGAAGCAGGTCGATGAGGCCCGCGCTGTGCCGGTTTCGAGCCTGCCCGATCCGGCGACCGATCAGTCGCGGGTCAAAGAAGGCCACGACCAGTGGCTGGTCGTGATCGGCATCTGCACCCATCTCGGCTGCATCCCGATTGCCCACGAGGGCAATTACGACGGCTTCTTCTGCCCCTGCCACGGTTCGCAATACGACTCCTCCGGTCGCATTCGCCAGGGGCCGGCGCCTGCCAATTTGGCAGTGCCGCCCTACCAATTCGTTTCCGATAGCAAAATCCAGATCGGCTGAAGCCGCGGATCGGTATCCGGGACTTTGAGTCTTTCGCGTCGTCTTTCTTCCCTAGGGATCGCAACATGAGCGGACCAACCGACTACCAGCCGACCAATCCGGCCTTGAAGTGGATTGAACGGCGTCTCCCGATTCTGGGTCTCATGCATTCCTCGTTCGTGGCCTATCCGACGCCGCGCAATCTGAACTACTGGTGGACCTTCGGCGCCATCCTCTCCTTGATGCTGGGGCTGCAGATCGTCACCGGTGTGATCCTGGCGATGCACTACACGCCGGAGGCTACGATGGCCTTCAGGTCGGTCGAAAGCATCGTGCGCGACGTGAACTACGGCTGGCTGTTGCGCAACATGCATGCCTCCGGCGCGTCGATGTTCTTTTTCGCCGTCTATGTTCACATGTTCCGCGGCCTCTATTACGGGTCGTACAAGGAGCCGCGCGAGGTGCTGTGGATTCTCGGCGTCATCATCTACCTTTTGATGATGGCGACCGGCTTTATGGGTTACGTACTGCCGTGGGGCCAGATGAGCTTCTGGGGCGCCACCGTCATCACCAACCTGTTCTCGGCTATTCCGTATGTCGGCGACAGCATCGTGACGCTGTTATGGGGCGGCTACTCCGTCGGCAATCCGACCCTGAACCGCTTCTTCTCGTTGCACTACCTGCTGCCGTTCCTGATTGCGGGCGTGGTGGTGCTGCACGTCTGGGCGCTGCATGTCGCGGGACAGAACAATCCGGCCGGCGTCGAGGCCAAGACGGAAAAAGATACCGTTCCGTTTACGCCCTACGCGACCATCAAGGATGCGTTCGGTGTGTCGTGCTTCCTGCTGCTCTACGCATGGTTCATCTTCTACATGCCGAATTATCTCGGCGACGCCGACAACTACATTCCCGCCAATCCCGGCGTGACGCCGGCTCATATCGTGCCGGAATGGTATTACCTGCCGTTCTACGCGATCCTGCGCTCGATCCCGAACAAGCTCGCCGGCGTCACCGCGATGTTCTCGGCGATCATCGTGCTGGTGTTCCTGCCCTGGCTCGATACCGCAAAGACGCGCTCGTCGAAATATCGGCCGCTGGCCAAGCAGTTCTTCTGGATCTTCGTCGTCGTCTGCTTGCTGCTGGGTTATCTCGGCGCGCAGCCGCCCGAAGGCATTTACGTCATCGCCGGGCGCATCCTGACGGTCTGCTACTTCTCTTATTTCCTGATCCTGCTGCCGCTTCTGAGCCGAATCGAAAAGCCGAGGCCGGTCCCCAATTCGATCGCCGACGACGTGCTGGCGAAATACGGAAGCAAGTCGGCGTCGCTGGTGATCGCGCTCGCGGTCGCCGGTACCCTGTTCGCAGGCAGCGCGCAGAACGCGCGGGCCGAGGAGCAGGATACGCCGCCGTCGCAAAAATGGTCGTTCGCAGGTCCGTTCGGCAAGTATGATCGCGGCGCGTTGCAGCGTGGCTTGAAAATCTACAAGGAAGTCTGCTCGAACTGCCACGCACTGTCGTATATCGCTTTCCGAAACCTCGCCGATCCCGGTGGTCCGGGCTATTCGACTGCCCAGGTCACGGCGCTGGCGTCCGAATACAAGATCAAGGACGGTCCGAACGACCAGGGCGATATGTTCGACCGGCCCGGCCGGCCGGCCGATTATTTCCCTCCGCCATTCGCCAATGATCAGGCGGCACGCGCTGCGAACGGTGGCGGCTTGCCTCCCGACCTTTCGCTGATCACGAAGGCGCGTTCCTATGAGCGCGGCTTCCCCTGGTTCATCTTCGACTTCTTCAGCCAGTTCCAGGAGCAGGGTCCGAACTACGTCGTCGGAATTCTGGGCGGCTACCAAAAGAAGCCTGCCGACGTGACGTTGCCCGAGGGCACCTACTACAACAAGTATTTCCCCGGCCATGCCATCAAGATGCCGCAGCCGCTGACCAACGGTCAGGTCACGTTTGACGACGGGTCGCCGGCGACGCTGGAACAGTACACCAAGGATATCGCCACCTTCCTGATGTGGGCGGCGGAGCCGCAAATGGAGGCCCGCAAGCGGCTGGGGCTCGAGGTCTTCGTGTTCCTGATTATCTTCGCCGGGCTGATGTACTTCACCAAGAAGAAGGTTTGGGCCGACGCGCACTGACCCCGGCTATCGTGTGACTTCTAAAAGCCCCCGTAAGGGGGCTTTTTTGTTGCCTCCGTCGTTCCGTGCTCCTGTCGTCATTCCGGGATGGTGCGTTAGCACCAGACCCGGAATCTCGAGATTCTCCGATGTGCAATTGCACATCGTAGTTCGATGCCGTGCATCGCCCCGGAATGACCGTGGGCGATTGCGTCCGACCTCCACTGCGGACAGAATGCCCGCCAATCCGCCCCCAAAAAATCTTCGGAGGAACCATGGGAACCAGCATCTCGTTCAAGCGTCCCGACGGCAAGGACGCCTACGGCTATCTCGCCAACGCCGCACGCGGCAATGCCCCCGGCGTCGTCGTCATCCAGGAATGGTGGGGGCTTCAGGACCAGATCAAGGGGCTGTGCGACCGCTTCGCGGTAGCCGGCTTCGACGCGCTGGCGCCCGATCTCTACAAGGGCAAGGTGGTGCCGTATCACGACACCGACGCCGCCGGCAAAGAGATGAACTCGCTCGATTTCATGGACGCCACCACCCAGACGGTTCGCGGCGCCGCGCAATATCTTGGCCGGAACGGCGCCAAGGTCGGCTTGACCGGCTTCTGCCTCGGTGGTGCGGTCACCATCATCGGTGCCACGAAGATTCCCGAGCTGGCCGCGGGCGTCGTGTTCTACGGCATTCCGCCGGAGGCGGCGGCGAGACCGGCGGACGTGAAAATTCCGCTGCAGGCCCACTTCGCCAGCAGGGATGATTGGTGCACGCCGCAGGTGGTTGACGCCTTCGAGAAGGCGATGAAGGCCGCTGGCAAGTCGCTCGAGCTGTTCCGCTACGACGCCGACCACGCATTCGTCAACGAACAGCGCATGCCGGTGCACGATCGCAAGGCAGCCGAACTCGCCTGGGGCCGCGCCACCGAGTTTTTCCGGAAGCATCTGGGGTGAGGGGCTGGTCGCGCCGTCGTCCCTGCGAAAGCAGGGACCCATAACCACAGAGTTTCGTTATATAGCAAACGATATAGCGAGGGTCGCTGGCGGCTCGCCGTATTACGGCCGCCGCGGGGTCCCGCGTGCGCGGGGACGACGCCTGTTGTTTGGCCGTCAGCTCTTGCCCCGCAAATCGTCCCACCAGGCGCAGGTCCCCGACATCAGCCTGTAATTCCCATCCATCACCTGAACCGGTGCGCGCAGGCCGGAAGCCGCGGCGCGCATCCGCATCCGGCGCGCCACTTCGCGGTCGGCGGGTGGCAGCCAGTTGCGCTCGTGTCCCCACAGGCTCGGCCCGTCCTTCAGTTCGAACGGTTGCCACGTCGCGGGATCGACCTCGCGGCCACCCCAGCCGCATTCGACCATGAACGAGGACGGCGACCTGGCATAAAACGACGTCATGAGATCGTTGGTGTGACGGCCGAGCGTAACGCCGACGCGATCGGGCTCGCTCAGCGCGACGTCGTAGGACTGGCCGACATCGTCGAGCGAGAACAGCTCCACCATCAAATGATGCATTCCGTTGCGCCCGGTCTCGAGCAAGGCCAGGCTGTGATGCCGCGGATTGATGTGAAAGAAGTAAGCGCGAAACGGCTTCTCCATGTAGTCGGAAAGCCGGAAACCGAGCACATCGACGTAGAACGGCATCACCGCCTCGATATTCTCAACCGTCAGCACGGCGTGCCCAAGGCCGAGCGGCCCGGTGCGGAAGCCCGAAATCGAACGTCCAGGGCTGAACGGAGTGTCGTCGATCTCCGCGCCGTGGAACGCCTCGAGGCGATTGCCCGCAGGGTCGCTGAAGGAAATTAGACCGCGAACGCGCCTGTTGTCGGCAAGCGTCTGCGGCTCGGCGGCGACCGTAACCTCTGCCTGCTCCAGTCGGGCGGCGAGCGCGTCCAATGCATCGGCATTGGCTACCTCCCAGCCGAAGAAGCGCTCACCTTCCGCCAACGCGCGGTCGATGACGATGCGCTGCTTGCGGTCATCCATCCGGAATGCCAGCAAAGAGGGGCTGCGCTCGACCGCCTGCAGGCCGACCAGGCGGGTACCGAATTGCCGCCAATCGGTCAGCGCGGCGGAGCCAAATCCGACATAGCCCAGAGCCTGCAATGGCATCGTTCGCCTCCCGCTGCCCGCAAGTGCCAAACGACGAATTCGACGGCACTTCGCGGAAACTTACGCACATTTTCCGCCTCCGGCACCACAAGATGCTTGCCGGACCGGCAACGCGCAAGCCGCTTTGCGGGGCGATCCTCCCTTGACGTCCCGGCTTGCCATGGTGTTTACGTGGGCTATGAGCACCGCAGCCCACGATACCCGTCTCTGGTGGCCCACCTCTTGAGGGGTGGCCGGTGCGATTTCCTTTTCCCAAATCGTTAATGGCCGTCATCGCAGCGCGACGGCCTTTCGTTCGTCCTGTGTGGCGTCCCCTCGGCAAGTTTCGTAGGAGGATCACATGAACAGGACCGTCTTTTCGCTACCGGCCCGCTATGAATATCGCACCCGCGGCGGGCTCGCGATCACTCGCTCCGTCGAGCATTTTTCAGGCGGCGCCAACCGGCTCGACGACATGATCGATCTGCTCGATCGCCGCCGCGGCGTGGTGCTGTCGTCCGGCACGACGGTGCCCGGCCGTTACGAGAGCTTCGACCTCGGCTTTTCCGATCCGCCCTTGCAGCTCCAGACGACGGGATCGGACTTCTCGCTGGAAGCGCTCAATGCGCGCGGTGAAGTGCTGATCGCTTTCCTCGGCGACGTGGTCCGCGACGCCAGCGTCGTCATCACCGAGAACAGCGCGCGCCGTCTCGCCGGCAATATCCTGCGTGGCGCTGCGCCGGTGGACGAAGACCAGCGTACCCGCCGCGCCAGCGTGATGTCGCTGGTGCGCGATCTCGTCGCCGCGATGGGCGCCAATGACGATCCGCTGCTCGGCCTGTTCGGCGCGTTCGCCTATGATCTGGTGTTCCAGATCGAAGATTTGGTGCAGAAGCGCCCACGTGAAAAGGACCAGCGCGACATCGTGCTGTATGTGCCCGACCGTGTTCTGGCCTATGACCGCGCCACCGGGCGCGGCGTGGTCGTCAGCTATGATTTCGCCTGGAAAGGCAAATCGTCCGAAGGCGAGCCGCGCGACACCCCCGACAGCATCTACGCCAGGACGCCACGTCAGGGATTTGCCGATCATGCTCCCGGGGAATATCAGGCCACGGTCGAAACCGCGCGGGCGGCGTTTGCGCGCGGCGATCTGTTTGAAGCGGTGCCGGGGCAGCTCTTTGCCGAACCCTGCGAGCGCTCGCCGGCGGAGGTGTTCCAGCGGCTGTGCCGGATCAATCCGTCGCCCTATGGCGCGCTGATGAACCTCGGCGACGGTGAATTCCTGGTGTCGGCATCGCCCGAAATGTTCGTGCGTTCCGACGGCAGGAGGGTCGAGACCTGCCCGATCTCCGGCACCATCGCCCGCGGCGCCGACGCGATCGGCGATGCCGAGCAGATCCGGCAGCTCCTGAATTCGGAGAAGGACGAATTCGAACTCAACATGTGCACCGACGTCGATCGCAACGACAAGGCGCGGGTCTGCGTGCCCGGAACGATCAAGGTGCTGGCGCGGCGCCAGATCGAGACCTATTCGAAGCTGTTTCATACCGTCGATCACGTCGAAGGCATGTTGCGGCCGGGCTTCGATTCGCTCGATGCCTTCCTCACCCATGCCTGGGCGGTGACGGTGACCGGCGCGCCGAAATTATGGGCGATGCAGTTCGTCGAGGACCACGAGCGCTCGCCGCGGCGCTGGTATGCCGGCGCCATCGGCGTGGTCAATTTCGACGGCGGCATCAATACCGGGCTGACCATCCGCACCATCCGGATGAAAGACGGCCTTGCGGAGGTGCGGGTCGGCGCCACCTGCCTGTTTGATTCAGATCCTGCCGCCGAGGATCGCGAATGCCAGGTCAAGGCAGCCGCGCTATTCCAGGCGCTGCGGGGCGATCCGCCGAAGCCGCTCTCGGCCTTTGCGCCGGACGCCACCGGCTCCGGCAAGCGGGTGCTTCTGATCGACCATGACGACAGCTTCGTGCACATGCTGGCGGATTATTTTCGTCAGGTTGGTGCCAGCGTGACGGTCGTGAGATATGTTCATGCCCGGCAAATGCTGGAGACCGGCAGCTACGACCTGTTGGTGCTGTCGCCGGGGCCGGGGAGGCCGGAAGATTTCAACATTTCCAATACGATTGATGCGGCGTTGGGCCGGAAGCTGCCGATCTTCGGCGTCTGCCTTGGCGTGCAGGCGATCGGGGAATATTTCGGCGGTCAGCTCGGACAGCTCCTGCAACCGGCGCACGGACGCCCGTCGCGGGTTCAGGTACGGGGTGGGCGGCTGATGCAGAACCTGCCCAATGAGATCGTGATCGGGCGCTATCATTCGCTCTTTGTCGAGCGCGACAGCATGCCCGATGTGCTGCAGGTGACGGCGAGCACCGAGGACGGCGTTGCCATGGCGATCGAGCACAAGACCTTGCCGGTCGGCGGCGTGCAGTTTCATCCGGAATCGCTGATGTCGCTTGGCGGCGAGGTGGGCCTGCGCATCGTCGAGAATGCGTTTCGGCTTGGAATGGGGTAGGGCATCATTGCGAGGAGCAAAGCGACGAAGCAATCCATCTTTGCGCGGCGACATGGATTGCTTCGCTGCGCTCGCAATGACGAAGAGACAGAAAAGAGAAACCAATGACCTTTGAATACGACCTGAAGTCCACGGTTCGCACCATTGCCGACTATCCGAAGCCGGGAATAATGTTCCGCGACATCACCACGCTGTTGGGCGATGCACGGGCCTTCCGCCGCGCCGTCGATGAGCTGGTGCAGCCGTGGGCCGGATCGAAAATCGACAAGGTGGCGGGCATCGAGGCGCGCGGCTTCATTCTCGGCGGCGCCCTCGCGCATCAGGTCTCCGCGGGGTTCGTGCCGATCCGCAAGCGCGGCAAGCTGCCGCATACCACGGTGCGTATCGCCTATTCGCTGGAATACGGGCTCGATGAAATGGAGATGCATGCCGACGCCATCCATCCCGGCGAGCGCGTGATCCTGGTCGACGATCTCATCGCCACCGGCGGCACCGCGGAGGGCGCGGTCAAGCTGATGCGCCAGATCGGCGCCAATGTGGTCGCGGCCTGCTTCATTATCGATTTGCCGGACCTTGGAGGGGCCGCGAAATTGCGGGCGATGGATGTGCCGGTGCGGACGCTGATGGCGTTCGACGGGCATTGAGGCGCGCGAACACTATCCATTCGTCCTTGCGAAAGCAGGGACGCAAAACCACCGATGTTAGTTGTTGGAAAGCCGTCTTGCCCCAACGCTAAATAGAGCGGCCGCGGCGTATGGGTCCCTGCTTTCGCAGGGACGACGAGCTTACGACCCCTGCAGGATCAGGCTCAACTCGAGCTCGCGGAAGCTGTAGTAATTCCTGCGAATCCATTGATGCAGCTCGGTCGAAGAATCCGGTTCGCTCCGCAGGTAGTCGGTGAACGAGAACGACAGCCGGTCGACATAGGTCTTCAAGAACGCAGGCAGCGCCGCGATCGAAAGCACCCTTCCGCGGGCGAAGGCTCGTGGCAGTTCGCCGCGCACGATATGTTCGTTGTCGATTGTCACCAGCGCGGTGGACGGAAACTGGCGCTGCAACGTCGCATAGCCGCGGGCGGAGGCGCGATCAGTATCGCCGACGAACAGGATAACCGGGGAGATGCCGCGCCGAGCGGCCTCCTTTATGAACCCGATTTCACCGGTCATCTTGAAGAATTCGTCGAAGGCGTGGAAACCGAGATCAATCACCTTGGAGATCCCGTCATTGATGATCAGACGGTCCATCAGCGCCATCTTGCCGAAGGTATCGTCGACCTCCGCGCTTTCGGTGATCGCCGGAAGATATTCGAGCAGCGACGGCTCCTTCAGATTGACGTCGAAGGCCGCCACCTTGCCGTGCTTCAACAGCAGGAATTCGCTCAATAGCCGCGCGATCAACGTCCTGCCGACCAGCGGACGGGGCGAGCAGATGATGTAAATGGGCGTTTGGCGCATCACGCGCTATCTCGGGCGAAGGTGACGCCCATTCCAGCCCAATCACATCGCGCGCGCAATTATTTTTCGCCGCCGCGCGTGCTCGATCTGGTGGAGCCGACCAGATCGGTCAGCTTGATGCGGTCGAATTCGCTCCAGACATTGGCAAGCCAGTGGCGGACGTAACCGCGCAAGACGAAAGAATAGTTCGCCGCCTCGTCGCTGGGGCCCTTATTGGCGACGAATTTGAGAAACGGAACCGAAGCGACCTCGACCTGTTCGAAGGCCAATTCGTTGAGCTTGGGGATCGTGAGCTCGGTGGCGTCCTTGATGCGGTGGAAATAGGAATTGTAGGTGGCCTGATCCCACTGGAAGAACTGGGTGTCGTTGATGAAGTTCTTCACCAGGAAATATTTGGCGCCGGCCATGAAATTCGCGGTTTCCGCGATTTCGTCCAGCGACGCGATCGAGGGGCCGAGAATGTGAAACACCGAAAAAATGATCTGTCCCGACTTGGCGGCGTCGAGAAAACCGATGTCGCGCAACGCGGCAAGCGACGGGGACAACAGGCCGGCGCGAACGTCGATCACGGTGACCGAGGGGCTCGCCGCATTGAGCGTATCGAAGATCTTCATCTGGTCCGACGTCGTCGTCATGTCGACGATCTCGGTGATGTCGGGGTGGAAACGCTTCAGCGTACCGCGCGGGGATTCGGTATCGAAGGCGCGGGTGGGAACGTTGTTGGCGCTGAAATAATCCAATAGGGTTCGCGACACCGTCGTCTTGCCGACCCCGCCCTTGTCAGCACCTACCACTATCACTGCCGGCTTCGCCATGAACTTCCCTTATGCGCCATTCTCGATTGGAGCATCATCCCTTAAACAAACCAAGATGCTTGCTGCCCGAAAAACCCGGTTTACCCGGATCACGTTCCCCCGGCCGGCCACCCCTGCACGATCGAAGCGTTCCCTTGCCTGCTTCGAGGGCGAAGATGGCAGAAACAAGGGAGAATTCAATTCATTAGACGAAGGCCCGGGCTAATCGTGCGAGTGTCGTTAATGCCGGAAGGCGCCCGGTCGGCGCGGCCAGCCCTTCCGGCGCGTAGCTGGACCTGCGTCGCGGGGGGATTCTGCTCGGTCTAGCGGCGTCCCCACGGGCCGACAGCGTTGCCCCAGGGGCCTGATGGAGCGTTTGGCGACGACGCGCCGGCCGGGTCGGTGGCATCGCTCCAGGGCCCTTTTGGCAATGGCGGAGGGGCGTCGCCGGGTAAGGGCTGCGGCTGATCTTCGGGCTCACTTGCTGCGTCGGACGGCAGGGCCAGCGGTCCGGGGTCGTGTCCGCCGGCGAATTTGACCAGCGCCGCTACGCGCGATTCCACGGAAGGGTGGGTTGCAAACAGGTCGGCAAAACCCTCGCGCGGGTTGTCGAGGCACAATTCCATCACCGCCGAGGTCGCGCCGGGAAGCTCGCCGCGATTCTCGATCTTGCGCAGCGCCGAGATCATGGCGTCCGGATTCTTGGTCAGTTCGACCGAACCGGCATCGGCAAGCAGTTCGCGTGACCGCGACAGCGCCAGGCGCACCAGTTGCGACAAAGCCCACGCCAGCGCGATCAGTGCGACCGCGACAATGATGACAATGACGGCGCCGCCGCCGGAGCTCTTCCGGTTGTTGTCGGACGACGACGAAGAGGACGATGAGGACGACCAGGAGCCGCCGCGATAGCCGCCATAATAGCCAAAATTGGTAAAACTCCGGAAGAAGAGCTCGGCGAAGAAACCGACGACGCCGGCAATGATCACCGCGATCACCATCATCTGCACGTCGCCGTTGCGGATGTGGGTGAGCTCGTGGCCGAGCACCGCCTCGATCTCCTGATCATTGAGCGCGTTCAGAAGACCCGTGGTGACGGTGACGGCATATTGCCTTTGGTTGAGCCCCGTCGCGTAGGCGTTCAGCGCGTCGCTTTCGATGATCTTCAGCTTCGGCATTGGAATGCCGCGCGAGATGCAGAGGTTTTCCAGGAGATTGTAGAGCCGCGGCTGCTGTTGCCGCGTCACGTCCTCGCCGCCGGTGACGGCATCGACAATCGATTGATGGAAGAAATAGGCGATCACGATCCACAGCGCCGCGCCCCCGGTCGCGTAGGGCAGCGCCTTGATCAGGTCGCGGGCCGCAGCGGTGAGGTAATAGTCGGCCGGCGCCCCGCCATAGATCATCACTTCCGCGATCAGCGCGCCGGCATAGACCATCACATAGACCAGCGCGAACAGCCCGCCCAGCAGCAGCATCGAACGGAATCTGTTCGAGGCGATATGCGTGTAGAGACCATACGCGGCCATGGGCGGGTAGTCTCCCCCGCTACTGACTGTCATTCCGGGGCGATGCGAAGCATCGAACCCGGAATCTCGAGATTCCGGGTTCGCGCCGGTGGCGCGCCCCGGAATGACTGGGATAAGAGCTCATCACCTTTAGAACTTCACCTGGGGCGCGGCCTCGACTTCGGCTCGGCTGGCGCCGAGATCGAAGAAATCCTTGCGGGTGAAGCCGAACATGCCGGCGAACAGCGCGGCCGGCATCTGCTGGATGCCGGTGTTGTATTCCTGGACCGCATTATTGAAGAAGCGACGGCTGGCGGCGATCTTGTTCTCGAGGTCGGACAATTCGCTCGCCAGTTGCTGGAAATTGGCGTTGGCCTTGAGATCCGGATAGGCCTCCGATAGCGCGATCAGCCGGCCGAGCGCGCCGCTCAGCTGGTTTTCCGCGGCAGACACCTGCGCCGGCCCCTGCGCCGACATTGCCGAGCTGCGCGCCTTGATCACGTCGTCGAGCGTGCCGCGCTCATGGGCGGCATAGCCCTTCACGGTCTCGACCAGGTTCGGGATCAGGTCGTGACGCTGCTTGAGCTGCACGTCGATGTCGGCAAAAGCCTGGTTGACGCGCTGGCCGAGCGCGACCAGCCGGTTATACGCGCCGAGCGCGAAGAGAACGAGAATGACGAGGACGCCGATAACGATCCAGCCGGTCGACATGGCAAAAAGCTCCTGATGGGAACAAACGATGCTCGCGAGTTTAGCGGAATTTGAAGGCGCACAGCAGCCGTCACGAGGTGGGTATCGGTTTGGTCGGCCGCAAGCCGCGGAGAGTTCAACGACCAGAGCATGATCCGGAAAAGTGGAAACCGGTTTTCCGAAAAGATCATGCTCAAACAAAGAGATGAGATCATGATCCGATTCAATCTAATCGGATCATGATCTCAGGGCGCGGAACGGGTTAACTTTAATCCATCACCGCATCGCCCCAGCGCCACCGCCGAGCCCGCGCATAGGCCGTTTTGTCGCGGTGCGGCACCTTTTCACTTTTGAGACCATCGGCCGTGCAGAGCTTCGCCGACACTTCGACCTTGTTGACGATGGGCTGCGCGAGCACGCGGGCAGGGCGCCTTGCAGCGAGCGTTCGCGTCAACACCACATAGCTGAATTTCTCATCCTCGAAGGGAAGCTCGGCTCCCTTGAGTTGCATGTGCGCGCGCAGGCGCGGCAGGCGTTGGGTGAAATGACACCAGTCCGGCGCCTGAAGCGGACACGGGCCGTCGTGCGGGCAGGGGGCCAGAACATATGCACCCGACGCGATCAATTGCTCCCGCAAGCCGACGACCCGCGCATAGCCGGCCGGCGTGCCGGGTTCGACGACGAGCAGCGTGTCGGTTGCCTTCGCCCATAATCGCTCGGCGAACGCGCGGCGTTCCGCCTCGCCGATTTCCCCGATCATGTAACTTGCGACGACAAGATCGGCCGGTTCGGCCTCGGCGAGTGCGGCCGCGCCGCCTTGATGGTAGGTCAGGGTCTTGAGCCGCGCGCTGTCGCGGCAAAGCTCCAGCGCCAGCGCGCGTAAAGCGCGATTGGTGTCCAGCAACGCAAAGCTTCGCAGCGTCGAAAATGCTTCGGCCGCCGCCCAGGCCGCCGTACCCGGTCCGGCCCCGACATCGAGCAGGCTCTTGGGCGCGAAGTCCGGCCTCAACTCGCAAAGCGCAGTCAGGCTCGCGGTCGCCGCGGCATAGGTCGCCGGCATCCGCGCCAGCGCATAGACCAGCGCGTCAGCCTCGGAGGCGATCGCGCCGGAATTGCCGCCGTCGCGATAGATCTTCGAGATCAGTACGGCGCGCGCGGCGGCGGCGGTGCGCGAAGCGCCTTCCAGTTTTGCCTCGAGCGCGGCTCGCAATTCGGCGGGGAGGTCGGGAGGTATCATGGATGCCCGTCGCCAACGGCGTCATTCCGGGATGGTCCGAAGGACCAGACCCGGAATCTCGAGATTCCGGGTTCGATGCTTTGCATCGCCCCGGAATGACAGCATCAATCTCACGCCA
>Ga0210401_10000526_pt1 | contig 46420 bp, 45 predicted proteins | sample IncBWH32MmetaG_FD_150866 | JGI IMG/M metagenome (GOLD analysis project Ga0210401, IMG submission 150866) | Forest soil microbial communities from Barre Woods Harvard Forest LTER site, Petersham, Massachusetts, United States - Inc-BW-H-32-M | ecosystem: Environmental > Terrestrial > Soil >...
AGAGCCGGCACAGCTCGAGGCGCTCGCCCGCCAGGGGGTCGACGCCGTGCTCGTCGGCGAGACGTTGATGCGTTCGCAGGACCCCGAGACGGCGCTCGCCGTCCTGCGCGGCGGCCTTTAGACACTCCCCCCAAACCCTTTATATGTCCTTCACACCCCGCGCTCATCCTCTCCTGCCATGAGACGACTCTTCGCCATCCCCTTCATCGCCGCTTTGCTGGGTGCAGGCATCGTCGTCGCCGTGCTTGCAGCCGCAGGTGATCTCGGCAGCAACGGGACGGTGACGACGGTCGAGGCTCCCACGCCGACCGCGGCCCCCTCAAACGCATCCAATCGCGGCACCGGTCTGACCCCCCACCAGGTCTACGTCAAAGACGCACCCGGCGTCGCCTTCGTGACCTCGACGATCGTGCAGAGCGGCGAATCGCCGTTCGGCTTCGGTGAATCCTCACGCGAAGGCACCGCCACCGGCTCGGGGATCGTGATCGACTCGAACGGCACGATCCTCACGAACTACCACGTGATCGAGAACGCCGTCAAAGTCACCGTGAGCTTCGAAAAAGGCAAGACGGTCGAAGCGCAGGTCGTGGGCAAGGACCCCTCCAACGACCTCGCCGTGCTGCGCATCCACCCCGACGGGCTGACGCTTCACCCGGTCACGCTGGGCGACTCGAGCAAGGCTCAGGTCGGCGACCCGGTCTACGCGATCGGCAACCCCTTCGACCTTCAGCGCACGCTCACGACCGGCGTCGTGTCGGCGCTGCAGCGCCAGCTGAAAGCGCCGAACGGCTTCACGATCTACAACGTCATCCAGACCGACGCGCCGATCAACCCCGGCAACTCGGGCGGGCCGCTGCTCAACTCCCAGGGTCAGGTGATCGGCATCAACTCGCAGATCGAGACCGGCGGGAGCAGCACCGGCAGCGTCGGCATCGGCTTCGCGGTGCCGATCAACACCGCCAAGTCCGAGCTCGGCAAACTGGAGAAGGGCGGCACGGTCTCGAGCGCCGGCTACCTCGGCGTGACCTCGATCACGATCGACGGCTCGCTCTCCGGGCTGAACCTCCCGACCAACAGCGGCGCGCTCGTCGAGAGCGTCCAGAAGGGCTCGCCCGCCGACAAGGTCGGCATCAAGGGCGGCGTCGCCGCCGGTACCCAGGCCGGGTCGGTCGCGATCGGCGGGGACATCATCAAGTCCGTCGACGGCAAGGAAATCGCCGGCTCGGAAGACCTCGCGACCGTGATCGGCGAGAAGCAGCCGGGCCAGTCGGTGACGGTCAAACTGCTGCACCCCAACGGCCACGGCGGCTGGGAACCGAAGAGCGTGACGGTCACGCTCGGCAAGCGCCCGGCCACGGCCCCCGCGCAGAGCAGCGAAGAAAAAGAAGGCGGCCCCGAAGGCTGAGGCGTTCGGGGGCGCCCGCCAGGCGCGCTCCCAGGCCTCGGCGGTCCCGTAGCGCGGCGCTCCAGAGCGCCGCGCTACGGTTGGTTGATGGCCACGCGCGTGAAGATCTGCGGCCTCACGAACCTCGAGGACGCGGAGGCGGCCGCGGCGATGGGCGCCTGGGCGCTCGGCATGATCTTCGCCGAGGGCAGCCCCCGGCGCTGCGCGCCGGAGCAGGCGCTGCGGATCGCGGCCGCCCTGCAACGGCGGGCCGAGCTGTGCGGCGTGTTCGTCAACGAGCCGCTCGACAACGTCGTCAGCACCGCTCGCGACCTCGGGCTGACGATGCTCCAGTTCCACGGCGATGAGGGTCCGTCCTACTGCTCGGAGGCGAGGCGCCGCACGGGCGCGAAGGTGATCCGTGCACGGCAGGTCTCGGGCCCCGGCGATGTGCGCGACGTCGAGCGCTACCACGTCGACTTCCATCTGCTGGACGCGCGCTCGAAACGACGCCCCCGGCTGCGCGGCGGCACGGGAGAGACGTTCGACTGGGAGCTCCTGCGCAGCCGCCGCTCGCAGGTCCCGCTCATCCTGAGCGGCGGGATCGACGCCTCGAACGCGGGCGCGGCGATCGCGGCCGTGCGGCCGTTCGCGCTCGACAGCGCCAGCGGAACCGAGGGCTCGCCGGGGCACAAGGACCACGCGCGGATGGCGGCCCTGTTCTCGGCCGTGCGCGAGGCCGACCAGGCTTTCGCGCCGCCGGCCGGCGAGCCGGCCCACCCCGTCGCGGAGGCGCGGTGAGCGCCCCCGAGGCCCCGGGCCGCGTCGAGCACGGCGCGCCGGAGCACCGCTACGGCCCCTACGGCGGGCAGTTCGTGCCCGAGACGTTGATGCCCGCACTCGCCGAGCTCGAGCAGGCGTGGGTGGCCGCACGCGCAGACCCCGACTACCGGGAGGAGCTGGCTGCGCTGCTGAGCGACTACGCCGGGCGCCCGACGCCGCTGTATCGTGCCCGCCGGCTCTCGGAGGCGCTCGGCCGGCCGCTGTACTTCAAGCGCGAGGACCTCAACCACACGGGCTCGCACAAGCTCAACAACGCGATCGGCCAGGCGTTGCTGGCGCGGCGCATGGGCAAGCGCCGGGTCATCGCCGAGACCGGGGCCGGCCAGCACGGCGTCGCGACCGCGACTGCGTGCGCGCTGCTCGGCCTCGAATGCGTCGTGTACATGGGGGTCCAGGACACGCGCCGCCAGCGACCGAACGTGCAGCGGATGGAACTGCTGGGAGCCGCCGTTCGGCCCGTCGACGCCGGCGCGCGCACGCTCAAGGAGGCGACCTCGGCGGCGATCCGCGACTGGGTCACGAACGTCGAGACCACGCACTACGTGATCGGCTCCGTCGTCGGCCCCGCGCCCTACCCGGCGCTCGTGCGCGACCTGCAGCGCGTGATCGGCGACGAGGCCCGAGCGCAGATGCTCGAGCGCGAGGGGCGGCTGCCCGCGCGCGTGATCGCGTGCGTCGGGGGCGGGTCGAACGCGCTCGGCATCTTCAGCGGTTTCCTCGAGGACGAGCAGGTCGAGCTGATCGGCGTCGAGGCGGGCGGCGAGGGCATCGACACCCCGCGCCACGGAGCCCCCCTGACCGTCGGTGGCCGCGCGGGGATCCTGCACGGCGCGCGCTCGGCCGTGATGCAGGACGAGGAGGGTCAGATCCTCGAGGCCCACTCGATCTCGGCCGGGCTCGACTACCCCGGAACCGGTCCCCAGCACGCGCACCTGCGCGACACCGGCCGGGCGCGCTATGTCGCGGTCACCGACGCCGAAGCTCTCGCGGCCTTCCGCTTGGTGACGCGGCAGGAGGGCATCATCCCCGCGCTCGAGACCGCGCACGCGCTCGCGTGGGCGCTGTCACAGCCCGACGGGGAGCTCGACCTCGTGTGCCTGTCCGGACGCGGCGACAAGGACCTCGCCGAGGTGCTCGCAAAGGACGAGTCGTGAGCATCGCCGGCGCCGACGAGCAGGAGAGCGAGGCGAGCGCCTCGGCCTCGGCGGGCGTCGAGCGGCTCGCCGGCGCTTTCCGGGACAACGGCAAGCAAGCCGCCCTGATGCCCTACCTGATGGGTGGGTTCCCCTCGCTCGAGGAGTCGGCGCGCATCGGCGAAGCCTGCGTTCGCGCCGGGGCCGACGTGATCGAGCTCGGGATGCCCTACTCGGATCCGCTCGCCGACGGGCCCGTGATCCACGCGGCCGGGACCGCCGCGCTGCAGGCCGGGGCGAACGTGGCGGGCGTGCTGGAGGTCGCGCGCGCGCTGTCGGCGAGCGTGCCGGTCGTGCTGATGTGCTACGCGAACATGGTCTTCGCGCCCGGCGCCGCGGCGTTCGTCGAGCGCCTCGCGCGCACCGGCGCGTGCGGGCTGATCGTCCCCGACCTGCCCTTCGGCGAGGCTCCGGAGGTCCAAGAGGAGTGCGAGCGGCGCGGCATCGCGCTCGTGCCGCTCGTCGCGCCGACGACGCCGCCGGAGCGGCTCGCCGCGATCGGCGCCCGGGCGAGAGGGTTCGTGTACACGGTCTCGGTCGTCGGGACCACCGGCGAGCGCCACGCGCTCGCCGAGCACTTCGCGGACGTCGTCGCCCGCGCCAAGGCCGCCACCGAGGCTCCGGTCGCGCTCGGGTTCGGCATCTCGAGCCCCGAGCAGGCCGCTCAGGCGGCCGCCGCCGGGGCCGACGGGGTGATCGTCGGCACCCGGCTCGTGCGCGCTGCCGCCGAGTCCGAGGTCCCGGCTGAGAGCGTCGGCGAGCTCGTCGCGGCGCTCGCCGCCGGCCTCGCCGCGACCGATCGCCCGGCCGGCAGCTAGGATTCCGCGCGCATGGGTTTGGTCCTCACCGCCACTGCGGGCCTGATCGTCTGGATCGTGCTCTGGGCGCTCGGCGCCAAGGGCTTCGACGCCTTCCTGATCGCCACCGTGATCATCCTGATCGGCGCGACGCTGAAGATCCTCTCGGCCTACCTGCCGGGCCGCCGCAGCTGAGCGCCCTGTGCCCACGCGCTGGCCGGGCCTAGCCGCTCTCGCCGTGGCAGCTGCCGCGCTCGCAGGATGCGGCAGCGTCGTTTCGGCGCAGGAAACGACCGGCAATCAGCTGACGGTCTACTCGAGCCTCCCGCTGGAGGGACCCAACGCCGTGATCGGCCGTGAAATCGAAGGCGGCGAGAAGCTGGCGCTAGCGCAGGCCGGCGGGCGCGTCGGTCCCTTCCACGTCGCCTACGTCTCGCTCGACGACGTCAACCCGCTCAGCGGCCAGACCAGCCCCGGCGAAAGCTCAACCGCCGCCAAGCAGGCCGCGCAGGACACGAGCACGATCGCCTACCTGGGCGACTTCGGCTCGCCCGCCACGGCCGTCACGCTCCCCCTCATCAACGAGGCCGGGATCCTCCAGGTCAGCCCGGCAAGCCCCTACGTCGGCCTGACGTCCTCCGAAGACGCGGGACAGGACGAGCCCGGCCGCTTCTACCCGAGCGGCAAGCGGACGTTCGTGCGCCTGCAGGGCGGCGATCCCGTGCAGGCCGGCGCTCAGGCGCTGATGATGCAGATGCTCGGCGTGCACAGCCTGTACGTGATCGACGACCAGGACCCGTTCGAGGCGCCGCTCGCCGAACTCGTCGCCGATCGCGCGCAGAAGGCGGGCGTGAAGGTCGCCGCCCACGACAGCATCCAGCTCGCCGCCGAAGCGAGCTACGCGGGCGAGATCAACAAGATCCGCTCGAGCCACGCGCAGGCGGTGTTCCTCGCCGCGGGCGCGAGCGCGGGCGCCACGGCGCTGCTGACGGCGCTGCACGAAGCCGATCCGCGCCTGCTGCTGCTCGGCACCAGCAGCCTCGCCACCGAAACGTTCACGTCCTCGCTCGGGTCGGCGGCGGCCGCCACCTACCTGACGACCCCGGTGCTGCCGGTCAACGCCTACCCGGCCTCGGCGCGGCGCGTGCTCAGCGACTACGCGCGGATCTTCCACCACTCCGCCGGCCCGTGGGCGCTGTACGGCTATGAGGCGATGGCCGGCGTGCTGGACGCGATCCACCGCGCCGGGGCGAACGGCAACAACCGGCCCGATGTGATCCGCGCCTACTTCGCGACGCGCAACCGGCCGTCGGTGATCGGCCGCTACAGCGTGCTGGCAGAAGGCGAAACCACGCTGCGGCGCTTCGCCGTCGACCGGGTGCAGGGCGGGAAGCCCGTCTTCTACAGGCTCATCGAAGTGCCCTGAGCCGGGCTCAGCCGCCCGCCGAGCGCAGCGCGAGCACGAGCCGGAAGCGTTCGACGCCGCCTTCCAGCGTTCGGCCTCCGCCGACGAGCGTCTTGCTCGCCCTGAGGTAGGGCAGCAGCGAAGAGACCGTCGGGTCTTCGGTCAGCCCGACGCCTTCCAACAGCGCGAGCAGCGTGGGGAAGTCGGCGATCACGCTCGGTTCGATCCCTTCGCCGAGCGCCGAGGAGGCCGCGGAGCGCGCCGAGCTCGCGGACATCGTGCTCGACGGCGAGAGCGCGGTCGTGACCGACGCTTCGCCCAGGCCGAGGATGAACTTCGGGCCGCTCGGCGAGGACCCGGAGGCGACGTTCAGGATCAGCGGGAGCCCTGGCAGCCGCACCGCGATCGCCGCATCGGTCCCGGGGATCGTGGCGCTGCTGACCTCGTTGCCCGCGGCTCGCAGCCGGGCGCCGAGCTTGGCGACCGCGGCGCGCGAGCTCGTCGCGTTGGTGGACGAGATCACGACGCCGGCGCGCAGTTCGAGCACGCCCGATCCGGCCGCGAAGATCCCCGCAGGGCCCATCCACGACGCGAAGTCGCGGCGCGCCGCCGGCGTTCGGGCGCCGAGGATCCGCAGCGGCTGCGTCAGCCCGCCGAGCAGGCCGCCGAGGCTGAGCGTGCCGCCGGCGCTTTCGGAGCCGGTGAGCGAGGAGAGCCCCGACAGGGCCGCCGCGGCTCCCGCCAGGTGCGTGCCGGCGTGGCCGATCCCCAGCGCGAGCCACGATTCACCCGGCAGCTGCGAGAGCGCCTGGGCGGCTTGTGGATCGGGCGCCAGCAGTCCGCTGGCGCCCCCGGCCAGCGAATCGACGTCGAGCCTCAGCGAGCTGGAGGCGAGCGTCAGCGCGGCGTAGGTGGGGCGCGACCCGGCGATCGCTTCGAGCAGGCTCTGGCCGGAGCCATGCGGCGCGCCCGCTGCCGGGTTGACGTACAGGTGCGCGATCGCTTCGCTGGGCGCTGAGGAGGCGAGCTTCGCGTAGCCGGGCGTCGAGGACAGCGCGGCTTCTCCCTGTGTGGCGCCGATCACCCCGCGCAGCCCCGCCTCGCTGCCGATCACGGCGAAGCGCCCCACGAGCCCGAACGCCACGCCCCCGGGCGACACTTCGTAGGAGACGCCGCGGTAGCTGCTCGCGTGCGCACCGGCGCGCTTGGCCTGGGTGGCCAGGAACGAGCGCGCCGCGCCGGCGTCGCTCGTGTCCATCACGAGCGCGCCGTCGAGCCCGCCCGAGGAGAACTGGAGCGCCGCGATCGCGCCGGATCCTGTGAGGCTCGAAGCGAGCGGGCCGATCAGCGCCTCGGCGGAGCGCAGCGAGCCGGCGAACAGTCCCGCCCGGGGTCCGAGCCACGGCGCGACTTCGCGCTGGTAGTCCAGCGGCGGCGAGCCTGGGGTGCGCAGCAGCCCGAGCAGCCGCGCGTACGGGTCGGGCGAGCCGGTCAGCCCCTTGCCTGCGGCTTCCGCCGCGCTCTGCTGCGATCCCGACGGGCGCACGGTGGCACCGACGTACGCCGGGGCCGCGGCGGGCACGGCGGTGGCCGGGTCCGCTTCGGTCCCCGACGGGTGTGAGGAGGAGCCGCAGCCGCCCAGCGCGAGTGCGAGCGCCGCCAAGGCCGCCGGCGCGGCGGGCACGATCCGCGAGAGCTGACGTTCGCTTCGCAAGGCGCGAGCGATCGTATTCGCTCTCGCTGCGCGCCGCCGCAGGTTTCGGGGACGGGGGAGAGGGGGCGCCGCTGCAACCGCGCGACCAGATCCGCGAGCTGCACGGGCGCTTGCGCCCCGCCGCTGCCCGTCGCGTGCGGCCTGATGGCGTGTTCAGCCCCGCCCGGCCTGCGATCTCGCCGTCTCGAGAAGTGCCGGGACGGTGTGGTGGGAGAGAATGTGCAAATGGGGTTGCATTGTGGGAGGAAGTGGGTTATGTTCGCCGCAGCGAGCCGGGGTGGAGGAGCTCCTCCCACTCCTCCACCTCGGCTCCTTTCAAGCAAGGCAGGGGAGTCTCCGCAGTGGCCCCGTTTCGCGGCACCTTCGATCACACGCTCGACGCCAAGAACCGCCTCACCGTTCCGGCGCGTTACCGCTCCGCCCTCGCCGACGGGGTCGTGCTCGCGATGCCCGTCGACCTCGAGCCCTGCATCGGCGTCTGGCGCCCGGAGGAGTACGACCAGTACACGCGCAGCGCGATCGCCGAACTTCCGCCCCTGTCCTCGCGCCGCACCGAGCTCGAGCGCTTCTTCTACGGCTCCTCGCACGACACCGAGCTCGACGCGGCCGGCCGCATCATGGTGCCGAGCTTCCTCGGCGAGCACGCGAAGCTCGCCAAGGACGTCGTCGTCGTGGGGGCCGGCGACCGCATGGAGCTGTGGGATCGCACCACCTGGGCAGAGCATCGATCGACGCTGCTGAGCGGCGTCGCGGAGGTGACCGCTCGTGTCGACGACGCTGCTTGAGATCGCGCCGCCCGGCGCGTTCGCCGAGCCGGCGCGCCCGGCGCCCGCCGAGCTGGCACGGCGCCCCAACGGCGCAGGCGGCGCCCGCGGGCCCCGAGGGCGAGCGGCCTCGCCGGCCCGGAACGCGCTCTCGGTGGGGCACGATGGGACGATGCCCCGCGCAGGACACACACCCGTGCTCGCCTCGGAGCTGCTCTCGCTGCTCGATCCGCAGCCCGGGCAGACCGCGATCGACTGCACGTTCGGCGACGGCGGCCACGCCCGCATGGTCGCTGAGCGGCTGGGGCCGGCGGGTACGCTCGTCGCGATCGATCGCGACCCGCTGGCCGAGCAGCGCTTCGAGGAGCTCGCGGCAGAGACGGCATGCTCGCTGCGGTTCATCCGCGCGGGGTACGCGGAGGCGCTCGCCGAGCTCGCCGCCGAGGGGCTCTCGGCCGACATCGCCTACTTCGACCTCGGCATGTCCTCGATGCAACTCGACACGCGCGAGCGGGGCTTCTCCTACTCATACGACGCGCCACTGGACATGCGCATGGACCCCACACAGGAGCTGACGGCGCGCCGGCTCGTCGCCGAGTGGGACGAGCGCCGCCTGGCCGGGGCGCTGCGCGAGCTCGGGGAGGAGCGCCACGCCGGCGCGATCGCCCGCGCGATCGTGCGCGCCCGCAGCCGGGGCCCGATCGAGACCACGCAGCAGCTCGTCGACGCGATCAGCTCCGCGATCCCCGCGCCCGCCCGATTCGCGGGAGGTCACCCTGCCAAGCGCTCCTTCCAGGCGCTGCGGATCGCGGTCAACGACGAGCTCGGCCAGCTCGAGGGTGCGCTGCCGCTCGCGTGGCAGCTGCTGCGCGACGGCGGGGTCCTCGCCGCGATCTCCTTCCACTCGCTCGAGGACCGCCGCGTCAAGCGTTTCCTCGCCGACCGCGCCCAGGGCTGCATCTGCCCGCCCGACCTGCCCGTGTGTGCATGCGGGCGCGAGCCGGAAGCCGCGCTGCTCACGCGCCGCTCGATCGTCGCCTCGCCCGAGGAGCTCGCCGCGAACCCGCGCGCCGCATCCGGGCGGCTGCGCGCCGCGCAGAAGCTCGCGCAGGAGCCCTCGTGAGCCCGCCGGCCGCCGCCGAGGCGCAGACGGCGAGCCCCGTCGCGCCACGGCGCCGGCCGCTGGCGCCGCCGCGCCCCCGGCGGGTATCGGGTCCCGCCACCCATCCCCATCGTCCCGCCACCCGCCCCCACCGTCCCGGCGGGCCGGCGCGCGGCCGCACGGTGCCCGCGCACCGCGAGGGTGGCCTCGCGCTGGGCGCGATCGCGCTGCTCGGCCGCCTCGACGCGGTTGCCGGGCACCGGCTGCTCGACCGGCTGATCCGCAGCCGTGTCTGGATCGGCATCGTCGCCTTCGCGCTGATCGGCATCGTCACGCTGCAGCTCGGGCTGCTGCGGCTCAACTCCGGGATCGGGCGCGCGCTCGAGCGCGAGGGCTCCCTGCAGCGCGAGAACGCGGCGCTCAGCGTCGAAAACTCCGAACTTGCGTCCGGCGGGCGAGTCGAGACCCAGGCGGCGAAGCTCGGCATGCAGCTGTTCTCGGTGGCCGGCCTGAAGTTCCTCGGGAGCCCGCCCGCCGGCGACATCGGCAAGGCGGCCGCGGCGCTCCGCGCGGCCCCGGCCGGTGAAGCGCGTGTTGCCTCGGGCGAAACAACGGCTTCGGCCGAATCGAGCTCGGCGAGCGGCTCGGCCCCGTCCGGCGAAGGCGGTGAAGCGGCAGGCGAACGCACGCCGGCGAGCGAACCCTCCACGGCGCAGAGCGAAACCCAAGCGCCGAGCTCGTCCACGGCGGCTGCGAGCACCGAAGCCGCACACGGCGAAGAAGCGCCCCCGAGCAGCGGCGGCGGTGAAACGAGCAGCGGCCCGAGCACGAGCACCGGCGCACTCCACGAAGGGGCACAAGCTGGCGGCGGGGCTCTCGCCCCGGGCGGTTAGGCGGCCGTGGCGGTCGTCCAGAACCGCATCGGCGCGATCTTCGCCCTGCTGTTTCTGCTGCTGCTCCTTGCCGGGTTCCGGACCGCCTACCTCGGCGTCTTCCGTGGCGCGGCGCTGCGTCAGGCGGCCAGCGACCAGCAGACCACCCACGAAACCGTCGTCGCGCAGCGCGGCGCGATCACCGACCGCAACGGCGTCGATCTGGCGATCTCCGAGCCCGCCCGCGACGTCTCGGCAGACCCGTATCTGCTGAGCGACCCGCTGTCGGCGGCCGCAAAGCTCGCCCCGGTGATCGGCCAGCCGCAGAACGAGCTGCTGCGAAAGCTCTCGCAGCGCACCGGCTTCGTCTACCTGGCGCGCGGAATGCCCGCGCGCCAGGCCGAATCGGTGCTGGCGCTGAAGATCCCCGGCGTCACGGGCACGCCGGTGATGAAGCGCGTGTATCCGCGCGGGACGCTCGCAGCGCAGGTGCTCGGCCAGGTCGGCACCGAAGGGCAGGGCCTATCGGGGATCGAGCTCGAGCTGGAATCCGTGCTGCACGGACGCACGGGGCAGCGGCGCGTCGTCAGCGACGCGATCGGGCAACCGGTCTCGATCTCCGAACCGCACCCCGAATCGCCGGGCGCGGCCGTCAAGCTGACGCTCGACGCGAACATCCAGCAACGGACCGAAGACGTGCTCGGGGCGGTCGCACAGGCGTTCAGCCCGAAAGACGCGACGGCGATCGTGATGGATCCTCGCGACGGGTCGATCCTCGCGATCGCGAACTGGCCGCAGGAGAACGCCAACGACCCGGGCGCGTTCTCGCCCGAAGCGCGCCGCGACAGGTCAGTCAACTTCCCCTACGAACCGGGCTCGACGTTCAAGGCGGTGGCTGTTTCGGGAGCATTGCAGCAGGGGCTGATCACCCCCGAAAGCGGCTTCTCGGTCCCCGGCCAGATCCAGGTCGCCGACCGCACGATCCACGACGACACCGAACACGGGGTGGAAACGCTCAGCACCTCGCAGATCCTCGCCCGCTCGAGCAACGTCGGCGCGATCGAGATCGGCAAACTGCTCGGCGCCACGCGCTTCAACGCGTGGGTCCACAGCTTCGGGTTCGGAACCCAGACCCGCGTCGGCCTGCCGGGTGAGGAACCGGGCGTCACGCCGGCGCTGGACCACTACTCCGGCTCCTCGATGGGGAACCTCCCGATCGGCCAGGGCGAGCTGGTGACGCCGATGCAGATGGCGGCGGCGTACGCCGCGATCGCCAACGGCGGCATCCTGCGCCCGCCGCACATCGTCAGCGAAATCGGCGGACGCGCGCAGCCGTTGCCGCCTGGGCGGCGGATCCTCTCCTCGACGATCGCCGCCGAGGTCCGGCACATGCTCGAAGGCGTGCTCGGACCGGAAGGGACGGCGAGCGAGGTCTCGGTCCCGGGCTACACGCTGGCCGGCAAGACCGGAACGGCGAGCAAGGTCGACCCCGAAACCGGCGAATACTCGAAATCCAAATACGTCGCCTCGTTCATCGGCTTCGCGCCTGCGTCGGACCCGCGGCTGCTGACGGCCGTCGTCGTCGACGAACCCCAGAGCGGCTCGATATTCGGCGGTACCGTCGCGGCGCCCGCGTTCGGCCAGATCATGAGCTTCGCGCTGCCCTACCTGGGGATCCAGCCCCACTGACGGCGTCCTCGCCCGGTCTCGGCCTCCGCGCGGGCGCAATCCGGCGGGTAGGCCTCAATTCTCCTTCGGGACCGGAAACTAGACTGCTCTGGATGCCGAAGCTGGGTATCGAGCCGTGAGGCTCGGCGATCTGAGCGCAGGCCTGGCCGGGCTGGTCGGGGCCGGGCCGGTTGGCGCGGAGGCGGACGTGGAGGTCTCCTCGCTCGCCTACGACAGCCGCGCGGTCAGCGCGGGGACGCTGTTCTTCTGCGTGCCGGGCTTCCAGGCCGACGGCCACCGCTTCGCGCCGGCCGCGGTGAGGGACGGGGCGGTGGCGCTGGTCGTCGAGCGTCCACTCGGGCTCGGCGTGCCCGAGTTGCTCGTCGACTCGGTGCGCGCCGCGATGGGGCCGATCGCGGCGCGCCTGTACGGCGAGCCGGCCGAGCAGCTGGAGGTGGTGGGAGTCACCGGCACGAACGGCAAGACGACGAGCGCCTACCTGATCCGGGAGCTGCTGGAGGCGGCGGGGACGCAATGCGGCCTGCTCGGCACCGTCAAGTCGGTGATCGGGGGCCAGGAGCGGGCGGTGGTGCGCACCACGCCGGAGGCGATCGACCTGCAGATGGATCTCCGGGAGATGGTCGATGGAGGCGACCGCGCGTGCGCGATCGAGGTCTCCTCGCACGCACTCGAGCTGGGGCGGGCCGCGGCGATCCCGTTCGCCGCGGCGCTGTTCACGAACCTCACCCAGGACCACCTCGATTTCCACCCGACGATGGAGGACTACTTCCTGGCCAAGCGGCGCCTGTTCGTCGGGGACGGCAGGGCGCCCGGCGTGAGCGTCGTGAACGTCGCCGACCCGTACGGCCGTCGCCTGGCAGACGAGCTTCCCAACGCCGTCACGTTCGCCGTCGGGCAGCCCGCCGACTACTCCGCGACCGAGCTGCGGTGCGGCTTCGGCGGCTGCTCGTTCACGCTTCGAAGTCCCGAGGGCGAGCACGTCGTCGCGCTGCCGATGCCCGGCCGCTTCAACGTCGCGAACGCCCTCGGCGCGCTCGCGGTCGCGCATCGCCTCGGCGTGCCGCTGGCGGAGGTCCTGCGCACGCTGGAGCGCGGCGTGCGGGTGCCGGGTCGCTTCGAGCCCGTCGACCGCGGGCAGGACTTCGCCGTGCTCGTGGACTACGCCCACACGCCGGACTCGCTGGAGAACGTGCTCGCGGCCGCCGGCGAGCTCCTCGAGGGGTCACAGGACGGGCGGGTGCTGTGCGTCTTCGGGGCGGGCGGGGACCGCGACCGCGGAAAGCGCCCGCTGATGGGCGAGATCGCCGCGCGTCTCGCCGACGTCACGATCGTCACCTCGGACAACCCGCGCTCGGAGGTGCCCGGCGCGATCATCGAGGAGATCATGGCCGGTGCCGGCGAGGTCCGGGAGGGCGTGCTCGAGACGATCGAGGACCGGCGGGCAGCGATCGCCCGCGCGGTCGCGCTGGCGTGTCCCGGCGACGTGCTGGTGATCGCCGGCAAGGGTCACGAGCAGGGCCAGGAGCTGGCCGGCGGGCGCAAGATCCCGTTCGACGACGTCACGGCCGCGGCCGAGGCGCTCGACGCCCGCCGCGGCGCGCTCGCCCGGGCGGCCGCGGGATGAGCGCCTGGGACGCCCGCCGGCTCGCCGCGGCATCCGGCGCCGAGCTGCTGCGCGACGGCGGCGGCGAGGCGCGCGAGGAGCCGCCCTCGGCTGCCGTCGACACGCGCGCCCTGCGCCCCGGCGAGCTGTTCGTCGGGCTCGCCGGCGAGCGCGAGGACGGCGGCGCGCGAGCCGCCGAGGCGCTCGCGGGCGGCGCGTGGGGCGTGCTCGTCTCGCCGCAGCACGCCCCGGGCGCTGTCGCCGCCGCCGAGCGGCTCGGGGCGACGGCGGATGAGCCGGCAGGCACGGTGCTCGTGCACCCCCGCCCGCTGCAGGCGCTGCAGCGGCTCGCCTCGGCCTGGCGGGAGGAGCTCGCGAGCGCCGGCGCGCGCGTCGTCGCGGTCACCGGCTCGACCGGCAAGACCTCGACGAAGGACATCCTCGCGGCGCTGCTCGCGGGGGCGATGCCGACCGCTGCGAGCCCCGCGAACCTGAACACCGAGATCGGCCTGCCGCTGGCGGTGCTCGACGCCCCCGCCGGGACGCGCGCGCTGGTGCTGGAGATGGCGATGCGCGGCCGAGGACAGATCGCCGAGCTGACCGAGATCGCGGCCCCGGACGTCGGCGTGATCGTCAACGTCGGCCCGGCACATCTCGAGCTGCTCGGCTCGCTGGAGGCGATCGCCGCCGCGAAGGCGGAGCTGATCGCGGGCCTTCGCCCGGGGAGCAAGGCGGTGGTGCCGGCCGGCGAGCTGTTGCTGCAGGCGCACATGCGCCCGGAGCTCGAGACGGTCACCTTCGGCGCGGGCGGCGACGTACGGCTGCTCGAGGGCGGCCCGGATGGGCGCGTGCGGATCGACGCGGGCGGCGAGCTCGTCGAGCTCGAGCCGTCGTTCCGCCAGGCGCACAACCTGTGCAACCTGCTGGCCGCCGTCGCCGCCGCGCGGGCGCTCGGCGTGCATCCGTCCGGCCGGCTGCAGGTGACGTTCTCGGCGATGCGCGGGCAGCGCGCCGAGCTGCCGTCCGGCGTGCTGCTGATCGACGACTGCTACAACGCCAACCCGATGTCGGTGCGGGCAGCGATCGATGACCTCGCCGCGGAGGCCGGGGAGGGACGGGAGGGCCGTCATCTGCGCAGCGTCGCGGTCCTGGGTGACATGCTGGAGCTGGGCCCGTCCGGCCCCGCGCTGCACCGCGAGATCGGCGAGCACGCGCGCCGGCAGGGGGTCGGGCTGCTCGTCACGGTCGGGCCGCTCGCCGCCGCGGTCGCGCAGGGCTTCGGGGGCGAGTCGCACACGCTGGCGGACGCGGCGCGGGCGGCCGAGGTCGTGCCGCAGCTCGTCGGAGCCGGCGATGTCGTGCTCGTCAAGGGGTCGCGTGGAGTCGGGCTCGAGCGCGTCGCGGAGGCGCTGCGCGAGGCCGTGCCGGCGGGACAGCGCTGAATGGGGCGCATCCTCTTCGGCGGTACGACCGCGCTGCTGATCTGCATCTTTTTGAGCCCGAAGTTCATCGCGTTCCTGCGGGCGCGCGAGTTCGGGCAGCACATCCGCGAGGACGGGCCCGAGGGGCACCTCCAGAAGGCGGGGACGCCGACGATGGGCGGCCTTCTGATCTTCCTGTCGGTCACCGTCCCGTTCCTGATCTTGACCAACTACGACTGGCCCGTGCTCGGCGTGTTCGCCGCGGCGATCGCCTGCGCGGCACTCGGCTTCGCCGACGACTACACCAAGCTCGTCAAGCGGCGCTCGCTGGGGCTGCGTGCGCGCACCAAGCTACTCGCAACGATCGCGATCTCGATCGGCCTGTGGTACATCGCGCACGAGAAGGCGCACCTGCCGAGCGTGCTGTTCCTGCGCTTCGTCGACTACCACATCGACGTCGGGCCCCTGTACCCGGTCGTGATCTACCTGGTGCTCGCGGGCACGACCAGCGGCGTCAACCTGACCGACGGCCTCGACGGCCTGGCGGCGGGTTGCGCCGCGATCGTGCTGCTCGCCTACATCGGCATCACCTTCATCTCGGGCCAGTTCGAACTCGCGATGCTGGCGGGCTGCCTGGTCGGCGCGTGCATCGGCTTCCTGTGGTTCAACGCCTTCCCGGCGACGATCTTCATGGGGGATACCGGCTCCCTCGGCTTGGGCGGTGCGATTGCGGGGCTCGCCGTGATGACGAAAACCGAGGTGCTGCTGATCCTGCTCGGAGGCATCTTCGTGATCGAGGCGCTGTCGGTCGTGATCCAGGTCGTCTCGTTCCAGGCGTTCCGAAAACGGGTGTTCCTGATGGCGCCGATCCACCACCACTTCGAGCTGAAGGCGTGGTCGGAGACGAAGATCATCCTGCGCTTCTGGATCGTGGCCTCGATCTGCGCCGCCATCGGCTTCACGATCTATCGCCAGAGCCGCGGCGTGTGAGGGTTGACGGGACCGTGCGCGGGTAGCTGAACGAGGTCCATCTCGTCCTCACAGGAGGCTCACGATGCAACTCGGCTTGGCAGTTCTGCGTGCGATCGTCGGCGGCCTGTTCTTCGGGCACGGAACCCAGAAGCTGGCGGGGTGGTTCAAGGGGCACGGGCTGAAGGCGACGGCGGAGGCCTTCGAGTCGATGCAGCTGCGGCCCGGCGTCGCGCACGCCACGGTTGCGGGCGTGGCCGAGGCGGGCGGCGGCGTGCTGCTCGCGGCGGGACTCGCGACGCCGCTCGGCGCCGCTGCCCTCAGCGGGACGATGATCACCGCGATCCGCAAGGTTCACGCCCCGAACGGCCCCTGGGTGGCCGAAGGCGGCTACGAGTACAACCTCGTGCTGCTGGCGATCGTGTTCGCGATCACGGCTGAGGGGCCCGGCCTCCTCTCGCTCGACGCGCTTCGCGGGCGCACGCGGTGGGGGACGGGATGGGCGCTCGGGCAGCTCGCCGCTGGAGCGCTGGGCTCGGCGCTCGCGATCGAGCTGGGTGCCCGCCAGGACCGTGCCGCGAAAAGCCAGGAGACTCCCTCCCGGCCCGCGGAGGCCGAGCCGGACGCGGAAGGGCCCGCCGCGGACGCGCGCCCGCTGCGTTCGGCGCCCTCGCCGTCCCAGGGCTGACCCCGCCCCGGCCCGTTCGCCGGGCAGCGCCCGAGCCGCCGCCGCGGGCGCGGAGGCATCCGCTCGCTCGTGTCGAATGGGGCTTGGATGTCACCGGCCCCAGCAGGGAGAGCTAGGCCCGCGCCGAAGCGAGCGCGACGCAAGAAGGGCGCGCCGGGCAGCCGTGCCAAGGCGAAGCGCCCGCAGACGCTCGAGCACCGCATCCTGTTGACGGCGACGATGTGCCTGCTGGCCTTCGGCGCGGTCATGGTCTACAGCGCGTCGTCCGCGACCTCGCTGCTGCAGGGCCAAGGCAACGGCAGCAGCTATCTGATCCGTTACCTGATCTACGGAAGCATCGGGCTCGTCGCGATGCGCGTGCTCGCACGCGACGGGATCGCCAAAGTGCATGCGATCACCGCGCCCCTGCTCGCCGTCTCGTTCGTGCTGGTGGCCGCCACGCACCTGCCGCACATCGGCGTTTCGGTCAACGGCGCGCGCCGCTGGCTCGGGCCGAGCCAGTTCCAGTTCCAGCCCTCGGAGCTGCTGAAGATCGCGCTCGTGCTGTACTGCGCCGCGCTGCTCGCCAGGCGCCCGCGCCGCGTGCACGATCTGCGTGAGCTGAGCAGGCCGCTGTTGGCGGTGGTCGGGGCGGCCGCCCTGCTCGTCTTCACGCAGCCCGACCTCGGCACGGCGCTCGTGATCGTCTTCACGGTCGCGACGATGCTTGTCGCGGCAGGCATCCCGATGAGCACGCTCGCCAAGATCGCGGGAACTCTCGCGGGGCTGATCCTGCTGTACGCGCTCGTGCGGCCCTATGCGCGTGCGCGGCTGACGTCGTTCGTCGACCCGTGGGCGCACGCGTCGGGCAGCGGCTTCCAAGCCGTGCAGGGCCAGATCGCGATCGGCTCCGGCGGGCTGTTCGGGGTCGGCCCGGGCCAGTCGGTGCAGAAGATCTTCTACCTGCCGGAGGCGCCCACCGACTTCATCCTCGCGGTGATCGCCGAGGAGTTGGGCATGGTGGGGGTGTGGGCATTGCTGTTTCTCTACGGGCTGATCGCCTATGCCGGCCTGCGCGCGGCCAAGTCCGCACGCAGCCTCTACAGCGCGCTGATCGCGGTCGGCGTGACGGCGCTGATCGTGACGCAGGCGATCCTCAACGCGTTCGCGGTGCTCGGGCTCGCGCCGCTGACCGGGGTTCCGCTGCCGTTCGTCTCCTACGGATCGAGCAGCCTGATCGTGATGCTGGCCGGGATGGGGCTGCTGCTGAACGTCGCCGGCGGTGCGACCGGTCACGTCCGCGCGGTCGGCCCCCGAGCCGGCCGCGGACGCGACGCGCGGGCCTCCGAATCGGAAGGATGGGGCCGTGAGCGCAGCGCCGAGGATCGTGATCGCAGCGGGCGGGACGGCGGGGCACGTCGTGCCGGCGCTGGCCGTCGCGGAAGCGCTGCGCGCTGAGGGAGCGGAGGTCAGCTTCATCGGCGGCGAGCGCGCCGAGGCCGAGCTGGTACCGGCCGCCGGCTTCGAGCTGCGCCGCCTCGCGGTCCGGGGGCTGAGCCGCACGAGCCCGGTCGAGGCGTTCCGGGCCTCGGGGCTGGCGGCGGCGGCGATCCCGCGCGCACGCGGGATCCTGCAGGAGCTGGCGCCGGCGGCGGTGATGGGCGGCGGTGGCTACGTGGCCGGCCCGGTCGGACTCGCCGCGGCGAGCTTGCGCCTGCCGCTCGTGCTCACCGAGGCGGACAGCCATCTCGGGTTGACGAACAGGCTGCTGGCGCCGCTCGCGCGCCGCGTCTGCCTGGCGTTCCCGCTGCCGGGGCGCGAAGGGGGGCGCTACGTCGTCACGGGGCGCCCGGTGCCGGCGCCGGAAACCGACCGTGCGCGCGCTCGGGAGCGCTTCGGGCTGGCCGCGCACGAGACGTGCGTGCTCGTGTTCGGCGGATCGCTGGGCTCGCGCTCGATCAACCTCGCGGCCGTCGAGGCGTTCGCCGGGGCGCCGTTCCGGGTGCTGCATATCTGCGGGCGGCGCGACTACTCCGAGCTGGCGGCGCGCAGGCCCGAGGCCGGGTACGCGCTGCTCGAGTACCTCGATCTCGCCGACTTCGCCCGCGCGCTGGCGGCTGCCGACCTCGTCGTCGCGCGCGCCGGGGGATCGGTCTTCGAGCTGGCGGCGAACGGGCTGCCGGCGATCCTGATCCCCTACCCCCGAGCCGCGGGCGACCACCAGAGCTCCAACGCGCGCTGGATGGCCGATGCCGGCGCGGCGGTGGTGATCCCCGACGAGGAGCTGTCCGGTTCTCGCCTCGGCGGCGAGGCCGCCGCGCTGCTCGCCGACGAGCGACGGCTGGCGGCGATGGCCGCTGCCTCGCGAGAGCTCGCGCGCCCACGCGCCGCCGCCGACGTCGCCCGTGAACTGCTGGAGGCGGCTGCGGCGTGAGCGCGGCGGGGAACTCGAAGCAGCCGTGGGCGGGGAGGCGCATCCACCTGGTCGGGGCGGCGGGCGCCGGGATGAGCGCCTACGCCCTCGCTGCGCGCGCGCTGGGCGCGAGCGTCACCGGCTCGGACAGGGAGAGCTCGCCGTACGCGCGCAGCCTCGCGGAGCGGACCGGGATCGAGGTCGCGATCGGCCACGACCCCGCCAACGTGCCGCCGGGCGGCGACGTGGAGCTGTTCTACTCGAGCGCGGTCCCGCCGGAGAACCCCGAGCGCGAGGCGGCGCGCGAGCGCGGCCTGCGCGAGCTTTCGCGCGCGGCGCTGCTGCGCGAGCTGAGCACGCTCAAGCGCACGGTCGCGGTCGCGGGCGCGCACGGCAAGACGACGACCGCGAGCATGCTCGCCCACATCCTGCTCCAGTCCGGCACCGAGCCGAGCTTCCTGATCGGCGGCGTGCTGGAGCCGCTCGGCACGAACGCGCGCTGGGGAGACGGGGAATGGCTCGTCGTGGAGGCCGACGAGTCCGACCGCTCGATGCTCGAGCTCGACGTCGAGATCGCGGTGGTCACGAACGTCGAGCTCGACCACCACGCGACGTTCGGCTCGCTGGCGGAGCTCGAGGAGACGTTCCGCGCCTTCCTCGCGGGCGCGCGCCAGGCCGTGCTGTGGAACAGCCCGAGCGTCCTGGCGCTGCGCGACGGGCCGCTGGTCGGCTACGAGGCCGAGGACGTGGAGGCCGCCGGCAGCGGCACGCGCTTCACGTGGCGCGGGCGAGCCGTCTCGCTCGCGGTCCCCGGCCTTCACAACGCTCGCAACGCCACTGCCGCGCTCGAGGCCGCCGCGCTGACGGGCATCGAGGTCCAGGACGCCGTCCGCGCGCTGGAGGGCTTCTCCGGCGTCGGGCGCCGCTTCGAACGCCTCGGCACGAGCCGCGCCGGCGCGGTGATCTACAGCGATTATGCCCACCATCCCACTGAGGTCCGCGCGACGCTCGAGGCGGCGCGCGCGCTCGCGACGGGAAGGCTCGTGGTTGCGTTCCAGCCTCATCTGTACTCGCGCACCGCCGCGCTCGCGCAGGAGTTCGCGGCCGCGCTCGCCGCGGCGGACCTCATCGTCGTGCTCGAGGTCTACCCCGCGCGGGAGGACCCGCGCGACTGGCCAGGCGTCGGCGGCGAGCTGATCGCCGGCGCGCTGGCGAGGCTGGGGCATCGCGACGTGCACTTCGAGCCGACCCTGCAGGACGCCGCGGCGCTGCTCGAACGCGAGCTGCGCGACGGCGACCTCTGCATCGTGATGGGGGCGGGGGACATCGACGCGCTCGGCCGGCGGCTGGTGGCAGCGTGAGCGCCGAGCCGCCGCCGGGCGTCGAGCGCGATCATCCGCTGGCGCGGCTCACGACGGTGAGAACCGGCGGCCGCGGCGAGTACTTCGCCCGCGCCGGCGAGGAGCGGGCGCTGCTCGAGCTGCTTGCGTGGGCGCGCGCGGAGTCGCTGCCGGTGAGCGTCGTGGGATCGGGCTCGAACCTGCTGATCGCGGACGACGGCGTGCGCGGCCTCGTCCTGAAGCTCGACGGCGAGCTGGCGGCGATCGAGTTCGACGGCCTCCGTGTGCGCTGCGGTGGTGGGGCGCGGCTGCCGGCGATCGCGGCACGGGCGGCGCGCCAGGGCCTCGCGGGGATCGAGTTCGGCGTCAACATCCCGGGCACGATCGGCGGTGCCGTGCGGATGAACGCCAACGCCTACGGCGGCGAGCTGGGAAGCGTGCTCGAGTGGGTCGAGCTGGCGTCCGGAGGCGAGCTGGAACGCCTCGGGCCGGGCGAGCTCGGGCTGGGTTACCGCAGCTCGAGCCTCCTTCCGGGCCAGGTCGTGGTGCGCGCCACGCTGCTGCTTGGAGAAGGCGAGCGCGAGCAGCTCGCGGCGACGCTCACCGAGATGCGCCGGCGCCGCCACGAGGCTCAGCCACAGGGCATCAAGACGTTCGGCTCGACGTTCAAGAACCCGGACGACCCGCGCGCCGAGGGGCGCACCGCGGGGATGCTGCTCGCTGCGGCGGGGCTGGCAGGCATGGGGGTCGGCGGCGCCCGCTTCGCGCCGAAGCACGCCAACTTCGTAGAGAACACAGGCACCGCGACGACGGCGGACGTCGTCGCGGTGATGGCCGAGGGCCGCCGCCGCGTGCTCGAGGCGACAGGCGTCGAGCTCGAGCCCGAGGTCCAGACGCTCGGCGACGTGCGCTTTCCCTGGCGATAGCCGGAGGGGATGGCGGGCGAAGGTCGAAGAGGGTCCGGATGGACCGCACGATCGCCGCAGGAGCAGCGGCCGGACGCCTGGGCGGGGCCTCACGGCGCGTTTTCCCCCCCGGCGCCGGAGCGCGGCGGGCGCTTGCGCCGCTGCTCGCCGCGCTGGGTGCCAGGCGCCGCCTGCGGCTCACGCTGATCTGCGCGCTCGTCGTCCTGCCGCTGCTCGCGGGGGGATGGATGTGGCTGCGCCACTCCTCGCTCGTCGCAGTCGAGCACGTTCGCGTCACGGGCACGCGCGGCGCCCAGGCGCGGGCCATCGACGGCGCACTCACGGAAGCGGCGCACGGGATGAGCACACTCGCGCCCGATGTGGCGAAGCTGAAGGCGGCGGTGGCACGGTTCCCGCAGGTGAGCGAGGTCAGGGCGGACCCGAGCTTCCCGCACGGGATGCGGATCACGGTGCTCGAGCGTGCGCCGGTTGCCGCCCTGCTGGTCGGCGGCAGCCGCATCGCTGTCGGCGCCGACGGCACCGTGCTGGGGACGACGCTGCCAAATGCCTCGCTGCCGGCGGTCGCCGACGATGTCGCGCCGGCGAGCGGCGCCCGCGTCGGCAACGAGCTCGTTCGCCAGGCGCTGACGGTGCTGGGGGCGGCGCCGGCCGCGCTCCTGCGGCTCGCGGGCCGCGCGTACTTCTCGACGCGGGGGCTGACGGTCGCGATGCGCGGCGGGCTGCTCGTGTACTTCGGCGACGCGACGCGCCCGCACGCGAAGTGGCTCGCGCTGGCGAGCGTGCTCGCCGACAGCAGCTCGGCGGGCGCGGTGTACGTGGATGTGCGCTCGCCCGAACGCGCGGCGGCCGGGTTCGCGGCGGGCGCGGGACCGCGCGAAACGGAAGGCGGCACCGGCGAAGCGCAGATCGGCAAGGGCGAATCGACGGTCGGGACCCTCGCGGCGAAACTCGCCGAAGCGACGCCGGAAGGCCGCGCGAAGGCGGCCGGCGGGGAAGCCGAAGAAAAGCGCTCGGAAGCAGCCTCGCAGCCCGCCGGTGCGGGGCCGTCCGGAGGGGCGGCCGGCGGCGAAGAAGCCGAAGGCGCGGAAGCCGAACCGAGTGGATGAGGACCCTCTAGCTCAACGTGAGCTTTATGGCACGCGCGAGGCGATCCTCAGGCAACGGTCGAGACTCGGCCGTTCTGCAACGATCGTTGCGAGACTGGCAGCCTTCGTTGACAGGGCGAGATTCCCTGCATAGGGTCGCAAAATCGAGCGGACCGGCGGGTACGCGACTCTGTATGCTGCCAACCCTGAATTACTACTGAAGGCTTCGGACAGAACCATCATGGAGAGCAGCGGGAGCTATCTGGCGGTCATCAAGGTGGTCGGCGTGGGTGGCGGCGGCACGAACGCCGTCAGCCGCATGGTCGACGCCGGGCTGCGCGGTGTGGAGTTCATCGCCGCGAACACCGACGCCCAGGCGCTCGCGATGCTGGACGCCGACATCAAGCTGAACATCGGCCACGAGTCGACGAAGGGGCTCGGGGCCGGCGCGGACCCGGACGTCGGGCTGGCGGCCGCATCTGAGTCGCGCGATGACATCAAGGAGGCCCTGAAGGGCGCCGACATGGTGTTCGTGACGGCGGGCGAGGGCGGCGGCACAGGTACCGGCGCTGCCCCGGTGATCGCCGAGATCGCCAAGAACGAGATCGGGGCTCTGACCGTCGGGGTCGTGACGCGGCCGTTCGAGTTCGAGGGCTCGCAACGCAGCCGTCAGGCGACGGAGGGGATCGACCGGCTGCGCGAGGTCGTCGACACGCTGATCGTGATCCCGAACGAGAAGCTGCTGGCGGTCGTCGAGCGCCGCACTTCGATGCTCGACGCGTTCCGCGAGGCCGACAACGTGCTGCGCCAGGGCGTCCAGGGGATCACGGACCTGATCACGATCCCCGGGCTGATCAACCTCGACTTCGCCGACGTGCGGACGATCATGCAGGACGCGGGCTCGGCGCTGATGGGGATCGGCACGGCGGCCGGCGAGAACCGCACCGCGGACGCCGCGAAGGCCGCGATCTCCTCGCCGCTGCTCGAGGAGAACGTCGAAGGCGCGACCGGCATCCTGCTGAACATCACCGGCGGCAAAGACCTCGGCCTGTTCGAGGTCAACGACGCCGCTGAGATCATCCAGAACGCGGCCGACCCCAACGCCAACATCATCTTCGGCGCCGTGATCGACGAGTCGATGTCCGACGAGGTCCGTGTGACCGTGATCGGCACCGGCTTCGACCACCGGCCGGGCCGCTCGGCCCGGCGAGAAGCCCGCGAGGGCCGGCGCGACCGCGGCCCGCGGATCTCCGACCGCCAGCGGTCGAACCTCGAGATCTCAGACGACGACATCGACGTCCCGCCGTTCCTGCGGGACTAGGCCGCCGGCGGCGCCGAGCGAAGGCGCCCTCGCCGCCGCGGGCAGGCCCGCGGCGGGCGGGACGACACCTTTTTCGGGCGGCGGAGCGCCGCTAGAAACGATCCGGCGTGTCCAGCGGCTGCCAGAACACCGGCTGCGGCTCGTTCAGCACGCCGGCCTGCTGCATGAGCGAGCCGATCTCGGCGCCCGACTCCGCGAAGAACGCGAGGAACGAGTCGGCACTGTCCCACTCGTCGGCGACCATCACCTCGCCCTCGCCGGCCATGAACATGTGGTGGATCGCCCCTTTGCTGCGGCTGCGCTGAGAGACCGACTCGACCAGCTCGGCGTTCTCCGCGATCACCTCCATGAAACGGTCCGGGTCGACATCCAATCGCAAGCCCATCATCACTGACATCGGTTCCCCCTGATCGTGTGCTCGTTACGCGATTGCTCTACGCGCGTTCCCGTCGGGCAGATCACGCGCGGCCTGCGAGGCATGCTAAGCGCTCCCGGGCCTCAGGAAACCTTTACGCGGCGCTGAGCTGACGCTCGGGCACCCGTTAGCGCGTGCTCAGGGGAGCGCGTCAGCCTGATTCTCATCCCCCCCGAACCCTGAGGTGTCGAAGCGATGAGAACCCGTCCCCTGACCCTGTTGGTGGCCGCCCTGGCAGGCGGCGCAGTCGCGAGCCTGCTCGTGCTCGCGCTCGGCGCCGGCGGCGCCGCGAAGACCACGACGCGCAGCAGCGGCTCGCGCGTTCCCGCCGTGTCCTCACAGCGTCCGAAAGGCGAAGCGGTTCCCGCGGCCGAGACCACGCCCAGCGCGACGCAGATCTATGCGAACGACTCGCGCGGCGTCGTCTCGATCATCGCGCGAACGGCCGAAGGCGAGGACGAGGGAACGGGCATCGTCCTGAACGAAGAAGGCCTGATCCTCACGAACGACCACGTCGTTGCGGGTGCCCAGTCGCTCGAGATCGGCGTGGGCGAGGGCTCCTCGAAAACCACCCGTGAAGCCAAGCTCGTGGGCGAAGAAGCGAACAGCGACCTCGCGCTGATCAAAGTCGACCCGAGCGGTCTCGGCTTGAAAGCGCTCGAGCTGGGAAGCGCGGAATCGCTGCGCGTCGGCGAACAGGTCTACGCGATCGGCAACCCGTACGGGCTCGAAGAGACCTTCACGCGCGGCATCGTCTCCGCGCTCGGCCGCGAAATCGACGCACCCGACGGAGCGAAGATCACCGGCGCGATCCAGACGGACGCGGCGCTGAACCCCGGGAACTCGGGTGGCCCGCTGATCAACGGCGCAGGCATCGTGGTCGGCGTGAACTCGCAGATCGCGAGCGACCAGAGCAGCGCAGGCGGCCAGCCTGGCAACACCGGCGTCGGCTTCGCGATCTCGACCGCGACCGTCTCGGCCGCCGTCAAGAAGATCGAGTCCGGCCAGGGCGTCGCGTACGGCTCCTCCGTGCGCTCCGGGCTCCAAGCGCAGCAGCAGCAAGGCGGCGAAGTCGAAGCCGGCGGCCCCTCCGAAGCCCGCGGTGCCGGCGGTGGACCTTCCGAAGAAGCGGAAGCAGGGCCGGCGGAACGCGGGAGCTTCCTGCCCTGAGCGTGCCCCGCGGGCGGGGCCGCACCGGGCCCCACCCGCCGGGTCGCGATCAGCTCATTTGGCCCGGATTTTGGTGAAGCCCCCCGTGGGAATCAGCTTGTCGACACCCATGAAGTGGATTTCGTGGATCCCGAATTTCAGGGCGTTGTTGGCGAAGGTGAACACGAGTTTGTTCGTGAGCACCCGCGGTTCGAACAGGCTCGCGGTGTAGATGGCGGTCGCGCCGCTGCTCTGGCATTTGAATTCGATCGCGACACCGCTGAAGGAATCGGCGAACACCCCCGCGGACGGTTCCGTCAGGACCGACGGCCAGGGCAGGCCGACGCCGCTCACGCTCACGGTTTCGCTCGTCGTGCACGGGTAGGGGTACTGCTTGCACAGGCCCGTGAACGCCGTCATCTGATCGACGCCCGACAGCGTCGAAGACGCCGGGTTTTCGACGACCTCGACGTCTTTGATCACGCACTTGCCGATCGCGCCGGTGTTTTCGGTGATCTTCAGTTTGGCCGCCGTCCCCACCGTCAGAGGCGTACCGGGCGTCAGTTCGCCGACGGGCGGCGCCACCCACCAGCGGACGACCGACGCCTGCGCGCCGGCCACTGCCACCAGCGACAGCGTCAGCGCGACCGCGAGGGCCGCAGTGAGTTTCCGGATGCTCATTGTTCGCTCCTCTCCCCGCGCTCGCGCACGGATCTCTGCCAGCGGGCCGCGCCCGCGACGCCGCCGCTTCCCCGGCGCGCCGGAGGTGACCCGGGCGCGCGAGCGGACAGGCCGAGCCGCGGGTCCGAGCCCGCAGCCGCGCATGACGCTCCTCACCCCCATGGACTGCCCCCTGTGCTCGGCGCCCCCAGAGCTCTTTGGCCGTCCGGGTCGCTCGGACCCGAAAGCCACTGTGCCGAACCTATTGCGGGCGGCGAGCCGGTGTCAACGGGGTGTCAAGCTTGCGCCCCGGAGCCTGGCCGCCGGCTCGCGGCGCGCTCGCGCTAGCCTGCGAGCCGTGAATTCGGCTCCGCCCGTCCTGCGCCGCACGCCCCTCTACGGGGAGCACGTGGAGGCGGGAGCCAAGCTCGTCGACTTCGCGGGCTGGGAGATGCCGGTCCAGTACACCAGCGTGCGCGACGAGCACATGGCCGTCCGCGAGGCGGCGGGGATCTTCGACGTCTCCCACATGGGCGAGATCGAGACGAGCGGCCCGCAGGCGGCCGAGTTGCTACAGCGGCTGCTCTCCAACGACGTGTCCGCGATCCCGCCGGGTGGGGCGCAGTACAGCGTCCTTTGCCGGGAGGACGGCGGCGTGCTCGACGATCTGTTCACCTACCGCCTCGAGGTGGACCGCTACCTGACGGTCACGAACGCCGCCAACCACGTCGCCGACTTCGCGTGGTTCGAGTCGGTCGCGGCCGACTTCCCGCAGGCGCGGGTCAGCGACCGCATCGACGAGTGGGCGATGTTGGCGGTGCAGGGCCCGCTCGCGCGCGAGATCGTCCAGGCCGGGGCGGACGGGCCGCTGCCCGAGCGGATGGGCACGGGGCTGACGCGGATCTCCGGCGAGGAGGTGCTCGTATGCGGCACCGGCTACACCGGCGAGGACGGCGTCGAGCTGCTGTGCTCGCCGGAGCACGCCCCGCGCCTGTGGAGTCAGCTCGTCAGGCGCGGAGCCAGACCCGCGGGGCTCGGCGCGCGTGACACCTTGCGCTTGGAGGTCTGCTTCCACCTATACGGCAACGAGCTCACGGTCGAGCGGGGCCCGATCGAGGCCGGGCTCGGCTGGTGCTGCAAGGAGCAGACGGGCTTCATCGGCGCCGACGCGGTGCGGGCCGTGCGCGAAGCTGGGCCGGCCGAGAAGCTGATCGCCTTCGAGATCGACGGCCCCGGAATCGCCCGGCAGGGGAATGCGATCGAGGGCGGAGGCGAAGTCACGAGCGGGACGCTCTCGCCGTGCCTGGATCGCGGGATCGGGATGGCCTACGTGCCGACGGAGCGCGCGGCGATCGGCACCGGGCTGGAGATCGATGTCCGCGGGCGGACGCGGCAGGCGAGCGTCGTCGAGAAGCCGTTCGTGAAGAAGCGCGCCTGAGCCCGGCGCCGGCGGCGCCGGCTCCCTTCGTGGCAAGATTGCCGCGCCGCACGCGCACCGTCCTGCCACAGACACAGAAAGGGCTCCCGCATGGCCCAGGCCAGCTACCCGGAGGACCTCCTCTACCACGCCGAGCACGACTGGGCTCGGATCGATCCGGACGACCCCGCCCAGGCGACGCTCGGCATCACCTGGTACGCGCAGGACTCGCTCGGCGAGGTCGTGTTCTTCGACCCGCCGGTCCTCGGCGCCACGCTGACGAAGGACGCGCCGTACGCCGAGGTCGAGTCGGTGAAGGCGGTCTCGGACGTGATCGCGCCGCTCTCGGGAGAGATCGTCGCGGTCAACGAGGCGCTGCCGGGCAACCCCGTGGCCATCAACGAAGATCCTTACGGCGAGGGGTGGCTCGTGAAGGTGCGTCTCTCGGACCCGTCCGAGCGCGAGGCCCTGATGGACGCGGCGAGCTACCAGGCCAGCCTTGCTTGACGAGCTGGTGGCTAGGCTGAGAGCTACTTGAGCCGCTACACAGCAATCACCCCGGAGGACCTCGAGGCGATGCTCGCCGCGATCGGGGTCTCCTCCTCACAGGAGCTCTTCGAGCACCAGATCCCGCCGGCCGTCCGCCTCGGCCGCGACCTGGACCTGCCCGCGGGCCAGCCCGAGCAGGACGTCTTCGAGCACCTCCGCGAGCTCGCCTCCCGCAATCGCAGCGCGGAGGACGAGATCAGCTTCCTCGGCGCCGGCTTCTACGACCACTACGTGCCGGCGCTGATCGACATGCTCACCGAGCGCTCGGAGTTCCTGACGCCCTACACGCCCTACCAGCCCGAGATCTCCCAGGGCGGTCTGCAGGTGATGTTCGAGTACCAGACCGCGATCTCCGAGCTGACGGGCCTGCCGGTCTCCAACGCCTCGACCTACGAGGGTCCCTCGGCGGTCGCCGCCGCGGCGTACCTGGCGAAGCTGCACAACGGCCGCCCGCGACTCGTCGCGAGCGCAGCTCTCCACCCGCACACGCTGCAGACGCTGCGCACCTACGCCCACGGCTTCGACATGGAGGTGGCCGAGGTCGCGCTCCGCGACGGGCTCACCGACCCGGATGCATGGGCGGCGACGATCGACGAGCGCACGAGCGCGGCGATCTTCGCGCAGCCGAACTTCTACGGCGCCGTCGAGGACGCGCAGGCGCTCAGCGACGCGGCGCGCGCGGCCGGCGGGCCGCAGCTAGTCGTCGTCTCGCAGGTCGACCCGATGACGCTCGGCGTGCTGCGCGCGCCCGGGGAATCCGGCGTGGACGTCGCGGTCGGGGAGGGGCAGTCGCTGGGCAACCGCCTGGACTTCGGCGGGCCCTCGTTCGGGCTGTTCGCGGCCCGCGAGGAGTACCTGCGGCGCATGCCCGGCCGGATCGCCGGCGAGACGCACGACGTCGACGGGCGCCGTGGCTTCGTGCTGACGCTGCAGACGCGCGAGCAGCACATCCGCCGCGAGAAAGCGACGTCCAACATCTGCACCGCGCAGGCGCTGAACGCGCTCGCGGGGGTCGTCCACCTCGCCTGGCTCGGGCGCCGCGGCATCGTCGAGATCGGCGAGCTGATGGCCGCGCGGACGCACTACGCGCGCGAGACGCTCGCCGCGCTGCCAGGGGTGGAGAAGCTGCACTCGCAGCCGGTCGTGCGCGAGTTCGCGCTGCGGCTGGACGCCGACGTCGCGGCGGTGCGCGAGCGCTGCATCGCCGCCGGCATCAACCCCGGCGCCGACCTGCACGCGCTGACCGGGCGCGAGGAGGACCGGGGAGGCCTGCTCGTCGCGATCACCGAGCGGCGCTCGCGCGCGCACATCGACAGGCTCGCCGAGGTTCTCGCGGCGGCGCTCGCGGCCGAGGACGCGGAGAACGAGGCCCACCGTTCGGCGGTGCCCGCGTGAGCACGATCGACGAGAACCACCTGCACGCGGACCCCGGCATCGAGGTACATCCCGACCAGCACGACCACCACGTCGCGCCGCCGGTCAAGGCTGGAGCGCCGACGCCGCTGCAGCGCGAGGCGGCGCGCACGATCTTCCAGAAGGGCGCCCCCGGCCGCCGCGCGTTCACTGCGCCCGAGCTCGACGTTCCGGCGCTGCCCGCCGAGGCGCTCCCGGAGCGCTTGCGCCGCGCCCAGCCGCCGCGGCTGCCCGAGGTCTCAGAGCCCGAGATCGTGCGCCACTACGTCGGCATCTCCAAGCGCAACTTCGACCTCGACTCCGGCTTCTACCCGCTCGGCTCGTGCACGATGAAGCACAACCCGCGCCTGCACGAGCGGGCCGCCGCGCTGGCCGGGCACAGCCGCCTGCACCCGCTCCAGGACCGCGACGGCTCGCAGGGCGCGCTCGAGCTGATGTGGAACCTCCAGCAGGCGCTCGGCGAGATCGCGGGTCTTCCGCACGTCAGCCTGCAGCCCTCGGCGGGCTCGCACGGGGAGCTCGCGGGCGTGCTGCTCACACGCGCCTACCACGAGGACCGCGGCTCGGAGCGGCGCAAGGTGCTGACCCCGGACACCGCGCACGGGACAAACCCGGCGACGGTCACGATGGCGGGCCTCGATGTCGTCAAGCTCGCGACCAACGACGACGGCGGGATCGACATCGACGACCTGCGCGCGAAGGCCGACGAGGGTGTCGCGTGCCTGATGCTGACGAACCCGAACACGCTCGGGGTGTTCGACGCCAACATCGCCGAGATCGCCGACATCGTTCACGGGGTCGGCGCCACGCTCTATTACGACGGCGCCAACCTGAACGCCGTGATGGGCCTCTCGCGGCCGGGCGACATGGGCTTCGACATCGTGCACTTCAACCTGCACAAGTCCTTCACCCAGCCGCACGGCGGTGGCGGCCCGGGCTCCGGCCCGATCGCCGTCTCGGAGCGGATCGCGCCATACCTGCCCGTGCCGGTCGTCGCGCGCCGCGAGGACGGCTCGTTCGCGCTGGACTTCGAACGGCCGAAGACGATCGGGCGTCTGCGCGGCTTCCACGGCAACTACGGCTGCTTCGTGCGCGCCTACGCCTACATCTGCTCCCTGGGCGCCGACGGGCTGCGCGACGCGTCCGAAGCCGCGGTCCTGAACGCGAACTACCTCCTCGCCCGGCTGCGCGAGCTCGGGGCGCTGGAGCGCCTGCCGCTCAGCTACGGCGAGCTGTGCATGCACGAGTTCGTCCTCTCGGGCGGCCCGATGAAGCGCGAGCTGGAGATCAAGACGCTCGACCTCGCCAAGCGGCTGCTCGACTTCGGCTTCCACCCGCCCACCGTCTACTTCCCCCTGCTCGTCGACGAGGCCCTGATGGTCGAGCCGACCGAGACCGAGACGAAGGAGACGCTCGACGCGTTCGCGGAGGCGATCGCCGCGATCCTGGCCGAGGCCGAGCAGGACCCCGAGATCGCGCGCCAGGCGCCGTATACGACCCCGGTGCGGCGTCTCGACGAGGTCCAAGCCGCGAAGCGGCCGGTGATCCGAGAGGCCCCGAGGGACTGATGGAGCACCGCAAACTAGGCGCGACAGGTATCAGCGTCAGCCCGCTGTGCCTCGGGGCGATGATGTTCGGCGCCTGGGGCAACACCGACCACGACGACTCGATCGCGATCATCCACGCCGCGCTCGACGCCGGCATCAACTTCATCGACACGGCCGACGTCTACTCGCGCGGCGAGTCGGAGAAGATCGTCGGCAAAGCGCTCAAGGACGGGCGGCGCGACTCCGTCGTGCTGGCCACGAAGGCGCACGGCGCGATGCACGACGCCGATCCGAACCAGTTCGGAAACTCGCGGCGCTGGCTCGTCAAAGAGGTCGAGAGCAGCCTGAAACGACTGAAAACCGACTGGATCGACCTCTACCAGATCCACCGCCCGGAGCCCGACACCGACATCGACCAGACGCTCGGCGCGCTCAGCGACCTGGTGGCTGCCGGCAAGGTGCGGGCGATCGGCTCATCGACGTTCCCGGCGTGGATGATCGTGCAGGCGCAGTGGTCGGCGCAGCGGCGCGGGCGCGAGCGCTTCGTCTGCGAGCAGCCTCCGTACTCGATGCTGATCAGGGCAGCCGAGAGGGACGTCCTGCCGGTCTGCCAGCAGTACGGGATGGGCGTGATCCCCTGGAGCCCGCTCGCCGGCGGCTGGCTGTCGGGCCGCTACACGAAAGGCGGCGAGTCGCCCGGCTCCAGCCGCCGCGCCCAGATGATCCCCTCGCGCTACGACATGTCGATCCCCGGCAACCAGGCGAAGCTCGCGGCCGCCGAGCGGCTGGCCGAGGTCGCAGAGCACGCCGGCATCTCGCTGATCGAGATGTCGCTGGGCTTCGTGACCTCGCATCCGGCGGTCACCGCGGCGATCATCGGGCCGCGCACGATGGAGCAGCTCGAGAGCCAGCTGCCGGCGCTGGAGCAGCCGGGGCTTCCGGGAGAGCTGCTCGATCAGATCGACGAGATCGTCGCACCGGGCACGAACGTCAACCAGGCCGACACCGGCTGGGACCCGCCCTGGCTGACCGACCCGGCGCTGCGGCGGCGCTGATCTTCCTCGCTCGATAAGAATCAGCGCACAGTGCGGGTCTTCTCCGGCATCCAGCCCACCGGGCGCAAGCACCTGGGCAACTACATCGGCGCGATCGCGCAGTACGTCGCGAGCCAGGACCGGGGCGAGGGCATCTTCTGCATCGTCGACCTGCACGCGCTGACGGTCCAGTACGACCCCGGGGAGCTGCGCGAGCGCCTGTACGACACCCTGGCGATCCTGCTGGCCGCAGGCCTCGACCCCGCGCGCTCGATCCTGTTCCGCCAGAGCGACGTGCACGAGCACACCGAACTGACCTGGCTGCTGAGCGGTGTCACCGAACTCGGCCGGTTGCAGCGCATGCACCAGTTCCGCGACAAGTCCCACGCGCAGCGGCAGCTCGTCTCGGCCGGACTGCTGTTCTACCCGGTGCTGATGGCGGCCGATGTACTGGCCTACCGAGCGCACGAGGTCCCGGTGGGGGAGGACCAGCGCGAGCACGTCGAGCTGATGCGTGACGTCGCGGAGAACTTCAACCGGCGCTTCGCGGGCGGCGAGGAGGTGCTGCTGGTGCCGGAGCTGCGCATTCCCGCTGTCGGCGCGCGGATCATGGACCTCCAGGAGCCGACCCGCAAGATGTCGACGACCAGCCCCTCCGAATCGGGCACGGTCTACGTGCTCGACGAGCCGAAGGCGATCGAGAAGAAGTTCAAGAGCGCCGTCACGGACTCGGGCAACGCGGTCGTCCGCGGGGAGGGGAAGCCCGGCATCGGCAACCTGATCGAAATCCTCGCGGCGATCAGGGGAACCGCGCCGGAGGCGATCGAAGGCGAGTTCTCCGACGTCCGCTACGGCGAATTCAAGACGACCGTGGCGGAGGCCGTTGTCGAGTACCTCGCCCCGGTCCAGGAGCGCTACGCCGAGCTGCGACCCGAGGAGGCCGAGCTCGAGCGCATCCTCGCCGGCGGCGCCGCGCGCGCCCGCGAGATCGCCTCGGTGACGCTGCATGACGTGCGCCTGCGGATGGGCGTCGGCCCGCCGGGGTAGATTGCCTGCCGTGAGCCTCGCCTCGCTAGAGATCGACCTCGACGTCTTCAGCGGGCCCTTCGACCTCCTGTTGACGCTGGTCTTGCGCGAAGAGGTGGACCTGCTGGAGGTGCCTCTCGCGGAGATCGTGCTGACCTACCTGGACCACCTCGAGCAGCGTGGCGAGCTCGACCTCGAGGCGGCGACGGAGTTCATCGTCCTGATCGCAGCGCTGCTCGAGCTGAAGTCGCGGCTGATGCTCAGCGGCGAAGAGGAGGAGCTGCTGGACATCGAGCCCGAGCAGGCTGCAGAGGAGCTGCTCGCGCGCATGCTCGACGCGGCCCGATATCGCGCCGCGGCCGGGCACCTTCGTGCGCTGCTGGCCGCCGAGGAAGGCGTGCGGTTCCGGGCGGCGCCGCTCCCGCTGGCGCTGCGGCGACGGATCGTGCCGGCGGCTGAGGGCTCAGAGCGCCCGGAGCTGCTGGGCGAGGCGATCGGCCGGCTGCTCGCGATGCCGCCGAAGATCAACCTGCGCCACATCGGCTCCCCGCGCGTGAGCGTCGCCGAGCGCCTGGCCCACCTGCGCGGACTCCTGCGGCGCGGCGCGTTCAGCTTCGACGAGGCGGTGCGTGGCGCCGACCGCATGACGATCGCGGTCACGCTGTTTGCGCTGCTCGAGCTGTACAAGCTCGGCGAGGCCTCGTGGGAGCAGCGGGAGAGCTTCGGGGAGATCGCGGTCAGCGCCACGGCAACCTCGCCCGAGGCGCTCGCGCCGCCGGCGGCCAGGCTCGCCGGATGAGCGCCCCCGCCGGCGAGCAAGACGAGCAGACCCCCGCGCTCGCCCGCACCGTCGAGGCGCTGCTGTTCCTCTCGGCCGACCCGCTCAGCGTGCCGGAGCTCGCGGCGGCGGCCGAGACGGGGGAGGGGGCGGTCGTGGCCGCGCTGGCGCTGCTCGGCCAGGAATACGCGCCCGGCCGGCGCGGGATCGTGCTGCGCGAGCTCGGCGGCGGGTTCACGCTCGCAAGCGACCCCTCCACCGAGGAGGCGGCGCGGCGGCTGTTCAGCCGGCCCCGCCTGGCGACCCTGACCGCGGCGCAGGCGGAGACGCTCGCGATCGTCGCCTACCTGCAGCCGATCTCTAGGCCCGAGATCGCCCGCATCCGCGGCGTCAGCGCGGACTCCGCGACCGCGACGCTGCTCGAGCGCGGCCTGATCGAGGAGGCGGGCCACTCGCAGTTCGGGGCCCTCCAGTACCGGACGACCACACAGTTCCTGAAGCTCTTCGGCCTGCGCGACCTCGACCAGCTCCCCGACGTGGCCCGCTGGGACCCGAGCCCCGAGGAGCAGGCCGAGCTGCGCGACCGGCTGCTTCGCGCCGGCGAGGCGCGCGCGGGCGGGGAAGCTGGCTGATGCTCTCGAGCCGCCGCGCTTTCAGCGGGTTCTCGGTCGACGACATCGCCGCCGCCAGGGACTTCTACTCCGGCCAGCTGGGGGTCGAGGTGCAGGACATGGACAACGGCCTGCTGACGCTGCACCTCGCCGACGACTACGAGGTGATCGTGTACCCGAGGCCCGACCACACCCCGGCCGCGTTCACGATCCTCAACTTCGCCGTCGAGGACATCGAGCGCGCCGTCGACGAGCTCAGCGCGGCGGGCGTCGAGACGATCCGCTACGAAGGCTTCGACCAGGATGAGCGGGGCATCTCACGGAACCCTGGGGGGCCGCCGATCGCCTGGTTCAGCGACCCCGCGGGGAACATCCTCGCGGTGCTCGAGGATTAGTGACCGGGCCAGCGCTCCATGCCGGCCCGGGGTGACCGGGCCAGCATTCCATGCCGGTCCGGGGTGACCGGGGCCGGCGCTCCATGCCGGCCTGGGGTGACCGGGCCGGCTCTTCATGCCGGCCCGGGTGAGGCTCAGCCGCCGCTCACGGCTTCGCTTCGAGGATCAGGTTGAACGGGGTCTCGGTCGCCCGCCGGACGGTCGAGAAGCCGCCCTCTTTGATCACCTCGCTCAGCCTCGTCTCGCCCGCCTGCGCCCCGAGCGCGAGGCCGACCTCCTGGTCGAGCGACGCGGGGGTGCAGATCACGGTCGAGGCGCCGTAGAAGATCCGCCCGACCGGGTTGAGGTTCTCGGCGACGCTGTCGCCCGCGAACGGCTCCACGATCATCCAGGTGCCGTCCTCGGCCAGCGAGTCGCGGATGTGCGCAGAGGCGCCGACCGGATCGCCCATGTCGTGCAGGCAGTCGAACACGCACACCAGGTCGTAGCCCTCGCCCGGGAAGTCCTTCGCCGATGCGACCGCGAACGTGATGCGGTCGCCGACGCCCGCGCGCTCGGCCGTCTCGCGCGCCTTCGCGATCGACGCGTCGTGATAGTCGAACCCGAAGAACTCGCTGTTCGGGAAGGCTTCCGCCATGATGATCGTCGAGGCGCCGTGGCCGCAGCCGACGTCGGCGACTTTGGCTCCCCGTTCGAGCTTCTCCTGCACCCCATCGAGCGCGGGGATCCACTCCCCGACGAGGTGGGCCCTGTACCCGGGCCTGAAGAAGCGCTCGGTGCCGCGGAACAAGCGGTCGTTGTGCTCGTGCCAGCCCATGCCTTCGCCGCTGCGGAACGCCTCGATGATGCGGTCCTCATCCGCGTAGAGGGACGCGATCAGGTCATACGCGCCGAGGATGTAGAACGGGCTGTCCTCGTCCGCGAGCGCGAGCGCCTGCTCGTCGGAAAGCGTGTAGCGGTCGGAGGCGGCGTCGTATTCGACGTAGCCCCCGGCGGCCTGGTTGCGCAGCCACTCGCGGACGCTGCGCTCCGCCACGCCCGTGCGTTCGGCCAGTTCCTGCGAGCTCATCGCGCCGGCCCCGGCCATCGCTTTGTAGAGGCCGAGCTTGTCGCCCATCACCATGAGCGGCGCGCTGATGTTGGCCCCCATGTCGGTGAGGGCCTGCCCCATGAATGCTTCGAGCTTCGCTTCGTCGATGCCTGTCGTGCTCATGTCGTTTCCCCCCCAAAGGGATCGAAGTCAGAAACGACACGGACGGCGACCAGCCCCCTCCAGCCGGCACGATCCGTGCCGTACGCCAAAGCTACCACGGGGATTTCGCAGCGGTGTGCAGCTCGTCACGCAACGGATGGAGCGCCGGCGGCGCTCGGAGCGGCCGCGCGCGGCTCGCTCGCGGCGAGCTGGCCGCAGGCCGCGTCGATGTCGCGTCCCCGCGTGAGCCGCACCGTCACGGGCACGCCACGCGACTCGAGCGCCGCACGGAAGGCGGCGATCGACTCGCGGCTCGAGCCGCGGAACTCGGAGCCGCTCGGGTTGAACGGGATCAGGTTGACCTTGAAGACCGAGCGCTCGCCCCGCCCGTGGGCGCGGGCGCGCGGGGTCGGCGGGGCCGGCGGGGCCTCCAACAAACGGGCGAGCGCCAGCGCCTGCTCGTAGCGGTCGTTGACGCCCGCGAGCATCACGTACTCGATGAAGACGCGGCGCCGGCGGCGCTCATAGAACGCACGGCAGGCCTCGATCACGTCGGCGAGCCGGTAGCGCTCGTTGACCGGCATGAGCTCGCTGCGCAACGCATCCTCCGGCGCGTGCAGCGACAGCGCGAGGCGCACCGGCATGCCGGTCTCGGCGAGCCGTTCGATGCCGGGGATCCAGCCGACGGTCGAGATCGTCGTGTGGCGGTGGCCGATGCCGATGTCCGGGAGGCGCTCGCAGGCGCCGAGCACCGCGTCGAGGTTGAGCATCGGCTCGCCCATGCCCATGAACACGCAATGGTCCACCGCTTCGACACGGCGGAAGTGCAGCGCCTGCTCGAGGATCTCCGAGCTCGACAGGTTGCGTGCGAACTTCATCGCCCCGGTCGCACAGAAGCGGCACGTCAGCGGGCAGCCGGACTGCGAGGACAGGCACAGCGAGCGGCGACCGCTGCGGTAGCGCATCAGCACCGCCTCGAGCGGCCTGCCGTCGGCGGTGGCGAACAGCACCTTGACCGTGCCGTCGCGCGAGACGGCCTCGCGCCGTGCCTCCAGGCAGGAGAACGGCACCTGTGCGGCGAGCTGCTCGCGCAGCGCGGCGGGCAGGTCGGTCATCTGCTCGTAGCCGCCCGCGCCGCGCGCCGCCCACGCCCATATCTGGCGGGCGCGGAACGCCGGCTCGCCGAACTCGGCGAGCGTGCTGTGAAGCTTGTCCAGGTCCATGTCGCTCAGTGGCCCTCGGCGGGCCAGCACCTATGGTGGCAGCCGATGGCACCGATCTCGCCGCACGCGTGAGGCTCGCCAAGTACCTGGCGCACGCCGGCGTCGCCTCGCGCCGCGAGGCGGAGCAGCTGATCGCGCAGCGACGCGTCGCGATCGACGGCGAGACGGTGATCGACCCGGCGCGGGACGTCGGCGAACGCGCATCGGTGTACGTCGACGGCGAGCTGCTCGCGGGGCCCGAGCCGCGCGTCGTCTACGCCGTGAACAAGCCCCCCGGCGTGGTCTCGACCGCGCGCGACACGCACGGGCGCCCCACCGTGACCGAGCTCGTCGACAGCGGGGGGCTGAGGCTCTATCCGGTCGGGCGGCTCGACGCGGACAGCGGCGGCCTGATCCTGCTCACGAACGACGGCGAGCTCGCAAACCGGCTGACCCACCCGCGCTACGAGGTGCCGAAGACATACCGCGTGCGCGTCGGCGGGCGGCGCGTCTCCGCGCGCACGTTGGGCAGGCTGCGCGAGGGCATCGAGCTGGACGACGGCCCCACCGCCCCGGCGACGGTCACGCAGATCGCGCCGCACGAGCTCGAGCTCACGATCCACGAAGGCCGCAACCGCCAGGTGCGGCGCATGTGCGAGGCGGTCGGGCACCCGGTCCTCGAGCTGACGCGCGTCGCGTTCGGCCCGCTGCGTCTCGGCGATCTGCGCCCGGGCCGGGCGCGGCGACTCAGCGCGCGGGAGATCGCCGGGCTCGGCGACGGGCTCTGACAGAATCGCGCGCATGGCGATGTTCGCGCTGCGGGGGGCCACCGACGTCGAGAGCAACGACGCCGAGGCGATCCTCGGCGCGACCACCGAGCTGATGAACGAGATCATGCGGCGAAACGGCCTGCGTCCGGAGCAGGTCATCAGCTGCGTGTTCACCGCCACTCAGGACCTCGACGCCGAGTTCCCCGCCGTCGCCGCGCGCGCCGTCGGGTTCGAGCGCGTGCCGCTGCTGTGCGCGCAGGAGATACCGGTTCCGAACTCCATGCCGCGAGTGATCCGGGTTCTGCTCCACTACGAGGCCGACGCCGGCCACAGCCCCGAGCACGTCTACCTGGGGGAGACCCGCTCGCTGCGAGCAGACCTCCACGCGGCACAATAGGCGCGTGGCAATCGAGTTTTCAGAGCGGATCCGGCGGATCCCGGTGTATCCGGCGGCCGGCGGCTACGCCACCGACGACCTTGCGCTGCTGGCGAGCAACGAGACGCCGTTCGGCCCGCTGCCGGCGGTCCGCGACGCGATCGCGAGCGCGATCGACCGGCTGAACCGCTACCCCGACCCGTCCAACTCGCTGCTGCGCACGCGTCTGTCGGAGCGCTACGAGGTGCCCGACTCCCGGATCGCGATCGGCAACGGCTCGTGCGACATCCTGCTCGCGGCGGGCGAGGCGCTGCTCGAGCCCGGCGCCGAGCTGGTGTACGCCTGGCCGTCGTTCTCGGTTTACCCGCATCTCGCGGCCGCGTCGGGAGCGCGAGCGGTCACCGTCCCGCTCGACTCGGAGTTCCGTCACGACCTGCCGGCGATGCTGCGCGAGATCACGGTCGCGACGCGGCTGGTCCTGGTCTGCAACCCCAACAACCCGACCAGCACCGCGCTCGGACTCGAGCAGATCGCCTCGTTCCTGGCCGAGGTCCCTCCGCACGTCGTCGTGATCGTCGACGAGGCCTACTGCGAGTTCAACCTGCTCGAGGACCCGGACGCCTCGCTCGAGCTGCTGGGCGCGCACCCGAACGTCGCGTTGCTGCGGACCTTCTCGAAGGTCTACGGCCTCTGTGGCCTGCGCGTCGGCTTCGCGCTGTGCGGCTCGGACGAACTGCCGCGTGCGCTCGACCAGGTTCGCCAGCCCTTCTTCTGCAACGCGCTGGCACAGGCCGCGGCCGTCGAGGCGCTCGGCCACCAGGACGCCGTGCTCGACCGCGTGACCAGGACGGTGGCCGAGCGGATCTCGATGGACGAGCGGCTGCGCGCGCTCGGACTCGACCCCGCCGAGTCGCAGACCAACTTCTGCTGGGTTCCGCTGGGGCCCGAACGCGACGAGGATCAGATCGTCGCCGGCCTGGTGGAGCGCGGCGTGCTCGTTCGCGCCGGCAGCGCGCTCGGCAGCTCCGAGCCAGCGCTGCGTGTCACCTACGGGCTCCCCGAGGAGAACCAGCGCTTCCTCGACGCGCTGGCCGAACTGCTCTAGGCAGGTGCGGCTGGGACCCGGCTTGCGCCGGGTCCCAGGCACGGTGGGGCGCTCGGACTCAGCCGCCTGCCGGCAGGTCCGAGTTGAAGATGTCGAGCGCGATCTTCGTCTCGCCGTCGTCCTGCAGCTCGTGCACGACGACATAGGTCCCCCGGTCGGTGAACGGCTCGCCTTCCGGAGGCTCGATGCCGAGCGCGTAGCGCCCGAACTCGATCGTCGTGTCGCCCGCTTCGCGTACGTCGAGCGGCTCGACGTCGAGTGAGCTGGCCCCCGCGTCGAGCAGGCCCTGCATCGCCGTTTCGATTGCGTCCGGACCCTCGAACACCGGAAGGTTCGGAGGCATGAAGCGCGCGTCGTCGCTGTAAAGGCTCGCGAGCGCGGCCGCGTCGCGCGTCGCGACGCCGTCGTGGAACGCCTGTGCCACCGCGTCTACCTCGGCAACAGTCATCGTCGTAATCCCCCCTGATTCGGGTTGCGTGGACGGAGTGCTCCGCCTGCTGTCATCCAAACAGGAGCGCCGGCCGCCGTCAACATCTCCTGCAACGGCTCGACGCGCCCTCCGATCTCTGCTAAAAACGGGCGAGAACGACCGTGTCATCTCCGGCGCAGACAGCAGGACTCACCGGCTACGCCTATTTCTGGTCGTTCGCGCACGCCTGGCGATTTAGCTAGGCGCCAAAGGAACCGCGCCCGGCGTGAGCGGGCGCATCCCGAGAGTCCCGAACCGGGACCAGGCGCCGCCTCCACGGGCGCTCCGTTGCCCCTCACGTGTCCGCAACAGGGCGGATCGGCAGCACCCGTAACATGCCCAGACGTCGTTGAAAGGATGAATTGGAGATGAGCGCGATCAGGGAGACCGTCAGCGGGGAGGGGTCCGAGCTGTACAGGCTCGCCTCCCTGCGGGGGACGCACGGTGAGCACACGGTGCTCGACATCGCTGGACGCAAGGTCGGGGGCGAGAGCTTCGCGCTGATCGCCGGCCCCTGCACGGTCGAGTCCCGCGAGCAGACGATGCAGACGGCGAGGGCGGTGAGCGACGCCGGCGCGACGATGCTGCGAGGTGGGGCGTACAAGCCGCGCAGCAGTCCGTACTCCTTCCAGGGGCTCGGTCAGGAGGGTCTGCGGCTGCTCGCCGAGGCGAAGGCCGAGACCGGCCTGCCCGTCGTCACCGAGCTGATGGACCTCGGCGACATCGACGCGGTGCTGGAGGTCGCCGACGTCGTGCAGATCGGCGCGCGGAACATGCAGAACTACCCGCTGCTCGCGGAGGTGGGGCGCTCGGGCAGGCCGGCGCTGCTGAAGCGCGGCATCTCCTCGACGCTCGACGAGCTGCTGATGGCTGCCGAGTACATCCTGAAGGAAGGCAACGGCAACGTGATGCTCTGCGAGCGCGGGATCCGCACGTTCGAGAGCTCCTACCGGTTCACGCTCGACCTGATGGCCGTGCCCGTGCTGAAGGAGCGCTCGCATCTGCCGGTGATCGTCGACCCCAGCCACGCCGCGGGGCGGCGCGATCTCGTCACGCCGCTGTCGCTCGCGGCGGCCGCCGTCGGAGCGGACGGGCTCATCGTCGAGGTCCATCCGGATCCCGACGCGGCGATCTGCGACGGCCCGCAGCAGCTCCGGGCGGACGAGTTCGCCGAGTACACGCTGGCCGTGGAGCGGGCCGCCGCGCTCGCCGGCAAGGCGCTCGCCGGGAGGGAGCCGGTCCTTGCCTGACGTCTCCGCCGACCGGCGGCGCACTGCCGATTACGTCCGCGACAGCCGCATCGACCGCGCGGTGCCGCTGGTCACGCCCGACGCGCTGCTCGAGGAGCTGCCGCTGAGCCGCGAGCACGCCGAGGTCGTGATCCAGGGCCGCCGCGAAGTGCACAACGTGCTGGATCGGATCGACCGCCGGCTGCTGGCGGTCGTCGGTCCGTGCAGCGTGCACGATCCCGAGGCGACGCTGGAGTACGCCGGAAAGCTCGCGGAGCTCGCGGGCCGGCTCAGCGGCGAGCTGCTGATCGCGATGCGCGTGTACTTCGAGAAGCCGCGGACCACGACCGGCTGGAAGGGGCTGATCAACGACCCGCGCCTGGACGGCTCGGCCGACGTCAACGCCGGGCTGAACCTCGCGCGCCGCGTGCTGCTCGGCGTGCTCGACACGGGGCTGCCCGTCGGCTGCGAGTTCCTCGACCCGATCACGCCGCAGTACATCGCCGACGCGGTCTCTTGGGGGGCGATCGGCGCGCGTACCACCGAGTCCCAGATCCACCGCCAGCTCGGGTCGGGCCTCTCGATGCCCGTCGGCTTCAAGAACCGCACCGACGGCAACGTGCAGGTGGCGGTCGACGCTGTCCGCGCCGCCGCCGAGCCCCACGCCTTCGCCGGCATCGAACCGAATGGCAGGCCGGCGATCCTCCACACGCGCGGGAACGCCGACTGCCACATCATCCTGCGCGGCGGCAAAGGGCGGCCCAACTACGACGTCGACAGCGTCGAGGCGGCGCTCGAGCTGCTGGCCTCGGCGGGGCTCCCCGAGCGGGTGATGATCGACTTCAGCCACGACAACAGCGGCAAGGATCCCGAGCGACAGCCCGGCGTCGCGGCCGAGGTCGGCGCTCAGATCGCGAGCGGCAACGAGGCGATCGTCGGCGTCATGCTCGAGTCGTTCCTCGTCGCCGGGCGCCAGGAGCTCAGGCCGGACGCGCAGCTGCGCTACGGGCAGTCGATCACCGACGGGTGCATCGCCTGGAAGACGACCGTCGCCGTGCTCGAGGGCCTGGCAGCATCCGTCCGCGATCGCAACGCCACCGGGGCCGGGACGGCCACGCGCTGAGCGGATGCGGATCGCCGTCCTCGGCGTCGGGCTGATCGGCGGCTCGATCGGCCTTGCCGCCCGCGCCCGTGCCGGCGCCGAGGTCCGCGGGTACGACCCCGACCCCGCGGTGGCCGAGCGCGCGCTCGCGCTCGGCGCGGTCGACCGCATGGCGGACAGCGTCGCGGCGGCCGTCGGCGACGCCGAGGCCGTGTTCGTCGCCGCGCCCGTCGGGGCGCTTGCGGCGACGGTCGCCGAAGCGCTCGCGGCCGCTGGTCCCGACTGCGTCGTCACCGACGTCGGCTCGACCAAGCGGCTCCTTGCCGGGGCCTCCGCGGACGAGCGCTTCATCGGCGGCCACCCGCTCGCCGGCGCCGAGACCGAGGGCGTCGAGCATGCCCGCGAGGACCTGTTCGAGGGCGCCACCTGGTACCTGACCCCCGTGCGGGCCGGCACGGCCGGCGTTCTCTACGAGCGTCTGCACGCTCTGCTGCGGCGCTTCGGCGCGCGCCCGAGCGCGATCGACGCGGAGACGCACGATCGCCTGATGGCTTGCGTCTCGCACCTGCCGCACGTGCTCGCCAACGTGCTCGCCGCGCAGGCCGCGCGCACGCTCGACGCGCCAGGCGCCGAGCGCGTGCCGGCCGTCGGCCCGAGCTTCCGTGACGCGATCCGCGTCGCAGGCGCCAACAGCGCGATCTGGACCGACATCTACATCGCCAACGCTGACGCGCTACTGGGCGCGATCGGGGACCTGGAAGGCCATCTGCGCGCGGTCAGCACGATGCTGCGCAACGGCGACGCGGGCGAGCTCACCGCATGGAACGAGCGCGCCCGCGCCGACCGCGACGAGCTGCTCGGGGCGGGCATGACGGGCGAGTCGGTCAACGAGCTGCGAGTCCACGTCCCCAACCGGCCTGGCGTCGTGGCCGAGATCGCGCTCGCGCTCGGCGAGGCCGGCGTGAACATCGGCGACATGGTGCTCTCGCCCTCGCCCGACAACAGCCGCGGGACGATCGCCTTGTGGATCGGCGGAGTGGAGCCCGCGGCGCGCGCCGAGGCGCTCGTGCGCGAGCTCGGCTTCCAGGTGGTGCGGGCCTGAGATGAACATCCGGTTCGCCCCCACGCGCAGCCTCTCCGGCACGATCGCCCCGCCGCCGGACAAGTCGATCTCTCATCGCGCCGGCCTGCTCGGCGCGATGTCCTCTGAGCCCGTGCGGATCGCCAACTACCTCGAGGCGGCCGATACCCACTCGACGTTGCAGGCGGTGCGCTCGCTCGGCGCGCTCGTCGAGGGGAACGGCGGCGAGATCGTGATCCGCGGCACCGGCCTGCGCGAGGCGCGCGAGCCGGACGAGCCGATCGACGTCGGCAACGCCGGCACGCTGCTGCGGCTGCTCCCGGGCTGGCTCGCGGCCCAGCAGGGCCGCACGTTCACGCTTGACGGCGACGCATCGATCCGCCGCCGGCCCGTCGACCGGATCGCGCTGCCGCTGCGCGCGATGGGGGCGCGGCTCGAGGCGACCGCCGGCAGCTTCGCGCCGCTGAGGATTCACGGCGAGCGCCTCGTCGCGGTCGACCACGATCTGGACGTCGCGAGCGCCCAGGTCAAGTCGTGCCTGCTGTTCGCGGCCCTGACCGCGGACGGCACCACGACCGTGACCGAGCCCAGCCGCAGCCGCGATCACACCGAGCGGATGTTGCTGAGGGCCGGCGTCGAGATCGCTCGGGACGGGGACTGCGTGAGCGCCGCGAACGTCGACGAGCTTGCGCTGGACTCCGTCGCGGTGCCCGCCGACCCGAGCTCCGCCGCCTTCCTGGTCGCGGCCGGCGTGCTCGTCCCGGGCTCGCGGCTGCTGCTCTCGGACGTCGGCGTCAACTGGACGCGCAGCGGCTTTTTGCGGATCGTCCGGCGCATGCGGGGGATCGTGCTCGGGGACCTCGAGGAGCCCTCCGACGAGCTCGTCCCGTGGGAGCCGACGAGCGACCTCGACGTCGCGTACGGCGCGCTCGAGGGAACCGTCGTCGAGCCCGAGGAGGTCCCGCTTGCGATCGACGAGCTGCCGCTCGTCGCGCTGCTCGGCTGCTTCGCGGAGGGCGAGACGCTCGTCACGGGAGCCCAGGAGCTGCGCGTCAAGGAGTCCGACCGGATCGCCGGGGTCGTTGAGGGGCTGCGCGGCCTCGGAGCGGAGATCGAGGCGACGGCGGACGGGTTCGCGGTGAGGGGAACCGGCGGCCTGCGGGGCGGGGAGATCGATTCACGCGGCGATCACCGCCTCGCGATGATGGGCGCGGTCGCCGGTCTCGCCTCTCGCGAGGGGGTGGAGGTGATCGGCATGGACGCGGCCACGATCTCCTACCCCGGCTTCGTCGCCGACCTGCGCGGCCTCGGCGCGGGCGTCTGATGGTGATCGCGATCGACGGCCCGGCGGGGGCGGGGAAGTCGACGGTCGCGCGGGCGCTCGCGCGCCTGCTGGGCTTCCGCTACCTCGACAGCGGGGCGATGTACCGCTCCGTGGCGCTGCTGACGCTGCGCGCGCCGGACGCCGATCACAGCACGCTCGCCGCGGGCGCCGAGGTCGTGCTGGAGCCGGACGGCCGGGTGCTGCTCGGCGGCGAGGACGTCACCGCCGCGATCCGCCGGCCGGAGGTCTCGCGCCAGGCCTCGCTCGTCGCCGCCGAGCCCTCCGTGCGAGCGGCCCTGGTCGAGAAGCAGCGAGCGCTGCTCTCGAGCGGGGACTGGGTCGCCGAGGGCAGGGACATCGGCACCGTCGTGGCTCCGTGGGCGGAGCTGAAGCTCTACCTCGACGCCGACCCGGCGGAGCGGGCCCGGCGCCGCGCCGCCGAGACCGGCGCCTCCGAGCAGGCGGAGCTGGAGGAGATCCGCGCGCGCGACGAGCGCGACAGCAGCCGTTCGGTGAGCCCGCTGCGCGAGGCCGACGGCGCCGTCCGCGTGGACACGACCGGGCTCTCGGTCGCCGAGGTCGTGGAGCGGGCGGCGCGGCAGGCGCGGGCGCGCCGCGGCTAGGCGCTCCCCGCCGGAAGCCCGCCCGGGCCCGGTCATACTGGCCTGATGCTCAAGGTCGCGGTCCTCGGCTATCCGAACGTCGGCAAGTCCTCGCTCATCAACCGCCTCACGGGCGGCCGCGAGGCGGTCGTGCACGAGCGGCCCGGCGTCACTCGCGATCGCAAGGAGCTGGAATGCGAGTGGAACGGGCGGCCGTTCAAGCTGATCGACACGGGCGGCGTCGACTTCGAGGACGCCGATCCGCTCGCCGGCTCGATCCGCGAGCAGGCCCAGGCGGGGCTCTCCGAAGCCGACGTCGCGCTGCTCGTCGTCGACGCCCGCGCCGGCGTGCGCCCCGGCGATGAGGAGCTGGCAGAGCTGCTGCGGCGCTCGCCGCTGCCGGTAATCGTCGCCGCGAACAAGATCGACAGCGTCGGCGACCTGGCGCTGGCGGCCGACTTCCACCGCCTGGGGCTGGGCGAGCCGGTCCCCGTCTCCGCGGCGCAGGGCCTCGGCTCGGGCGATCTGCTGGATCGCATCGCCGAACTGCTGCCGCCGGACGAGCCCGGCGAGCCCGACGAGGAGATCCGTCTGGCTGTGATCGGCCGGCCGAATGTCGGCAAGTCCTCGCTCGTGAACCGCTTCCTGGGGCAGGAGCGCGTGATCGTCTCAGAGGTCGCCGGCACGACCCGCGACGCGATCGACATGCCGCTGCTCGTCGGCGAGCGGCGCCTCACGCTCATCGACACGGCGGGACTGCGCCGGCAGTCGAAGGTCAGCGACTCGGTCGAGTACTACACGGCCCTGCGGTCGCAGCGCGCGGCCGAGCGCGCCGACGTCGCGCTGGTCGTCTGCGACGCCACCGACGGCGTCACCTCCCAGGACCTGAGGGTCGCCGAGCTCGCGATGAAGGCCGGCTGCGCGACGGCGATCGTGCTCAACAAGTGGGACCTCGTGGGAGCGGGCGAGGACGGCGAGGCGCTCGTCGACCTCGACCACCAGCGGGCCCGCGTGGCCGAGAAGCTGCGCCTGCGGCCCCGCGTGCTGACCGCCAGCGCCAAGAGCGGGCGCAACGTGGCGCGGCTGCTCGAGGAGGCGATCGCGCTCGGCGAGCGCTCCTCGGGCCGCATCCCGACCCCCGAGCTCAACCGCTTCCTCTCGGAGGCCACGCAGGCCCGCCAGCCGCCGGTCGGCTCGCGCCGCGGCGCCGCCGGCCACCGCCTGAAGCTGCTCTACATGACCCAGATCGGCCAGCGCCCCCCGCGCTTTGCGATCCAGGTCAACTCGCGCGCCCGCGTCACCCGCGACTACGCCTACTACCTGGAGAACCGGCTGCGCGCGCGGTATTCGCTCGACGGGATCCCGCTGATCATCGACTTCGTGGAGCGTGGCCAGCGCGGTCGGGCCCGCGCCGCGTAGACTTCTGCGCCTCTCGAAGCCCCGGCGCCGCGGGTGGGTGGGGGGGT
>Ga0210401_10000527_pt1 | contig 46397 bp, 45 predicted proteins | sample IncBWH32MmetaG_FD_150866 | JGI IMG/M metagenome (GOLD analysis project Ga0210401, IMG submission 150866) | Forest soil microbial communities from Barre Woods Harvard Forest LTER site, Petersham, Massachusetts, United States - Inc-BW-H-32-M | ecosystem: Environmental > Terrestrial > Soil >...
GCTTGGGAAGCACAGCTTGGCCAGTCCGGGATCGCCAAAATCGCGGATGAGACTGGCGGGGAGTACTTCGCGCTGGGGACACAGAATCCAGTCAGCTTCAAACCGTACCTAGATCGTCTGCAGAAGATGTTCAACAACCAATACTTCTTGGTGTTTCAGGCCGTACCGAAAAAGAAAGACGGGCTTCAGCGAGTCAAACTCTCCACAACAGCGGCGAACGTCGACATCGCAGCGGCGGATAACGTCTGGGTTCCGGGGTCTGGAGGCTAATCCAGCGCCAGGGTTTGCACCACAAGTGGATGATCTTTGGTCCAGGCGACTAGATCGGTGGGAATGGGGGTAAGGCTTCCGTGACATCTTCCAGGGGTGATTCTTTTCACGAGTTCAAGCGTTACGGGCGTCGGCTTCGCCTCGGCGTTCGCGCAGAATGGTTTTTCGCTGCCGTCCTATTGGCATTGTGCTTTGCCACAACCGGGTTGCCCAATTCTGAGAAGCAAGAATTTGTGAGCCTTTCGAAGCCCGAAACGCTCTCCTTCGACGAGTTGGTGCAACTCGAGCAGACCGAAAAGCCGGAAGGACAGCTTGCCACACGCTTGGACACGCTTCTCCACACCCCGTTTCTCAGCAACGAAGCATATTTAAGTGGTGCAAAGCCAAACCGTCCGTCTTCGGAATCCCTCGGGCCATTTATCCGCGCAATTTGCTGGAACATCGAGCGTGGAATTCAGTTTGACGCGATCAGAACTGCACTCGCAGAACCGGAGAAGTTCGACGAGATAATCGCTCAAAGTAAGGACCCCAAGGCCAAACCACTGACTCCAGAGCAATTGAAAGTGGTAAAGAAGCAGCTCGAACTGCTCAAGGTCGCCGACCTCCTGATCCTGAATGAAGTCGATTACGGAGTTACCCGGTCGGACTATCGAGACGTAGCTCGCGAACTCGCGCAGGCCCTCAAGATGAACTATGTGTATGGGGTCGAGTTCCTGGAAATCGATCCACTGAACCTGGGCCTCGAAAAAGTGGAGATGGAGGATAAGGCCGCGCAGGAGGACATTCAGAAGTCCTTCGACGCCGATAAGACGCGTTACCTGGGAATGCATGGCACCGCGGTGCTGAGCCGGTACCCCATCCGCAAGGCAAGCATCCACTCGTTCACGGTCTGTCATGATTGGTATGCCACCGAGAAGAAGGAGATATCTAAGCTGGAGTCCGGGAAGCGAGCGGGGGCTAACCTTGTTTTTACGGAGAGGATCACTCGTGAGGTTCGCAGGGGCGGCCGGATGGTATTGATCGCGGAGCTTGCCGTGCCAGAATCGCCGACCGGCGCGGTCACGGTGGTTGCGCCGCACTTGGAAAATAAGTGCAAACCGGAGTGTCGAAGGAAACAGGGGGCCGAGCTGCTCGAGTGGATCAAAAGCGACGCCAACCCCGTAATTGTTGGCGGCGACATGAATACGACTGCTGCAGACAATGCGCCAATGTCGGTCTCTAAGGTCATGAAGGACCGCGTAAAGGACTACGACAAGTGGGCGGTAAGCGCGATCAAGTGGTCTACCGGGGCTCCAACCATATTGCTAATGCCCTTGAATATGATGCGGAACAAGAATGACCCTACGGGATTTGATGTTCCCTTGATCTCGCGCAAGAAAGAAGCCAAGTTTTTCGGCGATCTCGCTGACTTTCACTTCGACGATGGCCACACATTCGATTTTCGCGGCGAGGATGCCCGTAGCGCGGAAGCACGCGGCGGAACTCTCAGCGATTCGAATCAGCGCGCGACGAAGGGTTTCCGATACACCTACGCGCTGGCGCGCACCTACGGCGGCTTAGTGGGCGAGTACAAGCTCGACTGGTTCTTCGTCAAGGGCTACTCCACGGATTCTCAAAAGCCGGGAGGCAGCTACAAGTTTGCCCCGCACTTCGGTTCTACTCTCCAGGAAGTTAACAACGCGCCCGACAAATCCTTGTCCGACCACTTTCCGATCACCGTGGACCTTCCCCTTACGGATCCGCCGTCGCAAGCCGGAAGCCCTTAGGCCGCTGGTCTATGCCAGCTTCGGAACTCGCTACCGTAGGCGCAAACTTCAAGTCGAGATTTCTCGACGGACTCGCTCCACGTGACCTCAAGATGGTTCTGGCGGAAGCCGGCCAACGGAACTTTCTCGCCAATTCCATCGTCGTAAACCAGGGCCATGCTGCTGATCATCTGTTCCTGCTAACCAAGGGTCGCGCTCGATTCTTTTTCAATACACAGGAGGGCAAAAAGGTAATTCTTTTTTGGCTTATTCCCGGAGAGGTATTCGGCGGCCCGGCGCTTCTGTCCACTCCCTCCCGCTATCTCGTCAGTACAGAAACACTGAAAGATAGCAACATGTTGGTGTGGGACCGGGCCGCGCTCCGTAGTCTCGTTACACGCTGCCCAAGGCTATTGGAAAACGCATTGCTCACTGCGTCGGACTACTTGGGCTGGTATGTTGCCGCTCATGTCGCTCTCATTAGCCACAATGCCCGTCAAAGGCTCGCGCGCGTTCTCATTTGTCTGGCCGAAACCATTGGCAAGAAAGTCTCGGATGGTTTCGAGTTCGATGCCACGAACGAGGAGCTGGCAAGCGCCGCCAATGTCACTCCTTTCACTGCCAGCCGTTTGTTAAGCGAGTGGCAGAGTAATTCTGCTGTGACAAAGCGTCGCGGTAAAATTTTGCTTCGCTCCCCCGAGCGTCTTTTTCTACATACGGTCTGACCAAGACACAGCTCCCATTCTTCTTAATCGCGCTTCTTCTGTTGTCAGCAATTGCTCTCACGCAAGTTCAAAATTGCTCTGGCGCAACGACGCAGGCGTTCGACGGCTGCGATACTGATTTCGTCGTCATTGAAACGATTTTGGCGGGAGCTTCAGCTATGAAAATTGAGGAGGTAGTCGATTTGCAAGCGTCGTTCGTGCGCATCCTTGTTGTGGATGACTTTACGCCGTGGCAGCTTTTCGTCCAAACATTTCTAGGCCAGGATCCAAACCTGACCATCATCGGCTTCGCGTCTGACGGATTGGAAGCCGTGCAGAAGGCAGGCGAATTAGAGCCCGACCTGATTTTGATGGACATTCGCCTTCCCGGGTTGAGTGGCATTGAGGCCGCGCTTCAAATTCAAAAGCTTGCCCCTCAATCGGCAATACTCTTTCTCAGTCAGGATTCTGATCCGGATGTGGTCCACGCTGCGCTTAGCGCCGGGGGACGCGGTTATATTCTTAAGTCGAAGGTTGCACGAGATCTCGTGGCTGGCATGGAGGCAGTTCTTGGTGGCAAATGCTTTGTGAGCTCCGGCTTAGTCGACGGCGACGACTGGACCTGATTCGGTAGATATGGGTGCGCGGTCAGGACCACGGATTTCAACCCCCATGATGACGGCGAAAACTGGCCTTTCGATGAATACAAACGGACCCGAAGTGTATCATTTGCAAGAACTTATAAAACTCAGAATTGCCATTGCGCCCGTGGTATAGTCACCACGCCGACCCGGAAAAATCTTTCACAGCCATTCGCTATCGATGCTGAGGGCACAATGAAATTACCGCGAGTGATCCTGGCCGATGACCATACTCTCGTAGCCGACGCCTTATCGCAGTTGTTGGCGCCTCACTGCGAGATTGTAGCCACCGTCGCTGACGGGCATGCTCTTCTGGATTCTGCCGCTTTGCTCAACCCCGATTTGGTTGTAGCTGATATTGCCATGCCGCTTCTAAATGGCCTGGAAGCAGGCCGCCAACTCAAAGACAAAATGCCCGGCGTCAAACTCGTTTTTCTTACGATGAACGAGGATCCGGAACTCGCCGTCGAGGCGATAAGGGCGGGAGCGTCCGCTTACGTGTCGAAGAAGTCCGCAGCTTCAGAGTTGGTCTCCGCTATCCAGGTGGTTCTCCGAGGCAAGACTTACGTGACGCCGAAAATTGCTCGAGGCATGCAGGAATCCTTCATTCGCGATCCGCTCGGCAGGAAGCACCCTAAAGCAATCACTCCGCGCCAGCGAGAAGTCGTCCAACTTTTGGCGGAGGGCAAGTCCATGAAACAGGTGGCGTATGCCCTGAAAGTGACACCTCGCACCGTGGCGTTTCACAAATATCGCATCATGCAGGAACTTGGGCTTCGAACAAATGCCGAGCTAGTCCAATTCGCTGTGAAGAGTCGTATTGTGGTGGGATCAACAGACTGAAAACAAGATCTCGCTTCCCCAAACAATCCCTGCGTTTGCCGTTCCTCACTTATGTTGCGTATCTCGTATGTGCCGAAAGCGGGACGAGGTCGGCATAGCCGGCCCCATCCCGCGCTGGCGTTGGGGAATGCGAGCAGTAGTTATCAGCCTCTGGTGAGACCTGCGAATCGCGTGGTCGTCATGCGAATCGCCCTTGCGATCAAAGCAAAAGAGCAGAACAGCGCACCGAGCAGTCCGATGAGCGGCACATTGCTGGCCGTCTTCGGGAGTGCCGCGGGGGCTGCCTCCGCAGCAGGCTCAGCCGCCGGCGCAGGTGTCGGTGCCGCCATGACGATCAGAATCGGTACATCCTGCTTCGGTGGAGCGGGTGGTGGCGGTGCACTTCCCGTCCTGCTAACTTGCTCTGCAACCACGGTTGACGGAACCTCAACCACTCGTTGAGCTGAGACATTCATTCCCTTTTTGAGACCCCAAGCGTCCGTTTGCCGCCCATCGATCGTGAACTTTTGACCTTTGGGGATTTTGAACTGCTGGTTTTCGCCGTTTTCAAGCGTCAGAATAACGGTGTTCGGCGGGTTGACATGCCACACCTTACCGGTCACGGTCTCGACTGTGGTAACCGTTTTCGGCGTGGTTGTTCTCACCGTTTGCTTTTCGAGCTTCATTCCCACTTTAGCGTTGTTGATGTTGACTGGCTGACCGTCAACCATGAACGTGAGGCTTTCTGGAACGTTGTCGAATTGCCGGAGCGAACCGTCGTCCATCTTGAGGACCACGCTATTCCCGCTGATGTAGACAATCTCACCGCGCTGGACAGTAACGTCCTTGGCTGCTGGACCGTGTTCTACCGCCGTGCTGCTTTGCACTTGCGCTACCGACGGCAGGGAGAAGGCTAGACAAAGAGCGCCTCCACCCAGCAGGCCACGCAAGATTGTTCTTGAGAACCTGGTTGAAATCATTTTCTCTTCTCCTTGTTTTTAGTGTTCTTCCCCGTGGAAATGGACTCCTCATGAGCGCCGAGGTCCGACTCCTGAGTAGTTTCGAGGGACGCCGTCACGATGTACCGCTTCGGAGCATGTCCGACAAAATAGAACGGATAGCATGTGACTAGTGTCAAAGTGGGAATCGGCGTCGAATCCAAAACGGAAATATCTTCTGGCGTGACAATCTTGATTCCACTGACCGCATACCTGTCCGTGTGTCCCGGCCGATCGAGTTCGATGAGGTCACCCACGATCATGTTCTGTAACGGACGGAAGAACCCGTCCCGGTGTCCCGCAATTCCCAGATTGCCTGATTGTCCGATCCTGGCCGTCCCCAGAATCCTTCCGACTCCCCGATTCAGCGTGAGATCGTCAGTGCCGTTGAATACCGGCACCTCAACGTCGATCTTCGGAATGCGAAGGATCGCCAAGGGAACGTCCACCTTCTGGCTGAGACTCTCCTTGTAGGCCGAGATGCGTTGAACCGACCAAAGGCGAAAATCAATCGGTGAGTTCGAGTCGGGATTCGGCAATACGGCAGCCCTGTCGATTGGGTCCGTCGGCTGGTCCGCTTGGAATCGCGCAATTGCTGCCCTCGAACCGATCACCCGGTAGAGTCGCGCGGCACCCCATACGGCCAGTAACACAAGACCGATGACGAGAAGAACGCGTTCAACTCTTCGAAGCTTCATGGTGTCTTCCGAAGACGTCCCGATTCTGGCCTGCGGTGTCATATACGCTTCCCGCCATTTATCGATTAGGGGCACGCCTCTGATTGACAGCGCCGACGGTATGAAAAATTCAGGTCGCTGGAAACTGTCAAAAGTGACAGATGGTGTGTACTCGTTGAGCCGCGTCGTCTAACTGGTAGTTTTGCCAGTGGTCCAGTCGGGCGGCTTGGTTATTTATAAGGAACCCGCGACGGGGCAGAGGAGTGAAGAAATGGCGATCCACGCCCGCAGCCTATGTAGCCAGATCATGGCCGTAACATGCTCCGTTTTATTGATTAACGGCTCTGTGCCTCCCCCGGCACAGGCGCGACCCGGACAGCAGGCTGCTGCACCTGACGAGGCGGCTCCCCAGATTCCTGATGATCAATTGGATTCTCTGGTTGCGCCGATCGCCCTGTATCCAGACCCGCTTCTCGCGCAAGTGCTCGCGGCATCGACATATCCGTTAGAAGTCATCCAGCTTCAGCAATGGCTGACGAAAAACAAAGGTTTGAGCGATAAAGCTCTGGCGGACGCAGTGATGAAAGAGGATTGGGACCCGAGCGTCCAAGCGTTAGCGGCCCTTCCGGACGTGGCCAAGCGCCTGGCGGATGACATCAAGTGGACAACTGACCTGGGAAACGCCTTCTTAGCGCAGCAGTCCGACGTTATGGACGCTGTCCAGAGAATGCGCGGGAAAGCCAAAGACACGGGAAACTTGAAACCCAGCGAGCAGCAGAAAGTTGAGACCAAGGTAATTGAGAACAAGAGCGTCATCATCATTGAACAAGCCAATCCTCAAGTAGTTTACGTTCCCACTTATAACCCAGTCGTGGTTTACGGGCCGCCCGTTTATCCCTACCCACCAATTTATTACCCGCCGCCGGGGTACTACGCTGCGGGTATGGCAATCTCGTTCGGTGTCGGCGTGGCCATGGGAGCAGCTTGGGGCGGCGGTTGGGGCTATAACTCCCATTGGGGCGGAAATAATAATATAACGATTAATAATAATAATAATTATGTGAACAACTCAAATAGAACAAACGTCAACAACAGACAGAACGTCAACAACGTCAGCGGCAACCGAACCGGCGGGAATAACAGCTGGCAGCACAATGCCCAGCACCGCGGCGGCGCTCCGTACGCGAACCGAGCGACGGCCAGCCAATACGGAGGCACGGCTCGCGGTGATTCCACGAGCACGCGGCAAGCGAACGCGCGCCAAACCCAGGCCCAAGCGGGTTCACGTCAGCAGGCCGGTGGCACTGGTCCGAACCAAGGCCAAGCAGGCGCCAGGCAACAATCGGGCGCTGGCAGTCTTTCGGCAGGGAACGCCGGCGCAAACCGCGGCAATGCTGGCACGGACGCCGCGAATCGTGCTAACGGCAGCGGTGGTGCCAGTGTTGGAACAAATCGCACGGGGGCCTCTGGCGGAGCGGGCGGCGGAGATCGCATCGGCAACCGAAGTGTATCGCCCGTCACGAGTGCTAGTTCCAGTTCCAGGGGCAGTGCACTGAGTGGTGCTTCCGGTGGTGCGGGTGGAAGCGCTACACGCACAAGCAGTTCGCGGGGTGCGTCCAGCATGGGCGCTTCCCGTAGCGGTGGCGGCGGGCGGCGGAGGTAATCGAGCCATGATGAACGAAAAGCGAGTGAAGTCGAAAGCTGCGAATGTTCTCGAAACAACAGTTCTCCGATTCTTCCTGCTGATTGCCCTCTTCGGCACCGCAGCAACACTCTCGGGAGGGGCGCAGAAATCCGGGCAGACGGCATCGGCACAGGCATCGCCGAAAGCGTTCGCAACGCCCAAACAAGCCTCCGAAGCATTAATTCACGCGACGGAAGGCTTTGACCAGCCTGCGCTGAACGAGATTCTTGGCTCGGATGGCGAAGACCTGGTGTCCTCGGAAGATCCCGTGCGTGACAAGAACGCTGCTGCCGCGTTTGCCGAAAAAGCCCGCGAAAAAAACGAGATCACTCCCGATCCCAACGATTCCAACCGCGCCATCCTATCCGTAGGCAATGACAACTGGCCACTTCCCATCCCGCTTGTAAAAAAGGGAGGGGAGTGGTCTTTCGATACCAAAGCAGGGCGCGAGGAGATTCTATTCCGGCGCATCGGTGCCAACGAACTGGACGCTATCCAAATCTGCCGTGGCTACGTGGAAGCCCAGGACGAATATGCTCTGGAAAAACATGATGGTGACGAGGTGAACCAATACGCGCAGCGCATCATCAGCACGCCAGGAAAACATGATGGCCTTGCCTGGAGGAATCCGGATGGAAGCTGGGGAGGCCCCGTCGGAGAAAGAATTGCCCAGGCGATCGAGCAAGGCTATTCGAGTAAGAGCCAGCCTTATCACGGTTACTATTTCAAGATTTTGAAGGGACAAGGCCCCGACACGCGGTTAGGCCAAATGGACTTCGTCGTAAACGGTGCGATGATCGGAGGATTTGCTCTTGCCGCCGCGCCTGCGGACTACCATGTCACCGGCGTACAGACATTCATTGTCAGCTATGAAGGGGTCGTTTATCAGAAGGATCTAGGCCCGGACACGATCAACTTGTTCAAAAACATGGAGCTCTACAACCCGGACAAGACTTGGCAGCCTACCGACGACAATTGGTGACGCACGGCACGCTGCACGATGGACCTGAAAGAATCTTGACTTTCTTCAAAGGAGAAACGAGGAAATGAGAAGGCTGATACTGCTGGCAATTGCTTTGCTTTTCGTGGCGGTAACTTCTGCGGTCGCTCAGGACGTCCGCTACGACTTCGACAAAGACAAAGACTTTTCAAAATACAAAACTTACAAATGGGTGCCGATCAAAGATGCCGACCAACCGAATGAACTGACAGCGAAGCAGATAACGGCTGCGATCGACGCGGAACTCGCCAACAAAGGGCTGACCAAGACCGATCTCGATTCTGCCGACCTCTATATCGGCTATCAGACCGCGGTCGGCACGGAGAAACAGTTCACGGCATACAACACGGGTTGGGGTTACGGCCCCGGGTGGGGAAGAGGATGGTATGGATATGGTGGAATGGCGACGACAACGACATACGGCTCCACGTCTACCATCTATATTGGCCAGCTCGATTTGAGCATGTACGATGCCGCTCAGAAGCAACTCGTGTGGCGCGGAACAGCCTCAAAGACCTTGGATCCCAAGGCTAAGCCCGAAAAAAGGCAAAAGAACATCACCAAAGCTGTCCAAAAGCTTTTGAAGAATTATCCGCCGCCAAAGAAATAACCGACGAGTACCGCAACAGATGGGCTGTCGGAAAGAACATCCATAGGGCCGTGATGTGTAGGCTGTGATGCCAAGGTTAGCATCGCGATATAAGCCCTGAGCGTCCCCAGCGAGTGCGAGATCTCAAACTGAACGTGAGCGAGTTCACGCGTAGTGAGGGTCTTGTTTCCCGTCGCGCTCCTACCTGTTGGTATATTCACGGGTTGCGCCAATTCACGTTTCATCGCGATCTCCAGCCCGTCGAACGAAACGATCGACATCGTGGCGAGCACCGTTCCACTCTGGTGCCTGCCTCCCGTACCTCTGACCAGGCGTTATAAGACTAAGTGGCTAACTACCCTTCGTCGGGTGTAGCATCCTCGCATCTTCTGCATGGGCTTTCGAGCGCCCTTTCGCTCGGGGTCCAATTGCGCCACAGACCATTCCAGCGGCATCGGAGGTAGGCCATCGAAACCACTCGCGGACGCCAGTCGGTTGTGCTCCCGAATCTGGATTCGTTCCACATAGTGATGTTGGTGGGCCTGGTGGCTGCGATGTCCTACCTGGCCGCAAAGCTGGGCGGATCGCTGGTGATTCGTCCGCAGATGAGTTGGGCACTCTGGCCGGGTAACGTGCTTCTGGTATCCATCTTGTTGCTCGTGCAACGAAGACTCTGGCCACTACTCATCGCGGCGGCCTTTGCAGCGTTTGTTCTCTATGACTTACAGGAGGGCCTGCCGCTGGTTTCAATTGCCCTCCTTATTTTGACTGACACGGTTGAAGTCCTCATAGCCGCCTTATGTCTTAGCTACTCCTTCAGTGGCACGCCGGAGCTGAATGGCCTGAATGCTCTCGCAAAGTACTCGTTCTTTGCCGTATTCCTCGCGCCATGCCTTGGAGCGTTTATCGGCGCGTTTGCAACCAAGGGGGACTACTGGAGTAGCTGGAAAATTTCCTTCTTTTCAGAAGCGTTAGGATTTCTGATCCTGGTACCGGTAATTTGGGGTTGGGGCAGAGAAATTCCAGCATGGGTAGATAAACCGCGAAAACACTACTTGGAAGCAATCGCGTTGTTCGCGGGGTTAGCTCTCGTAGGGTACTTCGCTTTCGCTGCTCCCGGGGGGACCCTCCCTGCAGCAATGCTTTATTCTCCCGTGCCGTTTCTCCTGTGGGCCGCTTTGCGTTTCGAATTGCTTGGGGTCGGTACTTCGGTCATCGCAGTTGCTTTCCTGTCCATTTGGGGCGCAGTCCATGGACGGGGTCCGTTTATCGAATCGGGGCCGCTCAAGAATGTGTTTTCGCTCCAGTTGTTCCTGTTTTTTACGGCTGGACCTTTCATGGTTCTGGCCGCGCTGGTTGAGGAGCGCAAAAACGCAGGCGAGGCACTGAAGAAATCTGAAGAGAAATTTTCCAAGGCGTTTCGCCAGAGCCCTATGTCTCTCACTCTAACGAGCGCCAAGGATCATCACTACATCGACGTCAACGAAACCTTTGAGCGTTTAACAGGTTGGAGCCGCGAAGAGGTAATCGGCCGGACTCCCTTCGACATCGGGTTGTGGGTTGATCCCGACCAAAGAAGGGAACTCGCGAAACGGCTACTGGCAAAAGGCGGCCTTCGCAATCTTGAACTTCAATTCCGCACAAGAACCGGTGAGGTACTGACGGGCTTGGCATCAGCGGAATTGATGGAGGTGAGTGGCGAGCCATGCGCTCTATCCGTCGCGCTCGACATCACCGACATGAAGCGAGCAGAAGCAGCCAGGCGGTCTTCCGAGCATCGCTTCGCACAGTTTTTTGCGACCGTGCCGCAATATTGCTACATGGTCTCGCTGAGTGGTCATATTTTGGACGCCAATCCAGCAGCTTGCCAAGCCTACGGTTACACCAAGGGAGAACTCATAGGCAAGCCCGTGTCCACGATCTATGCTCCCGAGTCACATTCAAAATTGGCTGATCTATTTGAGAAATGGAAAAGGGTGGGCACGCTTGACAATGAAGAGATGGTGATAATCACCAAGCAGGGGCAGAAGCGAACGGTGCTTCTCAATGTGGGGACCGTGAAAGATGCCCAGGGGAACATCTTACATACCGCGTCAGTCCAGGTGGATATCTCCGAGCTAAAGCAGATGCAGGAGAAGCTACGCGATAGCGAGGGCCGTTTGGAGGGCATCATCCGATCAGCAATGGACGCGATCATCGCTGTCGATGAGGAACAGCGGATCGTTGTGTTCAATAGCGCTGCCGAGAAAATGTTCGGTTGCCCGGCGCTAGATGCGATTGAAACTCCGATCAGCCGCTTTATACCGCGACACTTCCGCGCCGTTCATGAAGCGCATATTCCCCATTTCGGAGAGACCTGGGGCACCGACCGCGCCAAGGGAGCCTTGGATGCAATGTGGGCCCTTCGGGCAAGTGGAGAAGAATTTCCCATGGAAGCCTCCATTTCTCGGGTGGAAGCCGGCGGCAGGAAGCTGTCCACCTACATCATTCGGGATATCACCGAGCGCAAGCGGGCTGAGGACACACAACGCAAGCTCGCCGCCATCGTGCAATCTTCCGATGACGCCATCCTTTCTGTGAGTTTGGCGAATGTCATCACGAGCTGGAATCCAGGCGCGCAGCGTATGTTTGGATACACCGAGGCCGAGGCGCTGGGACAGCCGATTACCATGATCATCCCCCCCGAGCTGATGGAGGAAGAAGTCGAGATTTTACGACGCATCAAAGCAGGTGATTCACTCGAGCACTCCGAAACGATACGCATGGCAAAAAACGGAAATCGGCTCGATGTTTCCTTGACTATTTCTCCGATACGCGACTCGGCAGGCAAGATCGTGGGTGTTTCCAAGATCGCCCGGAACATCACGGAGCGGAAACGCGCAGAGGAGTTGCTGTACGAAAGTGAAGAGCGCTTTCGCTTGATCACTAATGCCGCGCCCGTAATGATCTGGATGTCGGGTACCGACAAGCTGTGTACGTTCTTTAATCAGCCCTGGCTGGAGTTCACTGGCCGCTCCCTTCAGGCGGAACTTGGAAATGGCTGGACGGAAGGAGTTCACCCCGAGGATTTCGATGGCTGCCTGAAGAATTACACAAGCGCATTCGACCGGCGCGACTCTTTCGAGATCGAGTATCGCCTGCGGCGGCACGATGGAGAATACCGCTGGGTTTCCGACTTGGGCGTTCCGACCTTCAAGGCGGACGGCTCCTTTGCCGGCTATATCGGCTCGTGCATTGACATCACCGAGCGCAAGCTGGCGCAAGAGGCGCTCTCCGGCATGAGCCGCAAACTTATTGAAGCTCAAGAGCAGGAACGTACCTGGATTGCGCGAGAGCTTCACGACGATGTCAATCAACGTATCGCGTTGCTGGCAGTGAATCTGGAACGATTGAAAGGCGACCTTCCCGCCTCGGCGACCGAAGTCCGCCGCAGCCTTGACGAAGTAAGCGAGCAGGTTTCGGCTCTAGGAAGCGACATTCAGGCTCTATCGCACCGTCTGCATTCTTCAAAGCTGGAATACTTGGGCATCACAGCAGCGGCCTCCAGTTTTTGCAGGGAGATATCCGAGACGCAAGGAGTTCGGATTGATTTTCATTCCGAGGGCGTCCCGAAAAAACTACCGCAGGAGATCGCCCTCTGTTTCTTCCGCGTCCTGCAAGAAGCTATTCAGAATGCATTGAAGCATAGCGGATCACGGGACCTGCAGGTTTGGCTCAGAGGTACACCGAATGAGATTGAGTTGGCCGTGAGCGATTCGGGGATTGGCTTTGATCCTGAAGATGCTATCGCCGGGCGCGGTCTGGGCCTCACCAGCATGAAGGAACGGCTCAAGCTGGTCCATGGCGAGCTTTTCGTCGAGTCGCAACCTCAGCGCGGCACGATGGTTCGTGCCACAGTGCCTCTTGATGTTGCTGTGAAGTCTGCGAGGGCATAAGAATTCTGTACATCGAACGATATATCTACGTCAGCTATGTATGATCCTGGTTAAAGCCAATCGAAATTTGCCTCTTTACATTGACATCTGAAAGCGCGAAGATGCCAGGCACCTGCTGTTTCCGTGAAAGCAGTGATACACCATGAAAACCGATCTTTCTATTTGTAATTCATGTGCGTCAGACAATCTGGCGGAGTTCGACTCTGAGGCGAACATCCATTTTCCTGGATCGAGGAGGCTGGAAAAGCCATCGATCTTTGTATTTCCAAAGATAATTGTGTGCTTGAACTGCGGGTCTATGCGGTCCAATCTCTCGCTCGAAGAAACGACTACACTTCAGAAGAGTGTAAGAACTGAGCGAATCCTCCTTTAGCTGGACTCGGTCGAAGTCTTGAGCTGTTCCGTTGTTACGGTCGTGCAAACCTCTGCCTACGAACTGTTCGCCCCGAAGAGCTGCGTCGATGGCCTCCCACAGATCCTTTCCAGCTCTCGATTTGAGGACGTACCCACATGCCCCCGACTGGAGCGCCTCGTGCACTACTTCGGCGGAGCTTTCTTGTGTGAGAAAGATGACCTTCGCCGCCGGAGCGAACTCCAGAATCTGTCGCGCTGCTTCGATTCCATTAAGCTTGGGGAGGCCGATATCCATCAATATCAAATCGGGGGCAAGTTGTTTGGCTTTCGCGACCCCGTCTAATCCATCCGACACTTCGCAAATCACCTGCATGTCCGGCTTTTCTCTGAGGAAAGAAGTAACGAAAGCGCGGTACGGTTCGAAATCTTCCACAACCAGAATGCGCGTAATCGTTGGTGAAAGATTCGACGCGTCAGTGATGGTCTCTTCTCCCAAACTTCGCATTCCGCCGTTGGTAGAAGAGGTTCGCTCTACACGGTCATGGATCACGCACTGTTTACTCAGGTGTGCCTCGCAACTCGACTTGACCGACGTAAAACGGCTCCAGTCGGCCCCATACCATCGTATCTACGAAACATTCTCAATACCATGATATCTGCGAAACAATGAGAGCGTAGGGCCTCACGACGTTGAGGTCAAGTCTTGCTTGCACTCGCCAAGCATCAAAAAAGTACTACCCTCCCTCCGAGTCAGCGGCGAAGTCCGATCGCGGGATTGTCTGTAGCTGCGGTAGCGCTGCCTGCGGGTGTAGTCTACGCACAACTCGCGGGCTTCAATCCACCGGTGTGACTGTCAGCGAGTGTTTCCGCCAGCAGCAGCTCCGGCTTGAGCGCTCCGAGACTTTTCCGCCACCTCGGTGACGCCCGCGGCCTTGCCAATCGCAAGCACCTGCTCCGCCGTGGTCGTCGCAAACAGATGCATGCCGCGGGCGATGATACCCGTCCAACCGGTCTGGTGACTTGCGCCCAGTCCCGCCCCGTTGTCTCCGTGGAAGTATTCAAAGAACGAAAGGTAGTCGCGCCATTGGGGGTCTTCCTGAAACTTGCGCGTTCCCCCGTAGACCGGCCGCCGGCCATCCTTGTCCTTCAAAAAGATGTTGTTGAGGCGGCGCGATAGCTCTTCCGCGACTTGGTACAGGTTCATCTGTCGTCCCGACCCAGTAGGGCATTCGACGGTGAAATCATTGCCGTAGTAGCTGTAATACTGCAGCAACGCGCGGATGATCAGGCCGTTCACGGGCATCCAGATCGGCCCGCGCCAGTTGGAATTACCCCCGAACATGCCAGTGTCAGATTCCCCCGGCAGGTACGAGACGCTGTAGTCCTGATGGTCCGCCCGAAACACGTAGGGGTGCCCGGCGTGATACCGGGAGAGTGCCCGGATGCCATGGGCACTTAAGAATTCGTTCTCGTCCAGCATCTTCGCCAGCACCCGACGAAGCTTGGTTTCGTTTAAAACGGAAGTCAGTCGGCGTCCGCCACAACCGACCTTGACGGGGTCGTGGATGAAGGTAGTGAGTTCTGGGCGGGCAACGAGAAACCGGCGTAAGTGTTCGCCAAGCTCGGGATACTTTCCCACAACTTCTCCCTCGAACACCGTAACGGCGCACAGTGGGAGCAGTCCCACCAAGGAACGCACCTTCAGGCGCTGAGCGCTGCCGTCGGGCAGCCGCAGGACGTCGTAGAAAAACCCATCTTCCTCGTCCCACATCCCTACGTCCCCGCCCCCATGTACCAGGGCTGCCGCGATCCATAGGAAGTGCTTGAGGAACTTGGCACACATATCTACATAGGCTGGCTTCTCCATCGCCAACTGCACCGCGATCTCCAGCATGTTCTGACAGAACAGCGCCATCCATGCAGTGCCGTCTGCTTGTTCCAAGTGCCCACCGGTTGGAAGCGGCGCGCTGCGGTCAAAAACGCCAATGTTATCCAGTCCAAGGAATCCGCCCTCGAAAGCGTTTTTGCCGCTGCGATCCTTCCGGTTGACCCACCATGTAAAATTCAGTAGCAGCTTGTGGAAACTCCGCTCCAGCCAGTCCAGGTCACCTTTTCCGCGAGCTTTCTCCAGGCGATAGGTAAAGATTGTGGACCAGGCATGTACTGGAGGGTTCACGTCGCCGAAGTTCCACTCATACGCGGGCAATTGCCCGTTGGGGTGCAGGTAGGATCCCCGGAGCATCAAGTCCAACTGCTCTTTGCCAAAGTCCGGGTCCACCAGCGTCAGTGCGAAGATGTGGAAGGCCAGGTCCCACGCCGCATACCAGGGATATTCCCATTTGTCCGGCATGGAAATGATGTTTGCGTTGTACATATGGTGCCAGTGGTCGTTGCGTGGGGCAGTACGGCCGTTAGCCTTGAACGGGTCGGCTCCATGCTCTGCCAACCATCGGTCAACGTCGTAAAAATAGAATTGCTTGGTCCAAAGCATGCCCCCCAATGCCTGCCGCATCACGTTGGTCGCATCGGCCGTCAACGACGATGGAATGACGGTGGCATAGAACTCATCTGCCTCCGTCTGCCGCGCTTGCATTGTCGCGTCGAAGCCACTGCCAAACGGAACGCTTTGCTTTTTCTCCGTCGACGGTAAGGTCGCCGGTGCTGCCTCGGCCAGTCGCAGACGAAGAGTCTGAGATTGGCCCGCACCCACCGTGATTCGATAATGCGCCGCCGCTTTCGTCCCATTCTTGTCGGGATTCACGGCCTCGCGCCGTCCATTCACCAGGTAGTTGTTAATCCCGTCCTTGACATACGGAGTCCGGTTCGGCGAATGAAAAAGCCGTTCATTGTTCGTTTCGTTCTCGGTGAAAAGCAACTCCTCCGCGCCTTCACAATGTAGAATCCGGTCTCCTATCTCGGGATGCCAAGCGACAATCGCTCTAGCCCCACCTTCCGTGGATAGTTCCTTGAGATTCGGACGAACAACATCACCACTCCACGACCACTCATTGCGGAACCACAGCGTCGGGAGCACATGCAACGTAGCGGGCTCCGGCCCCCGGTTGAAAACCGTGATTTTGACCAGGATGTTCTCCGGCGCCTCTTTCGCATATTCGACAAACACATCGAAATAGCGATCGTCATTGAAGACGCCCGTATCCAGCAGTTCGTACTCGAAATCGTTGCGCGTACGATTCCGGTTGGTGCTCACCAGCTGGTCATACGGATAAGCTCTCTGTGGATATTTGTAGAGGTACTTCATGTAGGAGTGCGTTGGCGTGCTGTCCAGATAAAAGTAGTATTCCTTTACGTCCTCTCCGTGATTGCCCTCGCTGTTCGTCAGTCCGAATAGCCGCTCTTTCAGGATTGGGTCTTGGCCATTCCATAACGCCAGGGCAAAGCAAAGCTTCTGTCCATCGTCGGAAATGCCCGCGAGCCCATCCTCTCCCCAGCGGTACGCGCGCGAGCGTGCCTGGTCATGATTGAAATAGTCCCAGGCATTGCCGTCCTGGCTATAGTCTTCGCGGACGGTGCCCCACTGGCGTTCACTCAGATAGGGTCCCCACCTTTTCCAAGCTACCTTTTGGTCGCGCTCAGCTTCTAAACGCAGTCCTTCTGAGGTCTTGCTCATGATCACAGCCCTCCCCAAAATCTTCTCGAACGGCTCGAACGCCCTTATTCTTCAGAGCGTCTCCAATCGGAATACGTGGAAACCCCAGGGCGGCATGTCCAGGTACAGGCCCCGAGAGGTCAGTTCATCGCCGCTACGTTCGTAAACGGCAGGTTCCATCAGGTCCTGTGCGCGCACGGCATGTCCGCGGATCTCGTCAAACGGCAGCCGCAGGTAGCATTGACTCTGATTCGGCGCGTAATTCACGACAACAACAAGCGGCTGGCTGCCCGGTTGCTGCCAGGCGAACGAGACGAGGCAGTCCCAGGTCGAATTGCCGTCCCACGCCGGCGCGGCATCAACCAACTGCCACTCCCCGTCTCTGGTCTCAGACTGGGTTACGCAGCTCAAAAGGCGAGCGTAAAAGTCACGCAGAGAGCTTTCCACCGGCTCAGCAGGCCGGCGCTCAACGTGTACGGAAGCTTTTCTTGTTCGACCCTCAAACTGCCCTTCGTGAAAGAACCGCAGGCCCAGACAAAGATACGTCAAGACGGCAGCTGCTCGGTGAATCTCTGGCGTGAATATCGCGGCGGCTCGCGGCTCGTCATGGTTCTCAAGGAACCGCGCGGATTTCCGCTGAAACTCTGCGTCCGCGCGGAAATGATCTCGGATTGGCCGTGCGTGCCCTTCGCGAAGCCGATCATAGAGTCGCTTGTCGTATGTATAGTCGAAGCCTTGCTGCTGCAGCGTCCATTCCAGGTCCCAATAGACCTCCGCCATCATGAGAAAGCCTCGCCGATCCTCGTGGACGGACTGGATCGCTTTGGGCCAAAACGGCTCTATTCGCAAACCCCATGTCCGCTCAAAGACCTCGGGCAGAATCAACATCGCCATGTCACAACGCACACCATCGCACTTGGCGGCCACTCTCCGTAGCTCCTGTTGCATGGCCTCCTGGAGCAATGGCTCCGCGTAGTTCAGCTGCAGTGTATCGGGCCAGCCCGCAAAATACGGATCACGACCGTAGCCCAGCGCCCGGGGTTTTGTGCCGACCGCGATGCGCACATAGTTCTGGGGTTCGCGGACGAGCTGCTCTTCCGTGCCCTGCACGTAAAACTCCGGGTGACTCTGAACCCACGGATGATCCAGACCGGTATGATTGGGCACGAAATCTAGCATTAGTCGCATTCCCCGTTCGTGCATCCTGTGCTGGAGTCGCTCCAGGGCCAAATCTCCGCCAAAGTCGGAACTCACCGCATAATCTGTAATCGCAAAACAAGAACCGCAGACGTCTTTTTGCTGAAGATCTGGCAGAAGTTGTCGGAACTCGCCCTGCCACTCCGAATTCTCAAGCGACACGCGCCGGCTGGCCGGTCCTGTCTGCCAAACGCCCAAAAACCAGAGCCAGTCAAAGCCCGCTTGCGCCAGCTGGTCCAGCTCGCCGTCAGGGATGTCGTCCAATGTCGCCTGCCGGGCCAAGCTCTGCGACAAGTCTCTCAGCCAGACACGCGTATTGATCTGGTACAGGCACGGGTATTTATGCTCTCTAGCCTCGGTGTCTGTGTCTGGAATCCGGAGGTTCTGCTCGGTTGCTCGGGCAGGATTCAACGAAGCGCTGGCCATCGCCCACCTTCAAGACGCAGGACTTCTCGTCACTAAGTCGCGACCTTCACTCGCCGCGATCCGATCCGTGGGACAGTCGCATCCTACGCGCCGCTGGGAAAGAGGCAACCTGTCAATACTTACAGGTGCCAGGTCCCGCGCGCCATCCATACATTGAGTAAAATGAAGTTCTTAAGCGCAGGGTCCCGTCGGCTCGTTCTCTTCTTCAGTGCGTGTCTCGCCGCCGGCAACTGCCATGCTCAGGATCTCGCTCCCCGCGCTTATCTCATCACTCCCATCCATTCCAACGCGGTCACTCTGACGTATTCCTTTTACGACGGCGGCATCATATTTGACGGAACCATCCCCATCACCGGCGCTACGGCCAGGGTCCACGTTCCCGTCCTCAGCTACTCCCACTCGCTCAGTTTTTTTGGCCGCTCCGCTAATTTCACTGCCTCGTTACCCTACGGTGTTGGGAATTTTCATGGCACCGTGGTTGGTGCCGAGGCATCTGCGTACCGCTCTGGTCTTCTTCCCCCCACGTTCAGATTTTCCGTGAATCTCATAGGAGGCCCGGCTATGAATGCTCCCGAGTTCATCAAATGGCGGCAGAAGACCATCCTGGGCGCCAGCATCAAACTTGTGCCGCTGGCAGGGCAGTACGATCCCACGAAACTCATCAATCTGGGAAACAATCGCTGGTCCATCAAACCCGAGTTAGGCTATTCACGGCGCTGGAGCCACTGGATCCTCGATGCTTATGGGGCCGTCTGGTTCTTCACCGATAATCACGAATTTTTTTCGAACAACCAATTCTCTCCCGGCACCAATACCCAGTCCGAGACTCCGGTCGGCTCTTTCGAAGGGCATCTCAGCTATGATTTTAAGCCTCGACTTTGGATTTCAGCCGATGGCAACTATTGGTTCGGAGGCACAACGAGCATAAACGGAGTCCAGAATCCTGTGACGCTGCAGAGGAACTCACGGGTGGGTGTGACCGCCTCGATTCCTCTGACCAGGCATCAGTCTATAAAACTCAGTTACAACAACGGTGCCTATATCAGGTACGGCGGCAATTACCAGAATATTTCCGTCGCATGGCAATATTCCTGGTTGGGCAGACCCAATTAGCGGAATAGCATCATTGACACGATCCATCATCGACAAACTGCCCGCTCGAAGCCATCGCAGCCAGGGGTGACCGCAAGTTCACGATCTTCTGGTCTAAAGGATCACCCTTCAGCGCGTCAGTAGCAACGTAAGTCATGGACTGGTTTGCATCCAGAAATCGCTGGTTCAGCTTGTTCATGTTATTGAGCTCACTACCGAGCAACCAAACTGCATTTCGGTCGGCGTCGGTTGAGGCTGCTACGGATGCCAATCTAAGGTTCTGCGTAGCCTGACTTCGATAGGCAGCCACCCAATCCTCGATCACCGGATAATCGCGCTCGATTGCGTTTCGCGAGGCGAACAGCAGGCCGCTCGCATTGGGGTGTCACTTCTCGATGAACCGCCGCAAGTGCTCGACGAGGTTCGGTGAGATAGCTAGTGAGCGTGTGGCCTTGGGGTCTGGGGTTCTGGTAGTTTCCCCCGCCCGCTCTGTGTCAAGTGAACCAAGCCGACTTCGAGGTTAGATACTCGAGACGCAAACCCATATTTCGCCGGCGCAACCCGTTTACAGAGCGAGTCAAACTACTCTTCGTCGTCCGTGCGATCCCAGGTCTTATCCGGGTTATAGCGCTCCATCTCTTGACTATGTCAAACGAGTCCGGACCCAGGTCCTTCTGGTAGACCACGCCGTCGTAGCTGACGATGAAATTCATCACGCCTGTCACCCGATACCGGGCAGGCACGGCAACCAGTGCAAACGCGCCGATCATCGCGCCTTCGTTCACGTAGTCGAGTTGGCCCAGGTGGGCAGCAGGACCTTGCCCTTTCAAAACCTTGAAGTAGTACCCGTGGAATGGCTTCCTTTGTCCGCATAGCCTTCTTCCAGGCCCTGCGCTATCGTCTCTCCGATGGTCCTCTCCAGTTTCAGTATTGAGCTGTCTTACCTTCTTTCCGTCTGTTCCCAGGGTGCTTTCCAGGAAGAAAAAGCCTGAACAAAAAGAGAAAGTTTCCAGCTTTTCGAGCGTAAATCTAGAGCCCCATCTTCGCCTTGCAGTTGACCGAGAGTGGAAGATAGCTTAAAGGGTGAGGTTTGTTAACTGGCAAAATTACCAGTGTCGGGATGAATTTCTCTCATAGGAAGATCATAGTCGGAATCAGCAAGGTCCACGAGCAGCCGAACAATAGCCCGAAGAAAGGTCGATCACGAGACATAGGGAAGCTTGACTCTATTTGAGTGCCGGGTGTACTGTTTCGGCGGTTTGCTCCTGCGCTTCTGACTTCCACGCCGCTACAAATTCTTTGGCGCGTTCCGCGAGGAAAAATGAGGACAATCACCATGCGTGCAATGGTAATGGCAGTTTTTCTCGTCACGTGTATGACTTCAAGCGCGGCCTTGGTCGCGCAAACGAAGACGGCGACGAAGCCACCGGCGACGGCTGCGACGGCTCAGACTCCAGAGGAAGCGAACATACAGGAGTACATCGCGCTCTTACGCAAGGACGTGCGAACGGAAAAAGCAAAGCTGCTGGGAACGGTCATGCAGTTCGACGCCGAAGACGCGGCCAAGTTTTGGCCCATTTATCGAGACTACGACGCCGAGCTCAGCAAGCTCAATGATATGCGCGTGGCGAACATTCAAGAGTACGCCAAGTCGTACTCGACGATGACCGACGATAAAGCGGACGAGTTGATAAAAAACGCAATGGCTTATCAGAAGCAGCGGGGCGAACTGCTGGCCAAATACTATGAACGAGTCAAACAGGACTTGGGAGCGATAACGGCCGCTCGTTTTGTGCAGGTTGAGCACCAATTGCTGACGATCATCGACCTCAAGATTGCCTCAGCGCTGCCGGTGGTGGGCTCATGAAGATCATCAAGGGGAGGCTGGATATGCGAGACATGAAAATTAGAGGGGTGGCGCTCCTGCTGACAGCGATTTCCACATTAGGGCTAACACCGCTATCAGCCGCTCAGGGTTCGAAGAGAGTCACCGTGCCGGCAGGAACTCGAATATTAGTTCGTATGATAGATTCCGTGGATTCGAGCAAACAGAAAGCTGGGTATCGCTTCACTGCGGCCCTGGAAGCGAATCTGCAAGCCTACGATGTAACCGTGGCGCGGAAGGGAACCAGGGTTTATGGAGTCCTTGCGCAGGCATCGTCATCCGGGAAATTTAAGGGCAGTTCCCAACTGACTCTAGAGCTCACGGACATTGAGATCAATGGAACTGCCTATCCGCTGATGACCACTGACTACGAGGTCAAGGGGAAGGGTGAGGGTGGCAACACGGCCAAGAAGGTTGTGGGTGGAGCAGGACTGGGCGCGCTGATTGGTGGCCTGGCTGGTGGAGGTAAAGGAGCAGGCATTGGAGCGCTCGTGGGGCTAGGCGCGGGAACCGCTGTAGCAGCGACCAAGAAGGGCGAACAGGTTTCCGTACCAAGCGAAACTCTTCTCGAATTCCGTCTTGAGCAGCCGACCGAGCTGCCCGTAGCCAGGTAGAGTCTACGTGCATCCGCGCGGACATTTTGTGTGACGGCCACGTGAACTCAACTCCTTCTATGTGAAGGCCGGTTCGCTTCCGCTAGGACAGAGAAATTGAGCTTTATTCGCGCAGCACTGCACTTTGGTCGCGAACCTATTCCCGCCCAATATTCGCAAAAGTATTTCAGACCATGGTGAAGTCAAGCGAGCGCCGCTGGCGCTTCGGCAACGATCTCGATCTTTGCCGCATGCCTAAACAACGCGCGAACTTTGTTCCAGAATTCGCCTCCAACGAGATAAAAGCCCTATCAGTAGCAACAATTCGAGCGGCATTAACAAGCGGATTGGCTGGCACACGTTCCGGTACAGTTATGCAACGCATCTTAAGGCGAACGGAGAAGACGTGAAGGTCGTTCAGGAATCCTTACGTCATGCAAACAGTGGGATCACGCTAGATACGTATACCCAAGCGTTGACGCCAGCGAAAAGAGAAGCACAGCAAAGTTGTAAGGATGATCTTGCCGGAGCAGAATCAAACTGTCTGTGGCGGGAGGAGGGAAGTGAACCTTCTTATTGTTCCTTTTTGTTCCTACGCCGGAAAGCCAAACTTTCCGCAAATGCTTCAAAAGAATGGCGGGGACGACGAGACTCGAACTCGCGACCTCTGCCGTGACAGGGCAGCGTTCTAACCAACTGAACTACGTCCCCGCTGAGGGTAATGCGGTGTTGCGCACGGATGGTGGGCACTGTCCGATTTGAACGGACGACCTTTCGGGTGTAAACCGAACGCTCTAACCGCTGAGCTAAGCGCCCTACGCAATTCATCGTACAGGAAGCCATAGAAAGCGTCAACGCGCCAACATAATTGAAGTGGCGGACAGGTTGCCTTGCGCTCTCGTTACGCTGCCAGTAAACTGACTGCCTTGGATTGCGGAAAGGGACGCTCGGAATGCTGATTGCACGGGACTACGTGGGCCATATGGCGATGGAAGTCGTCAAGCGGCTGGTGGAAGGGAATCAGATTGAAACAAAGACGCCAGAGACCGTGATCCCGCGTGTTCGCCAGCGGATGATGGAAGAGCTGACCGTGGAAGATCGCTTGAACGATGAAGTGCGCGAAATCCTGACGCAGCACCAGGACGAGATGCGACGAACCGGCGTCTCCTATCAGGAGATGTACAAAAAAGTGAAAGGGCAGCTTGCGCGCGATCGCAAGCTGGTCTTGCGCTAAATCCATTTTGCGTTAAGCCAAAGGCAAACTAACCGAATGCGACTCACCCGCGAAAAAATTATCCGCCTCTCGCATCAAATCACGGAAGTGCTGGTTTCCAGCGACGAGGTCGAATTTGTCGAAGACCGCGACACCATCCGGCAACAGGTCGTGCAGATTTTGACCGCTACGTTGCGCGACGAGGAAAAGGCCGACGCCGAGGTTCGCAAGAAAATTACTTCGCAAAAGAAAGAAATCCTTGAGGGCAGCGAAGAGTGGGATGTGCTGTACCGCAAGTATTACGCCGACGAACTGCGCCGGTTGGGTATTGCCACAGCGCCGGATGATCGCCGCTCGCATACGTCGTCGTACTAAGAACTCCGCCGGTCGAGCCTTGAGGCTGGCAGGGAACTAGAGCGTTTGAGAAAATAACCGAAACAAAAAGGGCGGCCTTTTGGCCGCCCTTTTTATTCTCAACCTGTTTCGTTTCTAAGTTACTGGGAATCGGGCCTGCGCTTCAGAGTTGGACGGTCATCGTCTGGATTAGCGTTGGGATCCTGACCCTGTGTCTGCGTACCCTTCTGTTGCTGTTCCGTGCGTGTACGGAGGCTTGGCTTTCCCGGCGCGTTGTCCTGCACCTTGCGGGCAAACATAATGTTGCGCAACCGCGCCTTCACGCTGTCGAACTCGGAAGTGGTAACGATGTACTCCGGCTTATTTGGGAGGATGCGCGCGATTTCCTTCTGTGCCGCTTCAATGCGGTCGGGAGTGGGCGGGTGCGTCGAGAAAACCTTTGGGATGGTGCCAGGGCGGCGCTTCTCGTCCGCCTGGATACGCTCGAAGAAGGTTACGAACGCGTTGGGATCGTAGCCGGCTTTGTACATATACTCCAGGCCAAGGAAGTCCGCTTCGCGCTCGGAGTCGCGGCTAAACTTCAAGTAGGTCAGCGGAATCGCGATGTTCAAACCTTCGTAGAGGCCATACCCCGCCCAACCAGCCGGGCCTAACAGCATCAGGGGAATCGTGGCGAGCTGCATCATTTCGCCCTTGGTGGCGTTTTTGGTGCCGTGCCGCGCGGTAACGTGCGAGATTTCGTGGGCCATGACGCCCGCGAGTTCGGACTCTTCCTGAGCGCGGAGAATCAAGCCGCTATTGACGTAGAAGAATCCACCAGGCAATGCGAAGGCATTCACTTCGTCGGAGTCGATCACCTTGATGGTAAACGGTACGCGGGCATCGGAATTGCGCACCAGGTTCTGGCCGACGCGGTTCACATATTCGGTGACAACGGGATCGTCGATGAGCTTGGAGGAGCGCTCCACTTCCTGCGCGAGTCCCTTGCCCAGTGCAATTTCTTTTTCAATTGAATAGAAGTTGATGCCTTTACCGACGTTGCGATTACCGATGGCATCGACATCTTCTTTGGAATTTTTGGGGTTTACGGTGTCTTGCTGCTGAACCGGCTGGCCTTGAGATTTCTGCTGCTGTTCCGATGGCGGCGCTACTTTGGCAGGATCGGAGGTTGGAGGCGGGCTCTGCGCCAAGGTTGTGCTTGCTGCCAGCGCACCTAAGATTGTGATTCTGGTTGCTTGCCGGAGAATCGATTGCATAGTCTCCACCTCTGCCTGCCGCTAGTATACACCCCAAAGGCACGGCTAGGCGCACTACCTTCTCATTCACTACGATGTAAGACTGAGCACTTGGGTTTCCTGTGTCTCTCAAGTTCCCTCCGATTTGACAAAAGGTTCCGTGGAAGTTGCTTCTGGCGGAAAACCGGAGCTTCGTCGGACCTTGAGTTGCTGGCGGTGCAGTCGGAGTTGGTTCGTTAGGAGTTGACACTCCAGCTTAGCCCCTCTAAAGTCGAGGTTTACACATGCCGGTCTCAAAAATTCAGATTGGACAACTTTGGAAGAAAGATGGCACGGGGGATACCTACTTGGTGACTCGCGTCTATAGCGAAGCACTAAGCACCATCGTCGTCTTGCGGAAGTCCGGTTCGGAGGGGGAGGCGCTCATTCGAGTACGGGCCGGGCGAGGGCCCAAGGGTCCGACGATACCAGGCTTTTCGCCAGCTCAGGAAGATGAGCGAATCTGAGCCGCCGAGACTTGGCTCCAAGCCATAACTGCCTCAGTATCAGTTAAATAGAACGAACCTCCATTTCAACCACGTCATTCATCTTCAGCAGTTCCTTCACCAGAAACGGCTCGCCGTACTTGACGGAAATCATCTGTCCGAAGTGGCGGGCGAGGTGGTTCATCTGGTCTTCCAGCTCGTCGATCGCTAAGTACACCTCATTCTTCCGGCGGCTTTTTTTGGCAAGAAATTGGGTTCGGTAGGCCAGAATGGCCTTTCTGCGCTTCTCGTACTGCTCTGTGATGTCCACGACGAAAGATGGCCGGAGATCGGCGACAAATGCGGTGGAGTACAGAATCTTGAATGGGCGATAGGCCTCGCCCGGAATGGGTGCTTGCTTCAATCCAGCCAGGAAGCAGCCTTCGTAGCCCAAGGTCGAGGCATGATAGTGGTCGGGATGCCGCGCGTCCCAGTAGGGAATAATGACAGTACGGGGGCGCACTTCGCGGATAACTGCCGCGAGGCTCAGCTTATGTTGGCGGCTGGCCTGTACATCGGAATCCGGTACTCCTAGGACCTTGCGCCAAGAGACCCTCATAAATTTGGCCGCCACCGCCGATTCTTTGGCGCGAGTTTCAGGCGTGCCGCGAGTGCCCATTTCCCCAGCGGTGAGATCGAGCACGCCGGTCTTGTATCCACGCTGCGCCATTTTGATGAGCGTGCCACCGCAGGTGAGTTCGACATCGTCGGGGTGCGCGGCAATCGCCAGTAAATCGAGTTTCATTGTTTCTCCAATTGTTCCTACAACCTTCGGGGGGATTCTAACAGTTTCATGGAAGCACTACGTTGGGGCTTTTGAAGGGTCAGGAGAAGTAGAACACTGGCAGGGATGTTGTGCTTCGCGGCTCCAAGAGTTGGCCAGACTTGATGGTAAGAACTAGCCAAGGCGCGACGTGCGCGTCAAACGGTACGTGAGGCTACAGGTAGTACGCAAAATTAGTGCGCAAGATTTGTGCTAGGGTCCAACTTCATGCTCGGCTCTCTCTTAAATCGCGTCGCGCTCGTCACTGGCTCCGGCAAACGCCTGGGGCGTGCCGTTGCCATCGGTCTAGCGGAGCAGGGCGCCGACGTGGTCATTCACTACCGGTCTTCGGAAACGGAGGCCCGTGAGGCCGTGGCGGAGATTGAAAAGCTGGGGCGGCGTAGCGTGGCGCTGCAGGCTGATCTCGCCCAAGTTTCCGAGCTGCCGCAGCTGTTTCAGAAAGTGCAGGCCAATTTCGGACGGCTGGACATCCTGGTGAACAGCGCCGCGAACTTTCTGCAAACCGAATTTGCATCGACGACCGAGAAAGTATGGGATGCCTCCCTGGATACGAATTTGAAGGCGGTTTTCTTTTGCTGTCAGGCCGCGGCGCCGCTGCTCAAAAAATCGAATGGAGCGATCATTAATTTTGCCGATATTGGAGGAATTCTGGGTTGGCCGGGATTCATTCCGCACTCAATTTCGAAGGCCGGGATCATCATGCTGACACGCTGCCTGGCAAAAGAACTCGCCCCCGGGATTCGCGTGAATGCCATTGCTCCCGGTACCATCACCATGCCGGGCGATCTGCCAGAATTGGAAGCCGACTTCGTGAAGCTCGCCCCACTGCATCGCAGCGGACGACCAAACGATATCGTGGCCGCTGTCTCCTATCTGGCGAGCGCCGGATTTGTGACGGGACAAGTGCTTGTGGTCGATGGTGGCCGTACGCTGTAGATCGGAAACAATCGGCCTTAGGCGATGGGACTCTAGCCCCGCGTCCCAGCGTAGGTCTCACCCCGAGAGCTGTCGATGCGGTTTCGGAAATATTCAGCCACATCGTTTCGTGCAGACTTGCGTTCTCAGGTGTATTCTATTGTGCTTATGAGCGCCATAAGTTGTTCGCGCCCTTCTGGGCGGGCGAACTGCGGCGGCGACGGAAGAGGACCAAGCGAAGGCCATGGATAACGAGACGTATGTAAAGCCCCACAACATGGATGAATTCGAAGTAGCGGAGTGGCTGGAATCGCTCGACTCCGTGCTGGAATCAAGCGGCCCGGAGGTCGCCACTGAAATTCTGGAGCGCCTGCGCGCCCACGCCACGGTCTCCGGCATCGACCTGCCGTTCACGGCCAACACGCCGTACGCCAATACCATTCCCGCACGGCTCGAGCCGCTGTTCCCGGGCGATCAGGAACTCGAACGCCGCATCAAAAGCTTGATTCGCTGGAACGCGCTGGCCATGGTCGTACGCGCGAATCGCGTCGAGCACAATATCGGCGGCCACATTTCCACGTACGCTTCCGCGGCGACGCTGTATGAAGTTGGCTTCAATCACTTCTTTCGCGCCCGCAGCGAAAGTTTCGAAGGCGACACGATCTACTTTCAGGGTCACGCCGCTCCTGGTATTTACGCGCGAGCATTTCTAGAAGGGCGCCTGTCCGCACAGAAGCTGGAGAATTTTCGACGGGAGCTGAAGCCCGGCGGCGGGCTCTCTTCGTATCCTCACCCGTGGCTGATGCCCGACTTCTGGGAATATCCGACGGTTTCGATGGGCTTGAGCCCGCTGATGGCCATCTATCAAGCGCGCTTCTCGCGCTATCTCGAGAACCGCGGGATGAAGCCGGTCACCAACGCGAAGGTTTGGGCGTTTCTCGGTGACGGCGAAACCGACGAACCGGAATCCCTCGGCGCGATCACCCTGGCGTCCCGCGAAAAGCTCGACAACCTCATTTTCGTCGTCAACTGTAACCTGCAGCGGCTGGATGGTCCCGTTCGCGGTAACGGACAGATCATTCAGGAACTGGAGTCCGCTTTCCGCGGCGCCCGCTGGAACGTCATCAAGGTCCTGTGGGGCACGGAGTGGGATCCCATTTTGGAGCGCGACACCGAAGGGTTGCTCGTCAAACGCATGGGCGAACTGGTGGATGGCGAGTACCAGAAGCTCGTCGTAGAGTCTGGCGCATACGTGCGACATCATTTCTTTGGCAGCGATCCGCGCCTGCTTAGATTGGTTGAACCACTTCCAGACGAAGCTCTGCGCCGGTTGCGGCTTGGCGGGCACGATCCGCGCAAGGTCTACGCCGCGTACAAAGCGGCCGTCGAGCACCGTGGCGGCCCGACCGTGATTCTCGCGCGCACCATTAAAGGTTACGGTTTGGGCGAGGCGGGCGAAGGCAAAAACGTCACGCACCAGCAGAAAAAACTGAACGAAGAAGAGCTGCGCATATTCCGCTCGCGCTTCGGTATCCCCCTGAACGATAACGATTGCGTGGAAGTGCCATTCTACCGGCCGGCGGAAGATAGCCAGGAGATTCAATATTTACGGGCACGCCGCGAAGCGCTCGGTGGCTATACGCCCGCGCGCAAAGTGCGCTCGAAGCCTCTCGTCTGCGATCACGACGAACTGTTCAAGGAATTCTTCGACGGCAGTGAGGGCAGGGAAGTCTCGACCACCATGGCCTACGTGGGCATGCTGCGGAAGATGCTCAAGGATCACGAGATCGGGAAGCTCATCGTTCCTATCGTTCCTGACGAAGCACGCACCTTCGGCATGGAGTCATTGTTCCGCACCGCGGGTATTTATTCCAGCCTCGGCCAGCGCTATGAACCCGTGGACGCCAGCACCTTGATGTACTACAAAGAAGCGACGGACGGCCAAATTCTGGAAGAAGGCATTACCGAAGCCGGTTCCATGGCCTCCTTCATTGCCGCGGGTTCCGCCTACGCCACCCACGGCATCAACACCATTCCGTTCTTCATTTATTACTCGATGTTCGGGTTCCAGCGCATCGCCGACTTTATCTGGGCCGCGGCGGATATGCGCACGCGCGGCTTCCTCCTGGGCGGCACCGCGGGTCGCACGACGCTTTCCGGTGAAGGTTTACAACACCAGGACGGTAACAGTCACGTGCTGGCCCTGCCCGTTCCGAACCTGCGCGCCTATGATCCAGCCTTCGCGTATGAGATCGCGGTGATCATTCAGGACGGCATCCGCCGCATGTACAAAGACGGCGAGGATATTTTCTATTACATCACGCTCATGAACGAGCCGTATGCCATGCCCCCGATGCCGGGCGACGTGAAGGACGGCATCCTGAAAGGCTTGTACCGCTTCCGGGCGTCGGAAAATAAGAAGTCGAAACTTCGTGCGCAACTTTTCGGCAGTGGCTCCATCCTGCGCGAAGCATTGCAAGCTCAGGATATCCTCGAACAAAAGTACGGGGTCGCCGCCGACGTATGGAGCGTCACCAGCTACAAAGCGTTGTACACCGATGGCATCGAGGCCGAGCGGTGGAATCGTTTGCATCCCGCTGCAAAACCCCGAGTGCCCTACCTCACGCAGACAATCGGAGACGCGCCTGGCGTTCTCGTTGCAGCCTCCGACTATCTCAAGACGCTGCCGAACATGGTCAGCAAGTGGATGCCCCGGCGGCTGGCGTCGCTCGGCACGGATGGCTTCGGTCGGAGCGAAGGGCGCCAATCCCTGCGCGACTTCTTCGAGGTCGACGCCCGCTCGATCACCTTGGCTACACTCCACGAACTGCTACAGGACGGCAAGATTGAACGCAGCGTGGTCGATAAAGCGATCAAAGACCTCGGCATCAACCCCGAAAAACCGAACCCGGTCGTCTCTTAGCGTTGGCTTGCCTTAACGTCGGCTTGCAACGACGCCAATAATATAAACGCAGTTTGCCTTTGTACCCCGAGGCGGGAATCTTGCGCGCACCAGGCTCCAAGCGCACACATATGTGTTTGTCTTTTCGAACTCCGTACCAGCCGCGGATCGCGTACTTGGTCGGTTTCTGGCCCGAGCATGAATCAGGTGTGGCTACCGTCCGAGTTTCCTTCACCTCCCGAAGTGGGAAAAGAAAGCAAGTGGTGGTACGGTTGGCGCAGCGAAATCGGCCATTTGACCTTACGACTCGAGCGCACGGATTTGGGCCTTACTAAGACCTGAAAGAACTCATGAAAGCCATCGTTTTTCATCACTACGGCTCACCTGACGTTCTTAAATGTGAAGAGATTACAAGGCCGACCGCTGGCGACAACGAAGTTCTAATAAAAGTTCGCGCGGCGGCCCTCAATCCGTACGACTGGCACTTTATGAGAGGCATGCCCTACCTCGTTCGCATAATGGCCGGACTTCGTAGACCAAAGGTCACCAGACTGGGTTTTGATGTGGCCGGACAAGTGGAAGCGGTTGGCCGGACGGTCACGCAGTTCAAACCTGGTGACCCGGTGTTCGGAGCGTGTGCTGGAGCCCGTGCCGGAGCCTTTGCCGAGTATGCGTGTACTTCTGAATCCGCATTGGCCCTGAAACCGCATAACGTCACGTTTGAGCAAGCGGCCGCTGTACCCATGTGTGCACTCACTGCGTTGCAGGGTCTTCGCGACAAGGGCCACATTAAACCGGGCCAGAAAGTCTTGGTAAACGGTGCGGCGGGAGGCCTGGGTTCGCTCGCCGTGCAGATCGCCAAGTCGTTCGGCACGGAGGTGACCGGCGTGTGCAGTACGAGGAATGTGGACATGGTCCGATCCATCGGCGCAGATCAGGTCATTGATTATACCCAACAGGATTTCACCAAAAGTGGGCATCGTTACGACTTGATTCTCGACGCCGTTGGGAACCGCCCGCTGTCAGCAATGAGGCGCATCTTAAGTTCCAATGGAATATTAGTAATGGCCGGAGGACAGGCTGGTCGGTGGATGATCGGTCCTGTGGTGCGTGCGATCCAAGCGAGTCTGCTGTCGCGGTTCGGGAACCAGAAGCTGGTCGGGTTGCTGGCCAGAGCGAGCAAAGAGGACCTGACCATCATGCACGACCTCATGGCCACCGGAAAGGTAACCCCGGTGATCGACAGGCGGTACAAATTGAATGAGGTTTCTGAAGCCATCCGCTATCTGGAAGAAGGACACGCTCGGGGAAAAGTGGTCATAAGTTTGGACGACAGCCACAAAAGCTAGCAACCAGATCGGAACGACCTCAAACTCCCGGAGAGTCCCAGCCGGGCTTGATACGTCCGGTGGCCAAGTCGGCCACCAGTCGCGCATTCGCGGCAAGAAAGTCGTAGTCCGCCAACTCCCGCGGCAAGACCCAAGCCACCTGCTCAAAGACCGCTGGCACGATCTCGTTGTCGGCTATTTTCGCGGCAAAGAAGCGGATCTCGAGTTCCTCAGCGGTATCGCCATATCGATGCGTGACGCGCGCTAGCTCCCGGCACCGCAGCAACGCGGCACTCAGCTCCTCTTGCAGTTCGCGCGCTAACGCAGCTTCCGGAGTTTCGCCTTCGCGTACCTTGCCGCCGGGGAATTCCCATTTCAACGGAGACGTGTCGTCTCCGCGCCGCTGCCCGATCAGCAGCCGACGGTCTCCGCGTTCAATGATCGCTGCGACGACAACTCTCACGTCTCCGCGGACCTCCGCATGCTCTGTGCCTCAGCGTTATCTTCTCTCTTGTCTTTCCTTCGTGAACCATATGCTCCGCAATTGGTGCTCGCTGTGTTAGTCTTTTTCTCTCGCTTTCAGTTTGGATGCAGTATCTTCCACAATTCCATCGCGCCTCGTACGAGTGGCGGACCAGGCGTATTCAATAGCTCGTCGGAGATCACATGAACCCGCCGCTCGCGAATCGCAGGCACATCCTGCCAGCCCGCAACGCCATACGCTTTTCCGGGGTTCGCTTTCGCGCCGGTTGCAGCCCACGCGAGCACGATGACTTCCGGCTGAGCCGCCGCCACCTGCGCGTCACTGACTTTTTCGCCTGCTGGCACAACCATCTTTGCGCCTGCGATGTCCACCAACTCCGCAACCCAAGGAGGCGAGCTGATCCGCGGATTCGGCCAAGCCTCACAATACACGCGCGGCCGCTTGCGCGTTGCTTTCTGCCTGACGCTGCTAAACCCCGCGCGCATAGCCCGAATTGCGCGTTCGCCGTCCCGCGCCCGACCCACAATGCTCGCAAGCAAACGAATGTCTGCGTCGACATCCGCTAATGTCCGCGGATTCATGGCCAGAAAGTTCAGAGGCTGCTCGAGCAGCTTCGCCACAGTCTCTTGCTTGTACGGCACAGAGCCGATCACCAACGTCGGTCGCAGGGCCAAAATCTCGCTCACGCCGTCCGTGTGCCAGCAGTCACCCAACTGCGGCAGTCCCGCTACCGGCGCGACGTCCACGCACCACTGCGTCACTCCCACCAGCGAAGACTTCGCGCCAATCGCACACAAAATGGACGTCGCGCTCGGTGCCAGCGACACAATCCGCAGCTTCCTTCGCTCAGCCTTCTTCATCATCATCCGTGAGAATACCAAACCTGTGTCTCTCATTCGTGACGATGCGCCGGTAGTCGCAATCTAGACGCGAGCTTCCACCTCGTGATAAGTTGCAGCCCACTACGGGCGAGAGAAGCCGTTCCCATTCAGGCTTCCCCACCTGTAGAGGATCCGCCAAGGAAAACTGAACATAAATGACACCGAGACCATGCAACGCTCAGCTCTGATTCTCTTTGGCTCTCTCTTTCTTTCCGGCGCCCTACTGGCTCAGTCGCCGCCACCGACGTTCACGAAAGATGTCGCTCCCATTCTCCAGAAGAACTGCCAGACCTGTCATCGTCCCGGCGAAGGCGGCCCGTTTCCTCTCCTGACCTACGATCAAACCAGGCCCATGGCACCCAGCATCAAGCGCGTTGTCCAACAAAAGACCATGCCGCCGTGGTTCGCCGACCCGCAGTACGGTCACTTTGCAAACGACCGCTCGCTCTCTGCCAAAGAAATCAGCACGCTGGTGGCCTGGGCTAACGCCGGCGCGCCCGAGGGCGATCCTAAAGACATCCCCGCGCCCGTGGAGTTCCTGGAAGGCTGGAACATTCCGAAGCCCGACGTAATCTTCCAGTTGCCGCGACCTTTTCAAATTCCCGCAAGCGGCGTGGTCGAATACCAATACGTGATCGTCCCGACCGGCTTCACCGAAGACAAATGGGTGCAGATGGCCGAAGCCCGCCCCACCAATCGCCCTATGGTTCATCACATCATCGCCTACGTGCGCGAGCCAGGCTCAAGCTATTTTAAGGACCAAAAGCCGGGAGTGTTCTTCGAGGCCCCGCCGTCAAAAGCTGACGAAAAAACCGACACCAGCGCTTTGCCGAGCGACTTCCTAATCGGCTACGCTCCGGGTCAACCCGCCGAAATCCTGGACCCGGGCCAAGCCAAGCTCATCAAGGCCGGTTCGGATCTCGTCCTCGAAGTGCACTACATGCCGATGGGCACGGCGACGACCGATCAAACCAAAGTGGGTCTCGTCTTCGCGAAGCAACCGCCGAAAGAACGCGTCCTGACGCTCTCCGCAGTGAATGGCACGTTCAAGATTCCTCCGGGCGATCCGAATTATCGTGTCGATGCTTCTTTTGAAGTCGCCACGGACTTAAAACTCGCCGGCCTGCATCCGCACATGCACACGCGTGGCAAAGATTTTGAATATCGCATCGTGTACCCGGACGGCAGAACGGAAACCATCCTCCGCGTACCCAAATACAACTGGCGTTGGCAGCTCTGGTACAACTTGGCCGAGCCACTGGTTCTTCCCAAGGGCACCAAAATCGAGTGCATTGCGCACTTCGACAATTCGGCCGACAATCCCGAAAACCCCGACCCATCAAAAACGGTGATCTGGGGCCAGCAGAGCTGGGACGAAATGATGGTCGGCTTCTTCAACCTGGTCTTCGACGCGAAGACGCCCGCGAAGGCGCTCTTCCCGGATCACAAAGATCACGCAGACATCGCACAGAACTAGCGTCGAGTACCGCTTTACCGTCGGGAGCCCGCACGAAAGGCCAAGTTCCTGCGGATCCTGGTAGCGCCGGCATTCCTGCCGGCTCTCTTTGAACTATGGGAGGTGCATGAAAGTGAAAACTCTTGTCGCGTCTTCGATTTTGATCCTTGCCGGAACGTGTTTCGCCTCGTTCGTGCATGCGCAGGACGCCAACATACAAACGGTGCGCTATCACGCTACGATCGACACCGTAAAGTACGTCTACGCCACCGCCCCACCCGTTGCGCATCTTCACGTCGGCAACATCCTCGAAGCCAACTCGCTCGATTGTTTCGGCAACGCCATTAAAAAGCCCGGTGACACCCTCGCGTTGATCAAGGGCGACAATCCGCTCACGGGTCCATTCTTCATCGACGGCGCCGAACCCGGTGACACATTGATCGTCCGCATCCTCGATCTCCAGGTTGACGGCGATCAGGGCGTGGGCGCTATCGCCCCGGGTTTCGGCGCTCTCAACCAAACCAACTACACGCCCATGCTCCATCCCCCGCTACCCGAAAAGATCTGGTTCTATCCAATCGACCACGCTGGTAACACCGCGACATTCCAGGCCCTGGATTCCGGCTACAAAGTGAAAATCCCGCTGCATCCATTTCTCGGCTGTATCGGCGTTGCTCCAGCGGGCGGCGAAGCGCGCAGTTCCGTTGTGCCCGCTGAATTCGGCGGCAACATGGATGCCCCGGAAGTCTCCGCGGGCAACACACTGTATCTTCCTGTAAACGTCGCGGGCGCGCTTTTATATTTCGGAGATGGTCACGCCGCGATGGGTGATGGGGAAGTCGCCGGCTCTGCTGTCGAGGTTCCGATGCGTTCCCGCCTGCAAGTGGATCTCGTAAAAGGGAAGCACACTGGATGGCCGCGCTTCGAGAACGAAAAGGAAATCATGGCCGCCGGAATCTATCGCCCCGTTGACGACGCGCTCCGGATCGCCTTCACAGAGTTAGTCGCTTGGATTCACGCCGATTACGGCCTCTCCGAGCTGGATGCATACGAACTTCTCTCGAAGGTCGGAAAGATCCATCTGACCGAAATGGTCGACCCAAACTACGTAGTAGTCGCGTCAGTCGAAAAGAAGTTTCTTCCTCCGAAAAAGTAGCACAGACACTCTTGTCTGTGTCCGTGTTGGCCGCAGGCGAGTCCGACCCGCGAAGCATATTTCTCGAACCCGAGTATTAATTCCTTCCGACTTCAAACCATTGCAGTCTGTCTCACTGATTGCGATACTTCACAAAATGTTCACCGACGCCGTCCTCGAACACTTCCGCAACCCGCGCAACGCCGGCGAACTCCCCAACGCCGACGCCGTCGTGGAAGTCAGCAACCCCGTTTGCGGCGACATCCTAAAGCTAGCCGTCCGCCTGGAAGGTAACCGCATAGTCGAGGCCCGCTTCCTCTGTCGCGGCTGCACCACGGCAATCGCCTGCGCCTCCTTCCTGACCGAACAGCTTCTCACTCGAACGCTCGCCGAATCGCAATCCGTAAGTCCGGATTCCATCTCGAACACCCTAGGCGGCCTTCCCGCCGCCACATTCCACGGCGCGCAACTCGCCGCCGACGCGTTGCGAGCCCTCACGCAAAAACTATCCGATCCAGGCCGCTAACCCTGCAGCCCGAGCACGCGCTGCATCGTCACCGGATCGTTAAAATTCAGCACGCAACCTTGTTCCGACGTTACCACCTCCGCCACTTCTCCGGCGTGCGCCCAGACCACCGATCGCGCTCCCTGCTCAAGTGGCGCCGCCATCAGCTCCTTGTAGACGCCCGAGGAAAAAATCACAGGATGTCCCCGTTTGCCCTGATAAACCGGCAAAGCGATTGGCGGTATTGTCGGTCCCGAGTAAAACCGCTCGATCAACTCATCGACCAACGTCGCACTGATCAGCGGATGGTCAATCAAGCACAAAATCATCCCGTCAGTCCCAGCAGGCAAACTGCGTATCCCCGCTTGAATCGAACTCAACTGCCCCTTTTCCCATTCGGCGTTGATGACCACCTCGTCCGCCGCCAACCGCACCGCGTCCGCGATCAATTCCGCCTGAGCACCCAGCACGATACGCCGCGCGCCAATCTTCGGGTGCGACGTCACCGCTATAAGATGTTCAAGAAAAGGACGACCTTGGTAGGGAAGCAGCGCCTTTGGCGAACCCATGCGCTGCGATGCGCCGCCCGACAGGATCACCGCTGACAGCATCACTCAGCTCAACGCGCGTCCGCGATCGGACGCGGTTCCAGCCGTAATTTCTTGTGCGCCGAGGTTTCCGCATTGCGCCGCACCGCAATCAGTTCCGCCACGATGCTAACTGCAATCTCTTCCGGCGATAGCGCGCCAATGTCCAGCCCCATCGGGGCGTAAACCCGCTCCATCTCCTCAGGCCGGTAACCATCCTGCTCGAGCGCCTTGTACACCGACAAGACTTTCCGCTTGCTCCCAATCATCCCGATGTAGCGCGCGCTGGTCCGCACCGCCCACGCGAGCACGCGCATATCCTCCTTGTGTCCGCGCGTAACAATCACCAGATAGCTCGATGCATTCGGCTGGATCTTCGCGAAAGCATCCTCATAACTTGTGAACACTTCCTGCGCCATTGGAAAGCGCTGCAAATTTGCAAACGCCTCGCGATCATCGACCACAACCACCCCAAATCCGGCCGAGAAAGCCGCCTTCCCCATCGCCATCGACACATGGCCGCCGCCAAATAAATACAGCACCGGCTGCGGCAAAATCGGTTCCACGAAAATCTCCACGGTTCCGCCGCAAATCAATCCGTTGTCGTACGATGCTTCATTGTTCAGATTGAAGACCATCTTGCGCGGCGATTCCTTCTGCATCACTTCTTTTGCCGCGGACCAAACCTCAGCCTCGACGCAGCCTCCGCCGATGGTCCCTGCCAGGGACCCATCTTCGCGCACCAGCATTCGCGAACTCTCATAGCTGGGAATCGACCCGTTGGTGTGCACGATCGTAGCCAACGCTCCGCGCTGACCAGCCCGCCGCATCTTCACGATCTCTTCAAACAGGTCCATAGCTCTCTTCCGCAAATGCACATAGCGCCTTGCTACCTTAACCCCTCATCCGAGCGAATCAATCCTTAACCTGCGGTTGCTTTCGCCGCTTGTTCGCGATCTTACGTTACCCCCCACAAGACATCGCGTCAAATCTCCTGCATCTGGACACGCTGTTTCTCTCTCGCTAGACTGGCACGGATGCAACCCCCACCCTTTTCATCCAGGTCCGCTCGTGCGATTTCTCCCGGCGAGATCTTGTTCTTCTTCATTCTTCTTCTGTTTCTAATCGTGGTCTGCGTCTGGCCGATCTTCACCTGGCGCCTCCACCACTTCTCCACCTGGGGGCCGGATGCCGTTCACTCTTATCCCGTACGCGATCACAGCGGCGATACCGTTTACCTGACACCAGCCCTCGGCAAGTTGTATGTGAGCTTGCCCTGGCTCTGGGGCGCGTTTCTTGCCGGCACGGTTCTGACCGGTCTGCTCGGCACTAAAAAGCCAGGCGGCCAAAAGTGAAGGCCATCCAATTCCAGCAACACGGCGGCCCCGAAGTCCTGAAATATATCGACGCTCCCGACCCGACCGTGCGCCCCAATGAAGTTCTTGTGCGCGTCCGCGCTTGCGCTCTGAATCGCCTCGATCTCTGGGTACGCCAAGGCATCCCCGGCGTTCCGATCCCGCTGCCACATATACCAGGTAGCGACGTCGCAGGCGAAATTGCCCAAATCGGCCCCGAGGTCACTACCGTACGCGTCGGCCAAAGAGTGGTCCTCGCCCCTGGCGTTACCTGCGGCAAATGCGCCGCGTGCCTTGCCGGCCGCGACAATCGCTGCCGCCAGTTCACCAACCTCGGTTATTTGATCGATGGCGGCTGCGCCGAATTCGTCCGCGCACCCGAAGTGAATTGCCTCCCGTATCCCGAAAATCTTTCCATCGAACAAGCCGCCGCCGTCCCACTGGTCTTCCAGACCGCCTGGCACATGCTGTTGGCTCGTGCCGAACTACAACCCGGCGAAGATGTTCTCATCCTCGGCGCAGGCAGCGGCGTTGGCGTCGCCGCCATCCAAATCGCCAAATTTTTCGGCGCCCGCGTAATCGCGACGGCGGGCACGGACGAAAAGCTCGCCAAAGCCCGCGAACTTGGCGCCGATCACGTCATCAATCACAAATCCCAAAAAATTCGCGATGAAGTCCGCCGCATCACGGGGAAACGAGGAGTCGACGTCGTTTTCGAACATGTAGGCACCGCCACCTGGGACGACAGTCTCGCCAGTCTGGCCACATCCGGCCGCCTGGTAACTTGCGGCGCCACTACGGGCTACGATGCCAAAGTCGACCTCCGCTTCCTCTTCAGCCGCCAACTGTCCCTTCTGGGCTCCTACATGGGCACGAAAAACGATCTCCGCACGGTGATGAAGCTCGTTGCCGCCGGACGTCTAAAGCCCATCGTCGATCGTGTCTTCCCGCTAGCGGAAGCCGCGGCAGCCCACGCGTACCTCGAGTCCGGCGCCCAATTCGGCAAAGTAGTCCTCACCGTATAATCCCCACCGTCCTTTGCTGGATGATCGCAACCCGGCTCACCGTAGGGGCGGGGCTTGCCCGGCCCGGCCGCTGGGTCTTGACGCAACTCAAACCCGCAAGCGAAGTCTTATCCTTGAACCCGAACCCGAACTCGAACCCTCCACTCCTCGCGCAATACCCACACCGGTCATTTGTCTCCCCCCACCCAATGTGCGAAAATGACCATAGGCGAGGCCCCATGAGCACATCACTCGGCAAGCACGTCACTCTCTCCAAGCCTGACGATTTCGGCAAGCTGCTCGAAGACGAAGGCATCATTTTCACGACGCTCGACAAAGCCGTGAACTGGGCACGCCGCAGCTCCATCTGGCCGCTAGGTTTCGGCCTGGCCTGCTGCGCGATTGAAATGATGTCTATGGCCGCAGCGCGTTTTGACGTAGCCCGCTTCGGCGCCGAAGTTTTCCGCCCATCGCCCCGCCAAGCCGACTTAATGATCGTCGCCGGCCGCCTGTCGCAGAAAATGGCTCCAGTCATTCGGCAACTCTACGATCAAATGCCTGAGCCCAAGTGGGTCATCTCCATGGGCGCCTGCGCGACTTCCGGGGGCGTCTTCAACAACTACGCCATCGTGCAGGGCTGCAACCAGGTAATTCCTATCGACGTTTACGTTCCCGGCTGTCCGCCGCGCCCCGAAGCCGTCCTCTACGCAATTCTGCAACTTCAGAAAAAGATCGATAACGAAAAAGGCTCCTTCAAACGAGCTCTAAACATTGCCTAAATTTTTGCCGTCGCTTTTCGTATTGCCGCTACTTCTATTCGGCGCGGATCAGCAGCCCACCGTAAGTTCGAACAAGAATTACACGCTCGTCTGGCACGACGAATTCGACGGCCGCAATGGCTCGCTGCCCGACCCCAAGAAATGGACCTATGACCTGGGCGGTGGTGGCTGGGGCAATCAGGAACTCGAGTCCTACACCAACCACGCAGAAAACGCTCACATCGAAAATGGAAATTTAGTCATCACCGCGCGCAAGGAAAATGTCGAAGGTTCCGACCACATCGCGCGCGAGTTCACGTCCGCGCGACTCAAGACTCAGGGCTTGTTCTCGCAAACCTACGGCCGCTTCGAGGCCCGCATCAAGATTCCCTCGGGGCAGGGAATGTGGCCCGCATTCTGGATGCTGGGCGACAATATTTCGTCTGTAGGCTGGCCCAAGTGCGGCGAAATCGACATCATGGAAAATGTCGGCAAAGAGCCCGGTTTGGTTCATGGGTCCCTACACGGGCCGATGACCACAGGGGCCGCGACCGATCTCACCTCCACCGTCAGTCTACCCACAGGCAAGGACTTTGCCGCCGCCTTCCATCTTTATGCCGTAGAGTGGGAGCCAGATGTGGTTCGTTTTTACGTGGACGATACCCTCTACGCTACCTTCACGGCCAATTCCGTCGCTTCCACTCCCACCACCGCAGGCTCCTGGGTTTTCGACCATCCATTCTTCCTCATCCTGAACGTTGCCGTAGGCGGAAGTTGGCCCGGCCATCCCGATGCCACAACCGCATTTCCCCAAACCATGCTAATCGACTACGTGCGCGTCTACACCGCCAAGCGGTAGCATTTCTCATGCAGCAGAGGCACTTCTGCAGCGTCCCCGTGAACCACCAGCAATGCTCGTCGCCGTAAAGCGGCCAACCACCTCTAGCTCTGGGCACCCGGTGCACTCTGTGGTAAAAATTTATTCGTCTGCCTCAAAGGAGCCCAAACGTGTCCGACCCCGCCGATCCAGTTCGCCAATTCCTCCGCCACACTGTGGCTACCGCCGCCTACCGCGCCGCCAAACCGTTACGCGATGCCCCGGACTCCTTCGCCAATTTCCGCTGCGCCGACACCATCCGAATCCCCGCCAAAATCCTGGCCCACATCAGCGACCTCTTCGATTGGGCTCTCTCCATGGCTCAAGGCAAGCAAACCTGGCGCGACTCCCAGCCGCAGCATTGGCCCGCCGAAGTCGAGCGTTTCTTCGCGTCCATAGAAAAATTCGACGACTACCTGGCCTCAAGCGAACCGCTCCATGCCACTCCCGAGAAACTCTTTCAGGGCCCCATCGCCGATGCCCTCACTCACATCGGCCAACTAGCGATTCTCCGCCGCCTCTCCGGAGCTCCCATCAAAGGCGAAAACTACTACATGGCCGAAATCGCCGCAGGCCGCACCGGCCCCGACCAATCTGCCCCGCGCCGCGAATTCGATTAGACCGACGCGGCGCTTCGGGTTGTGCAGACGCTTGACTCTGCCCCGCACTTCGGCTCGCCTCTCCGCCGCGAACGAGCCTCTATCCGTCGCGGCAACCCAGTCCGCGCCTCCCCACGGAGCCTTTGCCCTCCGTCTCCTCGCCGCGATCATTGATCTCCTCATCCTCGCGGTCTCCCTTGTCGCCTTCATCTCGTTCTTCTCCGTCGCTATGTGCACCTCCTCCGCACCCGTCAGGTTCGCACTGCAACCACCGTCTGATCGTCGTACGCTTCCAAGCCCTTGGCGTGAGACGAAACCGCGAAAAAGATGGCGTTCACCACACGATCTGCGGATTCCCCGGAGTTGGCACGGATGACCTCTTCGAGCCGCTCCGCACCAAAATCCTCGCTGCCACTATTAACAGCTTCGGTCACGCCGTCGGTATAAAACACCACGAGATCTCCCGGACTGCAGGGCAGCGTGTACTCTTCATATTCCGCCTCTTCAAACAACCCCAGCGGCAGCCCCGCGACCTTCACCGAAGACGCTCTTCCGCCTCGTACGCAAACGGGGTAGGGCAGTCCCGCATTCGCAACGCGGAACAGGCGTTCGCGTCAAGTGGCGTAGATCAGCGAGACGTACCGTCCTCGAACCGGGCGCTTCAAAAGAGCCTTGTTCAATCTGAACAGCATTTCGGCTGGACCAAGCTCCAGTGGCGCGAGCGAACGAAGGATACCGGTCGCCAAGCCTGCGTAGATGGCCGCGGCTGCTCCTTTGCCGCTAACATCGCCGACGGCCTCGGCACTGATGGCCTTGCCGGGATAGCGGAAAAAATCGTAGAAATTTCCGCCGACGATCCGAGCGGCAACGCTTCTCGCTCCGAGATCGATCCCGGCTTCTGGAGGATGCAGCGCGGGCAGCAGTTCGGACTGCAATTCACTCGCAAGCAGGAGCTCGCGATGGTCCTTCGCATCCCTTAGTCTGACGTCTCTACGTATCCTCGCCGAGTTGCGAATATCCAGCAACCGCTGCACAAAACTCTTGTTCCCGCCACTCTTACTGGGGACGTAATGTGCCAGGTGCCGTGCCACACTCAACGTGATGGGTTGCAAACTCATGCAGGGGAGATTTCATTCGGTCTGCCAATCGTAAACGCTAGATTCCAGGACCTTTAGTAAGGGTCCGGCGGGGCCGAACTCCGGCAATTGCTGATGTTCTGCAATCGTAGAAATAAGCTAGAAAGAGTACTCTGCTGAACTTGCTGAGGTGCGGATCGCTCTCTAAACCGACCGGGCCTTCTTCCAAACCAGTGGAGGCAGTTCGACACAACCCATTCGTCTTAAATAGGCCTCCGCATAGGCCGCGGCCCTCTCCTTTCCCTGCTCGATGTCATCGACAGCCTCGGAAGGAGCAATCCAGTTTTTCGCATTGACGTTGTAAACCGAACTCTGGACGCCCTGCGCGTTGCGCTCAGAGAACAAACGCAAGTGCTCCCCGCCTGCTTTAACTTCGGCCCAGACGCCCTCATCCAGCATGGGCCAAACTGTGCCATGCCCGGAATCATCGCGCCAGTGGAATCAGTCGAGGGAGTCGTCGGAATGAAGCGCTTCGGGAAATTTCGCGACCTTTGCGATTCCCCCAGCCCAGGCCACCTCACTACCAATCGCATTGTTTTCTTTTCGCACGTAGCCCATACCAACCGCGAACGGCATCGAAGGCAACGCCGACGCCCGCGTGACAAAACCAACTTCCTTTCCATCTGCCGTAAGAACCTCGTTAGCGGAAGGAACGCGCGACCCGCGAAAAATCATCTCGACGCGCCGTCGGTTCACCTGGCCTCGCGAGCGCACGCGCTCGACAATCTCCTGGCCGGTATAGCAGCCCTTGGTATAGCTGATGTGACTATTCTCCAGGCCCGCCTCGTGCGGAATCTGCTTTTCCCCGAAGTCGTAACCGAACCAGGGAACGCCTTGCTCCAGCCTCAAGGCGTTCAGTGCGGTGTAACCCATGGGTCCGCCGCCAGCTGACTTGGTCTTCTCCAACAGAATCTTCCACATCGATTCAAGACTTTCGCGAGCGATCAAAATATCGGCGCCTGGAAGTCCGCCGAACGTTTTTCGGGTGACCGTGCAGGAAATCGACTCCATTTTTACTTCCGCACTGGCAATCTCGCCCAGCGACGCTAAGTCGATTCCAGCGAGCTCACGGACTACCTTCGACACGCCCGGGCCTTCGAGAGACAGCGTTCCATAACGCGGGGTTTCATCCGTGAGCGTGACGTCATCCATAATGATGAATTTGTCGAGCGTTTCGACCAACCGCTCGCGAATCATTTCATACGAAACGCAAAAAAGTCTGGCGGACTCAGCGCGCGTTTCGATTTCGGCCAGGATGCGACCCTGCGGATTCAGCAACAGCGAGATACAGCCCTGCGACGGCTGAAGGTCTTTGATGTTGTTGGTCAGAATAGCGTTGAGATAACGCGCCCTGTCCGGGCCTGTGAACGAAATGTAGGCACGGTGGTTCTTGTCGACCAGCGCGACGCTCTGTTTCGCTAGAAAATACTCGCGCTGCCAATCGCCGAAATCATCGGGCAAGGTACAGCCGAACCACACGCCCATCTTCGCGCCGGCATTTCGATGCACGTCCGCGAGCGGCGTTTCCAGGACACGCTGAGTTCCGATCGCTTCCATTTCGTCCGCACTCCGCTGCAAGCGTACAGTTTAGCAGAGCCTGTGGTTCGAGGAGCGGAACCCGCCGATGCTATACTTCCGGACATGGCGGCCGATTCGAGGCCTGCGCCCGGCGCAAGCAACGAAAGATTCATCCACATCACCATTCCCGTGGGGATGCTGCAGTGCAATTGCTCCATCATCGGTGACCCTGCCACCGGCGAGGCGCTGGTCATCGATCCCGGCGACGAAGTCAGCCGCATCCTGGAACTCCTCGGCCGGCACAAACTCAAGGTCAAGGCCATCGTCAGCACCCATGCGCACATCGATCATGTCGGTGGTTTGCACAAGCTGCGGCAATACACCGGAGCCCCGGTGATGATGCACCGCGACGATGTCCCCCTCTATCAAGGCATGGACGTCCAGGCAGCATTTCTCGGCGTGCCCACGCCGGAAACAGGAGAGATCGATCAACTTCTAACCGACGGCGACGTGTTGCAATGGGGATCCCTCGCCGCACAGGTAATGCATACGCCTGGCCACAGCCCCGGCAGCATTTCGCTCTACGTCCCCCAGGAAGCCGGCAAAATTACCTCCCCGGCGCCTCCGCAGCTTTACGCCGGCGACACGTTGTTCGCAGGAAGCATCGGGCGCACCGACCTTTGGGGCGGCTCGATGGAAAAAATCCTCGATTCGCTGCAAAGCAAGCTACTGCAACTCCCGGACGACACCGTAGTGCACCCAGGCCATGGTCCAAGAACCAGCATCGGCGAAGAACGCCAGTCCAACCCGTTTCTTATTCACAAATAGTTTCTACCGACCAAACGAATCTGACATCCAGCTACGACTCTGACCACTTCTCCTCTTTCGCACGGCGCAGCTCTTCCATAACGGATTGCGTTAACTCCTTGGCGTGGGTCAGTTCCAGCACGACCATGCGGAGGTCCATCGCCGGCACCATAGGGTTGCGCTGGCTAGTGCAATAAACACCGTGCTGACCCACGAGTACCAACGCATTCGTCAGTCGATCGAGAGAGACCGCCAGGCGCCCGCGCTCCCGGCCGAACATCTGCTCGTAGTGCTCGAGCTCATCTTTGTGCTCGTCAAATGCGGAATTCGGTGGCGGCATGATTCCGGGTCCTCTTCGTAGCGTCTTGCCTAGGAATTAAAAAGCCGTTGCGGATCTGCCATCCGACAAAATTGGTCACGGTGGCACATCGGGCACACAAGGCTCGCAGGTAACTTTACCGCACGTGCCACGCATAACATAATTCGCAGTGGCCATTTGAAGTGGTCCTGTCCTTCGCTTCAGTTATACATAGGCAGCGTAGATACAGGCGAAGTCCCTGCATGAGCTTGGGAGGGGATTGAGCCGGAGCAACCACAACATGCGACGTTCCGACCTGGTGCAACACAAAGAGAAAGAAAAAGGCGCGACCACGCGCACTTCACAGATCGTTTTCGGCGAACGCCAGCATCTACTGCGCGTCCTAGATTCCCTGGAAGGAACCGAACTACCGATCGCACGCATGCAGCAGGAACGCCGAATTCTGGAAGAGTTGATTCACGCCCGCACGCGCGAGCTGAACCAGATCAACACCGCCTGGGATGAGAAAATCGGCCTCGTGCTAAGCGCCGACGCCAAGCCCGAAATGCTCGAGAAGCTGGTCAAGCAGGCTCCACAGACCGATTTTTATTTGCTCCGTTTGATCAGCGAGCACCCGCGCGCGAACGCGAAAACCCTCCACAAACTTGCAAAACATCCTTACGGTGCCATCCGAGAGAACGTGGCGCGCCATCCGAATGCAGATGCCACTACGCTGACGTGGTTGAGCAGGGATCGCAGCCAGCCGCTGTGGTATCTGGTGGCGTTCAATCCCAATACCCCGACGGTGTTGCAGCGCAAATTACGCGACCGCTTGAAGCGCCTGGGCGAGAACCAGCTGTCGAAGTAGCCCTCAACTTCCCGAACCAAAGACCTTCTGGACATTTCTTGCCAAAAGGGGCGAAGCAACACTGTGGTCCGTACAAGTTGGTGTGGCCTCGCTTGAAGACATCGATCCCCCCGCTCCGCTCCCGATAACGTCGAGGTTTGAGAGAGTGAACTGAACCGTTTAGTATGCGAAATTTCTACTGGCTGTCGTCCGTAGTGTTTTGTGGAGGTCAGAGCTAATGATTCGCGTGCAGCACCTTGTGAAGAAGTTCGGGGACTTCACAGCAGTCGACAATATTTCGTTTGAGGTGGCGCGCGGCGAAATCTTCGCTTTTCTCGGTCCAAACGGCGCCGGCAAGACCACCACGATCAAGATGTTGACCACTCTGCTGGCCCCGACGAGTGGAACTTTGGAGATCGATGGACTCAATCCCGCCCGCCACCAGCATGAAGTGCGGACAAGATTTGGAATCGTGTTTCAGGATCCCAGCCTGGACCAGGATTTGACCGCCTGGGAAAACATGGATCTTCATGGCGTGCTCTATCATGTGCCGCGTAAAGTCCGCCGCGAGCGCGCTGAGACGCTCCTCAAATTATTCGAGCTTTGGGATCGTAAAGACAGTCCAGTCAAGCAATTTTCCGGGGGCATGAAGCGGAGACTCGAAATCGCGCGC
>Ga0210401_10000528_pt1 | contig 46376 bp, 85 predicted proteins | sample IncBWH32MmetaG_FD_150866 | JGI IMG/M metagenome (GOLD analysis project Ga0210401, IMG submission 150866) | Forest soil microbial communities from Barre Woods Harvard Forest LTER site, Petersham, Massachusetts, United States - Inc-BW-H-32-M | ecosystem: Environmental > Terrestrial > Soil >...
CCGACGTGTTCTCCGACCTCAGGCACTCCGCCGCAGACAGTTACGTGCTCCGTCTCGACAGGTGGCGCGTCGATCTGTTACACCACAGACGGTTCGAATCCCACCGCTCCGGCCGCAGGAACGTGCTCAGGCGGGACGACAGCGACTTACTCAACCGCGCTCTTAATCTCAACCAATCCGACCACGTTACGAGTTATGGGCACCCTAGCAGCGAACCTGAATTCTGGCGTCCAGACTTACGTCTACACATCGAGCGGTGCCGCTGCAACACCAGTCTTTTCCCCTGTCAACGGCACGTACGCCTTTAACTATCCGGGCACGATCACCACATCGACCTCGGGCTGCAATCCCTACGTCTATTGGGGCATCCACAACCCTCCGACTACAGGCGACATCAACACGAATTCCTTCGTGATCAACGCGGCGGGCACGTACTACGCCATGGTGATCGGCTGCCCCGGCTATACGAACTCAGCGGTCGGCCAAGTGACGTATGCCATCAGTTCGGGCCCTCCTCCGCAACCTTCCGTGATCATCCTTTCCCAGATTCCCGTGACTTCGGGACCTCAAGGAGCGCAATGAAAAGACTCAATTCAGCCGTTGTCTATTTTCTGTTCGTCATAGCGATCATGGCGCTGATTTGTGCGCGAGCTTACGGGCAGACCTGCTCGGTCGCCAACCCGTGCGTGCCGATCGGCTTCCCGAAAAGCACTGTTGGAGATACGATCACGCTTTATAAGTGCGTCGGCACGGCGGCTGTCTGCTCCCCGGCTGCCCTCGCCGCACAACTTGCAGGCGGAAACAGTCCCTTCAACACGGTCGCATCGTTCCCCCTGAAAAGTCTGACAGCGACGGCCTATCAAGATCCCGAACCCTACGGGACGCTCGTCTATTACGCGGCGACAGATACCCCTTCAGGAGGTGCGGCAGGCCCTGTTAGTGCAATTGTGGCCTTTCAAATGCCCCAAGCTACGCAAATAACGCCCCCAACATTGACGGCGGGACCGGCGATGGCGACGACGGGACCGGCTGGTCCGCAATGAGCTGGAAAGACGACAGAGAGCGGCGAATTTTATTAATTCTGTTCTGGTGCGGGATTGTGGCGTTCTTTGCGATTGTAGTGTTTATTATGCAGAAGTCGTTGCAGTGACAACGTCCTGGTCAGTAATAGACCGAACCGCATGGGGCGGTGGACGAATCCAATTGAGGTGGGCCAGTGACCGTCGAGAGGCGACGCGGGGGAGAAAGCAGGGATTTTGTGGTAGCTGAAATCACCCGGCAATTACAACCCGTGGAGTCCGCAGTGGCGAATATGGACAAGCGCCTGGAGCGCCTCTATAACTCCAATGGCGGCCCTCCGGGATATCTTCAGACTGCGCGTGCCGAGGATAATGGACGCTTCGAGATGATCTTCAAGATTCTCAACGAAGTCAATCCCAAGTTAAGAACACTGGAGGATTTCGTCAGGGATCATGAAACGGCCGAGAAGCAGAAGGAAGAAGATCAGGCAGCAGAGAGAATCGCACTAGCCGCAAAAGTCACAGAGTCGGAGAAGAGATTTAAGAGGTGGCTAGGTTTAGCGACTCTTTTTCTCGGAATTCTAACTGTGATTATGAACCTGAGAGGCTGTGGGCCGAATCTGAAAGCGCTATTCTTGTCGCAGAATCACTCAATATTACAGGATTCCCAAACACACGCGGATTATCATCCTGATGAGGTGACAAAATGAGTTCTCCCAATCCGTTTCCTTGCGGCGGCGCGGGGCAGCATCCGTGCCCTCCGACCAACGCGCTTTCAATCTCAACCCCCAAAGGTTTTTATGCTACCGAAGACATGAACGCCTACGGAGAAGAATGCTACAAAAAAGCGCTGGCCGACGCAACCGCGCACAAGCCGGCACAATGACCGATAAGCCTCCTATCCCGCCAACGTCAAAAAGGGATGATAGGAAGCCGTTGCATGAAAAAACGGATGAAGAATTAGATGCAGATGCCAAAGCACATCAGCGGGAAGTCTGGAGGCGGTGGGTGAAGAAAAGATGGCCCGTTGCGAGCTACACCGATGAGCAGATTGATGAGTTGATAAAGCGATACCAAGATTCCGGCGGGCATGAAGGCCTACTATGACTGACACTGTTACGGTCGCAGTGATACACGCCATCGAGATCATCATTCCTTCCGGTATCAGCGCCTATGTCGCTCTGGTTGTCCTTCGCGTTCAGCGGGAAGTGGGTGAAGTTAAGCACGCCATGAACAGTATCCTGGATAAACGTGTGGAAGTAGCGCATGACCTGGGATTTGCGGATGGAACTGCTTCGGGTGTGGAGCAAGAAAGAAATCGCAAATGACCGTCACCTATCAATTCGCTTACACCGCTCTCGGGCCATGGACCGCCGTGTGGAACTCAGCCATCAATCTTACCGAGCCCACGTTCTACGCCGTGCAGGCAAACGCGGACGGCAGCGTGGAGCTATTCGTGTCCGGGCCGGCCGTAGCGGGTGCCACGGGCGCCGGGGCGCTGGCGAAAGGGGTTGTGGCTTCTCCTGCGATCCCATTCTCACAGTTGACCACCAATGTGCTGGTGACGGTGGACGATTCGCCGGCCCGGCAATGGATCGAGATCGACACCCGGCTCACGACCGCAGACGGATTCACCTACCCCGGAGATATGGATATCGGACTCGACGGCACGGTAAGGGTTGGGGACATCAGCGGGACCTGGCACGTTTCTCCGGTTAAGCTGGCGCCTTTTCGGCCCTGGACTGCCACGCCGCTCTCGATCCTGAAGACCTACGACTTCACCAAAAAGACAGTCACCATGTTCGGCATGACCTTCCCTGCGGCGAATATTGGATGGGCTCCGAACGAAATCGTGAACCAGCTTCAGATCGATCAGGCTCCCGCCGGCGGGACGTGCGTGGCGTGTTTCAGCAATATTTCGATGGCAGGGAGTTAATTTTGTTGAATTTAAGCACTTGGATGGATGTACCATAATGGCAACTTCAACACCTGAAGGTGGTCGATGCATCATATCCCGCTGCCAAGGTTGCAGGATGTAGAGGTCACATTGGAAGGTTCTAAGCACGGATCAATGGATATTGACACGTATCTGGCTTGCTGCTATCTCGAAGCGAATGGCTGGAATTTTTATGTCAATTATGATCCGACCGATGCGCTTGAAAAGGCTCGGCAACGATACATGGAGTTTGGGAGAGCGAGTCAATGATCATGATCGATCACCCCGCGTGGGAAGCTCTCCGAATCGGAGTCGCCAATGCGATTACGAATAATCTTCCTGAATGGATTATCTTTATCGGAGCCCTCGCTATTGCTTTTGTTTGTACATGGCCGGAATTGATTCCTCGAAATGCACAGGACTGGTGGTCATGGTTTCGGAATGCGTTTCAGACTGCAGTCCCGGCAGCACGAGCAAGGCATGAAGCTTCAAGTTCCACCATTACCACCACTACGGATTCTTCAACCAAACAAGAGGCATCGGCGAGTACCGCCCTTGATCCCCCAGCGGTCCCTACGACGCCGGTAGAACCGGCAGCAGTTCCCAAGCAAGGAGCATAAATGAAGCGCAAACTGAAACTAGCGGCCCTGTATTTAGCATCGGGAGTGTTCTGGGCAGTATTTCTCCTGACGTGCTTCTCAGCGGTGGGCTGCACTCCAACCACGACGACTCCAGCGCAACTGGCTCCCGGCTACCAGAATGCGGCCGATCAACAGATGGGGAGCATATTGTCTGGAGCGCGCGCCTTCTACACGTCGATTCAGCAACAGTCGGCAGCGGGAACGCTGACGCTGACCCCGGCAGTGAAGCAGGCGTTCAACACGTTCGGAGTGAGCCTGAACGCAGCGGAGTCAGTCTATCTGGAATATCACGCGCTATTCAGCAGTGGGGTATCGGCAGCAGACCCGACGACAACGGCAAATTTGGAAGCCAAAGCTCAGGCAGCAGTCAACACGGTCCAGAGCCAGCAGGCAGCCCTTCCGCTGCCGGGAGCGACGAAATGAGCACAACCCCCACACCAGCGCCCGCTACGGGATTCTGGACGAAATTCAAGGCTATCCTGCCCGCGCTTGAGATGGCTGGTAATGTCGCTCTCCTAGCTACGCCGTTCGCTGCTTTTGAGCCATTGGTCGCAGGGCTTGAAACCGATTCGCAATCGCTGGTGAATCTCATCAGTACTAAGCCGTCTGTGCAGACCGAAACGATGGCTTTGTTCGCCAGCAGTATCGGCATCCTGACTACGCTCAAGGCTCAACCAGGATTGCCTGCCGCAACGTTGACACAGATTGACGGATACATCACCGCAGCCGAGGCGGGAACAGCAGCTTACATTCAGGCGGAATCTGGATTTTCGGCAGCCAACTATCAACCCGTAACGCCGATTGCATAGTCATGCCTGACCTCAAGATTCGCTTTATCACGGAGTCTGATGCCGTCTCCGCAGCCATCCGGTTTGTTACTTTCTCGGAGTTTTCGCATACCGAGATAGAGCTGCCGGATGGCTCTTTTTTAGGGGCGCACGCAGGCTCGGGCGTCCAGATCCGGCCGGCCAATTACTGCAAGCCGACTTTCGAGAGACGCTACGCGTTGCCTCTTAATGACGAAAAGTACGCGCAGGCTATGAAGTACGCGCATTCCTGCATCGGCTATTCCTACAACTACACCGATATCGTCGGCTTGCTCTTCCACCACAACCTGACATCGAAAGGCCGGGTTATCTGCTCGCAGTTCGTCTTCGATGTGATGACAGTGGCTGGAATTCAATCGTTGAACGTTTTACAGGCTTACGACTTTCGCGTGACGCCCGACATCCTGCATTTCTCGCCGGTCTTTATCGGCAAACAATACCTACAAACGGCGGTGCCGAAATGAGCGACTTCAACCTCTGCTATTCCTTCTTGCTTCCGAATGAGGCGGCATTCGAAAACGGTGCGCCCGTGTTTGAGCCTAACCCGGATCCTACGAGAAGCGATCCGGCAGCTCAGGCCCTTGCGGGTATCAACTCTGCTTACTGGCCGGAGGACTTCGCGGCGATTCTTGCGCTGCCTCAAGATCAACGTGGTCCCGCAGTTCAGGATTTCTACAAGCGCAACTTCTGGGGAGTCTGGCTCGACAAACTGGATTCAAACAAAATTGCCGCCATGGTGCTGGATGCCAGCGTGAACCAGGGTGAAGGCTGGGCGGTGAGATTCCTGCAAACCTCATGCGGCGCCACGGTGGACGGAATATGGGGGCCGAATACGATCACAGCGGCCAACAGCGTGCCGGAAAGTGTGCTCATCCCTGCGTTCGTAGCAGCCCGTAAAGCGCGTTACACGGCTGTAGGCGGCCCATCCCTGCCTGATTGGTTAGCAAGGGCTTCTAAAGTGCCACAATTCGCTTGATCCACACACGCAGCGCAGGAAACCAGCCGAGTTCACAATCCCAGATGGTCACCGATCCCCCTTGCCGGTAGAGCGGGCCGCGAACTCAACTTGCAATGCTTCGATTTCCTTGCGCGTATCTGAGAATTCTTCCGTGTCTAGGCAGTCGAGCAGATCTTCAAAGAGTTCTATTGCGCGGTCCACTGGCTGCTTCAGACGTGCCACTTCGGCCTTTGCTTCAGCCTTATGCTTATCGTCCATAAAAACGGCGTGATTCAACTCGCGTTGCAGTCGCTCATTCTCTTCGCGCAGCCTGGTGTTGTCGGCTTCGAGGGAGGCGATGCGCTCGATGAGGCGCACGATTTCTTTGTCAAATTCGAAAGAATTGTGAGCAGTGCGGGGATGTTTGCCCGCGTCAGTCCAAGCCTTTAAAAGCGTATGGCGCTCCCGCAGATCATCCGGCACCTTAGGGCTGTCGCTCCCCGCTTGCTGCGGCAGGAATTTAGTGTGCTCACCCGCATCGCAAAATGGGACGTAGCGGCCCTCAACTACTATGCCGGGGTGTTGGCGTTCGGTTTTACCGCAGTGTTGGCATGTTGGCTCACTCATGGTGATTCTCCTTCGCCAGCCACCGCGAAATGCCGATAATAAGAAATCCCCAAATCATCAGCCAAAAACCTGGATCATTCCAAAAATCTCCCATCACTGATTCTCCTTCGCCAGTGCGTCTATTTTATGATTAAGGAAAGCGAATCGTCCATCCTCTACTGGTTCATGGATATGATCTCCAACCAATTGCTCCCACCCACAAGTGCAGCCTACATACACGAAGACGGTAGAACCGTGATGAAGCATCCCCGGCCCCCCATGATCATCCTTACATCCAGCCATGCAGGGATAGTGGTAGGGTAAGTTCGCCGTCCTGTCGCCGTCCTTGCGCTTAACGCTTAGATTGGCCCACCGCTCCTCTCGACGCCACTTGATTGAATGCGTGCTGCTTTTCTGATCACTCACAACTTCTCCTTCGCCAGTGCTGCGTCGGTGCGCTCCTGCATTAGCCCACGGAGTCTTGCGGAAGCTGCTAGGAAAAACAATCCGCTCAATTTGGCAGGCGATCACATGCACCGATTTTTCCATTCTGGCCTCCTACTTCATTCCACGTTTCAGTTCGGTTAGTGCTGCTTGTTCGCGTGCGAGAATGCGTGCCCACCTACAAAGTTCTCTGACAAGCGGTGTGTATTGTTCGACCATTGTCGCTAGTCTGATCTCGCCATGCATTTCCCAAAACTCTAAATTTAAAAGCGCAATCTCTTCCTCTACTTGCCGAATCTCCTCTTCGCGGGCCTCGGTAAAGGCGCGGGCTGCTTGCCAATCACTAAAAGCATGCTGCCGCCAATAGGGCGAGTAGAGGCGAATTGGCTTACGCATTTGCCGCGCGATCACGATGCGACTAAACCTCTGCCTCACACACTCTTCATCTGTCATTTTCCGTTTCCTCTCTATAGCCTGTACCGCGTCACGCCGGTTTCTCGATGTGGCATTCATCGCATTCAGTGAAGCCAACGCCCTTGTCCTCGTCGATTCGCTCAACCCAACGGTGAACGTGTTCCGGCTTGTACGTTACCGTTGTGACTGTCGAGGGCGGCGCAATGGCAAGCTGCCCCTGAAACGACATCCGCCATCGAGCTTGCGTGCAATCGTGGCAGTCGCAACGTTGATGTTCTTGCGGATACCCGCCAAAAAACGCATTCAAAGGTGCTCCCATCATCCCCTCCATCCCCGGTTAAGCCACGCGCTAACGCGGCACGAGCACTGTGACAGGCCCAACTTTTTCAATCAGTGGCACGCATTTTTTGTCGCATTGATAGTACGCAGCCCGTTTGGGCGCGGCACAGGATGCGAGCGCCAGAAGCAAAATGCAGGCGGCGATCGACACAGCCACGATGCAAGCAGCGTCGATGTACTTTTGCACGCGCTCTTCGAGTTGAGGATTGTGTGGGGTTTCGTCGTCGTATCGGTCGGCCATGGGTCACTTCGCTTTCGTTTCCAGTGCTTTCAGTGCGATTGCGTATTTCATAGCTTCGGCTTTCTTAATAGTTTCTCCACTGGCGCGTGGCACGGTTTAGTGGGATCGTTGGGTGGTGCTGCGCAGTCCGTTTTAGAACTTCCATCTTCTACAGATAATGGATGTTCATTCCCGTTAATATCTTTTAAATAAACCACATATGTAATCTCGCAAGGACCGAAAACTGGAGAGGCATCGCAAGGCGCTCCCACCACATCGTCTCGGACAGGAGCGCGCATCCGTTGAATTTGAGCAAGTTGGAATGATCGTAATGGTTCAGGAGAAGGCTTCGCACACCCCGCCATTCCAATCATCAGTGCTGCGATTGCGAGTTTCATAAGCCTCCTAATACAAGTATCCGCCGTTATTCCAAGCCTTCGCCACGAGTCCGATCGACGAACTGACGCCGGCCTTTTTGTAGACCCGGCACAGGTGCATCTTGACCGCGTGGTCGGTTACGCCGAGTACCGCCGCGATTTCATCGACCTTTTGCCCCTGGAACAGCAAGGTCACAATTTCGGCTTCGGATTTGGTCATGAGGATGGGGTCAAGCATCGACTCCCGCCTGTCTCGGCTTGACAAATTCCGTGGCGACAAGCCGGTCGCATTCGTATCTGATCACGTCCGATTCACGGTACATCACCCGCCGGTTCAGCTTGACGTAGGGGCAACCCTTCCCCTGGCTGCGCAGATTGGCCAGATAGCTGCGGGATGTCGACCATCGCTTCGCGAGTTCATCGGCGGCGAGGAGTCGGTTCATGATCCACACTCGCAAGAGCCTATCTCGATAGCCTCTTTCCTATTTACCTTATGAAACAACCCTTCTTGCTCAATCTGCACCAGCGAGTATCTGCGACTGAATGTTGCCCCAAATTCCACCTCCAACTGTTTTCGTTGCACAAACACCTCCGGTGCATTTTCCTTCACCGCTAGCCAATACGCTTTCCCTCCTCGAACACAACCAACACAATTTGCATGATCGCTCCACGAATACATCCTTGGGATAGGAACGCCCATTGTGCAAGAGCACCAATCGGCGCAGTCCTGTTTACTCACTCCATCTTCTATGATCGGAAACCTCGGAGTGAAACCCATCTTCCAGCCCATCGCAACCATGCGTTGAACCCGCTCAGATTCATTTGAACTGAACCCAAACACCTTCACGATCTCGTCTACTCCGCTCTTCTTCAATTCGTCGATGTACCGATTTCCCGGCTCGATTTTTAGTTCATGAGAGCAAAACGCCATCATGTTATTGGGCAGCGCGTTGTGGTCATACGCGAGTTCGGTGACACTACGACCGTCACTTCTCTCTGTGAGCGGGTGGTCAAGTTTAGCGATCATCTCTCGAAGGAAACGGTAGGTATCAGAATCCTCTTCTTTTGTATCGTGAAAAAGGAGAACCACCTCATCTTTCGGAAATGTTCGCAATGCCCAACCAGCACACCATGCTGACGTGACACCGCCAGAAAATCCGACAACAACTCTTCTTTTCATTCCGGCCATGGCGTTGACCCCCCGATGTAGGCATCGAATTCCTGCCGTAAGTCCTCAAGCGGCGCTTTGAAATACGCGTAGCTCGTGTCTCCGTCCGCCAGACGAGTGCCGAGTTTTTTCTTTTCGAAACCGGGAGCCATCTGACGGAGAATCTTTCCGAAGTTCACGTCGTTAGGCAGGCGCCCCTTGATATTGCGGTTCCCAACCCAACGCCTGAGCGCGTCTCTTAAACGGTTGCTGGGGATCGTATCCGGCCACTCCCCTCCCCAGTCTCCTCCCGCGATCGTGCCGGCTGACAGCGTATCGTACCACCATTGCTGGACAGGCTCGAGGGACGATATTTTCTGCGACACAAGGCCCGCCGTATTCGGAGCCTGATTGACGTCCTGCGTGATCTTGTAATCCATCAGGTAGCGAAGTAGATGCGCCGCGCCTCCCTGTTCGTCGAGGCCCACGCGCATCTCCGTGAAATACTGCCTGTCCTGCCTGCGGCCTTCTCCGACTTCGAACACTGCCCAGCGGCGCTCGTCTTCTGATGCTGGAACCAGCCACTCCTCGTTACCGATCACGACCACCCTGGTGAGATTCCGCACGGTGTAGGATTCCTTGCCTTTAGGCTCGATTACGTGCTTCGCGCCTGTAACCAGGTCCTTGACGACACCCTCGCACTCCTTATCTCCGGACCAGAAGGCTTCATCCAGAATGAACAGCAGGGAATACTGCAAATGTGCTGTGAAATTGCTCACAAGGTACCGGCGTCGGGCCGTGGTCATGGCGTGGCCGCCGAGCAGTTTGCTGATGCGCTCGACCAGCGCATTCTTGCCCACGCCTTTCCCGCCGCGGAAGACGATCGCCACCAAGGGCTTTTCGTAAGGCTTTTGGATCAAATGAGCGAACCAGCATGTCAGCCAGTCGGCCAGGTTCCTGTCCTTGTTGCAGATGTTCTCGAACAGATGTTCTTTCCAGCGTTCGACCATCGGATGATCGGGAGAGTCGGCGGGCTGGGTAGAGAATCCATGCCACATGTTGTACCACTTTTTGTCCACGGTGAGCCCCGGTTCGAACACCACCCCGTCGTAGCTTCTGCGTCCCGACCACTCCATCCACAGTTGTGCCACGGCTTTGCTCTTGTCCCCGATCTGCAATTTTTTCGCAGCGTTCATATCGAAAAAAGATTGCTTGTTCATCATGTGAAAGACATACGCTCCATCGGGGCTCATAGTCTCCCACAAAATGTTTCCGGTTCCCCCGGAGAAGACGAAAGCAAAACGGTCGTTTAATTTCCCGAGTGGATGGGCCGTTGGTGGCTCAGGTTCTGGCTCAGGAATTGGTGGAAAAACAGCCTCGGGTGCTGCGATGCCTTGCGGGTCGCGTCCGTACCTGAATGCGTTGCGAACTTTCGTTTCGAGTTCTTCCTGACTCCATGGAGGCAGGCAGCGCTCGTTCCATGGGATGAGCAGAGCGAGCGCCTGATCGGCATCGCAGCCGAGGTCCTTCAGGTGGAGAGCGACTTTGTACGTCTCGGCGTCGCCACCCTGGCCTTCGATGGCTAAAGGGGCCGAGTTGAGAAGCCATTGTTGCGCGCGCTGGAATGCACGGTCGGGTTCGATATTCGAGAGAGACGAGGATTCGGCTTTAGAGCGCTCTCGGGCTGCACCTAGTTTTTGCACTAACCAGTCGGGAGCTGGCGCGACGAAAGACTTGTTGATAATTGGATAACCTTTACCATCAAGCTCACTTCCCGGACCCAACACATACCCGCCCAAACTTCGGATGTCAAGACCGTTTCCGAGCAAATCAACACCCTGACGTAACGCTTTGGGGACTCTATAGTAGAGATGCTCCCCACCGAAAGGTGTGGCCACTGTGAACGTTGGCGGTAGCTCAAAGCCTTCAAGTTCTAACTGCATCAAACTCAGGTCGCCGCGTTTTCCTTTTTTTACGTCCTTGTCGACTATAATCAAGGCTTCGTCTGTACCGAAATGTGTTGTGCTTATGCCTATATTTTTCGGCTGACCATTCCACCAAATTTTGACCTGTTCCTTATCCATGGTCGCTTTGTGTGGAAAGTCCTTGATCGCGGGAAGCTTTGAATTAACCGCGCAAGGAAATACATGGAACCCGCTATGTGCGAGACGAACCGCGAATTCCGATTGAGAGGTGGTCATTACTTACCTTGTTCTAACTTGCTGATTTTGCGACTCAGATACCATTGGGCTTTCTTCAAGTCTTCCAATTGGTTTCCTTTGTGATCGGAACGAGCCACATACTTAACCACGTTCTCCAAATGAAATCCGAGGCCCCACGCTTCAATCGCATCGATAACTTCGATCGATCCGAACGTGTAGTGCTGAGGGTGATTTATGTTGTCGACTGTTTGGCTCTTTTTCACGCGAACGGCCCTTTCTTCGGGTCCGGCTTTATCTTCTCCCCACACTTGCTGCACCGGGCTTCGCGTTCTTCGAAATCGAACAGAATGCGCTCGCCCTCGTCGATGTTACGGGTGCAGGAGACGCATTCGGATTTGTATTTGGCAGTTATCCAGTTCACAAAGACCTCTCTTTTCTCCAACCACCGCGGGGTCCGCGGACTTGGATCTGCTGAGAGTGTGGCCGCTCAACGTACCCCCTCCCCGTTGGAGTGTAAGAACAAACTGAATCCTCGGCACGAGAGGCATCTTCGAAGGTGACAAAATACTGCCAGTGTTTAGTCCCGCCGCGATACCGGAATTCGACACGAAAAGGCGTATCTTTACCTCGTACTGATTCAGCCTGTTCACGCCTCTTTAGGAGTTCATGCTCGATTTTATGAAAGCTCATTCGGTCACCATTTCCACTTAGGATTCCAATTAACTTCGTTTTGGAAGTCGCTGATTTCTTTTCTGATCTTTACCGGAATCTCAGTGCCTTTTTTCCTCAGTCTAGCCACTATTTCCATATCGCCTTCAACGTCACCAAATCCAGTAAAACGAGCATTGAAGACGCGCTCGTGGCAAGTAGAGCAAAATGTGCCGCGGCCATGGGTGAAACTGCCTGTGTGATTTTCGGCGCGTTCTAGGAACCCACAGAGATGATTGGTTACTGTTCTTGATAGAAGTTTGAATTCCTCAACCATTCTGGTGCTCCTTATTGAATCGCGCGTCAGCATGTTTCTCAAGTAACGCAAGAACTTGCTTCATTGAAATCATTTTGTCTTCGAAAGCGATCAATCCGTAAGAAGGAAGTGTTTTCACATCGGACCACAGTTTGTAGTCTCGCTCGTCCCAACCATTTGTGCGATTCTTAATTTCCAGCATGTTGATTCACTCCTTTTACTTGCGATATCTCCTTGCGTGAAATCCTTCCGCAGCCAGCGGCAGTCCTTTCGCCCACAGCGGCGTCGTTGACATAATTTTTTCCATCTTCCCCAAAGCCCATTCAGCGCGTTCCTGCCGAACTTCTGCGACCACTTCGTCATGCACATGTAGGACTATCTCTATTCCTTGAGATTCAATTGCCCACATCGCATCGGCCAACAGGTCACGTGCGATCGCCTGCGTCATGTTCTCGGCCAGCGATCCGCCGTAGGTTGAGACCCGTTGCCAACGGCCCTTGCTGTTAGGGTCCGGAAGTGTCTTTGCTTTCTTTTTCTGAGTCTGATCCACGACCGTCATGAAGGTCAATTGTTCTTTTTCCTCTCCCCACGGGGTCATGACCATTTGCAGTTCGGGGTAGGGATAACACAGAGCACGGCCACTGGGCAGCAGAGCCCACAGGAAAGAGCCGACCTTGCGGAACTTGACCTGACGGCCGCCGGCACCGGCATAATGAACGCCGCCGGTCTTCATGGCGCAGGTTACCGCTTCTTCCAGTTCATACCAGTACTGAACGATGCGTTGGTTAGCCGCACGCCATGCTTTTACAATCTCTAAAGCCTCTTCGTCGGGAACCGTCACGTTGTAGTTTTTGGCCATGGACTGAAAGGCTCCGATGGAACCTCCAAATCCGCAGGCCAAAATTATTACCTTGCCCCGCTGACGCTGGTCCTTCGTCACCTCGTCCAAAGGCACATGGTAGATACCCGCCGCAGCGTGCTCGTAGATGAGCCCGTGTGTCCTGAATACCTCCAGCACACTCTCCTGGCCAGCAAGCCATGCTAGGGCTCGCGCTTCAACAGCAGAGAAGTCACATGCGACTAATTCATTTCCTTCGCCTGCAATTAGCATCCCGCGAAGACAGTCCGAAATTGCAGCCATCGCGGGTCCGTAAAACAGATCAAGTCTTTCCTTGTCGCCCAGCATCGAGAACATGGCCTCGATGTCTTCGAAAGTGATTCCCGGTCTTCCCCGGAAAAAGTTCTGAGGTTGTACTCCTCTTCCACCCCACCGGCCCGTCGACGCGGCGTGGTACTGATGCATGTTCCTTAACCGGCCATCAACAGACCCTTTCTCGCGCATGGTGACCAGTTTCGCCGTACTGCTCTTGGCGGCCTCCTGACGCAGCTCCAGAGCACGGCGAACAGCGGGAGGCATCGGGGTCACCCAAGGAGGAAGATCATCACCCTCTTCGTAAGGGCCGTCTTCATCCCCTGCGTTCGCCAATGCGTCGATCACATCCGCCTTGGCCAGGCCGTCCATCTGAACGCCCTGCGCAGCGATCCACTTGCCGAGCACCTGCACTTCGTTGCAGGATCCGACCACGCCGCCTGTGACTTTGAGCATCTCAGCATTGAGCCGCTTCTGTTCGGACTGGATAATTGCGATCGCCTTATCGGCGCTAGCGAGGTCGCACATCACACCACGATTATTGATCTTGTAATCGAGTTCCCACAGAGCGCATTCGGACGGGGACAATTCCATCAACCGCTCGAGGCAGGAAAGCTCCGTCCTCACATCCTGCGCGTTGTATTCGTAGAGTCTGAGAAACTTATCGAGGCTCTCGACGTCACGGCGCCACATCGTCCCGTCTTTCTTAGGCTTGCTCAGTTGCAGCATGATCCTGTGGCCCTCAGCGTCTTTTCTTTGGTCCACACCGAGCGCCGGCGCGGCGTCCTCCAGAGCGCCCGGCAGGGCCATCGCGTAGGCCCGCACCATGGAGCAGCGGACTTGAGCGATCGGGAGAGGCTTCCAACCGTATTTGGGAACGCAGCAGAAGTTCCAGATTGCGAGTTCAAATGCTGCATTCCAAGCGGTGATGATTCCGCCCTGGTCGATATGGGCTTTCAGATCCTTGGGGAAGGGCTCGCCCTCGACCCAAGTCTTGATGTGCTCAGGATCGGGGCCGTAGGACATGCAGTGAACGCCCGTGGACTCGTCGGTCGCGTAGTTGTGCAAGCCTGATTTTTTCAGGTCTATTTGAGAAAAAGTTTCGAAATCCAAGCCCCAGGAGGTCATGATCGTCTTTCAAGTGCTACTTTGTTTCGCGTCCGGTTTTCTTGCGTAAATCGTCTCTCGCAGCACTTGGACTGTCACCCCATCCGGACTCAGATTCTTGTAAATTAGCAAAATCCGGAAACACAGCACACCACATATCGCCATCCTTAAAAACTCGCGAATGTGGGCCTCCATGCCCGATGCAAGCCAGCGCTGGAACATAGCCGTCGTACCGGCAGTCATCTCGCTGCATTCTGTTGGTACAATAATTCATGTGACGCGGAGACGGCGGAGGTTCACCGTAAGCTTCCTTGTCGCAAAAACCACATGGAGCACCTCCCATCCACATGGGCACAGAGCAAGCCCCTATACCGTTTTCGTTCAGCGTCCTGTGCTGCTCGCTAATAGCACTCATCGATTTACCCTTCCTGCATAAAGCAACACAAAAAAGTGGGGAGGCTCTGCACCTCCCCGTACCCAACCACAAATTATCCGAAGATCGACGTTGCGGTCTTCCCGTTCGCTGCCCCAGCGGGGACGTCGACGGGCTCGAAGGCCTTGGAGGCGGGAATGCGGCCGTTGCCGAGGGGATCGTCGTCACGGAGTTTCTGCACGTTCTGCAGGCCGAAGCTGACGCCCTTGTTGCCGGCAGTATCGTAGGCGAAGGCACGCACCTGGCAGCGGTACCATGCGCCGGAGTACACGTCTGCATCGTCGATGATGTCCTGCAGCTTGCTGTCGACGATGCCGGGACGACGGTCCTCGTTCGCGGAGAAGGACATGATCACCCAGTCGTCTCCGATGCCGACGATGGGGGCTTCAAGTTCTTCGTTGACGCGAAACGGCGAGCGCAGGGTCTTGGGAATTTTGTCTCCCCATTTTTCGGTCGCGGCGGCGTGCGCTTCCTTCTTGAGCGCGCTCAGATCCGCCTTGGGCGGGAACGCGGCACGAATCGAGAACTTCGGTTTGCTGGTGGAACCATCCGCGTTTTTCATTGCGGTGGCACGGAAGACGCTGATGAAAGCGGCGCGGAACTCAGGCGTGATTAAGTTGTCTGGCATTTGTTGCTCCTTTGTGATTGTTGAGTATCGGTTGTGGTTGTCGGTTGGCTTAGGAGCGCGGTGCTCTGTGGCCTTACGAATCTGTCAAACGTAGAGAGACGACTTCGATCTCCACGGCCTTGCGTTCAGGAACGTCTTTGATTTCAGTCCAATGTTCCTCGCCCGTATCCATAGAGTCCCAAGAAGTTGGATACGAAACTTTGTTGACGTGTACCCCGCGACGCCATTGGATGAGAGCATTTTGCGCTGACTTCTGCGATGGAAAAAGTCGCACCGGTTTATCCTGAGTTGGCTCTTCCGGTTCATCCATCGAATAGCCGCGCCGCTGATTGGGACGGCGAAGAAAGAACTTTTCAGTTCCCTTCACGCGGAGCCCGAAGTACACCATGTTCATTCGAGTATCCCCGCTAAAGTCACTTCACCAAACGCCGCCTTCGCATCGATCCTTACCGGATCGCGTTTGTCCGAAACATGCACCAGGGTGTGACCGCTCGATTTGCGCTCGACAAACGGTTCGAGCATCGCGGCGCGTTCCTTCGCGTTCTTGCCGGGAGCAAGTTTCTCGGCGTCTCCGACGTTGATAAGTTCCTTCGGCTTCCAGACATCTTTCTCGTCGCAGCCGAGGTGCTTGGCCAGGGCGTAGCCCGCGTCAGGCAAGTTCTCTTTCCACTTACGGATGGCCTGTTTGTCCACCAGTTTGTAGTCGGGGATCTCGATGCCCTTCTCAGCTTCGCCGTATGCGAACTCACGAGTATTCTTGATCCATGCTTCAAGGATCGGCATGAAGTCGAGAGCGCGCGCCAGTTCGAGAGGGTTGTAGGCGGGTTTGGCCAAAGCCTTGTCAGGAGGCAGGACTGTGGGCTCGGCAAACACCTGCTTGGCCAAAGCCTGCGCCCGATTTTTGATCGCGGGGCACTTGGGGGATGCGGCACACCAGCGGCAGCCTTTTTCGGAAGGCTTGAGATACATGGGCTCCGTTTGCAATCCCCATGGGTGGGCCGCCTTCGCTTCATTAACGCGGCCCACTGCATCCAGCACATCCGCGTGCAGGTCAAGAAGATCCGCAACGTCGAAGTCCACGCTGCGAATGAACCCATCGGGGTGGTCGTACCGCGGCTGCACGATACCGATGTTGATCGTGCGCGCCGGCAGCTTCATCGTAAGCAGCGTCGCCAGGGCGTAGATGCGGAGTTGGATGTTGCGCTCCACGTTGACGACCACGCCGGCGCCGTACTTCAGATCGCGCACATAGAGAGTGTGTGAATCCGGGTGCCAGGTGATGAAGTCCGCAGTACCGTAGACATCCTCGTTGACCGCTACCTGCTTTTCCACATAGACCTTTGGACCTTTGACCCGGATGCATTCGTCGACGTAGACCTTGACGTTTTTGTGGATCTCGACTTCCTCGCCGGGGGCCGGAGATGGAGTCGCGCCGTGCTGCGCAAAGTGAAGCAGCAGCCACTTCTGCGCGTAGGCGTGGGCTCGCGTGCCTTCGTCGGCGTATTCGGATTCGGACTCGGGCATGCCTTCAGAGAGCACAACCGAACCGGGGCAGGTCATCCAGCGGTCTGCCCCCGACGGAGGTAGTTTGGAATGGAGAGATGGGCTACCCATTGGAGACCGCCTTTTCTCGTTCAACACAAACGTGTTTCGTTCCGAACTGCGGACAGCCTTCATCCTGACAAAGAACAGGTACTTCCTTGACAGCGAATAAAGCCACTTCTTTAGAAACAGCGTTTCGAAAACCGGCTTTACGCCCAAGCTCGGCAAGAACCGAGTGCACTAAGTTTTCCAACGATTCCTGCCCAAGATAGTGCAATTGGTAAACGATATCCGTTGCCCTTTCGATTTCGTTTTCGCTACGGATTAGTTCAGCCATTGGAGACTGCCTTTGCCGCGTCTGGTTGTGTGGCAATTATCAAGTCGTGCAGCCGCTGCTCAGCTTGCTTGCGACAATGGCGCTCGTGTTGCAACGCCGCAATCAGCGCGTTGCCTGCCGACGCGCAGACCGCACAATCCCCGTCGCCGTCGTCATCCACACCGACGCCGCAACGTGGACAGTCAAATTCCATGTACCTAGCCATTGAGTGTAGCTGCAAGCTGGCTGAGCTTGTCGGACTCCAGAGCGAGAGCCTCGGTGACCCGGTTGCATCCGAAAGCACGCAGCTTCTCGATCGCGTCTTCCATGCTGTGCCGCGCGATGTAGCCGTTCAGGAGGGCGCGTAGCTGATCCGCGTCGATCTTGGTTGCGCCGTTAGGAGCGACAGCATTTTGCTGAGCTTCAGCAGCAGCCTTCCGCGCGGCTTCGGCGGCTATGAGTTGATCTCCGACCGTGGGGGTTCTGTCGGTCTTGGCTGCTTCATCTGCGGCAATCTGCTCTTTGGTGCGGCGGGTGCGTTTGGTAGTAGATTCGGTTGTGAGCTCGACAAGGACAGGACCACTGGAGGTCTGTTCGACGCTTGCCTTGAGTTGTTCGTGGAACGTGGTGGGGGCTGGCGCGAGACTGGGCTGGGAAGGCTGACCGTAGAGAGTGGACAGGAATACAAGGAGGGCTTGTGCCTCACTTGGGTTCATAGAAGCAGTGTCAAATTGGATGTTCATTTTTGGCCTTTCGGAATTGTGGAATAACTGTACGTCACTATCTGGAGTTTGTCGAGAGGAAAAATTCAGAAAAATTTCAAGTCATAATATCTTCGCTAATTCCCGCATTTTTTTCGTCAAGACGTCCTGAACGTGTTCGTCGACACTCCCGTACAAACTGAAGATTCGAGCGCGGACAGGATTCCGCTGACCAATGCGACAAAGACGCATGACAGCTTGGAGATTTTGCGAGGGTACCCAACTCTGTTCACAGAAAAGACACTCATCACAGACGTTTTGAAGGCCGTCCACGCCTGTGCCAGCGGCGTCGATGTTGCCCAGGAACAAGCGGCATTTATCCTCTCGCTGAAATCGATCGATATGAGCCTGCCGAAGATGGCTGGGTGTGTCGCCCGTAAGCGTAACAGGATGGAACGCCGCGAGTTTATCGTTGAGCCAACGGATACCAATTTTGTGAATTCCAAAAACCGTGAGTTTCTGAATCCCGCCGTTAGTGAGGTCCTCTTCGATCTGCTCCGCGATTGCAGGAAGTTTTGCCATCAAAGTGTATCTTCTTAAAGTTGCCAGGCTTGACGCCATGCTTTCAAGAGTCTGTAACTGCGCGTCAGGATCGCCGGAAGAAAGCGCGTTTTGAAGTTCTTCATCAGCCTGTGTAATCTGCGGGATCATCGCAAGGAATTCCGGTGCCATCGCTGCGTCGGATCGCGGAACTGTAATGGTCTCGAACATCGGCTCGCTGAGATCAGGCTGGACCTCGGCTTTGGATCTTCGAATCATGAAAGGCTTGAGAAGCGCCAGCAGCTCAGGGACGTTACGGTGCTTAGTAAAACGAAAGCCATGCTCACTGTCGAAACCTTCACAGAACCTGGCCAGATAATCCCAATAAGGCGTGTCGATGATACCGGCAGATTTGAGGTGCGTGAACAACTCGCCAGCGTGATTCGGAGCGGGTGTTCCAGAGAGTCTTATTACACGATCGGCTTGAGTGATGAGTCCAGGGAACCTTTTTCCAAAACCATAAATTGCTTTTGTTCGATAGCCTGAAGTTTTCTTTCCGACTTTATAGCGTTCCTTTAAATAATGGCATTCATCTAGGACGAGGCATTCCCAACGAACAGACATCAATCGTTCAAGATACTTCACAACCTGATCGTAAAAAAGTATCACAACTCCGGATGTGTTCGGAATCTGATTCGGCATACAGATTTGCATTGGCCGATCCATTGGACTGAAACGCTCAAACTCACGACCCCATTGAATGCGAACACTCGCCGGGCAGACCACTAGAATGTTAGCGGCACCGACGAGATCGCAGGCACGAATTGCCGAAGCCGTCTTCCCGACCCCTGGAGGATCGCCACACAAACTGTCCCGTCGCTGAGCCATCCAGCGCGCAGCCTCGATTTGGTAAGGGTAGGGCTCGATGAGAGGCGCGCGATAAGGAATCATATCAAAGCCAGCCATTCTTTGAGGCCCAAAAACGAGCAATTAAACAACTTTCGGAACGGTCTGCGTCTTTCACTCTTTTGAAATTCGCCGCACACTCAGGCCATAATTTACTCGCTATTACGCGGGCTCGATTTTTAGTATCGGCTTGGTTTTCGTTTGGGAGTTTATAGAGCCCATAAACTTTTTTCCAAACGTTCGGGCTGACCAGTTCCATAGAAACTCCCATGGCGCCCAATACCCCATGCACCACGCCAGCGGATCTTCCGAAATTGAAGGCTCCGGCCTGCCGTGGCATACTGGACACATTCTCGACTGCAGCAACAATCGAACCCTGCATCTTACACATCTCGATAATACCCGCCAGTTTCGCAGGGTCGACACGGCCATCGGTCACAGGCATATCGAAAAGGCTGATCTGCCTGTCGGATATCCGCAGCAGACAGAGTGCGCCGCTGAGCCCTGGGTCGATTCCGAGAACGAAATTAGGTTTCACTTTCCTGCCTTCTTCACCCAACACAACGAGTACCCGAGTCCGGCCGCTACCTTCACGCTGATCGCCTGATTCCCTGAGCGCATCGCTCTCAAATGCGCCGACTCGACGCCCAGTTCCCGCGCGGTGCGCTCGCCGTTGCCGTGGCCGGCCATGCGCCGGTCCAGAGCTGCGAGGACTTCATCGTCGTTGACAGGGCGCATCAGTTTCCCGAGATCCATCGATATTTTGCGTGTGGAGTATTGTGAATCCGGCCGAGTTCCGCCATCAGATCCGCAGCTTCAGTCAACCGTTCGAGTTGCTGAGGCGCCAAGGCAAGATTTTCGATTTCAGATTTCTGGTCTTTGATCTTGGCCTCCAGTTCTTTAATCTCGTCCTCGAGACCAGTGGTGTAAGCTATCAGTTCGCTGCGAGTTGTCGAATCGGTGATGCTTAGCTGGTCGATCATGGTGGAATCTCCGAAATATAGCAGGCGTGAAGCGTGAAGTGTGAAACGTGAGGACCGGGTGAGGATCGATGCCTGAGAGAACTACAATCTACTTTCAGGGTTCGGTACGATTGAAGGCGGTTGAATCCCTCCTATCCGGGGCATTAGACCGAGGATACGAGCGGCACTGCGGCGATCGTGACGAGCAATCCATGCGGTAGTGATCCAGAATCCAGTAAAGAGCCCTACGAGGCTGCCGGCGAAGAATGAAAGCCGGAGGAGAGTTCCTATAGAAGTGCTCACAGCGGTTTACCCCCAATCCACTGGTAAAGGCCCATGAATCCCCAAAGGATAAGACTAGTTCCGGCGATCGAAACCGCAGTCAGAAGGCCTAGAGTCAGCACATCCTTCCATTGCAGACGTGTCTCTGTCAGCAGCGTAGCGTGAATGTACGGTTTGGGTAGCTCGATTAGCTGCGGTTTGAATGGACCGAGAGGCTGTGACTGCGGCTGAGGCTGAGGCTGTGGCTGCGCGTCCGAGAGCATGGCCAGGGTCTTGCCATCATCCACAGTCCAGGTGATATCGTGTCGGCAAATAGGCTGAGGCTCACCGATGCGATTACGATCGGCCCATCGGAAAGTGATCCTGGCGGTTGTGGTCATCGGCTCAGTACCTTTCGATCCGTCTTAACAGGCTGTCGATTTCGGTTTTCCAGGCGTGCGCAGCCGACAAAACAACTACGCCGACGATGACGGGTACAACGATTGCGAGCAGCACCAGCATCAGGCAAATCCTTTCCTCGAACAAGATCACCGCTGTTTTGTCTTTCCCTTGAAACTGATCCACGCCATGCCGAGGCCGAAGAGCACGAACAGCGCCTGCACTGCGGTCCAGATGTCAAGCTTCATTGGTTTGCCTCTTTCAAATAACCTTACAACGGAATTTGGCTATTGTCAATAGAAAATTTCGGTTCAGTCAAGAAAAGATATTGGGGTTTGAATTGCTGAGTGTGTCGTTGGCGGGAGGGTAAATCTTGCCGGCGCCGGTGTAGGAATCCTGTTTCTTCGGGGCCGCGGGTTTGATTGGTAGTCTGCGTGTGACCGTGACCTTGAGCCAGGGGCCTTCCTGATCGACTCGAACGACGAAGCCGGCTTTCTTGGCGCCGGCCTGAATCTGCTTGGGAGTGAACCTGGCCTTTGGCGTGCGAAAGATACTCCCGATAGACATGGTTTTGTAGTTGTCCCTGAGAAAAGCGGTGTCGTCTTTAGCACCTTTGATAGGATCCGTCTCGCCGTCGAAGTGCCAGTACCGATTCTGTTTCAACACAACGCGCCTCCTTAACTGAAGATGGTTTTCTCAGGAACCTTGTCGAGGTCGTCGTGCTCGTCGAAAAGGGTCTTTTTGAGTCGAGAGTAAGGACCTTCTGGAAGAGGTCCCTGAACCCAAATTTCCGGACTGTAGGCATCTCTCCGGATGTAGTAACCTTCCGGCAATCCGTCGCTGGCCGCCGTCTTTGCGATTTTGGGCCACTCGGGTGGAGGTCCGCCGCGTGGAGCTGGAGGCTTGGCGACCACAGGCGCGGCAGGTTTGATGACGATGGGAATGTCGAAGATGCTCTCGCTACTATGAGCGGCTCCGGTTCCGGGATCGATGCGCCAAACTGTGAGGGTCCCGTCGTGGTTGCTGCGGGTCCTTACCTTGGCGCCGATCGAGCGCGCGCTTGTGTGGGCGGCTACGCGTCGGTCGATGGGTATGACAATGCTGTCCCCACACTCCATCTTCCGGATTGTGTCTGTCAGACCTTTTGAAGGAACCGGCACTCCTTTACGTATCTCAAATGTCATTTATGTTGCCTCATGAAAGAAATTACAAAACTAATGGGATTTTGTCAATTTTATTTTTTGTGTGTGTGTTTTGGGGAGCTTTCTGCCGCGCCTTGTGGCTGCGAGAGCTAGATTGTGCTGCTTCCGTTGACTGTGGTCGAGACCATGCCTCTGTCGTCTCCACAGTGAGTCCAGGCTGCGGGAACCGCCCTCTACGCCTTCGCCCGGCCCTGTGAAATCAACCCTTACAAGCCTGGCGGCCTCGCCACAAGCCCCTGGCGCGTCTGCGAGGAGGCTTCCGCAGCCACGTGCCTGAGGCACAATCTCAGGGAACCCTCAACATCAAGACATTCCACGTGGAGAAGATCACAGTATGTCGTTGATTACACTAAGCATGCGTCGCATTCGACAGGGAGCTTATTCTGCGTCAGCTAGGTGGTTCTGTGTCATTCTAAGGGTTAAAAAACGGTGTATATCGTTGATTACACAATCGATACTAGGAACGGAAGGGGTCGAAATGCCTCCGGTCGAGTTGCCTACAGAAAACGTGTAGTATTGTTTTGTTTATTTGTTTATTAATGTTTTTATTTCAGTACTACATTCTATTATATTGATTGATTTTCTACCTAGAATCTATAGAGAGTATAGTAAAACACTGATTCCAAAGGGCAAAAAATTCTATGTGATCGATCTGCTTTCTATGCAGTAGTTGGAATTGACGACTTGAAATCCCGCCGCTGGCCGTCAATTTTGTCTCTGTCTGTTGATTTTAAAGATACTTAATCGAGAGCCACGGCCAGCACAGCCAGGATCAGTGCGAGGAGAAGCCAGCCGAGGGCTCGGAGGAGATGGGATGTGTGGGTCATGAGGTCTTTTTCTTTTCGGAGAGGACGCACGAGAGAACGAGTGTCTGGCTGCCGCAGACGGGGCAGGTACGCTGGTTGGTCACTACCGAGCAACTTGGCTCCGCGCAAAGGTTGGCGAGCATCAGGGGAATGATTGCGATCGTGTCGAAAGGTGGGGTCATTGGGCGGCCTTGAGAGCCGTCACAGTCTGCACCAGTTCCCACTTTGCTAGTGCCGCGGCATCCCGATTGGGGAATGTAGGCTGCTCGTCAAACTCCCGATCGTCGCAGACAATCCGCCACTTTTTGTCTGGGTAGTTCCGTGACACACATCCCACGGCGCCGGATGGATAGCGTATGTTGGTGACGTACCAACCGCCATGCCTCCAGCGGTCGTAATAGAATTTTCTCGGTGCGGTCTCTGTCTGTTTCACGCTGCTACCTCCGCTTTCTGTTGGTTTTTGAGCCACGAGTACACTGTCTGCCGGCTGACGCCCACGGTGCGCGCCATCTCCGCTACGCCTTTGCCTCTAGTTTGCCGTTGCCAGCACGGATCGCTGGCACTCTCCCGTGGTACTTCCCGGCCTTCTTTGCCAGCGCTACGCCTTCCCGTTGCCTCTCGAGGATCATGGAGCGCTCAAAACTGGCTACGGCGCCCATAATTGAAAGCATGAGGGTTGCCATTGGCGAATCTTCACCTGTAAAGCACAGTGATTCCTTGACGAATTCGACTTTGACCTTGCGATTCGTCAAATCCGCGACGATCCGGAGCAGGTCCCCCAGGTTGCGGGCCAGGCGGTCCATGGAGTGAACGACCAAAGTATCGCCTTCCCGAGCCCATTCAAGGGCTGCCTGCAACTGCGGCCGCGCTGTGTCCTTGCCGCTAGCATGATCTTCAAAGACTTTGTCGACGGGGATGCCGTCGAGCTGGCGTGCGGTGTTTTGGTCGACGGTTGAAACTCTGCGATACCCAATTCTCATAGGTTGCCTCTGTTTGTACCGAGGTTTCGTACTCGGTCCCGATTACCAGTCGGACGTTTACTTGCTAACGGAGAGAAGCAAGCAAAGATTAGCGATACCAGTAGGTCTCGCTGTCAATCTCTGTGCTCGTGTAATCCATCTGAAGCGCGTCATAATCGACGGTGATTTTGAGGTAGCACGGCAGATCCTTGGGGAGTTCGCCGATATCCTCAAGTAAATCATCCATTGCGGTCTCAAAGTAGGAATCACGGATGAGCGTTACAGGATACCAGTCGCCGCGCCACTGCTCATCTCCGCCGTTGCCTTTGAGGTCTTCCAGTAATGCCGTCAATTGCGCGAACTCTTGTCCCTCGTCCTCGTCCCAGTCTTTAACGGATTGCTCCGTGCGGTCCATTTCATCGGCCAAACCCTGCAAATCGTCGGCTGACTTGCTGGATTCGTATGTTTCCTTGGCGTCGGCTGCAACATCTACCCAGTTCTGCCGCTCGGATTCAAGTTCTTCGTATCGCGCGATAACGTCTCGTACGTCGATATAGTCTGCGGTTAGGTCCAGATCATGTGTTTTCATCGGTGTATCTCCATTTCTTTCTGGCTGGTTAAGCCGAGTTGATCGAATGTGTTAATTTTCTCACAATTCCATTTTATTGTCAATATTCTATTTTGACAAAAATCCATTTTTCCACTATCTTTCCCACATGCCTGCATCTGCTCATCCGACTCGCAAACCTGCAAGCGCTAAGGCCCAAGCGCGCATCGGCGTGCTGCGTGCTGCCCGGAAGAAGGATCCCGTCGAGCTGACCTGGGAGCAACAAAAGGTTGCTGACCAGTGGTACTGGAAGTTCTGCCAGCGCTGGGGCAATGACTTGCCGGTTTGGCGCGCGAACATTCTCAAGGGAGTAGCTCGGCGCTTGGCGAAGAATCCGCCGGCTGCTAATTTTGCCAAACGAATGTTTGCACAGAAGCATGCGCGCGCCTTGGTTCGTAAGTGCCAGGCTGCAGGCGTCGAGCATCCGCGGATTGTTGCTATGCGCCGTGGGCTCGCTTGGAAGAGGGCAGGGCGGCCGGCATTGCCTAGCCGGCAGTTGGTTGCTTAATCGGTTTGTATCCCTTGAAAATTGGGTGAAAGTCGTCTGAGAACGGAGCTGCGTCCAAGTCTTCGCTCCAAGGTTGCTCAGCGATGTCTCCAGCCATATTGCAGTGACCAGAAAACACTAAAGCCTTGTCGTTTCCTGCTAGGATCCCACGTGTGAACGTTTCGGCGCCATAAAAGGTGCCTTGATAGAGGCGCTTAGCGTCTCTGCCGAATGTTCCATAATTCGCTGTACGGACGGCGAAGACGTTCGCGATCCCGCCTTGATAAATCAGGGCGAAGACTTCGTAACCCATTTGTTGCTCGGTCGACAGTGGTACGGGTATCAGTTCGGTTTGCATTTTGAATTCTCCTTTTCTGCTAGTAGCGAGTCCATCGTGTCAGTTTTGACACGTGTCAAAATTGACACGTTCCTGTGACGCGTTCCTCTGTGAACGTCTCATTTTCATTCTCCTTAGTGCTTCGGTTGAAATCAGGCAACGGTGCGTTACGGGCCATGGCCCGGTTTTTACGGTTTTTACGCTTCGTAAGTATTCGCAGGGTCGTTGCGGGGGTCGTTGTCATCTTCAGTGTAAGCGGATTCGATACGCTTGTTGCAGTGGTCGCAGTACAGTTCTGAGTCTTCCCAGTTCACATCTTGACCAGAAACGTTCCATCCGTCGCGAGCATTCTCGACAGTCGATCGAACGATAGACGCGCGTTCTTTTGTCATGCAATCCGCGCACAATGCGGCGCCGTCTGTCGTGACGTAGTACAGCGGATATCCGCCAGGCCATGCGTAACGGTTAGCTTTTCCCTTGTGATACCAGCGCTTTACTTCAGAGAGTGTCATCGGTGTTCCCTCCACATCCATAACCTTATCCCACTTCCATTCTCTTGTCAATAGATTCTTTGAATTTATTTTGACTCACTCCGTCTAACTAGGTCACACCATATCCGAGCGTTCGCTAGCTCGAGCAAACACGTCCAACTAAAGCGGGATTCCTTCACCTTGACACGGATGGGGGAGTCCCTAAGAATCTAGTTGGACGATCGGACGCGCGCCAGCTCGCACGGCACGGTGTCGACCCCGATGACCCCCTATGGAGTCCCCATTCCGGAAAGCCGAGCCCCCTCTCGCCGGCCGGATACGGGCCTCGCGCCTCCGTCTAAGAAGGCATACAAAAAATATTCCAAAAGTATGGTTGCAAACTAACTAACCTATGCTACAGTGGCAGCGAGGTAGAAAATGGGAGTTCCAGTAACGATTGAAATTTGTCAAATTTGCGGGGCGGAATTCCAATTGGAGATGTGCAAGGATCGCCGAGCAGGCGGCTACACTGAAGGCGACGCTTCGATGCAGCTTTCCTATGAAGGGGATTATGTTGAGGATTGCGACTACGATAAGGTTTGCCCGTCTTGTTTGAGCACCATTTCGAACCGTGTCCGCGTGGTGATTCACGAGATCAAGGAGCAGCACAAGAACACGCCGAAGAGGAAGTCAAAGCGATGATCCTCAAAATCTTCCACAAACTCGTCTGCTTCTTCAGAGGTCATACAAGAGAATGGGATCCTATGGCTTTTTTCCGTTCCTGGAACAACCTTCACGAGATCGGTTCTCTTCACTGTAAGCGCTGCGGCGCGATGCTCGGTGAGTACAAAAAGAACTTGGCGGAGCCGGTGCAATGAGCGACGAACAATTTTTCAATCGTGTTGCCGAAGTGTTGTCCGATGAACTCAGCCAGCCGGAGCATTGGCAGTATCTGTCTTTCGCTGACAGTGAATTTAGAGGCGCGGTAGTGGTCAGGGCTCACGGGATCACTGACGCTTTACTCAAGGTTAACGCGTTGAAGCAGAATCCCGGTGGTGAAGTTTTATGTGTTGAGATTCCAGTGGAGCAGATTCCTGACCCGAAGTTCTGTGACCGGCTTTTGACTAAGGCGGATATCGAGGAGATGTGGGGCGAACCTTGCAAGACCATTCGTGAATGGGAAGAGGAAGAATCGACATGATCCAAGATCACGATTTCATCTGCCCCCTCTGCGGCCTCGTTCTCTCTTCCCTTTTCGGCTTTCACAAGCACGTCCGCGAGCAACACGAGGACCGAAAATGACCCGTCTTCTCCATTTCGTCTGCTGGCTTCGGACCGGTCACGACTGGGTCGGCAACTTCGACCACATGTTCTGTTTCTGGTGCGCCAGGCCGCGGAAAAGGAGTCTCTGATGTTCGTCCACGACCACTACGATATTCTTCTGGTTGTTCTGACGGACATCTACTATCTCGCGCTGTGGATGGCGGATTCAATGTTTCGATTCGATCTGGAAGGATGGCTGGGCAGCCAGCGGAGGAAGTTTGCATGGCAAAGATTGTAATTCCTGATGGACTGATGGATGCCGTGGGGCAGGCGATAGACGAGGCTCGCGGTGGTCGTAACAGCATGACCGACCTTCCTGCTTGCTGCGTGAAGGAAATATCCGTCGAAGCCACTCTCCGCTGGCTGAGTGAGAACCCAACTACACCAACACTGAAACAGATGTGTGAAGTTGAAACGGCGGCGGCTCACGAGCCTATAAATTCGACCCGATGGTTGAGCGATATTTTGATGGAATGGCAGCGCCGCATGTTCTTCGCGCCGGAGCCGGAAGTGGAATCTGACGAGCAGGTACGCGAGAAACTTGCCGATCTGTTGCGACCGGAAGTCGGAGTCTACACGAGTATGATCGAAGCCTACCGCCGTGGAAAGGCCTCCCGATGACCCGTCGCCGCGGCAATCCCAACTGGGGCCGGACTCTCGATAGCTATCCTCCGATGCCCGTTTCCCTCTCCGGTTGGGACCTTCTGCTGTACAGTCTCAATCTGCGCGAGCCCGAGGCGCTCAAGAGCCCAAAGGTCAGGGAGTATGTGGTCAAGTACCATCGCAACCGGTTCGTTCCTACGAAGGTGCTTGAACATTTCGGTATGGACGGAAGTTTCTTCGATTGAACAATGAAAGGCAGGTGATGCCCAATGCACACAACAAACGATCGCAATAAACTGATTCCGCGCTCGTAGGCACCGTATCGAGCAGGCGGGATCGAATACGGTGTGCATCGAGCAGTTTCTTCGATTGATCAAAAACGCTCACCCATCTTTCACAAATTTAATGTACGATTCTCAGTGGAGTCCAAACATGGCTCATGATCGTTACCTTCTCGAACTGCTCGACACCTGCCTTAAAACCATGGAGCGCCAGATCCGGCGCATCGAGCAGGCCGACCGCGAGGATCTCGACACCCTCCGCCTGATTCAGCGCGAACTGCATGTCCTTGCACAAGAGCTTCAGCCTCCCCCGCCGCCCTCAACCCTCGCAACCAGCATTTCATTCCAGGAGACGTCTATGAACCCGACTCAAGCCGGTCAGACCCAGGTCTTCACCGGAACTCTCTCGCCCGCCGGCTCCGTCCTCGCGCCGGATGCCAAAGCCACCATCACCTCGAACGATCCAGCCGTCTCGCCGACCCTGGATTCGACTCAACTGATCGTCAGCGTCACTTATCCCAGCGGATGGGTCGAGAGCACGACCACCCCTCTGGCTTTCTCGTACGTGTCCGCTAGCATCAGCACCGGCCAGACGTTGTCAGCCGCCATTACTCCGAGTGCGCCGCCTCCGCCTCCTCCGGTTCTGGCAACAAGCATCGGATTCCAACAGACTCAATGACGTAGTTCTCCCTGCAGCAAGAAAAGGTCCCGGCTCAAAACCGGGGCCTTTTTATTGACAACACATTCCAATCGTGACATGATTAATCCATGACCCGCGATCCCATCCCCCCGCTTCCGTCTCAAATCCTCTCCGTACACTCTTTACTCGCCGCGCGGGACCTGCTCTCCCCGGCTGATTTCCGCCTGCGCCTGCGCAGGACTCTGCTCTCGGATCCCAGCCTGACTCTCAACCAGGTGGCTCAGGCCCTCGGCGTCACCCGGCAGTGCGTCGGTGCCATCGTCGGGAAACTCAATCGTCCCACCGGCAAGCCAGCGATCAAGCGGGAGCAGGCTCGATCCAAACTGGCCGAGCTGCGCATCAGGGTGGCCGCCGGCGAGTCCGCGGAGCATGCGGCGAAGGAACTGGGTATCAGCCTGGGCCAGGCGATGACTCTTGGCTTTAGAGCGCGTGACATCAAGCCAGCCCATGGCGGCGGGCGGAAGGATTGTTTTTGTTGGCGTTGCAGACGTGCAGCCGGAATCGCCACGCCAAGAGGCCCACGGATGCGGTCGGAGCAGGTCAGTACGGCTCTGGACCTTCTGGCTTACGTGGACCCGGATTCAGGAGAAGGTTTGAGCCAGAGACGAATCGGCGAGATGGTCGGTGCAGGGCAGGCCGCGATTTCGAGGATTGCAAGGAGCGCCCAATGAGAGACGTCTCGATCGATGAAATAGTCACTTGGCGTGAGGAGTTCGGCGTCAAGGCGAAGGAAGCATTTGGTGGCTGGCGCGTGGACGTGAGCCCGCAGACCTACAGCGATCTGAAGCAGCGGTGTGATCGGTTGGAGAGAGAAGCGGACCCGTTCTTCGAGCACATCCGCAGTCTGCTGCCGGAACAGGTGCCTCTGAACGGGATCACGGTTCACATGGTCAAGACAGGCGAAGTGCCGGACGGGGTGCTCCGCGCCTGCGGGTGCGGCAAAGAGGTCAATCGTTAGCGCGCCAAGTGCACATCGCCCAGGACAACAGCCAGCGCCCAGAGAGCCATCCCCAGCCAACCGAGGTTGAGCCTGGGCGGTGACGGGATATTGAATGCCGCGAGCAACAGAAGTACGAACGAGAATACCATGAGGATCAGGGTCAGCATCTTGCACACTCCTGATCCGATTGGATGCCGACGGCGCGTAGATCGTTCAAACTTTCCTCTGTGAGGGTATAAAGCAAATGATAGAATGGGGTTGTGGAGGTTGGATGCCTCCGCTCACTTCAGGCTGTTGAGGAGCCGTTCATGCCAACCCCATCAAAATCAGTGTACCGTGTTTGCGCTCGGTGCTCAAAAACTTTCAGTACCTATCTATCAGAAGTGAAGTTAGGTCGTGGAGTTTTCTGTGGCCAAGCATGTTATTTTGCAAGCTTAGCTGAAAGAAAGTCTCGTCCTGAGATTAGATTTTGGAAGTACGTGAATAAGACTGAGGGCTGTTGGCTTTGGACTGGAGCGCAATGTAGAGGGGGATACGGACAGATGAGCGGAGTAGCCTCAAACAGTCGTGTCCATCGATTTTCTTGGGAACTGTTTAACAGGCTTATACCAAAAGATATTTGTGTTCTCCATAAGTGCGATGTCCGTCTTTGTGTACGCCCGGATCATCTTTTTCTAGGTACTAATACAGACAACATCAGGGATCGTATTAGGAAACGCCGGGGAAATGTGCGATTAGTTACAGCTTTTGGTGAAACTAAAGCTTTGGTGGAATGGCTGGAAGATGATCGATGTTTAGGAAGCAGAGAATCAATCATAAGACGGTTAAGTAACGGTTTTAGTCCAGAGTACGCGTTGACAACCACGCCTCTCACGAGTTTTGAATACGGTTTGTGCGGGGTAATTTCTCGGTCACTGTAGTCAAATGCAGACAAGGTGTATTTTCCACTTGTAAGGTTTGCAATTAACTGTTACGCTTTTCTCGCAATGACTGACAAGTCCCCCACCACCGATACCGAAAAGCGCCTGCTCTGGCTGGTCCGCGATCTTGTAGCGCAGGGGTGCACTGAGTACAAGAAGGGTGATTCAATCTCCTGGGACGGTCCGATTCCGGTTTTCTCCCAGTTCGTCGGCAAGTACGCCGAGGCTATCGCGCTGCTTGCCGAGTACGGTCTGGTGACGGACCTGACGGACAACGGCGGCCGGGTCGTCAGCGGAAATCTTCTGTCGTTGATGAATACAGCAGAGGTGCTGCAGACCGGGATATTCAATCCGCGAAAGGAAGAGGCGTTCCAGTCCGCGCCTGAGATCGGAGATCATCTTGGGTGACACCATCCGTCTCGATCCCTGCCGCAGTAAAGTTTTCTCGTGGATCGAGTTCAACCCCGATGCTCCCGAGGTGAGAGACGAAGCCACAGGCCGCCTAATTCAGCCAGCAGGCCCTGCGATCACGGCGCGGTACCGAACTACGGGTATGGAAATGACTGCCTGGCCGTGCACCGAGGACGAGGCGCGCCGGATCATGCAGCCTGGCGCCGAGTTCGATTATTCTAGCGGCCGTGCCTGGTCGCAGATCGTGATGCCTTACAAATCCAAGCGCATGGTCAAGAGCGGGCAGAGACAGGAAACTGTGAAGCAGCGGGAAGAGACGGAACAGCGCGCGGGGAGAAGGTGGCTCGTATGACCAATGAGACCGGCGACGGAGCAGTCGCAGAGATGAGCAACGAATGAACCCGAATCCGGAAGATTTGATCAACGCAGCAACGTATGCGGAAAAAATGAAGTTCGCACAAGCACAGCAGGCACAGTGTGGTCAGGCTATAGGTGGTGTCACTCAAGCGTGGCATCGTCCTTCTTTGCGCGAAGAAGCTGAGAAGAGCGTCGGCTATCATCGCGAGCAAGCCGATAAGCAGGATCGTGCTGCTGCATTTTTCCGCGAACATCCTGAGTTTGATGAGTTCATTCAACTTATCCGCAGCGGAACGATCGGAATATAGCCATGAGCCCACGTCCCCGGCTTCCGAAAACGCAGTGGGCAGACGATTCGATCCGAGTCGAGGTCAAGGCTGCGGGTCTTGTCGACGAGCCTGCCAACCAGGAAGTCTTCAACGCTTGTCTTGCCGAGATGGGATCTGTTCGGATGAGAGTTATGCTCGGATGTTACGGACCAGGAAGCGAAGAGCGCCCCAAGCCTCGCTATAGCTGGCTTTTGGGAGAGTCAGCAACGATCTTGTGTCGTGACACAGATGTGGCTAATTGGTTTCGTGAAGAACTTTTGAAGTGGCTGAAGTCTCTCGACGGAATAAAACTAGAGCGTGTGGAAGATGAGGAAGTCAAGTGATCGCTTATATTCTTTTTGGCGCCGGCACGATCGGTCGTCTGATTGCACGGCAATTGATTGCGAAGGGAACTTCGCCAGTCTGTTTTGCCGACAACGACCAGAGTAAGTGGGGAAAGGAAGTCGAGGGAATTCTTGTGCTCAGTCCCGAAGATGCGCTGCGAGAGTACCCTGATGCGAAGTGGGTCGCTACAATCCACCGAACTCCTTTCCGTGGCGAGATTCTCGAACAGTTGGAAGCAATGGAAGTGAAACAGGTTTCGCTCTACGATTTTCTTCCTGCACGGTGCGATTTGCCGCCCGACGATGCCGATGAGACTGTTCGGGGCCTGTTGACAGACGGAGAATCATTGGCCGAGTGGAAAGATCAATTGGCTTTCCGGCGCGACTCCACGACTCATATTCAGCGGCCTCCCCGCAACATCGCCAACGTCTACTTTGAGAACTTCTTTACTCACGACGATAATGAAGTGTTCATCGACTGCGGAGCAGCTACCGGAGACACTATCGATGAATTTCTTAATCGTTGGGATAAATTCAGAATCATAATCGGGTACGAGCCCGATAAGGCGAACTATGCCACCCTTGTCACTGCCGTTCACCGTTTCAACGACAGCCGTATCCTGCCTGTCTTTGGTGCTATCGGCGACCACCGTACTGAAATGTCCTTTATCGCAACCGGCGATCAAACCGCGCACCTTGGGGGTGATGGAGAGAAGGTTCCGGTATTTCCTCTTGACTCAGCGCTGGGAGGAATTATTCCAACTTTCATCAAAATGGACATCGAAGGCGCGGAACTGGAAGGCCTCTGGGGCGCACGCGAGACGATCAAGAAATACTCTCCGGTGCTCGCTATCTGTGCGTATCATCTTGGGTCGCATCTTTGGGAAGTGCCGCTCTTACTACACGCTCTCAATCCGATGTACAAGATTTACTTGCGGCGGTATCTTGAGGCGACGTGGGAGTTAGTCTGGTATGCAGTACCGCCTGACCGGGTGGTGTCCCGATGAACGATCTTCTTGTCATTGCGGCAGCGAGTTCCGACTCCGGAGGTACTTTGCCTCAGTACCGCGCTCAGCTTGCCGCAGCGGGGATTCCTTTCCATGTCGTGCCTTTAACCGGGCCTCCGGATGCAACGATTGCCGCGACTCTTTTTTATTTTCGCCGCTTGGCCGAACAGTTTTCTTCCTACAGGCGTTTGATTCTTACCGATGCTTTCGATGTGAGTTTTTTCGGAACCGCTGCGGATGTGCCCGATATATGCGCCAAGGTTCCTCTCGATCATGTTCTTTGGGCTGCGGAAAAGAACTGCTTCACGGACCCGCATATGGCGACACCGATCCATGCGCGTCACCCCGAGCGTTCCCCCTGGCTTTATGCCAATGGCGGTATGTTGGCGGCAACACCGCAGGTTCTCTACGATTGGACTCTGGCGGTCGAGCGCTACCCTCTTTATGCCGATTTTTTCATTAACCAGGGTTTTTACAACATCTTGCTTGCCGCTGGATGGGATCAGATGTGCGTGGACTGGAGAACCGATCTGTTTTTCTGTCTTCACAGCGGTTATTCGGAATTGGATTTCGAGCGCGGGAAGCCGGTGAACACAAAGTGGGGGACCAGGCCTCTGTTCGCTCACGCCAACGGCGCGTGGCCCACCGATGAGATGTGGGCGAAGTATCATAGGAGCCTTCAGTGAGCGAACAGGTTCGCATTTGCGCGATATCGAAAAACGAGGGCCGGTATCTCCACGAGTGGTGTCTCTTTCATCAGATTGTCGGTGTCGATCACATTACGATTTATGACAACGGTTCGACGGACGACACGCGTGAAGTTCTTCGTTCTTTTGTCGATTCCGGGTTTGTGGATCTGATCGATTGGCCGATGCCGTCTCCGAGCCAGTTCGCTGCATATCGGCATTTCATCGAAGGGCACCGCGGGCCGTATTGGATTGCTTTCATCGATATCGATGAGTTTCTTTTCTCTCCGGTTTTTCCCACTATCTCCGAGGCTTTGTCTGCGATTCCCCATCGCAGCAGCGCGCTTGGGGTTAATTGGGCGTGTTTCGGCAATTCAGGCCGTCGGGCATATTCTCCTGAGCCCGTGATTGAGCGATTTTCATGGCGCCTCGCTTCAAGCAATCCGGTTAATACGCACATCAAGTCTTTGATCTGGATGGACCAGGATGTGTGTGTCGGTAACGATCCGCATTTCTTCGCGGTCGAGCACGGAACGTTTACCGAAAACGGCGATCCTATTCATGGGCCTTTGTCTGGCTCGCATTCTTCCAGTTTGCTCCGCCTGAACCACTACGTCACCAAATCGGATGAGGAGCTGGCTGGAAAGATTGCGCGGGGAAGAGCGGATCTGGCGCAGCCAAGGCAGTTGTCGGAATTCGATGGTTATCATGCGCGAGAGGTAGACGACCGGGAGATTCAGCGGTTCTTGCCGGAACTGAAGAGGAGGCTCGAATGCCTCGTCTGAGTTTCATCGTAGTTGCTTACGAAAATCCTTCGACTCTGCGGACCTGTCTTTCATCTCTACTCGACCAGACGATGCGGGATTTTGAAATCATCGTTGTCGATAATTCGATCGGCAGTACATGGATCGATTTGAATAAGGATCTTTGCCGGATGTCGGATCGAATTCGCTACGAGTGGACGGCAGACAGGACTGATGTTTCTCATCTGAGGCTGCGGCATTCTAACTGTCTCTACACTGCGACTGAGATCGGAGCGGAACTAGCGATCGGAGATTTTTTATGTTTTCCTTCGCAGGACTCTTACTATGTTCCTGTCTTTGCCGAAAGAATGATCTCCGCCGCTGGTCGTCACCATTGCGATCTTGTTTACTGTGGGCTGGTCCATGGGCTCCCGGATCGCCATTACGTTCCGATCGAGCCTTCCTGTCGCGTGGGCCAGGCGGACAAAGGTTCGTTCATTTTGCGGCGATCTTTATTCACTGGATTTCCGGACAAGCGCCTCGATTATGAGAAGGCAGACGGATTGCTGATCGAGCGCCTGGCGCAGGCCGGTGTGACGCGGCGCAGGTTGGATGAATATTTGATGTTTCACAGTTGATAGGAAAGGGAACAGTCGAATGAGTCGCATTTTGATTGGGATTTTAACGGCGCATCATCCCTCCCGTTGGTGGTATCGCGTAGCTGCGCGGCAAAATTATCTTAAAGGTTCCGATCTGGATCATTTGTTTGTCTTCGGGCGGCCTCCTGTTTCCGATTGGCCAGTCGAGCAGCAGGAGGATGAACTTTGGGTGGATTGCGACGATCGCAAGGAGTACATGGTTTACAAGAATCAAGCGCTGTTTCGTTACGCGCTCGATCATGGGTATACGCATGTGTTCAGGTGCTGCGACGATACGGTTGTTTTTCCTGACCGTATCGCCAACGCCGGTCTGGAAAGTTATGATGTAGCCGGCACAGTGCCCTGCAAATTTTCTCTTGGCGGCACGTTTAAGACCTGGTTCCAGTATCTGAATTATTTTCACGGCGGAACGGGAATTTGGCTTTCGCGTAAAGCGATGGAAATGCTCGTAGCGGATGTGTGGGACGAGCATCGTTTGGATTCATGGCCGGAGAAATTGGACCTGGGCTTTGGCTTGCAGATTAGTAAGCCGAAAAAATATTGGGACGACCACTGGATTTCGGAGGTGCTGCAAGGCAATTTGCCTTACGACCACCCCAACCGCAAGCAGCCAATGACCGCCTATGCCTTGAATGGATTGTCGGTGTTCGAGGATGAGATGCTGTTTGTCAACAGCGAGCCTATGCGGGCTCTTACTCTTCACGATCCAGGCGTCCACAAGATCAATTCACGCGAGATGGACGAAGTAATGGAGCAGATCAAACAGCGTAATATCGCGATGGCTGAAGCTGCACGAGCACAGGAGGCCCCCATTGCCTGAAGCCGTCAATCATCCTGCTCATTACGGCGGTGACGTTCCACACGAGACGTACAAGTGTCTTCGCGCATGGGGACTGGAGCAGGATGCGTTGATATGGAATGCGGTGAAGTATCTCTCACGAGCAGGCAAGAAAGGCAGCAGTACTAAGATCGAAGACTTACAAAAATCGGTTTGGTACATCAATAACCGAATCGAACAATTGAAAGAGGAACGGTCAGAATGAAAATTGTCAAGCCTTATGCAAAGATTATGGAACCGGATTTGTTAGCCGGTGCCTTGAAACGTATCGAGTATTCTGCTCGCATCAGCCACGGCTCGGAAGATGCACAGACTGAAGATTCAGCGGAACGATTCATTCGTGCGGTCGTTCTCCAACACGGCGATTGGTCTGTCGTCGAGCATGTGTCAGCTTCGGTTGAGTTCCTTGTGGATCGCGGGATTACGCATGAGATTGTCAGGCATCGTATCGCGAGCTACACGCAATCGAGCACGAGATTCATCAATTACGCAAAGAAGATGCCGCCAACTTTCATTTATCCGAAGCCGGAGGTGGAATGCGTCAAATGCGCAGCCGGTAACGAGCCTTCTTTGGATGATCGTGAGATTGTTTGTCATGTCAAAATAGGTGAGACAAGCCTTTACAACATGGACTGCGCTTATGATCAAGATTGGTTACTGGCGATCGAGGAGTCTGAGCGGCGTTATCGGAGGCTATTAGAGAAAGGCTGGCGTCCCCAAGAAGCCAGATCAGTCTTCCCCAACGCTCTTAGCAGTAAGATCATGGTCACGCTCAACCTGCGAACTTGGCGTCACTTTTTCTTAATGAGGACCAGCAAAGAAGCTCATCCTCAGATGCGACAGGTGACGATTCCTCTGCTTGCTGAGTTCCAGCGCCTCGTGCCGGTTCTCTACGAAGACATTGTGCCGGAGTCGCGGCAGGTCGATAACATCGCTAAAGGTCGATAGGGAGGTCCCCATTGCCTGATTTCAATCTTTTCCAAAGAGTCGGTGATTTCTGTGAATTGCGCAAGGAATACCGTGCAACCGCTTTGAAGAACTTGCGCAAACGAGAAGGACTTCCATCTCCTGTGGATGAGAACGGCAACGAACTAGAAACCCGTTTCGACGATCAGGGTAACGCGCACTACTACAACGCATCCGGCGAGAAACAGGAGCATGTCCTCTTTGCCGGTGCGGGCAAGGACGGCAAGCCCGGTTCCTTTGCCGTTGGTACGCGCAAGCAGGAGCCACGCGAACTGGCGGATGCCTCCTGGCATTCAGAATCCGAGTTCCGGATTCTCGACGTCGCGGAAGACGGACGGCGTATCGAGAGTGAATTGGTTGATTTGCATCGGGACGTCGCAACCTACGAGAGGGCAGAGCGAGTTTCTCACGGCGACGCAGGCGAGCAGGTGCCAGAGTTGCATTTGGCGGGAACCTCAGACGAAGAGATCGACGAGACGCTGCAGAAGTTTTTGAAACGAGGGTTGTGATGGGTTGCTTGGAAGATGATATTGATTACGCGCTGCGCGTCCAACGAGGCGAGATTAAGCTGCCTCCGCCACGGCCAAAGATTGTCTGTCTCTGTGGGTCAACTCGCTTCACAGATCAAATGCTGGAGAAGCAATGGGAGTTGACTAAACAGGGGATCATTGTTGTCACTTGGTGCGCTTTGCCTGAAAGCTACTTTCAACGTACCCGCGCACGTGACGCTTTGAACGGTGATCTTGCGCATATTGGCGACAAGGAAAATGTCAAGGCTCAGGTGGACGAACTTCACAAACGAAAAATCGATCTTGCTGACGAAGTGTTTGTGTTGAACGTCGGGGGCTATGTTGGTGACAGCACACGAAGTGAAATCGATTATGCGATTGCGCACGGCAAGCCTGTGATGTATATGGAACCGAGGAATTGATGAATGACATTGAATCTGTAAAACCCGCTCTCACCGTAATTCTCGATGACGGGGATTTTATCATCAACTCGACTGGCGCGATTGGTAAAGCAATGGCTCAATCTGTGCTTCCTCTCGCCGCCGGTGCTCAGCGTGTCACGATAATTTCTGACGGTGAGATGCGGGTGATGAAAAGAAATCCAGCGGCAGAGAACGGAGTGGAAGCAAACGGCAAAGCCCCAGCCACTCCTCCAGCACGTAGGCCCGCTTCCCCAGCGCCAGTCGAAACCGGTCCCGACGTCCAGGACTCCTTCATTTCCGATCTTGAGTCCGGCGTCACAGGCGAGAAAGCCACAGGAGAACAACCCTCCCCCACTCCCGGCCCGTCCGATCCGGTCGCTATCCCAGCCAAGAAGCGTGTTCCCCGCATATACCAGGATGCCGCCGCGCCTCCCGCGCCGGAGCTGGCTGAGGCTGAGATGGACCGTCTGCTGGCCGAGGCGCAGCAGGCTGAGGTTGAAGCGGCCAGGGTAGCCGAGGACCAGCGGTTCCAGCGCCAGCAGGCGGTGCAGGCCCAAGTGGAGCCCTCTGACGTTCCCGCCGAGCAGCCGGCAGAGGCGGCAAGGCCGCGTCGCCGGGAGCGCCAGCTTGCGACTACGGGTCGCCCCTGCGGCCGCTGCGGCGGGGGCGGGAAGATCGTCGGGGATGCTGGATTTGAAGGATCCTGCCCTGTGTGCCACGGCGAGGGTCAGGTGAAGACGTGGGATCGGTCGTTGAAGGTGAGGTAGGGGGGGGGAAAGTAGGGAAGTCTGTAGTACAGTAAGGTTGCAAACCAATCGGTCAATAGGGAGACAGTCTAGTGATCAATGTATTCGCACATATAGATGACAGTAAAGGTAATCGAGTTGCCGAGATGATCGGTCCTGCGAATGCACTTTCCAAGGATGCCGATTCGATCTCGCAGGGTATTTATTTGTTGAGCGATACTATCATTCGCGGTCTTAAACCTGATTCTTTCGGTGGGTTTCTCGGCGGGCGTTTTGGTTACGCGACTGATTACGAGAACGAGGTTTTTCGTCTGCGTTTTGATAGACAACACGGGGAGTGCTCGTGCGGATTTGAGAAACTAGCAGAAGAGTGGCATTCTGCGCACCCTCACTCTTCCGAGTGCTACTATTCGCGGTTTAACGCTCTCACAGATGCATGGGAAAAAGAACATAATTGGGGGTTTACCCGTGGGGATGAACGGCGGCCTCTGTACGATCAGAAGGATAAGTACGAAAATAAGATTTCTCGTTCTCTATGCAAGGAACTCGGTATTCCTTGGAACAAGGGATGGCGCAGTGCGTGTCACTGTACCTGTGGGAAAGACGATCAGGCAAAACTTTGGTTTTCTGATCCTGCACACGATCATATAGAACCATGTGACATCTGGTGGATGAGCCAACCTCTTTTTATTCACAAGCGTACCGGCTTCGAGGTAAGTTGGTACAAGTGGATTGGTCGTGATATGAAGATGAACAGGGAATCGATTTTAGGCGAAGAATGGTCAGAAATTATTCAAGATTGTTATCGTTCTATTCCTGAAGAGGCTCGCCTGAAAGCGCAGGCCGAACGTGATTACGAAGATACTCCAGAATATAAGTCTGAGCAGGAAGCGGCTCAGAATAGCATGATGGAGTTTATGCTCAACCCAGCAAAGTACGGTTGTCCGGTTAAGAAACATGTTTGCGATTCATGCGGCAAAGAATACGAGTACCAGGATTGGGCAACGATTGTTTCTGGGTCGTGCGATGACTGCACGAAGAAGCGTTTTCAGAGGATTCGTTGATGGCCACACTGCCCGATTCCGCGCTCCCCAACTGCGATAATCCGCAGCACCCTCCTTCTCTCCCCCGTCGGATGATCTATCTTCAAACCAAGGATCACGCGCATGTGTTCGGCTGCCAGGCGTGCAAGGATGTAAACAAAAAGCTCTCCGTCCGTGTGATGACCGACCAGTTTTACAAAAGGGAGGTTCGCAAGACTCTGGCTGCTCAAGGTCAACTTCTTCGAGGGCCGATGCAGAAGCGCAAGCGCTCTCCTTTCGAAGTCGGCCTGATGCGGGAGATGTCGCTCGACGCAGCCCATCGCAATGCCGCTGCGCGTACGATCGACTGGGACTCCGAGCACCGGCGCTCGAAGGACGGCAAATACGAGCTGGTCGAGTACAAAGAACTCGGCGAAGGCGCGCTGCGCATCCAGATGGCGATCAACGGCAAGCTATGTCCTCAGATGGACGACCATGTAGCCAGCCGCGAAGAGTTCAGGACCGAGGAAGAATACTGGTCGCGCGTGGCGCGCGGGAGCGAGTTGATTTTGTACTTGTACGGCGATCCGAGGAATCCATTGACGCCGGAAGAGTCGGCTTTGAGAGAACAGGAGACTTTCTGAGATGAGACTCACAATCGAGGTAGTCGTATTCTTTGTCTCAGTTTGGTCAGCGTATCGTCTTGGCAAGATGGAGACTGCGAGGTTTGTTTGGAACTTGCTGTCCAATCAAAGAAATGAAGGAATGGCTGAGGCTGTATGTTTGTATTGTGCGATGATGAATCCTAATATTCTGCATCGGAACGGATGGAAGTGTGTGAATGATGTGTATCTTGCGCTTCGAAGTAAGAAAGAATTGACGGACAACATCTGATGACTTACACCTACGCTATCCTCGAAGTCAGCCACGCAGCCTACGTCGAAATCAAATCGAAGTTGGAAGCGGCAGGATACTCCGATCAATTCCATGACGACCGTGACGGCGACGGGGTTGTCATCGACATGCACGGCATCGCTTTGAAAGACGAAGGAGAATCAAATTGAGCAAACTCGCAGCAGTCCGCACCGGTCAGGCCACCCAGGGCATCGGCGCTGTTCCTAACGGTATTCATCCGCCAGCCGTTATCGATGACCTCGATCCACCTCCGGTCATCAATCCCCGCTCTGCGCACTCGGCTGCGGCTGCGACTGTGACGGCCGCGTGGCTGTCGCTTGAAGCCAAAGAGATCGAAGTCAGGAATTATTTTCGATCTATCTCCGTGGCGTCGGGTTTGGAGATGCTCGCCAAGATGCGCAAGCAATGTGACATGGCTGCTGAGTCGCTTCAAGGCCGCATGGATGAGGACAACACGCAGCGATGTACCGGTTGCGGGAAGACGCTGGAGGAACTGCGGAAAACGCAATTTCTGATGATGGGTGCCGATACCGATCCTGAAACCGGCGTTCCTGTGCCGTATCGCTTCTGTGGCCCGATGTGTATTCGTGAACGCAATAAGGAGCGGATGCTGCCTAAGGAAGAGAGAAACAAGCTGCGGTTTGACGGACAGGACATGGGTGATATCCGGTGAGCCAGAAGTACGAAGACATCCTCAAAAACTCCGTCGAGAAGCTCTCCCTCGGTCCCAATGACATCCTCATTGTGAAGTCTCAGGAAGCCATGAGCACTTTTCTGGAGATGACACAACAAGGTATCGGTTTTTCGAAGTACGCCAACCCGATTCTGCTCGTCCCCGGCGGCCTGGAGAAGGCGACGCGGGAAGATCTGCTGGACGCGCTGCGGATTCTGGATGAGAAAGCTGCGAACGAAGGGAAGCCAGAGGAGCAGGTTTCGCGGATCATTACGGATTTGAATGGGCCGATGATCAGGAAGGTTCAATGACAACGCACACTATCCTCCATCCGCGAGTCACTTGTTGCGCGCAGATATTCCTCGATCCTGCGGGCATGTCCAGTACGTATTGCCAACGCGAGCTGGGCCACCCGGACGAGGCAGTGAAGGGGTATCCCGGCGGCCACAACATTGTGGACGCGCCTCCTGCGGTGAAGAAATGACCAAGCCTTTGAGTCCGCTTCATCGGCCGCTGGATATCATCGACGCCAGTGACATAGGAGAACCTTACGTCCCTCCTTCTCCCCCTCCGATCCCCTCGCGCATCGCGCGTCTCGCTCAGCTCGACTCCCATTCGCTCTCCGGGCGCCAGCACTCGCTCGGCCCTGGCGGTGCCTCAGCAATGTTCACGCAGGCGGTGCAGAGAGCGCTGGTTGAAGAGATGGCCGCTCAGTTGCGTGGCGCGGATTGGCGGGAAACAGATATTGGTAGATGGGCTGCGGGGATCATTGCTGCGTTTTGTGAGGAGTAGTCATGGCGGATACATACAAGGCTCCTGCGGATAGCTGGGTTTGCTTCCATTGCGGTGAGCGATTCACGACGCGGGGAAGCGCCGAGGATCACTTTGGTGCCAAGCCGAATGCTACCGCTGCGTGTCTGATTAAGGTCGGAGAGGAACTCGGCCTGGTAATGGAATTGCGTCGCGTAGAGAAGGATCGTGAGTTCTTGTGGGACTTGCTCGACGACATCGATACCGTGAGCGACGCCGCCAAGTCTGATGATGCGGGGTATTGTCGAGCGGTCACACGAATCTAGGCACGCAGGCACGAGGTCGGGGAATCTCGCGATGGTCAAACGATCACGTGGAAGAACACAGGTCGTCATTTCGACAAGGTGACTGTGTAATGGACTCCATCTCTCCCGTTCTGACAGACGCTGAAGTCCCCACTGAGCAGGTCGTCGCGCTCGGGCAGGAGGAGTTTTATTCGATCGTGGTTGCTCGCGTTTGGCATGTAAGCTCGACTGAAGACGGGAAGCAGGAAGGAACTCCTTCTTCCTACACTCGTTTTCGCTTCACCGCCGCGGAGAGGGATTTGGTTTTGAAAGGGGCGGACTTGATCCTCGGTCAGCCGCACCACTCGGTAATGATGCCGGTCAGTTTACAGTTGGCGATGCCGGGAGAGTATCCGGTTTCTGAGAAATGAAGTGCTCAGTAGGGATGCAAACGGGGTATAATTATGGGGTCACGGTGTTTGAGCACCTGGCCAAGACCTCATCGCTTGAAGGAGCGACTTATGACCCCACAAAGAGCATATCGCATTAAAGAGGCAGTCTGTTACTTTACAGACAAAAACAACAAGCGTGCTGTGATGCGCGATGTCGTATTGGGAGAGGTCATCACTCCGCGAATCGAGCATATTTTCTCTAAAGGTCAGTGCCACGCTCTTGCGGTCGCGTTGCATGAGATTCTTGGGTGGGAAGTGATGGGTGCGTGTGATTTTTGGGGCGGCGGCTCTCGCCACACGTACCATTACGTTATTCAGTGCCCAGACCACCGAGGCGATGCGGACATCCACGGAATTCGTTGTTTGGACCATGGTTTGCGAAAGGCGAATGTAGGCGCGATTCTCGGTGGAAGGGTTAGAGGATTCTTGCCGCCAGCAATGAGCTTTGCCAGGCACTACGCCAAGATTATCGCTCCTGAGATTCAGAAGCAGTGGGATGCTTTGAAAGCCGGGAAGTCTAAACCGCGCTGGACGTTGTGCTCGGAAGGATACGACGATAAATAGTGCCTCTCGATCTTCAACACGTTGAAAAATTCTTCACGCGACTGCATATCCGCGATAGAGACGAGGGAACGTTTGTCCCTTTCACACTTCGTCCTCAGCAGCAGGAGATATTTCACTTAGCTAAAGAGCATCTTGCGCGGCGTCGTAGACTGTTTATTATCTTCCTCAAAGCTCGTCGTCTTGGAATTTCCACCATCGCAACCGGGCTCGGTCAAGCGCACTGCATTGCACATCCAGGGTCCATGGCGCGCTGCATCGCACAGAATGCCAAAGTAGCGTCTGCTAATTTCGAGATGGCCGGTAGTTTTTTCAAGGACTGCCGCGACCTATATCCTGGCGCAGCTAAGCCCACTAAGTCTCTACTTGTATGGCCACATTCTGACGGACCTGATTCTACTTTCGAGCATCATACCGCAGCTACGGTTCACGGTCAGCGCGGACTAACTTCGTCTTTCATTCATTTAACCGAAGCAGCGTTTTATCCCTACGAAGGGGTGTTCACGAGTTTGCTCAACACGCTGAGCATGGATAAAAATAACGCCTGCTTAGTTGAAACAACAGCAAATGGCCAAGAAGGCCCTGGCGAAGCGTACTACCAGTATTGGGAAGCGGCGATGTCAGGAGAAAACGAGTTTCTTCCTATTTTTCTGCCGTGGTGGGACGATCCGGCGTATGTGCTGCCGGAAGAACTTGCTCAAGACGCTCCTCGCGATGAGTACGAGAAGCGTTTAATGAATGATATCAGACACTGGAAGACGGGGAAGAAAGTTAAGTTAGGCAAAGATCGCATCGCGTGGTTTCGCGAAACACTCTCCACACGTTGCGAAGGAATTTTGGAAAAATTTCGCGCTGAGTACCCATCTGACCCGCAGGAAGCTTTTATCGCCACAGGCAACCCTGCGTTCACGATTGAAGAGATTCAATTTGCTGAAAATGCGGTAGTGAAGATCCCTCCGTTCCGCGGCCGATGCGTTCTCTCAAGTGATCTCAAGCACGGTGAACTTCAGAAGGGAACGGACGGGCCGTTGGTAGTCTACGAGACTCCACAAAAAGGTCACCATTATTTCGCGGGCGTGGACTCCGCACGAGGTGAAGAAAACACGATGGCCCCCGGCGATTATGCGGCTATTGTGGTGTGGAACGGAGAGACCGGAGATTTGGCGGCACGGTATATGTCTCGCGTGTCTCCGGAAGAGCTTGCTCCTGTAGCTGCAGCTCTCGGCTATTATTTCAATGGAGCCATGCTCAATGTTGAGCTGAACAATATCGGCTACGTCACGATGCGTGAACTTCGTGACCGGCTTTACTATCCGAACCAATATATCTGGAAGGGCCGCGATGACCGCGTGGATCGCTCGAAGCAAGGTGTGGCCTACGGATTTGAGACTTCCGATCGCTATCGGAAGATGATGTTCTCTATGTTTCGTAATTCTCTTTATCGCAAAGAGGTCGTGCCGAAGGATCGTGTATTCGTGGATCAGATGAAGAAAGCGAAGATGGAAATGGCTTGGCGCTGGAATGTTGCAGTTGGCCACGATGATGTTCTTATGTGTCTCAATCCAAAAGAGTTAGTAGAAACTCAAGATGGATTAAAACACATTTGTGATATTCGGCCAAGTGAATTCGTGCGGACCCACACAGGTGAACTCCATCAAGTTCAAGGTGTCATGTCGCGTGAAGTCAATGAGGAAATGATTCACGTTGGTGTGATGGGAAATCCCGAGCCCACAAGTACGACAAGTAACCACCCTTACTATGTGTGTCGGTACGAATGGAACAAACGCAACGGGGAACTAACTAGAACCAAAAAACAGGTCGAGATGCCGTCATGGAAGGCGGCGTCTGATGTACGCCTTGGGGATTCAGTGTTGTTTCCAAAGAGAAAGAATCTTCCTCTTGCCAGTCTTCCTCTCGACCAGTTATGGATTTTGGGTTGGTACTTAGCTGAGGGTTCACGTTGCCGCAGGATTAAAAAAAGTCAAATGGCATTTTCGATTTCATTTGGATTGAACTCTTCGGAACGTAGTGTGGCGGAGCGGATATGCGAAATTTTGATTAAGTACGATCCTCCTTCCAAATCTAATCAGAAGTCTCCGCGCATAGAAGACGTAAAAGGAAAAAATGCAATTCGTGTGAATTATAGTTCACGGTATTGGCATGCTTTTTTTACTAAATTGGCTGGCGGTTTGCAACAAGTTCGTAAAATCGATTCCTCAGTCTACAACTGTTCTGGGCTTTTGCCTCTCGTAGCTGCTTTCATGTCCGGCGATGGGTCTCAGCCAAAAGGGCAGCGTCATGCAGTTCACGGGAGTAGCACATCGCGTGTACTCATTCACCAGATCAGACAGATCATGATAGATGAGGGTATTTGGTCTACAATCCACAAACCGAAAAATCAGGAAATTTGGGCATTGTGTGCGAGCGCTGAGTTTATTGAACGCTTTGTAGGTATTTCGAAATTTCATTCTATTGAGCATGAGAGAAAGTTTCACAAACGGCACGTCGTCGAGACAGATGAGGGATTTTGGGCACCAATCAAATCGCTCGCATTGATACCGTACTCTGGTCCGGTGTTGAATCTTGATATCGAGGGAGATCACACCTACCAGGCGCAGGGAGTAGCTGTTCACAACTCGGGCTTCCTCGGATGGATCGCAAAAGAGCAAAATCATCAGTTCGCATGTCAGCGCAAGTCAAGCAAAAACGTCATGATGTCCAAAGAAGAACTCGAAAACGCAGGCTTCGCACCTGCCCGCGGTCAGATGCCTGAGTGGCTGAAAGCACCGGAGGTGACTGGAGCCGGGATGCTGTTGACCAGCGGCAACGATCACCTTAAGAAGCTCGAAATTTATGCGAAGAAAAAAGCGCGTATGAATCGCTTAGAGTGGGTCTAGGGGGCGCAGAGGTGAACAACGATGATCGAGCAACGAGGGACTCAATTGCTGATTTCCTTTCCAACGGAACAGGCGGCAAGTCAAGCCCGGCAGTGGATGGAAATGGCGGTGATCCCGTGGCTGCCGATGGTAAGCCAGCAACAACCCCCCGCACCCGCCAGCTCCGAACCTCCTTCCGAACAGCAGCGTTCGAATCACGTCCTCTTGACGGAC
>Ga0210401_10000529_pt1 | contig 46369 bp, 38 predicted proteins | sample IncBWH32MmetaG_FD_150866 | JGI IMG/M metagenome (GOLD analysis project Ga0210401, IMG submission 150866) | Forest soil microbial communities from Barre Woods Harvard Forest LTER site, Petersham, Massachusetts, United States - Inc-BW-H-32-M | ecosystem: Environmental > Terrestrial > Soil >...
AGTCCACCTTGATCACCGCCCGCGGGTCTCCGAACAAGATCTCCGCCGCCGCTTCCACGATGCGCGTTTTCCCCGAGCCGGTCGGCCCCAGGAACAGCAGGTTCCCCACCGGGCGTCCGGTCGAGCTCATCCCCGCGCAGAAGACCTGGTACAGGTCCACGAGCGCGCGGACTCCCTCTTCCTGGCCGACGACCTTGCTCTTCAGGGCGGCCTGGAATTCCTGGGATTCCACGCTTCTCAGCGTGGGGTCCAGTTGTTGTTGTGCTGAGCGGTTGGTGCTCATAGCCATTCTCCTACCGGAACTTCCGGTCTGCCATCACACCCCGATACGGGGCCCGATCAAACTGGTCGAGTTTGACTCCTACGGTGGAGTGCAGCAGACGGAGCTGCATGATAATTTCCTGTCCCGCTTCCGGCGCATGCGAAACGTCCAGCAAGGGCGGAAACAGATCTGCCAGGTCAAGATTGAGCGTGCGCAGGGTGGAAACGAGCTTCTGAATCTGATTGGATTTGGGATCGAACAGCTCTACGCGATTGTTGACCTGCTCGCGCAATTCATTCCAATTCACGTCCACAAAGGGGTAGGAACGGGTGACCTGCCTGACCACGTCATCGGTGATGCGGGGACGCTCGCCGAGCTTGGCCAGGTGCAGCTGTTTGACCCGGTCGCCCTCGCGGACGTTGTGCACCAGGTAAAACGTGTTCCCTTTGCGGCGAAGAAAGGCCATTGAACGCTCCCGGCTCCGACATCCAAAGTGTAGTGTAAGACTCTTCCACTACGCCTGTCAATTTAGATGCCGAAATATTCGGAATGTTGCCTCGTATCAGTAACTCCCATTCTCTCTCGCTCAAATCGCGTTCCCCGGCCGATAGAGCATCCTGCCTTCGTTATATCGGCATTCCTTCGAACAATCTTGACGCTTCCTGATGCTCCTGGGTATTTAGATGCAGAATGTATGTGTCGCGATAGTAAGAGTGCGCCGCAGGTCTGCGGGGCGCCATAGTTCGGATGGGGCAAGCCGCTGGTCCTTTCGAACTAGTACCGATAGAATGTGGAATTGAAAGAGCGAATCCAATGAATTGGAATCCGGTATACGAGCTTGTAAAGAAAATCCCCCGTGGCCGCGTAATGACCTATGGCCGGCTGGCCAAGGCCCTGCGGCTGCCCGGCGGAGCGCGGACGGCCGGGCGCGCTATGGCAGCGTGTCCGAGCGGCCGCGGAGTGCCCTGGCATCGCGTTGTGGGCGCCGGAGGCAAGTTGCTGATCCGCGAGCCGCACGCTTCGCTGCAACGCAAGCTGCTCGAAACGGAAGGGCTATCCCTGGCAGAAAAAAGAATATTAGATTTCAGGGAGTATGAGTGGACCGCCGGCAAGCCGCGCCGGCGTAAATGATTTTTGTGGCGCGGGCTTCAGCCTGCGGGGGTTGGTCCTTAACTCCTTAATTTGGGACAAGAACCCGCAAGCTGAAGCATGCGCCACTTGGCAAGCCCCTATGCGGCCCTGTTCGCGCCAAGGGAATGGGTTGTGTTATAGATAGAGCCTCATGCTGATTGGGGCGACCATTGAAGTCAATAACCTGACCAAACGGTACGGTGACGTGGAAGCATTGCGCGGCGTGAGCTTTGCCGTCAACGAGGGAGAGGTTTTCGGCCTGCTGGGGCCGAACGGCGCTGGGAAGACCAGCACGGTCGAGATTCTCGAAGGGCTGCGCACTCCCGATAGCGGCAGCGTGAGCGTTTGCGGTCTCGATCCGCAGACCAGCGGCGCTGAATTCAAGTACGCCATCGGGGCGGCGCTGCAGGCTACGGCCCTGCCCGACAAGATGCGTGTCCACGAAGCCCTGGACCTGTTTGGGAGCTTCTATCCGAAACGGCGCGGCACGCAGGAACTCCTCGGTCGCTTCGGCCTCGAAGAAAAGCGCAACGCGTTTTATTCGCAACTCTCCGGCGGGCAGAAGCAGCGCCTGGCCCTGGCCATGGCGCTGGTGAACGATCCGCGCGTCGTATTCCTCGACGAACCCACGGCCGGCCTGGACCCGCAGGTGCGGCGCGAAATCTACGACATTGTCGAGGAACTCAAGAAGGAAAAGAAAACTATCCTGATCACCACGCACTACATCGAGGAAGCCGAAAAACTCTGTGACCGCGTGGCGATTGTGGACCACGGGAAAGTGATCGCGCTGGGAACGCCGCGCGAGCTGAAGCAGCGCTCCGGCGCAGTCACGCGGATCACCGTGCGCATGGCCAAGCCGGAAACCAACGGCGCGCTGAGCAGCCTTGAAGGCGTGACCGAATGCCGCGTCGAGGCCGACGATTATCTGCTGTACTCGACCCGCGTGCCGCGCACTATCGTGGCCCTGGTGAAGCATCTGGAAGAAAAGAACAACGAGCTGGTCAGCCTGGAGATTTCCGCCCCATCGCTCGAGGACATTTTCCTGGAGCTGACCGGGAGAAGGTTGCGCGATTGAGCCGCGTCTGGAGCCATACCTGGGCACTCACCATGAGCCGCATGCGCCTGGCTATGCGCAATCGCGCGTTTCTGTTCTTCAGCCTGATCATGCCGCTGGCGTTTCTCTTCGGGTACGCGGAACTTTTCAGGCGGTTCGGGCCCGAGGCGGTACCGTATCTACTGGCCATGGTGCTCGCGCTAACCGTCATGGGCAGTTTTTGGGGCCTCAGCGTCCAACTGGTGACTTTCCGCGAGCAAGGCATTCTGCGCCGCTTCCGGGTCACGCCAGTCGGAGCCAGCGCCATGCTCGGCTCCAGCTTGATCTCCAACTATTTGCTGACGCTCCCCACGATTGCGATCGAGTTCTACATATCGCGATCGGTGTTTCATATGGCCGGGCTTGGCAATGTACTTTCCGTCTTCATTCTGGTGACCATCGGGACCGTCACGTTCGCCTCCCTCGGCCTGATCGTTGCCAGCGTGACCAACACGATGCAGGAGACCCAAATCATCAACCAGATCATCTGGTTTGTTTTTCTGTTTATTTCCGGGGCGACGATTCCGTTCCCCATGCTTCCAGCGATGGTCCAGAAGGTGGCTGTCTTCCTGCCAGCCACGTACCTCGTGAGCGGCCTGCAGCGCGCCATGATCGACCACACAACCTTGACAAGTCTCGGATCATATTTGGCTTCGCTGGTGGGATGCGCCTTGATCGCTTTCATCGTCTCGGCGCAACTCTTCCGCTGGGAACCGGAATCCAAAGCTCCTCGCCGGGCCAAGCTTTGGGCCGCCGCGGCGGTGGTTCCCTTCCTCCTGCTGGGCGCCTGGGAAACCGTGAACGGCGATCTGCGCAGCCACGCCATGAAGAATCTGCAAGCGATCCGGGAACCTTATTCTCTTGAGCGGATAGAGCACTGAGGGATCGGCTTCCAATATCCGCCGGCAGAAAATTGGTGATACTGGCAGTGACTTTATGTTGCAGATGCCGACCGCGAGTGAATTTTTCTCTTTACAATCAATATAAGAGAGAGCACCTTTAAAGGTGCTCATAGGAAAGGATCGCCAGTGCTCGACATCTCCAAGGATATCCAATCTTTGACAGCCTTTCGCCGCAAGCCTGGCGAATTCATGAGGCGGTTGAAGAAAACAAAACGGCCCGTGGTTCTTACAATCAACGGGAAGGCAGAGGCCGTTGTTCAGGACGCAGAATCCTATCAGCGTCTGCTGGACATCGCCGCACAGTCAGACGTCTTTGAGGCCATTCGCCAGGGCATTGATGACATCGCCCACTGCCGGACCCGCCCTGCTCGCGAGGTATTTCTAACAGTTCGGCGCAAATATGGCATACGCCGTTGAGTTCACCCGCCGTGCTGAGCGTGACCTCAATGATCTTTACGAATTCCTTTCCGCCGAACATTCCGTAGTTGCAAGGCGCTGGTTTAACGGTCTTGAGAAGGCCATTTACACGTTGGCAAAATCCCCGCGCCGCTGCCCACGCGCTCCCGAATCGCGCAAAGCCGGTAGACCGCTCCGTCACCTTCTGTATGGGACCATGCCCAACATTTACCGTGTCCTGTACGAAATCGATGAACCATATGAACTCGTCCGCGTGCTAACGATTCGCCACGGCGCCAGGGATGCCCTCATCGCCCGCGAACTGGGCAAAAGAGAGCCTAAAGCTTACTCCCAGCAGTTTTCACGATCACGCGGAGCATCTTTCTTTCCGAATCGCCCCAACCAAATTGGCATGCCCGCGTCATAAAGAAATGCATGAGCCGCCCGCGGGCAAGGTGAACCGCTGTGCTATAATTTTCCTTGTCACTCTCAGTGAAACACAAATCATGCGTTGAATTGCAGCGTGGAGAACGACGATGCCGATCAAGCCGACGGAAAAAATATGGCACAACGGGAAACTGATCCGTTGGGAAGATGCGACGATTCATGTCCTTTCTCACGTGGTCAGTTATGCCTCGGCGGTCTTTGAAGGCTTGCGCTGCTACGATACCAAGAACGGGCCCGCCATCTTCCGGGTGCGCGAACACATGCAGCGCATGGTCAATTCCGGGAAGATTTACCGGCTGGAACTGCCGTACACGGCCGAAGAACTCTCCAACGCCGCCGCCGAAGTGGTGCGCGTGAACAAGATGAGTTCGTGCTACATCCGTCCGATCGCGCTGCGCGGCTACGGAGATATCGGCGTCGGCGGGACGGCTGTGCCCATCGAAGTGTACATCGCCTGCTGGGAATGGGGACGCTACCTGGGCCCCGAAGCCATCGAGAATGGAGTGGACGTCTGCGTCAGTTCGTGGAACCGCATGGCGCCCAACACGCTGCCGAGCATGGCCAAGGCCGCGGCGAACTACATGAATTCGCAGCTCATTCACATGGAAGCGCAGGCCAACGGCTATTCCGAAGGCATCGCTCTGGACACCAACGGTTGCGTGAGCGAAGGCTCGGGCGAAAACATCTTTGTGGCCATGGACGGCGTGCTGTACACGCCGCCGGTGGGAAATAGCGTCCTGCCGGGCATCACGCGCAGCTCCGTCATCACGCTGTGCGAGGAAATGAAAATCCAGGTGCGCGAGCAGGTGATTCCCCGCGAAATGCTGTACATCGCCGACGAAGTTTTTTTCACCGGCACCGCGGCGGAGATCAGCCCGCTGCGCTCGATCGACCGGATCAAGATCGGCAAGGGGTCGCGCGGCCCGATCACCAAGAAGCTGCAGGAAGAATTTTTCGCGATCCTCACGGGAGCCAAGGCCGACCGCCATAACTGGCTGACTCCGGTCAGCGTCCCGCTGGGCGCCGCCACACGCTGAGGAGTACGAATCTGAAATTTCAAATTTGAGATTTCAGATTCGAGACTTGAAAGGCCAAGGCCGACTTTCATACTCCCGATGAATGTCGCAGCCGAAGCCGCGACCTGCAAAGATCGCGCGCACTGAGTTCTGTGCCTGCCCCGCTCAAGTCTTTGACTTGGCACATCCGCTTCTCATAGAATCTGCTTCCCCAATGGTAAATCGGCGTGGACCGGCCCCAAGCGGGTCCACAAAGAGAGGTCTCCGTGTACTCGAAGCCGCAGAAGCTGGTTGCAGAATTTATCGGCACATTTGCGCTGATTTTTTTCGGCGTGGGATCGATTTGCGCGGATCAATTTCTGCGCACCAGCACGAACGGCCAGGTTGGCCTGGGCCTGCTGGGGATCGCGCTGGCGCACGGATTGGCCATCGGCATCATGGTCACTTCGCTCGGCCACATTTCCGGCGGCCACTTTAATCCCGCGATTACCATCGGGTTTTGGGTCACTCGCAAAATTTCGACGTTTGACACCGTGGCCTATTGGATCGCGCAGCTTGCCGGGGCCGTTGCTGCCGCCTATCTTCTGCGGCGCTTGCCTGTGGATGTATGGGGACCCGTGCAATTGGGCACGCCGGATCTGGCCAGCGGCATTTCGCGCGCCAACGGCATCCTCTTTGAAGCGGTCATGACCTTTTTCCTGGTTTTCGTGGTTTTTGCGACGGCCGTCGACGAGCGCGGCGCATTCAACAAGATCGCGGGCTTTGCCATCGGTTTGTCCATTACCATGGCCGCGCTGTTCGGCGGACCCTTTACCGGCGCGGCGCTCAATCCGGCGCGAGCCTTTGGCCCCGCGCTGGCCGCAAATCACTGGAACAACCACGGCGTTTACTGGATTGGCCCGCTGGCTGGCGGCATCGTGGCGGGCTGGCTCTACGACACGCTCTTCCTCGCAAAGAAATAACTGGCAAGATTTTGCGGGACAGCCACTCTTGGCCGCCCCGCACGGCCTCGGCAGGGTGAATGCAGGCAGCTCAGGAGTGGCTGTCCTGCTAAAATCGTAAAGCCAACCATTGGCCATCCACGGAGTGGCATGCGAATTCGTTTGAAGGCTTCTGCTATCATGGCTGGCGGACGTCCATGAACCTGGCACGCATCCCGCTCTTTCCACTCGACATCGTGCTCTTCCCCGGCCAGGCCGTTCCGCTGCACATTTTCGAGCCCCGCTACCGGGAAATGACGCGGCACTGCTCGGACACGCAATCCCCGTTCGGCATAGTATTCATGCACGAGCGAACCCTGGCCCAGACGGGCTGCTCGGCGATGATCGTCAAAATACTGAAAGAATATGAAGATGGCCGCTCCGACATCCTGACCGCGGGACAGAGCGCGTTCCAATTGATCCGCACGCACAACGAGAAACCCTATATGGAAGCGGACGTTGAATATCTCGAAGAGGATTTCACGGAAGTCGATTCCGCCGTTTCCGAACGGCTCGAGCAGCTCTGCAATCAGTGCCACCAGATACTTTACGGGGAAGATGCGCCGCGCTTTGAAACCGAGGGCGGCATTTCGCTCGCCTATCACGTGGCATCGGAGCTGCCTGTGGATGCGGCTATCCGCCAGGGTCTCTTGGAAATTCGCTCGGAGGCCGCGCGCCAGGGGCAACTCGTGGCGCATCTCACGGAATGGTATCAGCAACTGCAAAAGCGGGAGCATGTTCGGGGGAAAGCAGCGGGCAACGGGCACGGCAAGTTGTAGGAACGTGGAAAGGCAGACTGCGGAAAACAGCTTTTTGTCATACTGAGCGAAGCGAAGAATCTCTCCTCGATTCAGGAATGAGAAAAGAAAGAGAGATTCCTCGCTTCGCTCGGAATGACAAAATCGTTGACGATCTTTTTGCGCCGCCTGCTCTGCCTGTAGGGTTCGTTCTTGCTGGGACCAAAATCCGCAGGCTGAAGCCTGTGCCACTTTCTGCTTGATCTGAATTCTGCAGCAATCGTCCGCGTGGCATATAATGGTGGTGTAAATCGATTAGGGGCCCTCGATGACGAACAAACCTGCAACGCTCGGCGAATTGCGCAAGCTTCCCGGCTATGCGCCAGGAACGGCGCGCCGCACGGTGAAAGACGAACTTCGCGCCAACATTCTTCAGAAACTCGAAACGGGCGAGCCGCTCTTCCCGGGAATTCACGGGTACGAAGAAACCGTTCTGCCGCAGATCGCTAATGCGATTCTGGCGCGGCACAATTTTATTTTGCTGGGGTTGCGCGGCCAGGCCAAGAGCCGCATCCTGCGCGGATTGATCGACTTCCTGGATAAGGAAATTCCGTACATTTCCGGTTGCGAAATTCACGACGATCCGCTTGCGCCGCTGTGCCGCGCGTGCCGCGATTTGATCGCGGAGAAGGGTGACGCCACGCCCATCACCTGGCTGCCGCGCGATCAGCGCTTCGTGGAAAAGCTGGCCACTCCGGACGTGACCATTGCGGACATTCTCGGCGACGTGGACCCGATCAAAGCGGCGCGCTCGGGCCGCTCGCTGGGCGATGAACTCACGATTCATTACGGCCTGCTGCCCCGCGCCAATCGCGGCATCTTCGCCGTGAACGAACTGCCCGACCTGGCCGGAAAAATCCAGGTTGGCCTGTTCAACATCATGCAGGAAGGCGACATTCAGATTAAGGGTTACCCGGTGCGCATGCCGCTGGACGTGTTGCTGGTCTTCACCGCCAACCCCGACGATTACACCGCGCGTGGAAAAATTATTACGCCGTTAAAGGACCGCATCGGCTCGGAAATTCGCACGCACTATCCTGCCACAGTGGAAGAAGGCGTATCTATCACGGCTCAGGAAGCCTGGGTGGCGCGCGACGGCGGTCGGTCCAAGGTGGATATACCCGACTACCTGCGCGAAGTCGTCGAGCTGGTTGCATTTCTGGCGCGCGACGATAAGCGCATCGACAAGCGCTCCGGCGTCAGCCAACGCCTGCCGATTGCGTGCCTCGAAAGCGCGGTCAGCAGCGCGGAGCAGCGCGCCGTGCGCAATCGCGAAGCGCGCTCCACCGCGCGCATCGCCGATGTATATGCCGCGCTTCCGGCCATCACCGGGAAAATGGAGTTGGAATACGAAGGCGAATTGCGCGGGGCGGAAAATATCGCGCGGGAGCTGATCCGCGGGGCGGTGGGCAAGGTTTTCTCCAACCGCATGGAAGGCGCGAATCTTCAGCCGGTGGTGCAATGGTTTGAACTGGGCGGAGAACTGAAAGTGCCCGAGAGCGCCCCGGCGTCGGAAGCCCTCACGCAGCTCAAGAAAATCCAGGGGCTGATGGATCAGATCGACCGCCTGGGAGCCGACGGGCGCGGCGGCCCGGCCGGAATGGCGGCCGCGGCGGAATTTATTCTCGAAGGACTGTGGGCGCACAAGCGCATCAGCCGCAATGAAGAGCGCGGCTTCCACGCCGAACGCCCCAAGGCGCCCGAGCCGCGCGAGCAACAACCGCGCCCGCCGCGGCGCCAGTTTAATTAGGGTTATGGTGAGGGTGCCCCGCCCTTTGTGCATTTCAAGGGGTGGAGGTTTAGATTAAAAGACAACAGGAATCTGGAGATGCATGGTCGGCATTAGACAGCAGCGTAACTGATGGTTTCGAGCGACAGTTTATGACGAAATTTATCCGCTATACGAAATACACCGGCGAACCAGCGGACGGCGTTGACCTGCAGGAACTCGTCAAACGCCTGTCCGATTTTTTCCTGCAGAGCGGTTTTGAATCACAATTTTACGGGCTCTCCGAGATGGACCCGGAAAAGTCCATGGAAGCCTTGCGCCAGGCAATTCAGCGCGCGCTTGAGGAAGGCGACCTGCTTCCCAATCAGGATTTGAAAGATTTGCTGGACGGCACTCCGGAAGAGATGGACGCCAAGATGAAGGAGTTGATCGACCAGTTGATCGATCGGCTGATGCAGGAGGGCTACGTCACGGGACAGCCGAAGGTGACAGCGCCGCCGGACAAGACGCCGCGCGGGCAGATTGGCCAGGGGCGCGACCGCGACCGGGAAAACGAAGCGCGCTTCGAGATCACGGACAAGACCATCGATTTTCTGGGATTCAAAACGCTCAAGGACTTGATGGGCTCCCTCGGAAAGAGCAGCTTTGGCCGCCATGACACGCGCGATCTCGCGACCGGCGTCGAATCGGGCGGCATTTCGCGGCCTTATGAATTCGGCGACACGCTGAATCTCGATATTAGCGGGACGTTGTTCAACGCGGTGCGCCGCGAAGGCTCGAAAGTTCCGATTGAACTCGATTACCCGGATTTGATGGTCCACCAGACCGAGTATCAGAGTTCGTGCGCCACGGTGCTCATGCTGGACTGCAGCCACAGCATGATCCTTTATGGCGAAGACCGGTTCACGCCGGCCAAAAAAGTGGCGCTCGCGCTTTCGCACTTGATCCGCACGCAATACCCCGGCGACTCGCTGCACCTCGTGCTGTTCCACGATTCCGCGGAAGAGATGCCGCTCGGGGAACTGGCGCGCGTGCAGGTCGGACCGTATTACACGAATACGCGCGAAGGCCTGCGTCTCGCGCGGCGCATCCTATCGCGCCAGAAAAAAGACATGAAGCAGATCGTGATGATCACCGACGGAAAACCTTCGGCGCTCACGCTCGATGACGGGCGCATCTACAAGAATGCGTTCGGCCTCGACCCGCTGGTGGTGACGCAAACGCTCGAGGAAGTGGGCCGCTGCCGCCGCTCTGGAATTTTGATCAACACGTTCATGCTGGCCAGCGATTACAGCCTCGTCCATTTCGTGCAAAAAGTGACGGAACTGTGCCGCGGCAAAGCCTACTTCACCACGCCCTACACCCTCGGCCAATACCTGCTGATGGATTATATGCAGAAGAAAACTCGGCATATTCATTAATAGCGCGGGCTTCAGACTGCGGGGTTCCCTCAGGAATAGAAAGTCAAAACCACACAGGCTGAAGCCTGCGCTACTGGTCACCCTCTTCCAATTTCTTTTTGTGCTTGGGCGGTTTCAAGCGTTTGTCGGGGATCACTCGCGCGGCGGGGGGAGGTCCGGCGAGTTCGCGCGCGCGGCGCCGCGCTTCGTTTGCGGCGGTAAACTTTTTTGGCTTGTGTCTGGTTTTGCTCCTGCTCATAGATAACTCAGGCCCGGCGGATCAGGCCGCGCGCATCATTCTGGTATTTCAAGTGCGCTCAGCCGCGGCTGTGGCCGAGAGGTATTCGACGAGTTCCAATGCTTTGGGGTTCACGCAAACTTCGTAATATGGGCGCGAGCCGGCCTCGCCCATTTTGCCGCCAGGCAACATTTGGCGGACGAATCCGCGGCGGATCAGGACGGGCTCGAGTTTCTCGCCCACCGGCGTTTCTCCGTAGAAAAAGGAAACGCGTTCCTTGCCCCAGGGCATGACGCAATCGGCTTCCAGCGGGGTCAAGGAGATTTCCTCCTGCAGCTTCTGAAAACCTTCGTCATTCAATTCCACGCCATTCAAATTGAAGCGAATCAGGAATTCGTCGGCCTCATCTTCGGCTACGCCCTCGGTCATGGTCTGGAAAAGGAACAGGCGAAACAGCGAAGGATTCTCGGCCAGCATGCGCCGCGCTGCCTTGGAACAGCTCGAAAGCCGGTCCGAGAGGTTCAGCGCGCGCGAAATCATGATCCGCGAATCGGTGTCCATCCAATACGTCGGCGGAGACCCTTGATATGCGATTCCCACGCCCAGTTCGAGACGCGGCAGGTCGCTCGTTTCCGGCCGGTCGTTGTACGCGGCGGAAACCGCCAGAATCTGGCGCGCCAGCGCACAGGCCTTGGAGACGGCGCGCTGCTGTGCGCGGTTGGATTCGGTTTCGTAAATCGCCAGCACCAGCGCGTCGCCTTCGATAAAGACCTTCGCCGCGCCGTAGCGTTCCAGGATTCGCTTCACCGGCTCGTAAAAATTCATGCTGAAGAGCGAAGCCGGATTGAGTCCGCGCGCGAGCAAATCCTGCGTGATCTTGGTCGACCCGCGCACGTCCGCTTTGATGATGGTGTGGGAGAGGACGCGGTCTTCGGCCGGGCGGGCTTCTTCGGGCAGCAGGAACTCGTACAGGCTGCGGTTCATCTCCGAAAGCTCCCGCGTGCGCTCGTTGCGCACCAGGTGGACACGCTCCATCGCCGCGCTGAGGCGCTCGAAGTTGCGCGTATCGCGGCGCAGGCGCATGAAATCTTCGGCGAAGCGAATGGTGACGGCGCGCACTTCGTCGCGCGGCGTTTTGCGGATTTTCTTGCAGAGTTCGTCGATGCGCTGCGTGGAATACTGCCGCGCCGGAAATTGCTTCAGGATATCCTCGACGCGCTTGAATTCCTCGCGCGACACCAGCGCTTTTTTCAATTGCTGCAGGTGGATCGGCGGGCAATAGTCGTGGCAAATGTTCCGCAACTGGTAGCTGGCCAGAATGTGCACGAGCAGGTCGCGCTGTTCCAGCCGCACGATCAATTCCTCCAGCAATCGCGCGCGCATTTCGGCGGCGCTGCCGCGCGGTTCGCCCGGCGCGGCCGGGTCGAACAGGCGGCGCGCGTTTTCCGGCTGGTTCAAATAGTCGCCCAGGCGCTCCTGATACTGCTTGGCCAGGTAATCCGCCTCGCCGCGGGACGCTTCGATGCGGGGATTGGCTTCTTCAAGTTTGCGCCGCGCGTGGCGCAGCCGCTTTTCGACGTCCGTGATGGACGCGCGGAGGGTTGCCGGATCGGATCCAAATCCTACGCGCCCCATCAGACTTTCAGAGCGTTCCAGCTTTCGCCCGAGAGTCTCGCGCTCTTGCTCGATGCGCGCGATCTCCGCGCGGTAGGCCACCGCAGAGTCCACCAGTTTCTGGTGTTCGTGCCAGGAATCGTTCAGGTCATTGCCCTGATCGCCGGCCAGGATGGATTCCCGCAGGAAGTCGAGCAGGACGGCGTCAAACGTCTCGAAACGGTCCTGATCGCGCAGATAATTTCCGAGCAGGACGTATTGCTCAAGAAAGAGCACGTCGTCCTTGCCGCCTTCGACGAAGGCCAGCCGGTTATTCAAAATATCGGAAGCGGTCGAACTCTCTTCCCCGAACAGCGCCTTTCGAGACCTTGCCAGGCCGTTCTCTTCGATCTCCAGGATCGCTTGAAATACATGCTGGCCAACGTGGCGGAACAGATTGCGGCGGTCAGCCTGCAATTCGGCGAGGCGCGCCTTGATCACATGGGCTTGCTCGGTGCGATCGAAGTGCTCGCCCCGCCCGCGGATCCACTCCTTGGCTTCGAGCAGGAGATTGGCGAACTGCGTGCCGATTTCCTGCGTCAGGTACTTCAGCAAAGTCACGCGGAGGAGCAGGTCAATCTCAATATTTTTTTCGTACTTGGACTTCTGGAGCCCGGCGTGGAGAAGATCGGAAAGTTGCCGTTTCCAGGAAGCGGCTTCGGGCGCGCGCGGAACTTTTCGGTCCGCCTCGCGGCGCCCGGATTGGCGGCGCTCCGCCTGCATGCGATCGGTCTGTGAAAGAAAAGGAAGATTGGCGATTTGCCGGATGAATTCCAGCAGGTAAGCCTCTGTCGTCTCCACAAATGTGGGGCTCAGGAAAACATCATGATGGATGTTGTCCACGCCGACGGCCAGAGAGCCGAGGGGAAGCTCCGCCGTATAAGGCTTCAGGTTGACTCGGGCGGGCTTCTCTGAGGAGAGCATGGACGTACGTTCGGGCATAAGTGTCTGCGCTAGGCTCACTTACAGGTTAACAAGGGAGTAAAGCGCGAACAAGGCGGCGAATCCAACCCGTTAACAGCAGATCGGACATTCTGATGTGCGGTCGGCCCTCGGGGTCATTTAGGACTTTGGCTGCGAGGGCACAGCGGCATTTGGATGGATCTGAATCCTCGGGTGGCGCACTTGTTTTGTTTTAAGTGTACGATTCTTCACGTCGTTGCTGTTTCCAGCCCGAAATCGGAGATCGCGATGCGGCGGGAATCTCCGCCGGCGTGATCGAGGCGGATTTCCAGGGTGGGCCAGTCCGTGCGAAAGGTGAAGTGTTCGGGCCACTCGATGATCACGATAGCTTTTTCGGAGAGGGCGTCCTCCAGGCCCAGGGATTCGAGGTCGTGGAAATTTTCGATGCGGTAGAGATCGACGTGGTAGATCTTGCACGAGCGCGGGCTCGGCTCGGAGTCGTTCAGATTGTTACCGCGAAACTCGTGAACGAGATTGAACGTGGGGCTCGTTACTTCCTCTTCGCGCGCGGCGCCCAGGCCGCTGATGATTCCCTTGGTCAGCGTGGTTTTTCCGGCGCCGAGGTCTCCTTTCAATAAGACCAGAACGGGCGGACAGAGTTTCCCTGCGATTTCCCGGCCCTTGGCGATGGTTTCTTCGGCGGAGTATGTGATGAATTCGTTGCGCTTCATTTCTGTTGTTCCATCTGAGTTCGGTTGCGCCATTCGTTGAACACGCTTCAGCCGGGTGGGTTTCTCCCAGAATTCACTGCCTATTGCTCTCGTGAAAAACTCGCCGACGGAAAAACCCAACAGGCTTGAAGCCTGTTCCACTACTTCCCTCTCCACTCCGCGAGGACGCGGCCGTACGCTTCCGGAATTGCGTCGATCAGGTCGGAGGCGATCAAGGGCGCTTCTCCAACGCGCGACGCGGCGATATCGCCGGCGAGGCCGTGCAAATAAACCCCCAAGCTGAGCACGCGCGCCCAGTCCTCCACCCCGAACTGCGCGGTCAGGCCCGCGAGGATTCCCGTGAGCACGTCGCCGGTCCCTCCGGTGGCCATTCCGGGATTGCCCGTGGTGTTGATGTAAGCATGTCCCGAGGGCGTCGCCAGAATGGTATGAAAACCCTTGAGGATCACGTGCGCGCGCCAGCGGCCCGCTGCTTCGAGCGCTACGTCCAGGCGGCGCGCCTGCACTTCCTTCGTTGTGATCCCAAGCAAACGCGCCATTTCGCCGGGATGCGGCGTCATGACCATTGCGCCGGCGTGCCGTTCGTTCAGGGTATCGGCCACGCCGTCGTAGGCGTTCAGGCCGTCGGCATCCAAAATAATGGGAAGGTCCGTTTCCCCAACGACCTGGCGGATAAATTGTTGCGTTTCGTTTTGCAAGGAAAGACCCGGGCCGATGGCCAGAAGGGACTTGCCCCGCAATATTTCCGCAAACTTGCCGTAGTCCAGATTGCGAAGGCTGGCAGTCCCGGCATCCGTGGAAGCCAGGGGCGCCGTCATCATTTCCGGCATTCCGGCGGCCACGATGGGCAACACTTCCTGCGGCGTGGCCACGGTGACGAGTCCCGCACCGGAGCGCAGCGCGGCGCGCGCGGCAAGAATCGCCGCTCCGGATTTTCCGAGCGATCCGGCGACAATCAGGGCGTGGCCGTACGTCCCTTTGTTTGCCGCCGGGTCGCGCAGCAGCGGCAAGTCACGGAACTCGGCGGGCTCGATCCAGCGAATTTTTAAATGGGGGTCGGACTCCAGCAGGTCCGCAGGCGTCCCTATATCTTTAACAACCAGTTCACCGCAGCTCGGCGAATGCGGCAACACCAGTTGCCCCACCTTCGGCGCGGTCAGCGTCACCGTAAAATCGGCGGCCACCACCGGCCCGCCGAAATCCTGCGAGTCCGACGCCAGCCCGGAAGGCATATCCACGGCCACGACCATCATCTTGCCGCGCCTCTTCGCGCGCGCCGCATTCAGATCTTCAATCACGGCGCCCAGCAAGCCTTCGACGGGCCCTCGCAGACCCGTGCCGAGCAGCGCGTCAACAATCAAGTCCGCCTCGGCCAGTGCCGGGCGCGCGGAGTGCCATTCCGCTTCACTCGTGACCACGTACATTTCGCCGAGGCCTTGCTGCCAGCGCTTCAAATTGGCCGCCGCGTCGCCCTCGACCGAGCCCGGATTCGCGAACAGTAAAACGACCGCCGAGGAACCAAAATCTTTCAAGTGCCTGGCGACCACCAGGCCGTCGCCGCCGTTGTTGCCCTTCCCGCACAGCACCAGGATTTTGCGGCTGGTGATGTCGGCGAATTTTTCGCGTAAAAATTCCGAGATGGCCGTTCCCGCGTTCTCCATCAATTCAAGGCTGGGGATGCCGTAACGCTCGGTGGTGAGCCGGTCCGCCTCGCGCATTTGTGCCGCGGTCAGGACTTTCACGAGCGCTTCTCCTCGGAAGTCGCGGAAAAGCGCATCACGATTACGGTCATATCGTCGGCCTGCTCGGGAGATCCGGACCACTCCTCAGCGGCATGCATCATGGCTTCGGCAATCGCGTGGGAAGATTTATCCTTGTTGCTTCTGGCCACATCGACCAGGCGCTCGGTGCCGAATTCTTCGCCGTAAACATTCTCGGGCTCGATCAAGCCATCGCTGTAGGCCACCAGCATCCCGCCGTGTTCGATTTCCACCGCGCCCTGCTGAAACGGCACGTCGTTGAATAACCCCACGACCATCCCGCCGGTTTCCAGACGCCTGACTTTGCCACCGCAAATATAGATGGGAGCAAGATGCCCGGCATTGGTGTAGTGCAGCTGGCGCGTCTCCGCGTCATACACTCCAAAGAAAACCGTGGCATAGCGCTCGTCGGAAGTGTTTCGGAAAAGATGCAGGTTAAGGTGCGAGACAATTTCAGCGGTATCAATCTGCTCGTGTTGGGCTCCCGGCTGTCCGTTCCGATAGCGGAGAACATCGCTGCGCAGCGAGGCTTGCACGTTGGCCATCAAGAGCGCAGCGGAGATTCCCTTGCCGCTGATGTCCGCCAACGCGATGGCCAGCCGGGTGGGCGAGATGCGAATAAAATCGTAGTAATCGCCGCTGACCACTCTCGCCGGGCGACAAATCGCTTCGATCTCGATTCCGTGCAGATTCGGGACCACGCGCGGGAACAGCTGTTGTTGCACTTCGTGCGCGATAGACAGCTCGTTCTCCAGTTTCTGCCGCTGGCGCTGCTCCTCGATCAGCGTGGAAACGGACTGCATCATGGAATTGAACGACTCGCCAAGCGCCGCGAGCTGGTCCCGGTGCGGTATGCGGACACGATAGCTGAGATCGCCTTCCTGCACGTGCTGGGTCGCGCTGTACAGGCTGTTGACCGCCGTGGTGATCGTCCGCGTCATGATTATGCCCGTCACCAGCGATGCGATTTCAATGAGCAGAAAAACCGCGCCGATGACCAGCAGCGCCGTGGCCGCCGCGCCGCCCAAATCTCCCAGCGGACTGAACAGCCGCCGGTTCAAGAGCGATGGACGCGTGCTGAACGACGCGAACACCCGCGCCGAACTTGCCTGCCCCTCTTTCTGGTCCAGGTCCAGCACTTCCAGGCCAACGATGCCCGTGATCAGTTTATCGAAGGGATTCACAGCCTTTGGAACGGAGCGGTCCAGCGTCCCGATTTGCTCCACGGACGTGAAGCGCTGCGCGCCGATGACGATCGGGATTTCAGATTTTATGTCGCTGCTCTCCGGGCGCAGCACATTGAATTGGATCGGCCCGAGTTCCGGCGCGAGCGTGTCGATCAGCTCCGGCGTGATGGGAACAATCACGGAAACCAGAATCCGTCCTGCAGGAGTTGGGCGCGCGACCGCGGCTCGCAACGCCAACTGCCCATCACTGAAAACGAGTCCGCGAAAGCGGTCCCTGCCGTACGGGTCCTTGGTGTGAAGCAACTCTTCACCCTTGCCGGTTTCGACTTTCAACCCGGGGAATTCGGTCATGGCATTCTTGATGTACGTGGCGGGGTCCACAGGCAAGGCCAGAGCCGCCGCGCCGCGTCCCAGCGTCGCTTCGGCGGCGTACGACGTGGCCAGGGCTGTGGCTACCACGCCCACGCGCTGCTCGCGCTCCTCCATCTCGGTGTAGATCACGTACGAGCCTAGCTGCCAGTACAGCAGGTAGGCCGCCAGGCCCGCCATCGCCAAAAGGAGCAGAACCGGGACGACCGCAATGAAGACATACGCCGCCACCAGCCGGTTGCGCAGGCTCCAGAGAAGATGGTCGCGAGCCAGCACCCATCCGCGCGCCAGCCAATAGATCGCGGCGCAAATGGCCAGGAAAAAAAGAAAGCCGGACTGCGGGATATGCTCGTAGTATTCCCCCAATCCCCAAAGCGCTCCCTGCAAAATGAGAATCGCGAGGGCAATCAAATCGACCAGGCTCATGCCCGCCCAAATGGCGCGACCCCGGGTTGTAAGTGTGGAGGCCATATATGCAGGGGAGATCTGCCCCTGAGAAGGAACAGAATACTACGGCGGAAAATAGGAAAGGAGAATTCTCGAAATCTATTCGGCGTTGCTGCTTCCGGCCGGCGCCACTGGAGTGTATCCGTTGAAACCCGGGAACGCCAATCTCCTGATTGGCGGGTTGCCTGACGCCAATCAGGAGATTGGCGTTCGCGGGCTTAGACTCAAATTCTTCAGATTTTTTCTTGCACCGCTACTGTTTTTTTCTGGCCGAGCGTCACCGCGGCATTGCCCTCGTGGGCCTCTCTTGTAATGCGGCTGTGGCGAATGCCGTAGCTAAAATAAATGATCAGTCCAATCACCAGCCAGACCGCAAGCCGCACCCAATTGGCGACGGGCAGGGAAAACATCAGCACCAGGCAGCTCAGGATCCCCAGGATGGGAACGATCGAGCCCAGCGGCGCGCGAAAGGGACGATGCACTTCGGGATGAGTCCGCCGCATGATCAGCACCGCCGCGCAAACGATCACGAATGCCAACAACGTCCCGATGTTCACAAGTTCCGCCAGAATTCGCAAAGGCAGAAACGCACCCATGGTGGCGACGAACAAGCCCGTCAAAATGGTGGATTTCCACGGCGTGCGAAACCGCTTATGCACGGCGCCAAAGAATTTCGGCGGCAGTAATCCGTCCCGCCCCATGGCCAGAAAAATTCTGGGCTGGCTGAGCATCATCACCAGGAGAACCGACGTGATTCCCGCGACAGCCCCTACAGAAACCAGCAGTTCCGCCCACGGCAGGCCTACTTGCCGGAACGCATCGGAGACGGGCGCATCGATATTGATCTGATTGTAAGGCACCATCCCGGTGAGCACGGCGGCCACGGCGATGTACAGGACCGTGCAAAGGACGAGCGAAGTCATGATCCCGATAGGGACGTCGCGCGAAGGATTGCGGGCTTCCTCGGCATGGGTCGAAATCGAATCAAATCCGATATAAGCGAAGAATACGATGGCCGCTCCGGCCAGCATTCCCATGGGCTGCCCGCCGGGCCCGCTTTGTCCCATGACCGTGTGCCCGAAGAAACTGAGCCCGCTCAAACCAAACGGGGCGAACGGGTGCCAATTCGCCGGATGCACATACAATCCTCCGACAACAATCACAAAAAGAACGATCGAGAGTTTCAAAATCACGATCGCCGCGTTTACGCTGGCGCTCTCGTTGATACCCTTCACTAGAATCACGGTGACAATTAAAGCGATGGCAATCGCGGGAAGGTCGAACCACGTGCCCGTTGAAGTAAAGTGACCCGTACTCAGATCGTAATCAAAAGGCGCGTTGGTAAAGGCCTTCGGCAATCCCATGTGGAAGAAGCGCAGGAAATCCTGAAAATAGTGGGACCAGCCGTGAGCCACCGTGGCCGAGGCCACTGCATATTCCAGAATCAGGTCCCAGCCCATGATCCACGCGAATAGTTCCCCCAGCGTGGCGTACGCGTAGGTGTATGCCGATCCGGCCACGGGAACCATCGAGGCGAACTCCGCGTAACACAAGGCCGCAAAAAAACACGTCACCCCGGACACCACGAAGGAGAGCATCAGCGCGGGGCCGGTCAGGTCATGCGCGGCGACGCCGGTTAGAACGAAGATGCCGGTGCCGATGATCGCTCCCACGCCGAGGCTCGACAACTGGACAGGCCCGAGGACACGGCGCAATTGATTCTCGCCGTGGAGTTCCTCGAGGAGGGCTTCGTGAGTCTTGATTTGGAATAATTGATTTGCCATATCCACCTTGCTTTTGTAGGACAGGCTTCAGCCTGTCTGCTTTTCGACCTGACGAAACTCAAAACCAGACAGGCTGAAGCCCGTCCTACTCGTGGGCCTTTGAATTTCTCGACCAGGCCCAATACACCGGAACGCCGAGCAGCACGATCACCAGGCCGGGCCAGGTGTCCTGCGTTTGGTACAGGATCAGAATGAGCATGATGACCAGCGCGGTCACGATATACAGAATGGGAACGATGGGATAGCCCCACGCGCGATACGGCCGCTCGGCGTCCGGGCGTTTGCGGCGCAGGACAAAAAGTCCGCCAATCGTGAGCACGTAGAAAATCAGCACCGCAAAAATCACGTAATCCAGCAAAACGCCGTAAAGATTTCCGTAGGTCACCGCGCCGGTCGTGGCGTTCACGAGGCGCGTCCGCAGCAACACCAGGATGGCCGCCCAGATTCCCTGCAGCACCAGGCCCATCGCGGGCACATGGTTCGCATTGAGCTTTCCGATGCCGCGAAAAAATAATCCGTCGCGCGACATGGCGTAGTACACGCGCGCGCCCGCCAGGATCAGCCCATTCGCGCAGCCGAACGTCGAGGTCATGATCGCCAGCGCCATCAGCGTCGCGCCGCGATTGCCGAAGATCGCGGCGAGCGTGGCCGTGGCCACGCGGTCGTCCGGGGCCGTCTGAATCTGATGCAGAGTGAGCGTCGAGAGGTAGCCAAGGTTGGCCAAAAAATAAAGCGTGATGACCACCGCGGTGCCCACGGCGAGAGAAACAGGAATGTCGCGCTTCGGATTTTTCACCTCGCCGGCGGTGAAGGTGATGTTGTTCCAGGCGTCGGCGGAAAAAAGCGAACCCACCTGTGAAACGCCGAAGGCGATCAGCAAGCCGAACGCTCCCGACGCCGCCGTCACGGATGGAATGAACGATTTCATCCAGGAGGCGCCCGGCTCGATGGTCTGCGGATCGTGCAGCGTCCAGATGCCGGTGAAATTGGCCTGAATCGCCGCGGCGTTGCGTCCCAGGAAAATTCCGGCCAGGATCAGCGCGGCCAGCCCCAGCAACTTGGCCGAGGTGAATACATTTTGAATCAGCTTGCCGAGTTTCAAACCGCGCGTGTTGAGCGCCGTGAGAAACAGAATGAGCAGCAGCGCCACCAGTTGCTGCACGGAAAGGCTGATCGCGTATTTATCGGACAGCGCAACCGGAGGAACGACCCAGGCGCTGGGAGAAATAGCGGGCCACACCACGCCGAGAAAGCGCGCAAATCCGACGGCCACCGCGGCGATGGTTCCGGTCTGAATGACCAGGAAGAGAGTCCACCCGTACAAAAATCCCCAGAGCGGGGAGTAAGCCTCGCGAAGATAGACGTATTGCCCGCCGGCCTTGGGCATCATGGCTGCGAGCTCGCCGTAAGAAAGCGCCGCGGTCACCGTCATCAGGCCGGTGATTACCCAAGCCGCGAGAAGGCCTGCCGTCGATCCCGCGTTGCGTGCGATGTCGGCCGAAACGATGAAGATACCCGAGCCGATCATGGAACCGACCACGATGGTCGTGGAGTCAAACAAGCCCAGCCCGCGGACAAATCCCGAGGAATCCGCTTCCACAGGAAGCACGGTCGCCACGTTGGATTTGGTTTCAGACACCGGGCTGCTCCTTATCCGTTCACCGGGCCTCGTAGCGCAGTCACTCTTGGCTGTGCGGCTTTGTAAGTTCCGCGTGCCGGCCGACCGACTCCATCACGGTGGCCAAACTTGCACAGGCAGGAATACCTGTGCGGCTAAAAAGATCATCTAAGCCCCGCGGCCCGCCGCGGAAGCGGCCACGGCGAGATATTCACGGGCCCGGGCGCCGGGGTTCGGCGCGCAAATCAGATCGCGAATTACGGCCAGCGAATCCGCGCCCGCGCCATAAACTTCGGCCGCGCGCTCCAGGGTAATTCCTCCGATCGCGACCAGTGGTTTTTTGGTCATCTGCCGCGCCCTGCGCAAGAGTTCGGTCCCGACGACCGGATCGGGATTCTTCTTGGTCGCCGTCGGAAAAATGGGGCCGAAGGCAATGTAGTCGGCGGAAGTGCGGTCCGCGGCCGCGAGCTGTTCAAGCGTGTGGGTGGAAACTCCCACCCAGCGATCCTTACCGTCAAACCCGCCGCAAATGGCTCGCGCGTCTTCGACGCCGAGGTCTTCCTGGCCCACGTGCACGCCGCCTGCGCCCGCAAGCATAGCAATGTCAGCACGGTCATTCACGATGAACCGAACGCCACGAGGCCCGAGAACGCTCGAGAGATGCCGGGAAATTTCGAAAAATTGCCGAGAAGATGCCCTCTTATTGCGGTACTGAATCAGCTCGACCCCGGATCCTGCCAGCGCTTCGGCCAATTCCAGCTCAGAAATGGCGAGCAATGTGGGATCAATTATGGCATAGAGGCGGGGGAACACAAGGTTCATACGGGTTTATCCAGCGCGCGATGTGGCGAATCGGTCAAGGAAGTGGGTGTCCAGCCGGCCAGCATTAAAGTCAGGATCCATCATGATTTTGCGCTGCAGGGGAATGGACGTCTTGATGCCCTCGACCACGAACATCTCCAGGGCCCGGCGCATCCGGACGATGGCCTCCGCCCGGGTATCGCCGAAGGCAATGAGCTTGGCCACCAGGGAATCATAGTACGGCGGGATGACGGCGTCGGCGTGCGCCGCCGTATCCACCCGTATTCCGGGGCCGCCCGGGGTGCGGAAGACGGTGATGTGCCCGGCCGATGGAACGAAGGTTTCGGGGTCCTCGGCATTAATGCGGCACTCGATGGCGTGCCCGTGCAACTCGAGTTTGCCGACCACATCGGCCAGCGGCTCGCCCGTCGCCAGGCGAATCTGGGACTTGATCAAGTCCACTCCGGTAACCATTTCGGTGACGGGATGCTCGACCTGGATGCGGGCGTTCATCTCGATGAAGTAGATGGAGCCGTCTTCGTCCATCAGGAATTCGACCGTGCCCGCGCTGGTGTAACCCACTTGCTCCAGCGCCGCGACCACGCGGGCCCCGAGTTCCGCGCGCAGCTTGGGATTCACGGCCGGGGAGGGCGATTCTTCGATGAGTTTCTGGTGGCGGCGCTGGATGCTGCATTCGCGCTCGCCCAGATGCATGACGCGCCCGTGCTTGTCTCCCAGCACTTGAAATTCGATGTGCCGCGGCCGCTCGATGAATTTCTCGATATACATATCGGGTACGCCGAAGGCTTGTTGGGCCTCATTGCGAGCCGTCGAAAAAGCGGCCGGAAGTTCCTCCTCGCCGCGCACCACGCGCATGCCGCGTCCACCGCCTCCGGCCGACGCTTTCAGAATCACGGGGTACTTGATTCGCGCGGCTTCCGCGAGCGCCGCGGATTCGTCCGCGACGATGCCCTGCGAGCCGGGCACGACGGGCACGCCCGCGGCGGCCATCTCCCGGCGGGCCTGATCTTTTTCGCCCATCATGCGCAGCAAGTCCGGCGAGGGGCCGATAAATGTGATGTGCGAGGCCTCGCACACTTCGGCGAAATTGGCGTTCTCGGAAAGGAATCCATAGCCGGGATGAATGGCGTCAACATTCGTAATTTCCGCCGCGCTGATCACCTGCGGGATATTCAGGTAGCTCTCGCTGGAGCGGGGCGGCCCGATGCACACGGCTTCGTCGGCAAAGCGCACGTGCAGCGCATTGCGGTCCGCCTCGGAATAGACGGCGACTGTGGCGATGCCCAGTTCCTTGCACGCATCGATCACGCGCAGGGCAATCTCGCCGCGATTGGCTATGAGGATTTTTCGAAACATTTCAGGCCGAAAGTAGCACAGGCTCCAGCCTGTCGGGTTTCTTCCTGCAAGCACTAAACCCTGCAGGCTAAAGCCTGCGCTACTTATTTCTTTTTGCCCGTAGGCCGCAGCGCAAACAGCGGTTCACCGTACTCCACCGGCTGGCCGTTTTCGACCATCGCTCGCGCCACTTCCCCGCTGATATCCGCTTCAATCTCGTTCATCAATTTCATGGCCTCGATGATACAAACCGTCTGGCCGGCCTCGACGAAATCTCCCACGCGAACAAAGGGCCCCGCGTCGGGGCTTGGCCCTGCGTAAAAGGTGCCCACGATGGGCGACTTAATGATGTGCTCGTCCGCGGGAGCGGCCGGTGCAGGCGGAGCGGGCGCTGGGATGGCCTGCGGGGCCGGCTGGGGGGCGCTTGGCGGTGGCTGCGCCATAATGACTTGCGGAGGGGCAGCTTGCGCTACGGGAAGCGCCAGGACCGGGGCGGCGCTGGGCTGAGGGATCGCCTTTTTCAGACGTATCCTCAGGTCCCCGTGGGCATATTCGAACTCCTCCAGCCCATGTTCGGACATGAAAGAAAGCAAGCGCTCCAGCTGGCCGAGGTCGACTCCCGGCACGGAAATGTCAGAACTGCCTGTTTGTTTTTTGGATCCCTTCATCATTATGGCTCAGAGTTCAAGGAATTCCCGGGGAGTGGTGGTAAGAATTTCGGCGCCGCGCACGGTCACCAGGGCATCGTCTTCGATCCGTATTCCGCCAACGCCCTCCACGTACACACCGGGTTCCAGGGTCACGACGTTGCCTGTCTCCAGAAGCGTTTTTTGGTCCCGAGCGATTCGGGGGTCCTCGTGGATTTCAAGGCCGATTCCATGCCCCGTGCTATGGACAAAATGGCGGCCCAACCCCTTACTTTGCAGCACGTTCCGAGCTGCCGCGTCGACCGCACCGCAGGTGACTCCCGGCTTCAGTACAGCTCTTGACGCCGCCTGCGCCTCTAGAACGGACTGATACCACTGGCGAACGCGCGCGGAGGCCTTCCCAACGTGCACGGTGCGCGTCAGGTCGCTGCAGTAGCGGCGCAGTATAGCACCCAGGTCCAGTACGACCAACTCGTTTTTCCCAATTCGGCGCGCTGTGGGGCGCGCATGCGGCAATGCCGACCGCGGGCCGGCAGCCACAATGGCTTCGAAGGACTCCCCGGACGCCCCTTTCCGGCGCATCCGGTAGCCGATCTCGGCGGCGATGTCAAGTTCCGTGACACCGGGACGGATTAAACGAATCGTTTCCTCCATAACCTGGGAGCCCAGACGTGCCGCATCGCGGATTCGATCGATTTCCTCAGCGTCCTTAACGGCGCGGAGGCTTTCGACCAGGCCGTCGATGGCAACCCACTTTAAATTGCCTCCCGCCGCCTTCCGGAGAGCCTTCCAGCCCGCCAAAGTGAGCCTCGAGGGAGAAACAGCGACTCTGTGGCGCTTCCTGGCCCGCAGGTGGGCGCCAACCGCTTCAAGGAGCGAGCCCTGATGAATGTGCACGCGGATTCCACGAGTTTCTTCCCTGGCCTGAATCGTGAACCTGCCGTCGGTGAACAGGGTTGCTGACGCAGGGTCGATGAGCAAGGCCGCCGAGTCGCCCGAAAATCCACATAGGTAGTAAATGTTTGGCAGGTGCGTTTCCAGCAAGGTGCCGGCCCCTGCGGAATCCAGTGCGCGGCGAAGGCGTTTCAAGCGGCTAGCGGCGTTGGTCGGCATAAAAAAGGGAGGAAACCGAGGTCTCCTCCCGGGTCGCGCGATATTGTACCTTGCTGGACTCAGCCCGGCAAAATTCGAGGAGTTACGAAAAACATCAACTCTTGGGTGGACACGCTGATGGCAGTGTGTTTGAACAGGTTGCCGATGATGGGGACGCTCCCCAGGAGCGGCACCTGATCGATGGTTGTATTCTGGTTGGTAACAACCACGCCACCGATCACCACAGTTCCGCCATCGTTGATCAGGACCTTGGTCTGAGTGGACTCGGTATTCAAGCCCGGCTGGCCGTTCACGCTGATGGCCTGGTCAATCTGGGTATTTTGGATGTTGACGTCCAGGAACACCGTGCCCTCTGAGGTGATCTGCGGGGTCACTTCCAATTCCAGTACGGCATCGACGTATTGTGTGGAAATCGTGTTATTGATGTTGGTTTGGATCGGAATCTGTTGACCTTGCTTCACGGTCAGCTTGTCGTTGTTCTGGGTGATGCCCTTGGGTTCCGAGAGTATCTTGCCGACCCCGCGGGACTCCATCAAGCTAAGTAAGAAATCGATTGCGTAGTTGTGCCCCTGGGTGGAAAAGGTGAAACCGCTGCTCGGAGCGGTAGCGCCGAGATTTGTGTTGAGCGGAATTTGGCTTTTCCCGGACCCACCGGTCGAAAAAGGAGTAGCGACAGAATGGATGACCGGGCTCAAGAAAGCCGTCCCGGTTGTGGCCAATCCGCCGAAGGCCGTGTTCCCCGTTATTCCAGTGGGCGCGGAGAAACCGAATTCCGTGCCAATTTCGCGGGCAAAGGAACGGGACGTCTGTACGACGCGGGCGTCAATTTCCACCTGTTGCGCTTTCCGGTCGATCTGCCGCAATAAATTATCGACCCTCGGTATGGAGGAAGGAATATCCCGAATGATCAGAGTGTTCGAACGAACATCGGCAAACACATCGCCACGAGCGGTCAGGATCTTTTTCAGCGTGTTCACCATTGTGTTGGCCTGAGCGTAACTCAAGACCCGCGTGACCGTAACCATCTCGACGGCGTCGGCCTGTGCCTTGAGCAGGTCGCGTTGCTGGTCGGCTTCGTGCCTGAGAGTTTCTTGCGTCGCGATCCGCAGAACGTTTCCGTCGATTTCCTTGGTCAGCCCATTGTTGCGCAACACGATGTCCAAGCCCTGGTCCCAGGGAACCTCGTCAAGGACCAAAGTCACAGTTCCGCGAACCGCCGGATCCAACACCACGTTCAGCCCGCTGATTTCATGAATCAGTCGGAAGAAATCCTTCAAATCCACGTCCTTCAGATTCACCGAAATCGGGTCACCCGTATATTTCTTTCCCTGCGGGGGAGCAGCGACAGGAGCCTGGGAAGTCGTGTCGGGAGGGTTTTGCCCGGCAGGCGCGGGCGGTACGCCGGCTGGCCGCGCAAATCCCATGTCTCGTTCCGTCAGCCAGGCCGGGAGCGGCATGTTGGGAACATTGACGGCCGTCAGCTTGCCGCGCGCCGGAATTTTGGCCGGATGTAGCGTTGCCGGGGCAGCCAAAGCCGCCCGGGTAGTGAAAAAAATCGTGACACTGGAGCCGCTGGATTGCGTGCTGTATGGAACCTGCTCGGCAAGGTCAATCACAACGCGCGAATCTCCGGGAACCGGCTGCCCCATGCGTACGTCCAGGACCGGCGAGTATCCGCCGGGCACTTTGGCCTTCTCGACATTCAAGCGCGTATCCGCAAAATCCAGGACCAGGCGGGGCGGAGAATCCAGACGCGAAGTTTGGAAATGCAACTCGCCGGTACCGCGGATGCTCACGGTGGTCTGCGGGCCTGGCTGAGCCACTTCGACAGCCGAGATCGAGGCCAGTGGTGCGCCTGCGCTCACGGGTGTTAAGTGAGCGACTTGCGCGCTCGCGGGTTGAACCGCAACTGCGGCGCCTGCCAGCAAAAGGCAGCTGAACCCGAGAGCCGGCCAATTCGTCTTCATCGCTGTTCTCCTGGACTAGGGTAAAGTCGCTTGTTCACCGTGTGTTCCAGCGGTTTTCCAAAAGCGTCTTTGCCAATTTCGTGGAATGTAATTCCATCGAGGGTAATTTTCTCGACAGAGCCGTCGTACAACTTGTCGCCTTCCCTCAGAAAATAAACGCGCTGTTGGGAATTCGAAACAATGGCGATCATCCCGCCGGCGCTGCGCACGATGCCATCGATGCGCAAGGTATCGACAATCAGGCCCGCCTTTCCGGGCGGGAGGTTTTCCGGCGGCGCACTGCTGGCGCGCGCCTTGGTAAGCAGCGCGTCGAATGGATCGCGCTTCACCATGGGCTTTTCGACAGGCGGTTTAGCGGAGCCAGCGGCAGCCACATTCTTGGCGTCCTTCGATTCCGCGGGAGCTTTTGCCGGGGACTTGGCCGAAGCTTTTGCCGGCGACTTCGCAGTTTTGGCGCTCGAAGGTTTCGCCGGAGGCGGCGCCGGGGTCTGCGGGGCGCCTGTCGCCTGGGATGGGCTAGCTGCCTGGGTCGTCACGAGATTGCGCACCGCGTTGGGCTGGACGTTCGGGTGTTCTTGCGCCCAAGCGCACGTTGCAAGAACCGCCGAAAGAGTCAGCGGCAACAGGGTTCGCGTTGATTTTGCGAGTCGCATAGTCAGTCGGCTCGATTCCGCCTATTTTTTTACGGGCGGCTTCTTGCCCGCCGCGGCCGTGGTCTCATCCATCGGCTTGCTAAAGAACGTTGTTACCGTACACGTTCCTGTGACCGTGGTGCCGGGTCGCAGGGGGAACTTCGATCTCGACTGATCGGCAAGGCCGGTAAACGACAAGTCGCCGACATTGATAATCCGGGACAGACGGCTGAGACGGGCAAAGAAATCCTCGACGCTGAAGTACGGCCCATCCACGCTAATTTGGAAAGGCAGTTCGTAATGAAAGTCCTTGGGAACGACCGCCTGTGCCTTCAGGCTGCGAATCTGCACCCCTGAAGCGGCAGCGGCTTCCTGAAGCAGACGCATGAACTCGTCCACTTCTTTTTCTTCCGGCACAATCGCTTTCAGGGTGTCCAACTGTTTTTCCAGAGCGGCCATCTCCACCTTAAATTCCGCATTGCGGCGCTCGTAAACCTGCAGTTCCGACACCTGGCGGTTCAAATCGGAATCCTTGGTATGGTTTTCATCCAGCGTGTTGCGCATCGTCGCCACAGGAGACATGGGCATATACTCACCGGCTCCAAAAATGACCAGCGCCAGCGCAAAGAAGATCAACGCTTGCAGGTACCACGGATATTCGCGGAACGAAATCGCCATCGCTCCCCCTAGGTCTTCCCCGCCTTGCGATCCGCGGGCGGCGCGTTGGCGGCTGGCGCGGCATTGCCGGTGGCCGCGGGCGCGGCGGCGGTTTGCGGCAGGCCAAACTGAGCCGTCAGGCTGAAAATAAAAACCTCAATCGTCTTGCTGGATTCATCCTGGTGTGATTCCAGAATTTCCACCGTTTGGAAGTAACCCGAGCGCTTGAGTTGCGTAATGTAATTGGCAACCGCATTAATCGAACCCGCCGAGCCGTTGATGGTCAGACCATCCCCTTTGCGTTCCACGGATGTAAGCCACAAGGTGTCGGTGCGGCTGACGGTGTTGGCGATGGCTTCGAAGAGCTCCTGGCCGCCGGTGCGGTTGCGCTGGAGTTCTTCAATGACGCTGATCCGTTGCTGCAGGACGGCTCGTTGCTTCTCGAAATTGTCCACCTGCTGCTTCAATTGTTCGAGCCGCGCCTTTTCGCCCATCTGTTTCTGGATGTGCGCCAAAATCTTGGTGTTCTCGCGATCGAGCAGCAGATAGTGGCCATACAGGGCGCCGCCGCTCACGACCACGGCAATCGCCAGCAGCACATATTGCAAGGTGGCCTCGAGCGGCACCGAGGTGCGGGTGGCTTTCGGCCGTACTCTCCCGAGTAAGTTGATGCGAATCATGGTTCGTCAAAACTCCTGAGGGCGAGCCCTACCGCGATCGCCAGGCGCGGAGCGAGTTCGCGAATCTGATCCTCGTTGTGGCGGGCCGGATTGATCACGATTTTACGAAACGGATACATTTCCTCGACCGGGACGGCAAACTCTTCCCGCAGCACATCCATCAAGCCGGGCACACGCGCGCTGCCGCCGGCCACGACAATTTTCTGAATGCTCTCGCCCGTCGCGGTGGCGCGGAAAAAGTCGAAGGTCTTTTGAATTTCCAGGACCAGGATGTCGGTCACCGAGCGCAGAATGGTGGCGCGGTGTTCGTCGGCGACGCCGGCGATGTTTTCCCCGTGCTTCAGCCGCTCGGCGTCTTCAAAGCTCAGGTCCAATTCCTTCTGCAGAGCGTCGGTATACTGATTGCCGCCGACCGAAACGTCGCGGGTAAACAGGGGGATGCCGCCGCGCACGATATTGATGTTCATTACGCTGGCGCCGATATTCAGCAGGGCGATGGTCTGGCTGGGATCCGGATCGTAATTTTCCTCGTAGCAATTCTGCAGGGCAAATGCGTCGATATCGACGACCGTGGAATTTTTCCCCGCTTGCGCCAGCACGTTGGTATGGTTCAGGATTTTATCTTTTTTGACCGCCACCAGCAGGACATCCATTTGCGAGTCCACGGATTCGAGCAACTGGTGGTCCAGGTTCACGTCCGCGATATCGAAGGGAATGTGCTGGCTGGCCTCGGATTGGATGCGATCGTAGAGCTCTTCCTCGGTCATGGAAGGCAGCGAGACCCGCTTGACAATCACCGAATGGCCCGAAACCGCGGTGGCCACATTCTTCGTTTTGACTTTGTGGGAATCAAAAATATTGCTGATCGCGCCGGCCACAAGCGGCGCGTCCATAATCGCGCCGTCGACTACGGTGTCCTGGGCCAGAGGTTCCAAACCGAAACTGACGAGTTCATAGCCGTGCTTGGTGCTTTTCAGTTCCACGGCTTTGATGGAACTCGAGCCGATGTCCAAACCGACCAGAGCCTTTTGTTTCGAGCCACCAAACATATCCAGACCCCTCAGGAATCCCTCGCTTGCCGAATCTTTCAAACGTTGTCTGGCGATCCGTCCCTGCGAGTGGACCGGATAACCTTGGAGCCAACGCCGCCATCACACCCGCGCTCGTCACGAACAAGAACCTGCGGCATCCACAGCCCTGGACCGGGTTCTTGAAGTTAAGTTCTACGTCCGCCACGCTTTCAGTAGCCGGTCAAAATTTGTCGCTTCTCTCGATTTGCCCGACGGGGGCCCCATACGGCCCCGGGAACGCATCACGGCATGAAAACCTTTTTCCCGCAGAGCGGTGGCCGTACAGCGAATTTGGCATCCAACCCATGGTGTGTCAAGCAATCGGATTCGCAAGTTGTTCTGATTAATACCGCTTAGTCGGCTGGACGTGCGGACAGGAAATGGGCAAAAAGCGCAAGGTATGGGGTTTCATGAATACTAGGACTACTATTACTGGTATGAGCTTTCCAGGCACCTCGGGGGGAACTTTGTGTTATCGGGACAGACCCAGCGTGTGCCAGATCGAATCGATGCGTCTTTTCGTGGCAGAATCCATGACAATTTCATCGGGCCAGGGGCGACGGAAACCTTCGCTTTCCCATTTGCGTGTGGCGTCAATCCCCATTTTTGAGCCGTAATCCTGGATGCGCGAGGCGTGATCCAAGGTGTCCGCCGGGCCCATAACAAATTCCACATCCCGCTCGGGATCGATGGCGCAGAGCGATTTCCAAACCACTTCGCGCGAATTTTGCACGTTTACATCATGATCCACGACCACCACGACCTTGGTGAACATGGCCTGGCCTAAGGACCAGATTGCGTGCATGATTTTTCGCGCGTGGCCGGGATAGGACTTGCGGATGGAAACAATCATCAGATGATGAAAGACGCCTTCGGCCGGCATGGCCACGTCCACAATTTCGGGGTACTGCATTTTCATGACTGGAAGGAAGATGCGCTCGACGGCATGGCCCATGAAAAAATCTTCCTGCGGCGGCGGACCGACAATGGTCGTGAGGTAAATGGGATCACGGCGCTGGGTCACGCAAGTGACGTGGAAAATGGGGAACTCGCCTTCCAGCGAATAAAAACCGGTGTGATCGCCGAAGGGGCCTTCCGTGCGCATTTCCTTTAAGTCCACGTATCCTTCGAGGATGATTTCGGAATTCGCAGGCACTTCCAGGTCGCAAGTTTCGCAGGAAACCATTTCCACGGGATCGCGGCGCAGGAATCCGGCAAACATCAATTCATCGAGATCCGGCGGGATGGGCAGAATTCCAGACAAACAAGTCATGGGGTCCGATCCAATCGCAACGGCCACGTCGATGCGCCCGCCGGGATTGGCTGCCCGGGCGCGGCGGAAATGTTCAGCGCCATGCTTCTGCGTTTGCCAGTGCATGCCTGTGGTGCGCTCGTCGAAGACTTGCATGCGGTAGACGCCCACATTGCGCTTCCCTGTTTCCGGATTGCGCGTGAAGACCAACGGCCAGGTGATGAAACGCCCGGCATCCTGCGGCCAGCACTTCAGGATGGGAAATTCGAACAGCGAGAAATTTTCGCGGCGAATGATTTCCTTGCATGGACCGGTCTTCACGGACTTCGGGAAAAAAGAGCCCAACTCGGCCAGCTTCGGCAACATTTTGATTTTGTCGAGCAGGCCCTGCGGCGATTGCATGTCGAGGAAGCCGCGGATGCGCGCCGCCACGTCCTCGATGTTCGAGACTTCCAGAGCGAGATTCATGCGGCGTTCGCTGCCCAGCATGTTGATGAGCAGCGGCACGCGCGAGCCTTTTGGTTTTTCAAACAGCAAGGCCGGGCCGCCGGCGCGAGTCACGCGATCGGTGATCTCCGTGATCTCGAGGACCGGATCAATTTCCGCGGCGATGCGCCGCAACTCGCCTTCTTTTTCCAACCTGGCAATAAATTCGCGCAAATCCCGGTACGCCAAAACTTCCTCCCCAGAAGTTCAGCCACGACCGCGCCGCGCGGCCCTGGACAAACGCACCGCGACACTCTAGCATGAAATGCAGCCCATTGAATTCTTGCAAGACTTCTGCGGGTTTGGTAGCGTTAGCCTGGTGCGGGCGTAGTTCAATGGTAGAATAGGAGCTTCCCAAGCTCTAGACGTGGGTTCGATTCCCATCGCCCGCTCCATAAATCCCGCCAGATCGGTTTTCCCCTCTCGTTGTGTCCATGATTAAATTGCCACTCGCGACTGGATGGTGTTGAAAGCGGCGTTTTTCCCGTTGGAGGCCGGTGGGATCTTCGGTATGGGCTAACTGGCGTGGCACGCGGTGCTCGCGCTGGGATTGACGGAAGGGGTGATTTCTCCCGGGAAAGGCAATCTCCCGATTGGCGTTGGACGAATTCGCCAATCGGGAGATTGGCGTTCCCGGGTTTCCACCCCTCACCCATGGATGTGAATTGTGACTATTTTGAATGACCATGGCATTCTATAGTGGTCTTTGGAGAACACCTATGATTGGCGGGAAGAAAAGAACGATTCGCGCGGTTGCCATTTCCGAGTTTAAGGCCAAGTGCCTGTCGCTTCTCGAAGAGGTGAGCAAGACGAAGACTCCGCTGCGAGTCACGCGCCGAGGAAAAGCGATTGCGGATGTCGTTCCTGCCTCCAGCGACGGGGACGAAGGAAGTTGGATCGGTTCCCTGTCGGGGAGCGTCGATATCATGGGCGATGTCGTCTCGCCGGTGATCGACACACAGTCTATCGAGGCGCTAAAGCATTGAAGCTTCTGCTGGACACCCACATTTGGATTTGGAGCCTGGCGGAACCGAAACGGCTCTCGCGCCGCGTGCAAACCGAACTCAGGGATCGAAACAATGAGGTTGGTTGTCCCCGGTGAGCGCGTGGGAAGTTCTGTTGTTGCACGCCAAGGGACGAGTCCGGTTGCACGGGAATGTGCGAGAGTGGGTCACCTCGGCAACCGCGCATATGCGCGAGGCTCCATTAACGCACGAAATCGTGGCCGCGGCCCAGGAACTGCCGCTCTTGCACCAGGATCCGGCCGATCGTTTCCTGGCTGCTACGGCCGCCGTGCTTGGACTCACTCTGGTAACCGCCGACAATCGACTGCTGGGCCTGGGAAACATTGCCACGTTGGCGAATCGTTGAGCCCACCGAATCCGGAACGTCGTCTGCATCCTTTGCGGATTCACATTACGGAAGATCGAAACGCGGAACGCAGCGATGCTATCTCGCTGAAGCGGTCTGGCTCTCGGGGTAGTCGGCGCTCAGCGTGGTTTCTTCCCAGGCGTCCAATTCGCTGCGCAATTCTGCTATTTTGATCCGCGCACGTTCCAGCGCGATTGCGCCCAGCACCAGGCGAAGGGGCATTTTGTCGGACTCCAGCGCCTTGATGATCGCCTCGCCTGCGCGCACCGGATCGCCACCCTGCTTGCCGCTCCCGCCCTCAATGCGCTGGCGGAAAGCGCCGGCTGTTTCGGCATACTCGGGGATCTGCCGGCTGCTTCTCTTCAGAGAACGTCCGGCCCAGTCGGTGCGGAACGGGCCCGGCTCAACCACTAGCACCCTGATGCCGAGCGGCGCGACTTCTTTCGAAAGCGCTTCGGAAAGACCTTCCACAGCGAACTTGGTGGCGTTGTAATAGCCCACGCCTGGGAATCCGACAAGGCCTCCGATGGAAGAAATGTTGACGATATTGCCGCGCCGCCTGCGACGCATGCCCGGAAGCACCACGTGGACCATCCGCGCGAGACCGAAAAAATTTGTCTCCACCATGGCTCGGACCTCGACCTCATCGCTTTCTTCGAGCGCGCCGACGTAACCGTATCCTGCGTTGTTCACCAGCACGTCGATGCTGCCGAATTTTGCTTCGGCCTGTTTCACGGCCTCGGCCACTTCCGCCTTGTCCGTGACGTCCAGCTTCAGGGCCAGAGCGCGGCCCTCGTGGCCAGCGGTGAGGTCCCGAATTTTTCCCGGGTCGCGCGCCGTAATGACGGCTCGATAGCCACGATCGAGCACGAGCTTCGCGAGTTCCCGGCCGAAGCCGGTCGAACAGCCGGTGATGAACCATACATCTGAATTCTGGAGTGGCATGGTTGTGTCTCCTTGGGGAACTGGGTCAGGCAGCAAATGGTAGCACCTGCGAAGACGATTCCTCAACGCGTGAAATTCGCAAGGAGGTTGGGATGTCCCGAACTCTTCGGACTAGGGCGGAAACTTTCAGACAGAATCAGTGTCGTGAATTTTGCCGGGTTGCAACCTCGCGCACCTTCGGACATCGAATCGGCATGAGCGAAAGCAGCCCACTCTCCATTAGCGTGGTCCATCCCAATCAGTTCAGCGCAGGAACCTCGCAGACGCCGGGTTCGCAGCGTCTCGCGGCTGTTTCAGCCGAGCTGGGCATCCACTCGGCGCTATGGGGCGGAACGTTTCTGGTCGAGCCCGGAGCGCAGACGGGGATTCATCATCACGGCAGGCAGGAAACAGTGGCGTACGTTCTGGAAGGCGAATCGTACATTCAGTGGGGCGGGCGGGGCGAACATTCCGTCACCGTGCACGCGGGAGATTTTCTGCATGTGCCAGCCTGGCTGGTGCACCGGGAGATCAACCAGTCGAAGGAGTTCCCTTTCCGCTGGGTGGTGATCCGAAGCACCTCCGAGCCGATTGTGGTCAATCTTGCCGAAGAAACTTGGAAATAGTCGCGCTGTCGCCGGGGCATTCGGATCCGGCGCTGGCGCGACGTTCGATCTTCCCGAGACAGAGAGTTGCGGTCCGGCTTCACTGGTTGCGGCAAAATTCCAAATGTGTCATACCGAGGGCCCGGTTTGCCTGAGGAATCTGTTTTTTTCTTAGGATTGGCGAAAAAGCAGATCCCTCGCTTCGCTCGGGATGACATTAAACTACTTTTTTCGACAGCCACTTCAGGGGGAGGCTTACCTTCTCATCGCCCCCACCAGATGCCGGGATCGCGCGGTACCGTTGAGTTCCCTCACCACGTCAGTCGCAAGGCCAGCTGCGTCTCTCGCGGGTCGCCTACGCCTTCTCGCAAGAAGCCATTGAAATCGAAGAGCAAGGGCGAGCTGAGAGTATTGATATTGTTCTTGTTGTTGAAGGTGTTGAACATCTCGACTGTGGGGATCAAGGTGAAGCGTTCCCCGAGTTTGAAATCACGTTCGAGCCGCCAGTCAAAAGTGAAAAAGCCATTGTCCTTGCGGAGATGGTTGCGCCCGCAGTCCACCGTCACCCCGGGAGAGGCCACCACAAAGCGGGTGAGGGAGTTGTTGTCGCTGCAGGGCGCCCCGGTTCCGGTCCCCAGAGGGTTGTCAGTCTGCGGTTGCGCGGAGTGGGCTTGCATACGAACATTGCCCACGATTTTCCAGGGGAGGTCCATGTAGGTGTAAAAATTGAATTTGTGCTTCTCATCGCGGTCGGAATACGAATACTCCTTGGCGAGGTCGAAGAAGTTGGCGTAGCGGAAGGTAAAGGGATCGCGCTCGTTGGAATCATCATCCAGATCTTCCGACCACGTATAGTTGGCTTCCAGCTGGAAGCGATTGCTCAAGCGCTTGTGGACGCCGATGGTTGCGCCGCGGTAAAGGGAGCGGGCATCGCTCGTGGTGTTGGTGAGGCTGCCGAGGTTGGGAAAGATCGAGAGCGGCTTGACGTAAGTTACCGTGTCCGAGCCGACGGCCGGCAGCACGAAGCCAGTGCCAGCGGAATTCGGGTCCTCAAAGCGAGTCAGATGCACGCCCTTGGACCAAGTGACGTCAATGTAACCGGACCAGCTGGAGGCGAATTCCTGTTCGAATTGTCCGTTCACGGTATAGATTCGCGGGTTCGCGTAATCCTTGCTAAAGACGGTGACCCCGGGCTGGAAGGGGAATGCTCCCGGGGCAAGGGGCGGAATGGATACGGTGTTCGGATAGGTCGGCGGCGGGCCGCCAGTCGCGGTGTTGAAGAAGTTACAAGCGGGAGGATTTACGCAACTCGAAGCGAAAATCGACTGCTGCTGCACACCGTTGGTTGTGATCGCTCCAACCTGCGTGAGCATGTTCTGCCGCGCGTTATAGATTCCCCAGCTTCCACGGAAGACCGATTTCTTATTGTTGAAAATGTCCCAGGCAAAACCGAGTCTGGGCTGGAACATTTTCTTCTGATTCGGCAGGAAACCCGTGGACGGGAAGCGTGGATCGGAAAGGTTCACACCATAAGCGGTATTCGCAGGCGCGATCGTGGGGTTTGGAAAAATCTGAGCTTCCCAGCGCAAGCCATAGTTGATGGTCAGATTTGGCAGGGCCTGCCACTGATCCTGAATGAATAAGGCATACTCATTGTTGCTGATGCTCGAAAAACCGGATGCATCCAGCGACTCGGTGGATGTTGTTGGGCCGTGTTGCAAATAAAACAGCAAGGGGCCGCCAGTGTTTGTTCCGGCTCCGCAGCCGGTTGCCTCGTTGCTCCAGGTGGTCACCCCGGCGGTTGAGCATTCGACGGTTGTGGGGCCGAAACCTAGACCCATTGACGCTGGAGAGGCATAGTGCAGGAAGCCCACAACGCTGTCGAAAAGGTACCGACCTTCGAAAAAGCCGGGGAATATCTGCGTGTTGTTGCTGTGGAGCCAGGCGCCGCCAAACTTGATGGTGTGCTTGCCGCGAATAATCGAGAAATTGTCGTGCAGATCCGTTCGCCAGAACACTTCGGTAACCGTCGGCTCCAGAAAGAAAGGCTGGCCAAAGCGGAAGGAGGGAACGAACCCTATCCCGGTGTCGGGAACGGCGGACTGGTCGGTCGCGGCCCGGGGGCGGTTTTCACGGCCGTAGGTGAAATGAAGCTCGTTGAGCAAACTGGGGCTGATCGTTGTGAACAGGTTGCTGTTGATCGTCTGAATTTTGGAGGGGCCCTCGATGCCGTTGGCGGAATCGCCGTATGTGGGGACGTCAAACGTCTGGTTGGTATTTTTTGAGTAGTCAAAATCGTACGAGATGGAGAAGGCATTCCTCGGCGTAACGGTCCAGTCGAAACGGCCGAGACCGGTGCCGTTGCGAATGGGGTGGTTCACCGGATTGCCCTCGGTATCGTTGAATGTTGTCTGGTAAAAATTCAGTAGGGCCAGCCGCTGGCATTCGGGGGTCGAGGCGATGATTGCGTCATTCACACCTACAACGGGTGTGGTAACGGGGCAGCTGCCCATCGAAGCGGAAAGATTGGCCCGCGTGAGGTCTTCGAAAATTCCCTCACCGGCTCCGAAGAAGAACATTTTGTCCTTGATGATCGGTCCGCCGAGCGTGCCGCCAAATTGTTCGCGCTTAAAATTCGTGAGGGGCTTGCCGTCCGAGGTGCTCGAGCTGAGGGCCTCGAGGCGTTGATACTCGAAGGCGCTTCCATGCAGCGTATTCGTCCCCGACTTGGTAACGACGTTGACGATGCCGCCGGCGGTTCTGCCAAATTCCGCGTTCGCTCCCGCCGCGACCACCTGGAACTCCTTCACGGCGTCGAGCGTGATGTCAATCGCGGCGCGCTGCCCGCCCAGTTGCTCGCCGAACATGCCGTTGTTGTAATCGCCGCCGTCCATACTGATGTTATTGAAAATTCCGCGCTGCCCGTTGAAGTTGATCTCGTCGCCGTCGGGGCCCTGGACGATTCCGACACCCGGAGTGAGGGTCAGGAGATCCTCGAATTTGCGGCCCAGGACTGGCGTTTCTGCCACCGAAATGTCGTTTAGCGTGGAACTGGAGACCGAATCGACGGTATCGACGACGGTGGGCGTGGCCGTAACAACAATCTGCTCCGCAGCCGCCGATACCTTTACTGTAACGGGCAGAGTCATGGTTTGGCCCACGGTGAGCGTCGCGTTCTCTTGCACACTGGTGGCAAAGCCGGGCTTGGCAATCGTCACGGTATAGCGGCCGGGAGGGAGAGCCCGAAACTCATACTGGCCTTCGGGTCCTGTAGTCGATGTCCTTGACAAATTGGTATCGACGTTTTTGACTTCCACGTTGGCGTCGGGAACAGCTCCTCCCTTTTCATCCACGACCGTGCCCTGAATGGCTCCGCTAGTGATTTCCGCCTGTCCCCAGACATTGTTGTTGAAGCAAAGGAAGGAAAAAACGAATGCTAACGCCACTACTAGCTTGCCCATCGAACACCCCCCGATAGAATGTGCCGATCTGAATCCGGACGTCAGAGTCAGTTACAAATTAAGGCAAGACTTCAAGGTCTCAATAGACTGCGCCCCAGCGCAATCGATTGATGAGTACAGTACGGGTATGTAGACGAAATATCAACGATGAGACTGTGGAAAACTGGCTCGTTCCTTAAAACGTCGTCGACGGAGAATGACTGGGATTCGCGAATGGATCGAGGCGATGTTGCTGGCCGCGGCGGCCAGTTTGAATTGAGTTGCGCGAGGAATTGGGTTAAGTAGTCGGAGGTTTCTTTGGGAATTCGGCGATCGAATCGCCGATGAATTCGAGATAGTTACGGACATGGCCTTCCAGGTGGTCCGTGAAAATGTTGGAAATCTCCCCGGCTCTGTCTTCCAGGTCTTTTTTCGCATCGTCCGTAGCTGATGCGATCAGGGTCTGCACGCTATCTCGTGCGACATTTTCAAAAGTTTGAGAAAGCTCAAGCAGCTTTTCGTTGCACTCGGATAAAACCAGAGCGGAGTTTTTGTCCAGTTCGTCGTGAGTCTGCAGCAATCTTGCGTTCACGCTGCTTTCGAGTTCGCTCGTGACTCGCACGTAAATTGCCTGCGATTCTTCCTTGAAAACGGTCTGGGAAGCGACCAGCTTTTGCAGATCCGCTTTTGCTTCTTGCAGCACGGGCGCGACCTGTTCTCGCAGGCGGGATACGAAGCGGGCCGCGGCTTCGGTGCGCGAGGTTTCGAGGGTGCGCTGCAGTTGCTCGATGGTGCGAGTGGTCATACTGTCGACGCGCTGGTCCAGTTCATTTCCCTGAACCAACATGCGCTGCCGGGCGTTTTCTATATCCTGCTCGATGGCCCCGATCAGGCGCTCGTGGCTGCTTCGGACGGTGGCCTCCGACGCTTCGTTCAATACCTTCAGCGCGCGCCGTGCTAAATCTTCTTTGGAGGTTTCGATCACGCGCTCAATCGTTCCGTGCGCCTCGGTCTGCAGCTGGGCGCGAAATTCCTCCAGCAAACGGTTTCTTTCATTCGCGAGGGTCAGCGCCGCCATTTCCGTGACCGTGGTTTGAATCTGATTGCTGATGCCGGACATCAAATTGGAAAACCAGGGGGACAGCGAAGCGGCCGCTTCACTTTTTTTCAAAGAGGGGACCGGAGCTGCTCCTGCATTGCGGGTCGTAATGGATTGCGGTTCGGTCCGGGTGATGAGCCGCAGTTCTCGTCCGGGAGCGGGAGGTTCTGCCGATTTACTCGCCCGCGCGGCCGGCCAATCCTCCGGCGGCGACGCGAGGCCCCAAATATTTCCGGCGCTTTCAAATTCCACCGCCACGCCGTAGGCCGGTTCCGAATAGGTATGTAGCTTTTGCACCCATTTCACCCGCGCTCGCGTGGGAAATTCAGAGTGGCCATTCCCGCGCTGCCCCATGTCCAGGACCAGCATGGCGCCCTGCAGAACCTCATGCCTCATTTGGCAGGAACAGCCGTGACAGCTGATGGCCAGCGTTGTAACTTCCTCGCGAAAAGGCGAATGAGAAGCGTCTACGCCCTGCACCGCCAGCGATATGGCTTTTTCAAGGCGCGAGCTGCGCCGTTTTTGTGCGTATGCGATTGGATTGGATGACATCGAACCCTCCCACTCCCCCATCCCTCAGTGGATAAAGGCCGTTGCAAGTTTGTCGTCAGATTCTTGAGACGCGTTGCTATGGTCTCTCAGCGTCGGCGGGGGTTCAACTGGCCTTGGAGACAGATGTCACTTGTACTTTCGCCTGAACTTTTGTACCTGACCGAATGGCATGGGCGCCGAAGCCGGCTTCAGAAGGAGTTCCATTTCCGGTGGGCGATAATCAAGGGGCCTTCCGACCGGATTGTTGTCAATCTGTTTGAGGATGCGTGGAAATAGGCGGGCGACGGTTCTTGTGAACTAAAGTTCTAATTTGCGAGGCACCAGCGTGGCACGGTTCAGTCGGAGGTCGGGACTTCAGTCCTGACGAAAAGCGTCATCGGATTAGGGATTTTAACCCCTGAAGCTTCAGGGGCTGAAGCCCGCAATTAATCGTGACGTATATGGCCGAGCTGAAGCTCGGCCCTCCTAGGGACGGAAGCTTCCCATCTAGAACAGTGCCCAAGTTTTCCCTTCGTTGACGAGAGGAACAAAACTGTGGTACGAGGCATAGCACCTAAATTGGGTGGAGGAACGTGATGAACAGAGTTTTTTTATGGATCTTTGCGATCGTCCTGGCTGTGCCGGCGGTGGCTGCGGCGCAGGAGGCGAAGATGGCGAATCTGGAGAGCACGCTCTGGGATGTGGATCAGCAGTGGCTTTGCGACGGGCCTTATCAGAAGCCGTATGCGGAGTGCGTGAAGTTCAGGAGCCAGTATTGGGTGGAGGGATTTTTCGAGGTGCAGTCGGGCGGGACGCTGCGGAACAGGGAGGAGATGGTGGCGACGCAGTCGGCGGCAACTCCTGCGACCGGCGTAAGGCCCTTCCCTGCCGACTTCAAGCTGGTGGCGGTTTATGGTGACGTGGCGCTGGGGACCGATCACACCGATTTTAAGACGGCGCGGCCGGACGGGACGATTCCCTTCACTTCGGACAGCCATTGTTTGCGGGTGTTTGTGCGGCAGAACGGGGCGTGGCGGCCGGCGGCGGCGGGGCTTGTCCCGGTGATTCCGCCGACGGAGGCGAATTTCAAGACGTCCGGCGCGGTGAGCACGAAGAGTCCGGACGAAAAGCTGGAGAAGGAACTCGGGGAGATGGACCAGAAGTGGATGGAAGCGATTCGGGCCGGGAAGACCGATTACCAGAAGCAGAATTATACAGAGAAGTGGTTTGAGATTCTGGGGTGGCTGCCTACCGTGGTGCTGACCAAGCCTGCGGCGATGGAACGCGTCGCGCATCTGAATTTCAAGCCGGGCGAAGGGATTTTTGTGGACCAGTTCCGGTTGATGTCGGTGTATGGGGATGTGGCGCTGGCGACGGATCGCAGGATCAGAAAAATTGCGGACGCTAGTGGAAAGCTGGTGAGCACGCCGCATCGGGCGCTGCTGGTGTTTGTGAAGGAAAATGGGCAGTGGAAGATTGCGGCGGATGCGGCTGTGCCGATCATGGGGGCGGAGTAGGTGGAAATTTATCGGTGATCGGCGAATTCAGGTTGGGCTGAATTTCAGGGGATAACGGGCGGCTTTCCAGTGATTCTTAACGGCGCGGCTGAAGCCGCGACCTACAAAGATTCTTTTGTTTTCATCCGCAAACTTCGGAGTGAATCGGCGATTCGAGTGTCGAGGCGTCGCTTCTAGTAGCGCAGGCTTCAGCCTGTGGGGGTTGAGTGAAGGCAGGGCGACTGTGCTCCAACCTAAACCCACAGGCTGAAGCCTGCGCTACTGGAATGTCAAAGGAGTATGGGTATGAGCGAAACATTTTGGCTGCGAACCGGTTACGCTGCCCTTGGAATGGTGCTTGCTGCGATCGCTGCGATTCCCTCTTTTGCCCAGGCGCCGAGCGACGACTCGCTGGTGTTCGTTCACGCGAACGTGATTGACGGGATTTCTAACGCTCCCACTCTGGATGCCACTGTGGTTGTGGCCAAGGGGCACATCGAGAGTATCGGGCACGGGGCGGCGCCTGCGGGGCGCGGCGCGGTGATTGATCTTGCGGGGCACTGGCTGCTGCCGGGATTTGTGGATGCGCATGTGCACGTTGGGAATTTGGCGGATGCGCGGCGGGCGCTGCGCTCGGGGGCGACTACGATCGGCGAGGCGGGGGTCAATCACTTCGCGGACATCGGGATGCGCGAGCTGAATCATAAGGGCGTGGTGGACGTGCCGGATGTGGTCGCGGCGGGGTATCACATACGGACGCATCCGGCGGACGATTATTTTATTGATTTTCCGCAGGACGCCGATTTGATGGCCGGGGTCCATGGGACGGAAGCGGTGCGGCGGATGGTGCGGGAGATGGTCAGCCGCGGAGTGAACCGGATCAAGGTGATGGCCACGGAGCGGGCGGGGACGCCGGAGACCGATCCGCGCATCCGCGTTTTCAACGATGAGGAATTGGCGGCAATCGTGGATGAAGCGAACAAAACGGGACTGTGGGTGGTGGCGCACGCGCACGGAAACGAAGGAGCGGCGGCGGCCGTGCGCGCGGGCGTGCATTCCGTCGAGCACGGGACGTACTTGAGCGACGACACGCTGCGGTTGATGAAGGAAAAGGGCGTTTATCTCGATCCCACGATCACGGCGCTGGTGGATATGTCCGATCCTGAGGGTGAGTACGACAATCCAATCCTGCAGATGCGCGGCAAGGCCATGCTGCCCACGGGGCGCGAGATGACGGCGCGGGCGTCGAAGATGGGCATCAAGATCGTGGCGGGCACGGATACGTCTTATTTTGACAAGAACAATCGAAGCATGGCGGACGAAATCATCGAACTGTCCGATGCGGGACTGGAGCCGATGAATGCGATCAAGGCGGGAACGTCCGTGTCGGCGGAGGAATTGGGCGTGGACAAGCGGACTGGCTCGATTCGCGTGGGGTACGAAGCGGATTTTGTGGTGATTGACCGCAGCCCGCTGGAAAATATACGGCACATCGGGGACGTGGTGATGGTGGTCAATAATGGCAGGATTGCGCTGAATCGGTTGAATGTTGCGCCGCATCCTTAAGTAGCGCAGGCTTCAGCCTGTGGGGGTAGATTAAAACTCACAGGCTGAAGCCTGCGCTACCGGAGTTGCTTGTTAGAAATTGGGATCCGATGTATGTTACGGGTCATCGCTGGACACGGAACGGAAAACACACATGAAAAATACTGCCTTGAAAATTCGATGTTTGTTTGTGCTGATTGCCGCGGCGTTTGCGGCGTTGCCTGCTTGCGCGCAACTCGCGCCCGCCAACAGCGCGGGCGTCACGATGGGGCACATCCACCTGTTCGTGAAAGACGTGGAGGCGCAGAAACATTTCTGGACTGCGGAGATCGGCGGGAAGGTCGTGCAGAACGGCCAGCTCATGCTCATCCAGTTTCCGGGGGTTTTCATCATGCTGCGGCAGGCCGACCCTACCGGGCCGCCGGATGGCTCCATCGTGAACCACTTCGGATTTGTGTGGAAGGATTTGCCCGCAGCGATCGCCAAATGGAAGGCCGACGGCGTGGAAATCGAGCAGACCGGGAATCCAAATCAGGGCTACGTTCACGGGCCGGACGGGATTCGGCTGGAATTTTATGGCGACCCGGCGCAATCCGCGCCGGTGGTGATGAACCACATTCACTTTTACCCGGTGCAGGGCGACATTCCGGCGATGCAGGCGTGGTACGCGAAAAATTTTGGCGGCGTGCCGGGTAAGCGGCAGCGGATGTCTTCGCCGGGGCTGGTGGACTGCGACGATGTGCCGGGCGCGAATCTTTCCTTCTCGCCCGGGAAGGAAGGCCTGGTTCCCACCAAGGGGCGGTCGCTCGATCATATCGGCTTCGACGTGAAGGACCTGGAAGCGTTTACCAAGAAGCTCGAAGCGCAGGGGATCAAGCTGGACGAAGCCATTCGCCTGGCTCCCAATCAAACGACCAAGGTCGCTTATTTGACCGACCCGTGGGGCACGCGCATTGAGCTGACTGAGAAGCTTGCGCCGGCAGGAAACTGAGTAGGACGGGCTTCAGCCTGTCGGTTTTTTTGCTGGCCTGGCTGGCGTGCGCGAAATTTGAAAAAGGCCGGATCGCAATTTTAATTTGAACAGGCCAGCGGCTACACTGGTTGCGGAAAAAACTCCTTTAGAATTTTGTGATTCCTAGCGAAGCGAGGAATCTCACTTTCTTTTCATGCGACAAATCGAAGAGAGACTTCTCGCTTCGCTCGGAATGACAAAATAAACTACTTTTTCGTAGCCTTTGAAGGCGCATTCCCTCCACTGTTTTTACAGCATGGCTGAAGCCGTGCCCTACTCAGATAGGGCGGTTTCGGAATGGAACGTGATTTGGTCGCTCGTTGCGTCGGGCGATCATCAGAAAAAATCGCCGGCGGGACGCCGGCGCCACGGAAATTACTTGGCGGTCGGGGCGGGCTCTCCCGGGCCAGTGTACTTAAGGATAAACAATCCCCATTGTTTATTGGTGATGTAGATGTTGCCGCGGGTGTCGACGAGCACGTCTTCGGTCTGGCTCACCAGCTTATCGTACGGGGCGGGCATGCGGCGGACGGTGGGAGTGGGTGGTATGAACCATCCGGTCTCCTTCGGCAGGCGCGCGTCCTTGATGTTATAGACCCGCAGGCCGGCGTTGAAGTAGGTGAGGTAGATCAGGTCCGCCTGCTTTTCCACGTCCGGGTTGTGCTGCAGAATATTGGTGTTGTGCGGGCCAAAACGGCCTCCCTTGTCGCAAAAATCGGTGTACGGCGCATCCGCGGGAGGGACTGGCTTGGGAAACGTGGAGATGAGTTTAGGTTTGGCGGGGTCCTGGATGTCGACTAATCCTACGAGAAACTCCGCTCCCTGGCAGGCAAGCGCACCTGTAGGGGAATCCCCGCCACCAGTTCCCTCCGCATGCGCGAAAAGCAAATTTCGGCCGGGGATCGGCATCACGTCATGCACGGGAATGCCGGTGCCAAAGGGCGGGCTGACAGTGAGCTGGCCGATTAACTTTGGTTTGGAAATGTCGCTGATGTCGAGGATGACGACGGCGGGGCTGTAACCGAGGTACGCGCGGTCTCCATCAATCACGGCCGGGCCGTGGAAGCCGTAGATCGGGGCCGGTAGCGGCGGCTCGCCTTCCTTCTGGCCGGTCATCCACCAACGGCCTGCTTCCTTGGGATGGGCCGGATCGCTCACATCGAGGATTACCAGGATTTGTCCCTTGTAGCCGGGCATGCCCGCGGATAGGTATGCATATTTTCCGCCGGGATAGCCGTCGCGATGCGTGCCCGTTGCGCCGGTCTTCCACCAGGCTAGCTGCTCGGGGCCCACTGGGTTGCTAATATCCCAGAGGAGGACGCCCTCGATGACTTTTTTATTCGGGTCGCCACCATAGCCGGCTCGATCCTGGAGCGGCGTGATCATCAGATTATCGTGGAGATCGATCTGGCCGGCGGAAGTGGGTGTCGGACCAGGAATGAATTTAACCACCTTGGGGTTTGTGGGGTCGGTCACATCGACGATGCTCCAACCATTGGCTACGAAGTGCCCCATGTAGAGATACCAGTGATCGCCTACATGCTTGATGGCCATCTTGAAGGCCTCATGGCCGCCCAAATCGCTGTAGCCGATTGGCTTCATGTTGCTGGCTTCCCAACCGGTCGGAATCTGATCAGCCCAGGCGCGCCGAGGCGACGCGTACAAAATGCCTGTGAGCAGGATGGCGCAAACCGCGATGTGGCTACAAAGCTTCTTGGTCATGGCTTTCATTTTGTCTCCCGGGCAAATAGCAAGATTCACAGCCGCTGCAATATCATGAGGAAAAGCGGAAGTAAAGCAATTCGATACGTCCGCTGGAAATTTCAACCAGCCGGGCGAGCGGAACGTTGCGCTGGCGCGGGAATGATTCGTGCTGCGGCATTCCGCAGGATGTCCGCGCTGCGCTGGAATGCCTTTCGTTCCTGTTCAGACATTTCCGGCTCCAGGATTTGGCTCACGCCTTGCCGTCCGAGCACGCTGGGAAGCGAAATCGTGGCCGCGTAATTCGGGTTGTGCGAGCCGATGGGGATGACCGCGTGCTCGTCGCGCAAAATGGCCTCGGCTATGCGCGCGGTTACCATGCCGATCCCCAGCTGGCTGGCGCCAGTTCCTTCAATGATGGTGATATTCGCGAAGCGGACATCCTGCTCCACACTTTGGCGAAACGCGTCGATCGTCTGGCCGCTGCCTTCAAGCAATCCATCAATGGGCGCGCCCCCGACACGCGCGGAAGACCACAAGAATACCTGGGACGTGCCGTGCTCACCCACCACTTGGGCCTCGACATACATGGGGTTCACTTTTAATCGGCGAGCGAGATGTAAACGGAAGCGGAGCGAGTCCAGAAAAGTGCCGGAGCTCAACACGCGCTCATGGCCCGCGAGCACGCGTGCCAGGTCAGCCAGAGGATCGGGCGGATCGGTCACGACCAGGATCAACGCCTGCGGCGCCGCCGCAACAATTTTGGGAACGATATCGCGGTAGACACCCGCATTGGTGTCAAGCAGCTTCAACCTTCCGGCAGGGTCGTTACGGTCGGTAGCGCCGCCGGTTTTTTCATTGATTCCCGCCGTAACGATCACCAGCACGGCGTTGACCAGGTCGGGATAGTCTCCGGCGCTCAATTCCACGGCCGGAGAAAGCGTCGCCCCGTATTGGAGATCGGCCACGACGCCTTTAGCGCGCTCGTGATTCTTATCCAGCACAACCACCTGGCACGCAACTCCACGCATGACGAGAGACAACAGACAAGCGGAGCCTACTCCGCCCGCACCTACGATGCCGACTTTCATAATTGCTCTCCTTCCTTGAAATTCAGGCCTGCGCAAAAATTCAAGAGGCG
>Ga0210401_10000530_pt1 | contig 46347 bp, 45 predicted proteins | sample IncBWH32MmetaG_FD_150866 | JGI IMG/M metagenome (GOLD analysis project Ga0210401, IMG submission 150866) | Forest soil microbial communities from Barre Woods Harvard Forest LTER site, Petersham, Massachusetts, United States - Inc-BW-H-32-M | ecosystem: Environmental > Terrestrial > Soil >...
TGGTCGCGGCGCCGTTTCATATTTATGGCCCCGACGTTTACGAAGGAGCGCCAACTCCGGTGACGGCTCTGCTGGCCTCCGGCCCCAAGGCTGCGACTTTCGCGTTGATGTTGCGAATCTTCTACGTGTCGTTTGGCTCGGCGGACACCTTCTGGTTCTGGGCCGTCTGGATTTCAGCGGTGCTCACGATGTTTGTCGGCAATCTGGCGGCGCTAGTGCAGACCAACGTCAAGCGCATGCTGGCCTATTCTTCGATCGCGCACGCTGGCTACATTCTTGTGGCCTTCGCCGCATCAACTGTTTACGGCGTTGCGGCGGTGCTGTTTTATTTGGCTGCCTACACTCTGATGAAGATCGGAGCGTTTCTGGTCATCGCGCATCTTGGCCAGCGCGACGAAAAGCGGTTGGAAATCACCGATTACGCAGGGCTGGGAACCAAGCAGCCTTTGCTCGCAGCGTGTTTTACGCTATTTCTGCTTTCGCTGCTAGGGTTGCCTGCTACGGGCGGATTCCTCGGGAAGTTCTTCGCGTTTCAGGCGGCGCTCGATTCTCGCATCGTGTGCCTGGTGATCATTGCGGCAATCAACAGCGTGATCGGCGCCTACTACTATTTGCGTGTGATCATCGCGATGTATTTCTGGGAACCATCGAAGGACTACACGCCGTCGAAAGTCGCGCCCGCGCTGGTGGTCGCGCTCGCCATCGCTGCTGCAGGTACTTTGTATCTGGGCATTTTGCCGTCGCACGTCCTCGATTTCGCGAAAGCAGCCGCGGATTCTCTCAACCTGCATTAATCGGTAGTCCGCAATCGCCTCCAGGGTCAGCGCGGAAGCGTGAGTCCGAAAGTCAGAACCCGGTAAGAACCTTTGCCGGCTTGAAACAGATCAACCCCGGTCTGGATAAAACCAAAGCGTTTGTAGAATTCGATGGCATGAGTGTTGGCTCCGTGAACTTGAAGCCAAATTTTTTCTGATTTCAACTGCTTGGCAAACGACATCACATCCTCCATCAACCTCCGGCCTAACCCCTTCCCGTGAAATCGGTAGAAGATGTAGAGCCGTTTCAACTCGAACGAAGAAAACAATTTCGTGTCTTCATCCGAGACTGCGACGGCATATCCGACGGCACACTCTCCGGCGACCGTCTCGGCAATCCAGACGCGGGCGCGATCGCTGCCCATCATTCGGCTGAAATTAGCTACCGACAATTCGGCGGTTACGTATTGGACTAAATCGCGACCGGTGGTGATCCCGGCGTATGTCTCCAGAATGGTGGCTACTGCGACGAGGGACAGTGCCTGTTCGTCGCCCGGTCTACAAACCCTTGTGGTGAATTCCATGTCTTTTCGTTCCGGTATTCAGGCTGCCGCAATCACTGTGAGCACGTTCGAATACAGCACAAGCAACTGCTCGCTGCGTGCACAATTCGTGAGGAATTGGCGGTGCTACCACCGGGAGTATAAATTTTGATCTCTTTGGGTGCAACTTCAACCGAGTAGGTTTACCGGACAGCGCCGGACGGGATCTGACGTGCGGTTGAGTCCGGCGGGCATGACCGAGGCCGGGGCTCGCTTGTGTGCGAACCCCGGGCCCCAAAACTGCACTTGAACGCTACTTTACTTTGAGGAACACGATGGCAAAGGTGTAAAGCGCCATCGACTCAATCAGGACCAGCGCCAAAATCAGCGCGAAACGAATTGCTGCAGCCGCTCCCGGATTGCGTGCCAGTCCTTCGCAAGCCGCCGCCGTAGCCTTGGCTTGCGCGTAGCCACCCGCCGCCGAGGCAATCGCCATCGCGAAACCGGACGTGATCGCCACCCAGTTCGTTGCGGTAGCCTCACCCGCCGCTCCCTGCGCGAACGCCGCTGGAGCGAACGCAATCACCGCGACCACTCCTAACAGAAACAACGCGTACCTTCTCATCGTGTTCTCCTCGTTATGAATTTGCCGCCAGGAGGTGGCTCCCGTCATCCTCAAGCAGCCGGGATCACACTGGACAGCGACAATGCCAAGAATAACGCCGGGTATTAGTGCTCTTCCGCCACTGCTCCCGCGACATAAATGACCGGAAGGATCGTAAAAACAAAGGCCTGCAACACCGCCACGAAGATGTGCAGCAGAATGAATGGAACTGGACCTACTAAAGGAATGATTGCGCCGACATAACCCAACTTGCCGAGATGTCCGAGGAACAAATACATCTCCAGCATCAATCCGAGAAACAAAATATAAAGCGTCTCGCTGACGAACATATTGACCCACAACCGCACGGTAAGTGAAAGCAAGCGCGCCAGATTGCTCACGATTTCAATCGGCAACATGATCGGAGACATCGCCAAAACCGGACCGAGGAAGTGTTTGCCATGTCCCAATGGCCCATGCTTCACGATTCCGACCCAGTTGTAATAAATGAAAACAACAATCGCGCAACCCAGCGGCACAGATACCACCGCCGTTGGCGACATAAACGTGGGAAAAAGTCCGAGAAGATTGCAGATAAGCACGAAGAGGCCGATGCTGCCGATCATCGCAACATACTTCTCGCCATCGTGGCCGACGTTGTCGTCCAGCAGGTCTCGAATTCCCACGCCCATTGAGTTCGTCAGCAACAATTCCATGGACTGTTGCGTGCCGCCGGGACGGTCCACGGAAATGCGCGACTTCAGCCAGAGAAAGAAGATCGCGGCAAGTACAAAAACCACGATTTCGAATGCGACGTGATTGGGGATCGGGAATTCAGGATGGGCCGGCTTGATGTGCAGCGCCGCCAGCAATGCCAATGCCGGCTTGCCCAACAAGTGGTTCAGAAGCTTCGTGACCCAGGCTAATGCCTCTCCCATTTCCACCCTTTCAGGAATCCGCGCGTGGAGGCGGGCCAGTACGGAAAAGCTGCCCCACCATTTCCACCAAAACCGCGGCAATGATTGTAAAAAAACCGGCCAGCAGGCTTGCTGCCGGAGGTTTGAGGCTCCGCAGAATAGCATAGGCGGCAACGATCAGCAACGCGTAGCGGCCGACGAACTTAAGATACACACTGGCCGGGACTTGAGCCCGCTGTGACCCCGCCTGGGCCGCAGACAGTCGCGCAAGAGTGCCCACACCCTGCTTCATCCATCGGTAGTTGATCGACGAAAGGACAGCTCCGGAGGCGAAACCTGCAGCTGCCCTGCCGCCCCAGACAAACCAGGTGATCACCGCTCCGGCGACGCCGATACCTAGCGCGAGATACTCAATCCGCCGTTCGGCTGCGGCGTAAAACGCGTCATCCGCCGCCATCGCCGCCGCCATCCGCCTTCTCGGCGCGCAAAAGCCGCCGGATAATGTCCCAGACGCCTGCGCCGAACCCCAGAAAGCCAAGAATTAGGGTGAGAAGCGGTGAAGTGTGAAGCCAGCGGTCGAGCAGGTAGCCCGCGCCTCCGGCGATCACGACGCAGGCAATCATGATGACCGGCAACTCCATCGCCATCGCTACCTGCATGAGGCCGCTGCTGGGCCGCTTACGGGGTGAGGGGGCTGGCGAGGCCATTATGCGTTACCGTTCACTGCCCGAATGTGGTGAGGACCGAATAGGTAGCGAGGCGCAGGAACTGCTCGGGGAAAATTCCAGCGGCTAGCGTCACGATCACCATCGCCGCCAGTGCAAATTTTTGCGCCCAGGAAATCACCGGCATCGCCGGATCGCTGGACTCGCGCACCCACATCGCCGCCACCATACGGAAATAGTAGTACACCGCAGGGAGAATGTAGAGCACGGCGAGGACTGCGAGCAGAGTGTGCTTGGTCTCAATCAGCGCCCAGAAAATCAGCAGCTTGGCGACGAACCCTGCCGTCGGTGGGATGCCTGCGAGTGAAAGCAAGAAAATCAGCATCAGAACCGCGGCGCCGGGACTGCGATGGATCAGCCCATTCAGGTCGTCAACATCGTCGCCGATTACACCCTTTCGGCGCAGCAGGATCACCACTGCAAACGCGCCCGTATTGAAAAATGCGTAGACGAACAAGTAGAACGTCATCGCTTGAAGGCCGCGCTCGTGCAGCGTGCCGTCTGCATTCACGGAGGCGACAAATCCGAGCAGGATGTAACCGACCTGGGCGATGGATGAATACGCCAGTAAGCGTTTGATATTTGTTTGCGTAATCGCGGCGAGCGTGCCGATCGTGAGCGAGAGCACGCCGGTCCACTCCATGATCGTCACCCAATCGATAGCCACCGGCAAGAAAACTGTCAGGAACAGCCGCAAAAGCAGGGCGAAGCTCGCGGCTTTCGAGGCTACGCTGACGTACGCGGTGATCGAGGTCGGCGCGCCTTCGTATACATCCGGAGCCCACTGATGAAATGGTACTGCGGCAATTTTGAAAAACACTCCGGCGGCTACGGTTCCCAGTGCGAGGAACGTTAGGAAATCCGTCCCCGGATACTGAGCGTGGCGCTGGCGAATTGCCGTTAAGATCGCTTCAAGGTTCGTCGAGCCTGCGATGCCGTACAAGATTGAAAAACCGTACGCCAGTATTCCGGAACTGAACGCGCCCATCAGCATGTATTTCATGGCCGCTTCGTTCGAGCGGCGTTCGCGCCGCAAAAAACCGCTGAGAACGTAAAAGCTGAGCGCCATCGTTTCGAGGGCGAGGAACAGCACCACCAGGTCGTCTCCGCACGCGAGAAACATCATGCCGGCCGTGGCGAACAGCATCAGCGCGTAATATTCGCCGTGCTGTTCTTCTTCGATTTCCATGTAGCGCACCGAAAACAGAATCACCAGTGCGGTGGAAGCGAGGAACAGAAAACCGAAGAAGATAAAAAATGGATCGATGATGATCGAATTGAAAAAGCCCACCACCGGACCGATCGGTGGCGAGGCATACACGCGCAGCATGTAGAGGGATCCGGCGCTGAAGACGACTCCGAGCATTGCGGTGAGCGCGTTCCAGGATTTCTGCGGCTTGGTGAGTAGAAAGTCAGTCAGCAAAATCGCGAGGCCGAAAAACACGAGCATTGCTTCGGGCAGGATCAGAAAGAAATCTCCGCGGCTCCGTTCGAAGATCCACTGCCAGGTCATTAGCGGACCTCGGCTTGCGCCACGGCCGGCGCGGACGAATTTTCCGGCGTGGTTTGCGAGTTCCCGCCGCTGGATGCGGGCAAGCTGGCCGGCGGTTGCGCCTCGGGAACCGCGTAGTAACCCGGATGCACCGCCTCAACCAGCCGATGAACCGGCTGTTCGAGCACATGGAACAGCGGCGCAGGATAAATTCCGATCCAGAACGCCAGGACTACCAGCGGAATCAGCGTCGCGTATTCGCGGCCATTTAAATCAGGTAAATGTTCATTCGCGGGATTCGTCACGCTGCCGAACATCACGCGCTGGTACAGCCACAGCAAATACGCGGCTCCTAAAATCACGCCGAGTACGCCCCACGCGGCCCATTGCCAGCGGACTTCGAACACGCCGCGCAGAATCGTGAACTCGCCGATGAAGCCGTTGAGCAGCGGCATGCCGAGCGAGCTCAGTGTGATGATCAGATAGACCGCCGCGAAATTCGGCATCGGAGTCGAGAGCCCGCCAAACTCTGAAATCAAGCGCGTGTGCCGCCGCTCGTATAGAACGCCGACAATCAAAAACAGCGCGCCAGTCGAAATACCGTGATTGACTTGCTGAATAATGCTGCCGTAAAGCCCCAAAGGCGTGAGCGCGAAAATTCCCAGCGTGCAGAAGCCCATGTGGCTCACCGACGAATACGCGATGAGCTTTTTCATGTCCTTCTGCATCATGCAGACCAGCGCGCCGTAAATGATCCCGATGATCGAGAGCACGACGATGATACCGCGGTATTTCACCGCCGCGTCAGGAAACATTGGTACGGAAAAGCGCAGAAAGCCGTACGTCCCCATTTTCAGCAGCACGCCGGCCAGGATCACCGATCCTGCCGTGGGTGCTTCGGTGTGTGCGTCTGGCAGCCAGGTGTGAAACGGAAACATCGGCACTTTGATCGCGAACGCGAAGAAGAAGCCCCAGAACAGCCAATTTTGCAGGCTGCCAAATTGTGAAGTGAAGGGATGTTCGATCACTTGCCGGATGTCGAATGTGTTCCGGTTGGCGTAAATCGCCAGGACCGCGAGCAGCATCAGCACAGAGCCCGCCAGCGTATAGAGGAAGAATTTGATCGCCGCGTACAGCCGCCGCTCGCTGCCCCACACCCCGATCAGGAAATACATCGGGACCAGCATCACTTCCCAGAAAACATAGAACAACACGAAATCGAGGGACATGAAAACGCCGAGCATACCGGTCTGCAGCAGCAGAAGGAGGATGTAATATTCCTTTTCGCGTTTGTGAATGGCGGACCACGACGACAAGATCGCAATCGCGCCCAGCACCGTCGTCAGCATCACCATCAGAAAGCTGAGGCCATCCAGGCCGAGAGTAAAATGCGCGCCGATTGAAGGTATCCAGTCTGTGTGCTCGACAAATTGAAATTGCGGAGCGCTCGCATCGGAGTTAAATCGCCAAATCAGCGGCAGCGAAACGAGCAAGCCGAGGAAACCAAAAATGTTGCCGATCCAGCGGTGCAGGTCGGGCCTCTCGCGCGGGACGAAAACCAGCAGGATCGCGCCGACCAGCGGCGTAAACAGAATCGTGCTTAAAATGTGGCTGTCGGAAAAGAGCATCCGTTCCCTCGCCTTTCAGATCGATTTGCAGACCAAGCGGCGCTGCCACCATGCAGAGTAGGGCACGGCATGCCGCGCCCAATCACACGAAAAGCTAATGCATTGCGTGATGCGCCAGATAAAGGTAATACCCCAGGAACCCGATCAAACCGATGACGATGAAAAGCATGTAACTTTGGACCAGGCCCGCTTGCATCATCCGCACCGGGAAACTCAGCACCCACACGAGGCGGGCGCCGACCTTCACGGACCCATCGACGATCCAGGTATCCCACCACATCGAGATGCGCGAGATAGCACGTGTCAGCCAGCCCGCTCCATTCACGCCCAACCCGTCGATTACGTTCGCGTCAAAGGCACCGAGCGCCAGGCCTAGGTCTTTCGCGCGATTCACGAACAGCGCGTCGTAAATCTGGTCCACGTAATATTTGTTGTAAACCAGCCGATAGAATCCGCCGAGACTCTTGGCGATTTTTTCCGGCAGCTCGGTGCGCTTGATATAGAGATACCACGCGAAAAGTATCCCCAGCACCACCAATCCTTCGGACATGAGCATCAAGTAAATTTCGCCCATCCGCGAGCCAGGTCCGTGCGCAGGCTCGGGCCGCAACTCGTGTGCAACGCCGACGATCGGCTCCAGAAAACGGACGAAGTGGCTGTTGCCACCAAGAATTTCCGGCCAGCTTATCCAGCCTCCTATGATCGAAAGCGCTGCAAGAATCACGAGTGGCACAAGCATGGATCTCGGCGATTCGTGAATGTGGTGCTCGACGTCGTGTTCCACGCGCGAGGTGCCGTGAAACGTCATGAAAATCAGCCGGAACATGTAAAAGGCGGTCATCCCCGCAGTGAAGTACCCAATGGCCCAGAGCGTGACGTCTTTTTCATACGCTTTGCCAAGGATTAAGTCCTTGCTCAGAAACCCCGCGAAGGGGAAAATTCCGGCGATGGCTAGTGTGGCGATCAGCATCGTCCAATATGTGACGGGAATCTTTTTCGAGAGCGCGCCCATCTTGCGCATGTCCTGCTCGCCGGAAAGCGCGTGAATCACGCTGCCGGCCGCAAGAAACAGCAGCCCTTTGAAAAACGCATGTGTCATCAGGTGAAAAATCCCGGCGGTAAACGCACCGACGCCGCAAGCCAGGAACATGTAGCCGAGCTGCGACACGGTGGAGTAGGCGAGAACTTTCTTGATGTCGTTCTGTACCACGCCAATCGAAGCGGCAAAAAGCGCCGTGACCGCGCCCACCAGCGCGACGACTGCCATAGCCTTCGGCGCCAACTGATAAATCGCGTTGGTCCGCGTGACCATATACACACCTGCCGTCACCATGGTCGCCGCGTGTATCAAAGCACTGACGGGCGTGGGGCCTTCCATCGCGTCGGGTAGCCAGACGTAGAGCGGAATTTGCGCGGATTTTCCCGTCGCGCCCACGAAAAATAACAGCGCGATCGCAGTAATCAGCGGATCGCCCATCTTGAAATGTCCGGCCGCCAGTGCTGGGCCGATTTCGGTGAAGCGAATCGTACCGAGCAATGCCGACGTCAGAAAAATTCCGAGCAGAAATCCCGCGTCGCCCACTCGATTGACGATGAACGCCTTCTTGCCCGCATCAGAGGCTGATTTCCGGTGAAAATAAAATCCGATAAGCAGGTAGCTGCACGTGCCCACGCCTTCCCAACCAACAAAGAGCAGCAGCAAATTATTCGCGAGCACTAAAATCAGCATTGCGAACATGAACAGGTTCAGATAGCCGAAGAACCGGTAATACCCGCCTTCGTGCGCCATGTATCCGGTGGAATAGACGTGAATTAGGAAGCCGACTCCGGTAACGACCAGAATCATTACCGCTGAAAGCGGGTCGATCTGAAATCCCCAGTCGGCCAGGAAATGCGCCAGTCGCCCGTCCAGCATGTGATACGGCCCAGCGGGGATCCATTCGAATAGAATCTTGGTTGCGAGGCGCTCGCCTTCAGGCTTGGCGATAAGCTGGAAAAACGCGCCCAAGGAAAAAAGAAACGAAAGACCGACACTTCCCACGCACAGCGCGCTGACGATGTTGTTCGCCAAGCGCCGCCCGTAGAAAAGCATCGCCGCCGCCGTGAGCAGCGGGAACATCGGGATCAGCCAAATATGATCGAGGAAAAATGGCTGGATCATTCGGCGGCGCTCACCATTTCAGGATGTCCATTTCATCCGCAAGCACCGTCTCGCGATTACGGAAAAACGCCAAAATGATGCCGAGGCCTACGGCAGCTTCCGCGGCCGCGTCGGTGATGATAAATATCGCGAATACTTGCCCGTCCACCGAGCCCCACATGCGCGAAAACGCCATCAAGTTGATGTTCACGGCATTCAGAATCAGCTCGATGGACATCAGCATGATGATCACATTGCGGCGCGTGAGCACGCCGATCACGCCAATCGTAAACAGCGCCAGACTCAGAAACAAATAATGATCCACCGGGATCATCACACCCTCCGCTTGGCCATCACTACGGCGCCAATCATGGCAACCAGCAGTAAAATCGAAGCAATCTCGAATGGCAGCATGTACTTGCTGAAAAGCGCGTCAGCCACCGCTTCCGTATTTTTGGGAGAAATGTCCACTTGCATCGCGGGTAAGCGCAGCGATGTGTGTCCGGCCCACAGCGCAAAGAGCACTTGCGCCCCAAGGACCAGCGCCAGCGCGCCCGCCACAAACCATTGCCGGTTGAATTGCACCAGGCGCATCGAAACGTCCAGATTCACGAGCATGATGACAAAAACGAACAGGACCATGATCCCGCCCACGTAGAGGATCACTTGGACGATGAAGAGAAACTCGGCCTGCAATTGCAAGAAAATCCCGGCCGTCGCGAGCAACGTCGTGATCAAAAAAACCGCGGCGTGAACGATGTTGCGGCGCGTCACCATTAAAATGGCCGACGCGATCGCGAGCGCGCTAAAAAAATAGAACAATATGCTGTTCAGCACATACATCTATTCACCGTCCGCCGTCTGCACGGTTGCCGCTGGCGCATCATCTTTCGCCAGCCAAATAGCCACGCCCAGCGTAGCCAGGGTCGTCGGTATCAGCGAAGCAACCGGACCCCACCCCAACTGCTGCCGTAACACGATGGCAACGCCCACGCCAATCACGTTCACCAGCGCCAGAGGAATCAGGAATCGCCACCCGAGACGCATCAATTGGTCGAAGCGGTAGCGTGGAAAGGTAAACCGGAACCACAAGAACGCATAGAGGTACGCAAACACCTTGGCCATGAACCAGAAAGCGCCGTGGATTCCCTGCATTACTCCAGTAGGCGCGAACAACGCACCCAGCAACGCGCCAGACAAGATAAAGCATAAGATCGCCACCGCCAGCATGACGATTTTCTGAATCTTTACCGGCTGCTTTGGCGCGAGCGACAGACAATAGAACGCGACGCCCAATGTGAGCAACGACGGAAACGCGTCGGGCCATTCGATCGACGTCCCCGGAAAATGCTCATGGAAACTCGCCAGCGGCCGCAGCCAGCCGCCCAGAAAAACCGTGGTCGCGATGCCGGCGACAATCACCATGTTGGCGTATTCCGCCAGGAAGTAGAGTGACCAGCGGAAACCACTGTATTCCGTCATGTATCCAGCCACCAACTCTGACTCCGCTTCCGGTAAGTCGAATGGCGCACGATTTGTTTCCGCGATAGACCCAACCAGATAGATGAAAAATCCAAATGGCACGGAGAAAATGAACCACACGCCCTGATCCAGCTGCGCCTGCACAATGTCCTTCATCGAAAGAGAACCGGCAAGCAGCAGCACCGATACCAGACCGAGGCCCGCGGCAGTTTCGTAACTCACGAGCTGCGCCGCGCTGCGGAGAGCCCCGAGCAGCGAATAGTGGCTGTTGGAAGCCCAGCCCCCCAGCACGATGCCGTAAATTCCGAGCGAGCTAATCGCCAAAATAAAAAGCAGTCCGATGTTCAAGTCGGCGATCTGAAACTCAGGACCGATGGGCAACGCTGAATAAGCCAACAACGCCATCGTCACACTCACCAGCGGCGCGAGCCAGAACATCAAGCGGTCCGCGTTTTCCGGGATGATGTCTTCTTTCAGCAGCAGTTTCACGGCATCGGCGATGGGTTGCAGCAGACCGTGTGGACCCACGCGCATCGGCCCGAGCCGCGCTTGCATGTCCGCCATCACTTTGCGTTCCATCAATACGATATAGCCCGCCAGCAAAGGCAACACCATCACGATTACGACGGCATACACGACCGGCAAGACATACGGGAGAATCGCCTGTGGAATCAGATGGCCCATCGTTTAGCGGTCCACCTCGCCCAGCACGATATCAATCGTTCCGATAATTGCGACAACGTCGGCGATCAGCGCGCCGCGCGCCATTTTGTCGAACGCCTGCAAATTAATGAAGGACGGAGGGCGCACGCGCACGCGGTAAGGCTGTGTGGTTCCGTCGCTGACGATGTAATAGCCAAGTTCGCCCTTCGGCGCCTCAATCGAGTGATAGACCTCGCCCGGCGGCGGCTTCAACACTTTGCCGATGCGGGCCATGATCGGACCAGTCGGAATATTCTCGATCGCTTGCAGACAAATCCGACGCGACTGGCGCATTTCTTCCATGCGCACCACGTAGCGGTCGTACGTATCACCGGTCGAGCGCGTAGGGATTTCGAATTCGTACAGGTCGTACGCGGCGTAAGGCTGCGCTTTGCGCAAATCCCATTTCACGCCGCTGGCGCGCAGCACCGGGCCGGTAACACCCATGGCAATCGCGTCTTCCGCGCTCAGAATGCCGACTCCCTTCGTGCGGCCCACCCAAATCCTGTTTTCCGTGAGCAGCGTCTCGTATTCATCGATCTTCTGACTGAAATCGTCGCAGAAACGTTTCACGTCTTGCTCGAACCCGTCATAGGTCTCGTACTGCAACCCACCGATCCGGAACGCGTGCGTGGTCAATCGCGCGCCGCAATATTTCTCGAAGATTTTGAGAATTTCTTCGCGCTCGCGGAAACAATAGAAAACAGGCGTCAAGGCCCCGATATCCAGCGCGTGCGTGCCCAGCCAAAGCAGATGGCTCGCGATGCGCTGCAATTCGGTCAGAATCGTGCGCACTACGCGCGCGCGCGGTGGCGCTTCCGTGCCCAGCAATTTCTCGACGGCTTCGCAGTAACCCAGGCCGTTCGAAACTGCGGCCACATAATCCATGCGGTCCACGTAAGGCGCGAATTGCTGGTAGCTACGATGTTCGGCGATCTTCTCGACGCCGCGATGCAGGTACCCGATGATGCATTCGGAGCCCACGACGCGCTCGCCATCGAGTTTCAACTTCACACGCAGGACGCCGTGCGTGGACGGATGCTGCGGACCCATGTTCAGAATAATTTCGTCCGCGCCGAGCACCGTGGTGCTGACGTTGCCCATCCCGTTTGTACCTCGCTCGGTCATTCGCTCAGTCGCCGCTATTGTCCGCTTTCAATTCCCAGATTTTCGCGAACCCAGTCGGTATCTTGCTTGAGGATGTCGTAATCCTTGCGCAGCGGATATCCCTGCCACTCGTCCGGCATCAAGATGCGTTTCAAATCCGGATGGCCTTCGAACACGATGCCGAACATGTCGTAACATTCGCGTTCCAGCCAATTCGCGGCGGGCCATACGTCATACACGCTTGGAACAGGCTCGTTCTCGCCGGAGTGCGCCTTTAGTCGCAGCCGCTCATTGTTCGCAAACGAATACAAATTCAGGACGATATCGAAGCGTTTCTCGCGCTTCGGCCAATCCACGGCAGTCAAGTCCACGAGCATGTCGAACTTCTCCTGGTCGCGGCAATGGCGCGAGATTTCACGAAGCTGTTCGGCGGCGATGAGAACAATCGCCTGCTTGCGGTCGAGCGTCGCCTCGCGAATCGCGTCGCCAAACTTGGCCTTGAGCCGCTGCACCAGTTCGTTGTCCAGCGGGGCCGGCTTCGGCGGCGCTTCTTTCGGGGGAGGCGGTGCCGCCGGCGCTTTCGGCGGCGCTGCGGCGGCAGGAGCCGGCGGTTTCACCGCTGCTGGTAGCGTTGTTGCGGCAGGTGGGGTCGCAGTTACCGGCTGCGAGGGAGGAGTTGGCGTCGCAGGCTTGGCGGGAATAGCAGCGCTTTCCGCCGTGCTTTCCGGCGGCTTTGCGGCGGGATCCTTATCCGAGGGGTCTTTGACCATCGGTTCGATCGGCTGCCGTTGCTGAATGTGCGCAACCAGCGAGTTCACGCACTTCGTTCGCAGCCCGCCTTTTTATCACACCCCAAAAAACAACGTCAATTCCAGTCTCTGTGCAGAGCCGAGCGTTCAGTGCACCGTACAACCAGGTAGCCTCTAAACCCAGTCCAAAGCGCCCTTTCGATACAGCCACACATAGCCGATCAACAAAATTCCCAAAAACACAAGCATCGTCGCCAAGCCATACAATCCCAACTGGTTGTACTTGATCGCCCAGGGAAAAAGAAAAATCGTTTCGACGTCAAAAATCACGAACAAAATTGCCACAATATAAAATCGCACCGAATAACGTCCCCGCGCACTGCCCTCGGGCGGCACTCCGCACTCATAGGGCTCCAGTTTCGCGCCCGTGGCTTTCGAATCGGGACGGATATATTTGAAAATAGCGAGAGTGACTGCGGGGAAGGCCGCCGCAAGCAGGGCATAAATCAAAATCGGGATGTATTGGCTCGGCATCGCCAAACGAATTACAAACGAACAGCGCATCCTAGCACAGCGGTCAAGCCTCAGCCAGCCTCATCCGCGAAAAGGCCCGCCGACAAAAGCTGCCGCCCGATGCGGAAGGGAGACAGATTCTTTAGCAATTGTAAGGCTTTAATGGCGGGCACCGTGCAATACGTCGATAGCGTGGGGCAGGAGAGCTGCAATCGCGTCGAGAGATTCAACGGCTCCGCGGGGGCTTCCGGGCAGATTTACGATGATCGTCCTGCCGCGAATCGCGGCTATTGCACGAGAAAGAATCGCGCGCGAGGTTTTCTTCAAGCCTTCGGCGCGCATCTGCTCGGCAAATCCAGGTATCAATCGCTCTGCGATGGCAATGGTGGCCTCGGGGGTCACATCGCGGGGACCGACCCCGGTTCCACCGGTGGTCAGTATCAGATCCGACTCATTCGAATCCGCGGCCTTTTTCAAAAATGCTGAAATGCCGTCGCGATCGTCAGCCAGAACGGCGGCCTCGACGATCTGCCAGCCAAGCTCCCGGCATCGTCCTGCAACGGCGGGGCCTGAGCTGTCTTGGTATTTTTTGCTGGCTACCGAATCACTGACAGTCAGAATGGAAACTCGCATGGCGTAGAGGACTGGCGGGCTACCCTTCTGTCACTTCGGCGTCTTCATTCGCGCCATCGCGCTGCCCCTCGTCCACCAATCGCAGCGCTTCCATCAGCAGGCCAGTGGTCGTGCGGGAAATTGTGTCGCGCGTTGCCGTGCGGTTAAAGTCGATCTCGAACTCGCCATCCAGCCAGCGCACGGCTTGAAACACAGCGGCTTCCCCTTCAAGCGATCCCAGCCGCGCGTCCTTGCATTGCCCGGAGGCAAAAAACAGTTCGCCAGTTTCCTCTCCGTGCCTGATGGAGAGCTGGCAGGATTTCTGTCCCATCTCGAGGGACTGCATCAGGTCCATGATGGACATTTCTTCCAGCCGCCCTTGAATCACGCCCGGACGCACCTGACGATTCTGCAATTTCTCGAGCTGTAGCCGATCCACTACTTTCTTCGCGCGACGTACCAAATCCTTCAGGAAGAACGGCTTGGGAATGAATTCCTCCACGCCTTCCACGATAGGGCGCAATTTCTCTTCGATGTCACTGCGGCTGGCCAGAAAAATAAATGGAATGGATTTAGTCTGCTGGCGCCCGCGCAGTTTTTCGTAGAGCTGGCGCCCATCGAGCCCCGGCATGCGGTAGTCGCACACAACCAGGTCCGGCGGGTCATCCACAATTTTCAGCAGGGCGTCGGCACCGTCGGCAGCCGCGCGCGCATCGCAGTGCGGCGTCAGCCCTTTCATGAGCAGGTCGAGGATCAGGGCATTATCGTCGACGACCAGCACTTTGACGTCCTTCATCGGAGTCATCGTTTCGCGCGCTTCCCCGGACGCAGGTACGTTCCGCTTCGTCCGCCTGACTTCTTTACCAGATACAACTCAGTGATTTCCATGCCGCGCTCGAGCGCTTTGCACATGTCGTAAATGGTAAGCGCCGCCACCGACGCGGCAACCAAGGCCTCCATCTCTACACCAGTTGGGCCCGTGGCCGTCGCCTCGGAGGTCAGCTGAATTCCATTCTGGCATAGCTTGGCGTTCACATCTACGTGAGTCAAACAGAGGGGATGACAAAGTGGAATCAGCTCCGAAGTGCGCTTCGCGGCGGCGATTCCGGCTATTCGGGCGACTTCGAGGGGATGGCCCTTGGGCGACTTCAGGCGTCGAATGCTGTCCACGGTATCGCGCCGCATCCGAATGAATGCGTGCGCGGCCGCTGTGCGCGACGTGGCTGGCTTGGCGGTCACGTCCACCATCCGCACGGTGCCTTTTTTGTCGTAGTGCGAAAGCGCTCGAACTCGCTTAGTAGCCATGGAGAGGATGCCGGCGGTCTGGGAGCCGCCCGTCAGCGCTACAACTCGGCTTAGAACAATCCGCGGCGCGGCAAGACGTCCGCCATCTCGCCCGCGGCAAAATGCGGCTTCGATTCATGCACCACCAGAAAGCAATTCCCTTTCACTACCGAGCCGATATCACCCGAACCTTCCCAATGAATCATCTCGACGGTGGCTTCACCATTCGGCCAGCTCAGCCGCGCAGGCAAGAAATGTGCCAACGACGGCTTTTCGTTCACCGGATGCGCGAGCTTTGCCTTCAAGACCTTCAATGGATGGGGGGTATGGCCGCTAAGCAAGTCAATCGCGGGAACCACAAATAGCTCGAAAGTCACCATCGTCGAAACGGGATTCCCCGGCAAGCCAAACACGGGTTTGCCTTCACAGAAACCGAAGACCGCAGGCTTGCCCGGCCGGATTGCCACGGTATCGAAGAAAAACTCGGCGCCAAGTTCGCGCAACACCTGTTCAACGAAGTCATACTTCCCCACCGAGACACCGCCCGTGAGCGCGACGATGTCCGCCTCAAGCGCCTGTTCGATACCTGCGCGCAATTCCTCGAGATTATCGGAGACGACGCCCAACATAAACGGTTCCCCACCCGCCAAGACAACCTGTGCTGCGAGCGAAATGCTATTGCTGTTACGAATCTGAAATTTCTTCGTTGGCTGATCCACCGAGACCACTTCGTCGCCAGTAGAAAGGATCGCGACGCGTGGCTTCTTTGCCACCACCAAGCGCGTGCGCCCCACCTGCGCTGCGATCGCCAGCTCCGCATAGCTAAGCCGTTTGCCCCGCGTGAGCACGCTTTCTCCCACGCGAGTCTCTTGCCCCTCCAGCACGTAGTGAGCGCCTTCGCGTGCGGACTCATCGATGATGACGTAGTCACCATCAACCCGGGCGTGCTCGTTCATAACGATCGCGTTCGCTCCGCGCGGCAGTGCAGCGCCGGTCATGATCTGAACGCAGGTCCCAGGGTCGACGACGTCTTCAAACGGAACACCAGCGCGACTTTCGCCGATCAGCCGCAACTTTGCGCCCGCGTGCCCCGCATCGGCGGCACGCACGGCAAAACCATCCCGCGTCGAACGATTGAAAGGCGGGTAATTCCTGTCGGCCGCCACGTTTTCAGCCACGATGCGTCCCAGGGCTTGCGACGGGTCCTGCGCGAATTCGATAGTTTCGGTTTCAGGCGGGGGCGCGCACGGCCGAGCGCGAATCACTTCAATTACCTTGGCGCGAGCTGCTTCGTAGGAAACCATGTTGTGTCACAGCCAGGATGCGAGTTTTGTGTCTCTAGGGACAATCGTAGCATCGCGTTCCGGACCCGTGGAAATCATGCCGATCTCGACCTGGAGCTCATCGGAAATAAAATTCAGATAATTGCGTGCGGCTTCGGGCAATTCCTTCACGTCGCGAATTCCCGGGGTAGGCTTCTGCCAGCCTGGCAGTGTGCGATAGACAGGTTCGACTTGCGTCAACGTCTCCACATCCGGCGGCATTTCGTTCAGCGGTTGCCCCTTGAGGCGATAGCCCGTGCAGACTTTGATATCCGCCTGCGTGTCGAATACGTCCAGTTTCGTGACCACCAGCGAATCAATGCCGTTTAGCATTTTTGCGTACTTCAAGACTACCAGATCGAGCCAGCCACAGCGGCGTGGACGTCCGGTTACTGCGCCGAATTCCTGGCCGCGCTCGCGGACGGCCTGCGCGTCCAGGTCCGGCATTTCAGTCGGAAATGGTCCGCTGCCCACTCGCGTCGTGTAGGCCTTGGTCACGCCAACCACTCCACAAATCCGCGTAGGCGCGACGCCCAGACCGGTCGCTACGCCGCCGGACGTGGCATTGGAAGACGTAACGTACGGATACGTCCCGTGGTCAATATCCAACATGGTGCCCTGGGCGCCTTCAAAGAGCACCGACTCGCCTTTATCGAGAGCCCGATTCAGCAGCACGCAGGTGTCGGTCACCAAGCCGCGAATGTGCGCGGCGATTTCCAGATATTGCTCCAAGAGGCCGGCCGTTTCCAGCGGATGACCGTACGTTGCGCGGCTGATCGCATTTTTTTCGGCGATCACGCGCTCGAGCTTTTCCCTGAATCCGTCGGGATCAAGTAAATCGCACACGCGGATGCCACGCCGCGCCATCTTATCTTCGTACGCCGGCCCGATGCCCCGCGAAGTAGTACCGATGGCCGCGGCACCTCGTGCCGCTTCGGCAGCTTTATCCATTTCACGGTGATACGGGAATATTAAATGGGCGCGATCACTGAGGAAGAGCCGTCCGCGCACTTCGACGCCTGACTTTTTCAGATTTTCGAGTTCGGCAACCAGGGCCGCGGGATCAACGACCGTTCCCGCTCCGATGACCGCCTTCTTTCCCGGACGCAGAATGCCACTGGGAATCAACTGTAGAACGTAGCGATGATTGTTGAAGATGACGGTGTGTCCGGCATTGTGCCCGCCCGCATAACGCGCCGTGTAATCGAACGATTGGGCAAGATAATCCACCACCTTGCCCTTGCCTTCGTCGCCCCACTGCGCGCCCACCACACAGATTGCCTTCGCTCGCAACTTCTCAGTCACCTTCGCTGCCCCCATCCTTCATCAGACCGCACTTTGCCCGCTCACGTTCACAACAGAAGCACTACAGGCGGGCCAAAGCGGCAAACAGGAACGCACAATCGTACCCTTCGACAGACTCCCGCGCAAGCGCGACTGGCTGCGCAGGATCGAACTAACCTACCTGGCCGTAGCGGAAGCAATCTCGCGCGTGATCGTTGACCATGCCGACGGCCTGCATGAATGCGTAGCAGATTGTCGTGCCGACGAACCGAAACCCACGCCGCTTGAGGTCCTTGCTCATGGCGTCCGATTCGTTCGTGCGTGCTGGGAGGTGCTGCGAACCGCTCCAGTTATTTATCTTTGGGCGGCCGCCTACGAACTGCCAGATGTATTTGTCAAACGTGCCGAATTCTTTCTGCACGGCAAGAAACGCTTGGGCGTTCGAAATCGTCGAGGAGATTTTCAGGCGATTGCGCACGATACCCGCATTGGCTAGCAACTTGCGCACCTTGCGCTTATCGTAGCGCGCAATCTTGGCGGCGTCGAAATTGTGGAACGCGCGCCGGTAGTTTTCGCGCTTGTTAAGAATCGTCTCCCAACTCAAACCAGCCTGCGCGCCTTCCAGAATCAGAAACTCAAAAAGCACGTGGTCATCGTGGACAGGCCTGCCCCATTCTTTATCGTGATACTCGACCATGGGCGGCTTTTGCGCCCAATGGCACCGCCGCAAATGCTCGATCTTGGCCGTTCGGGTCATTGAGGAGTTTTTCCCACAGGTTGACTTGCCGCTACCGCAAGGCATCGCGGACACAAACAATCCGAATAACGCCCGCGAAGCTCCCTCAACGTTTCTTTCGTCAGCTTCGTTTCTTCACACCAGCATCCCGCGACCCGCGCGGCGCAGGAAAACTTCTCCCCGCACGCCGCGCACGCCTTCAGTTCCGGCCCACAACCCAACGGCTGCGTGTCGGGGCTGCCGCTCATAGCCATGGTTGTGCGGGGATCGCGCCTAGGAGATGTGGCGCTGGAGGACTTTCTCGATCTGCTCTTTGGGCACGGCGCCAACGATCTGATCGGCTACCTGGCCGCCCTTGAAAACCAGCAGAGTGGGAATGCCGCGAATATTGAACTTGCCCGCGGCGTTGATGTTCTCATCCACATTCAGCTTTACGACCTTCAACTTCCCCGCATGCTCCCGCGCGATTTCTTCCACCGTCGGCGTCAGCATGTGGCACGGACGGCACCAGTCCGCCCAGAAGTCCACCATTACTGTCTGCGTCTTGCTGGCTTCGACCACGTCGGTTTCGAAGCTCGCGTCACTTACTGCTTGAATATTTTCTGCCATTTTCTTCCCTTGTTGCTTCAAGCCACGGCCCAACGTCGGCCGCGGGTACTTGAAGCTAACCTTTAGATGTCCCGGAAACGCGTGGGATTCGAGACCTCTTAGCTGCTTCATATAGTGTGACATACGCGGCCGCGGAAGCCTTCCATGAAAAATCCTTGGCCATGCCGTTCTTTTGCAAGGTTTGCCAAATCCTTGGTTCCCGGTGCAATTTCAATGCCGCACGCACGCTTTCGATCAGGGCAAGCCCGCTGTAGCCCTCGAACTTGAATCCTGTGCCCGTGTGCGTTTTGAGGTTGAAGCTCTGGATCGTGTCGTCCAAGCCGCCTGTCGCGCGCACCACCGGAACCGTACCATAACGCAGGCTGTATATCTGATTCAATCCGCAGGGCTCGTACCGCGAAGGCATCAGGAATATATCCGCCCCAGCCTCGATTTTGTGCGCCAGCGCGTTGTCGTAGCCGATCTTGATGGCCACCTTTCCGGGATACTTCTCGGCCAGTTCCTTGAACATGGCTTCATATTCCGGCTGCCCCGTCCCTAGCGCGATCAGTGAGATATTTTCCTTGAGCAGCTCGACGGCAACCTGCGCGATCAAATCGAAGCCCTTCTGATCCACAAAACGCGAAACGATGCCGATCAGCGGCCGCTCGAGGTTGTCCGGTTTGCCGTTCAGCAGCTTGCAGTGCTGCAGCAAGTCCTTCTTGCAAACTTTCTTGCCGTCCAGATTGTGGGCCGAGTAGTTCTGCGCGATGAACGTGTCCACCTCGGGGCTCCAAATCGCATAGTCCACGCCATTCAAGATGCCGACGAGCCGGTCCGCGCGCAGCCGGATCACGCCCTCCAAACCCTGTCCGTATTCAGGCGTTTGAATCTCCTGCGCGTAACGTCGGCTCACCGTTGAAAGGTAGTCCGCGTAAATTATTCCGCCCTTCAGAAAATTCACGCCGCCGTAAAATTCCAATCCGTCCATCGTGAAGAGCCGGTCCGGCAGACCAATCGCGCGCATCGCGCTATGCGGAAACAGTCCCTGGTAACCGATGTTGTGGATCGTAAGGACCGCCGGCAGCCCGCGCACCACCGTGTCTTCAGCATGTTGCGTACGCAGCAGGACGGGCACCAGCGCCGTTTGCCAGTCGTGACAATGCACCACATCCGGCAGCCACACGCGCTTCACGAATTCGACGGCGACGCGCGAAAACTCTGCGAACCGCTCGGCGTTGTCAGGATAATCCGCGCCTTTTTCTCCGTAAAGTTGCTCCCGGTCGAAATATCCGCGGTCTCCCACGAAGAAATAGCGCACGCCGCCAACGGCAGCCCCTTCGCCGATCGCGGGAAAGCGCAGACGATCGCCGAGCGCCACCGTCACGCTCGAAACTAGCGTTGATGTCACCTTGTTTCCGCGATAGCACGGCAGCAGCACGGCCATTTCATGGCCCATTTCGGCCAGCGCCTGCGGAAGCGCTTCCACTACATCCGCCAGGCCGCCCGTCTTCGAGTACGGCAGTCCTTCCGACGATATGAATAGAATTTTCATGTGTTCCGATTTGAATGAAAAACGGTATCGGAAGCTTTAAACTTCGTCAAGGAATTCCCGGCAGTTGTCAGCCCGCATCTTGCATCAAGGCCCCCATCGGAGCGGCGCTCGCCATTTGTGAGTTGCATCCTCACGGCGATTGAAATTTGTTCGCACCTCTTTGCATTGCTACACTCGGTCGCCATGGCGCGACAGCGATTGGGCCAACACTTTCTCGGCGATATGGGGTGGCGCAAACGCATTCTTGCGACCCTGCCGCTCGCCGCGAATGACACTTGGTTTGAAATCGGCCCCGGCCACGGCGAAATGACGCAATTTCTGGGGGGCGAAGGCCGTCGCGTCGTTGCCGTCGAAGCAGATCCGAAACTAGCTGAGGGCCTGCGCGCGTCCTCAGACATGGATCCCGGTCAATGGGCTGGCGTCGAGATCGTTTCCGGCGACGTGCTCGCCACCGACTTCGGGAGCCTCACCGCCGAGACTTTTCATGTCTATGGAAATTTGCCTTACTACATCACTTCGCCGATTCTGCATCATCTGTTCCGCTGGGCCGGCCAGATTTCCTCGATTCACATCGTGGTCCAGTTAGAAGTGGCGCAGCGAATTGCTGCAAATCCTGGTGTGCGCGACTACGGGTATCTCTCTACCGTGTGCCAGTTCTACACCAAACCAAAAATCGCGCTGCGCATTCCACCCGGCGCTTTTCGCCCGCCACCGCGAGTGAAGTCCGCGCTCGTAAGCATGACCCCGCTAGGCGAACGCGCAAACCTCAACGTCGGGGATGAAAAGCGCTTCCTGGAGTTTGTGCAGAATTGCTTCGGTCAGAAACGAAAAACGCTGCGCAACAATTTGCTCGGGATCGCCAGCGACAATAAAATCCACGAAGCCCTGGCCGCCGCTGGATTGCGCTCAGACGCGCGTGCCGAGCAGCTCACCCTCACGGAGTTCGCTGAGCTATTCGCGCGGCTTTTGTAGCGTGGCCTTATGGTCTTCCAGAACAGCCTGCAGCCGGTCGGGAAAATTCGTCATGATGCCGTCCACGCCCGTCGCGGCCATCCTTCGCATCGCTTCCGCATCATCAACGGTCCAAGTCGCGACCTGCAAATCCAGCCGATGCGCTTGTTCCACCAATTCCGGAGTCACCAGACTCGCTCGCGGGCACAATTGCCGCACTCCCAATTCGATCGCGGCCTTGGCATAATCCTGCCGCGGTTCTTCGACCAATAGCCCCATCATCATCGTCGAGTCTACTTGCCGCAACGCGCTGAGCGTCGATTCATCAAAAGAGATCACGATGGTGCGCGCCGCGCTTTGCGATTTTTGCAGTGCGCCTACGAGCGAGTGATGCATTCCCCAAGCCGCATCGTATTTCACTTCGAGGTAGAAAATTACATCGTGCTTGCCAGCGAACGCTAAGATCTCCTCGAGAGTGGGAATTGATTGCCCCATGAACTGGCGGTCAAACCACATTCCGGCGTCCAGCTTCCGCAGTTCGCCCAGAGTGAAATCGTGCACGTTGCCCCGCCCGTTGGTGGTGCGTTCGAGCGTCGAATCGTGGATGGCCACGAACCGCGCGTCGCGCGTGAGGTGCAGGTCGGTCTCGATGAATCCCGCCCCCAATTCGACCGCCCGTTCGTAAGCCGCCAGAGTATTTTCGGGCGCGTGCCCCGATGCCCCGCGATGTGCGATTACCCAAGGTTTTCGCATAACCACGGTTATCCTAGCAGACAATTCCAGAGCGCCGCCTGCCGGTATTACCGAGAGTGATGCAAATTGCACTCCGGGGCATGTCTCGCGAATTCGTCACTTATACGGGATTTACCGGGTAGAGGACGGCGAGAAGAGTTTGCCAGATTGTCGTTTGCAGCGCGCCGGGTGCGATGCAAATCATTGCCTAATTAGGACAATGGGTTGCCCCTCGAGAAGGCTGCAGCTGTGCCAGGCAGGCGCGAAACGGACCCGGAACACACCCGATCGGACACACACACAGTATCTCTAACAATTGCTATAAGGTAGCGCGAGGCGAGGCGAAAGATTTGTTAGCTCCATTTGGAATCCGGATTGCCCTTTACTTTCGCCTCTCAGCGGCGAACCGCTGAAATTCTACAACTTGCTATAGTGCGGCTGTCGTCCCGCAGCCCGGGCTGAAAGAGAACAGAAAGCAAAATCATCCAAGCCTTGAGCGAGTCCGGAGGCGGAGTTTTAGCACTATGGCCAGCGCAAGATCCCAGTTGAACTTTGCATCCGAGCCGGTTCAAGTAATGAACGCGGCGTCGGCTGGTTTCGACCCCGCGCGCGGCCTGCCGCAGGGATTCCTCGAATTCTTGCTGCCATTTCACCGCGCGTTCACACCGCGCCAGCGGGACCTCGTCGGTCGCCGTGCCTCCATGGTTGAAGCCGCACGCCAAGGCCAATTGCCCAACTACCTGCGGCCATCGCCAGCGATGCAGGAATCGTGGCACGTCGAACTGCCTGAATGGTGCCAGGATCAACGAAACCAGATGACAGGACCGGCGGACGACGCCGAGTTAGTAGTCAAGATGCTCAACTCCGGCGCACCGGGCGTGATGCTCGATCTCGAAGACTCGATGGCCAACACCTGGCCGCATTTGATGCAGGGTGTCACGAATATCCTCGCGGCCCTTCGCGGAGAACTCACCTATTTCGACAAAAAGCGCGAACGCACGGTCAACATTCAACCCCACAAAACGGTAGTCTCGCTGCGCCCGCGGGGCCTTCATCTTCGGCAAGCCGGTGTGCTCAACGGCGAATCTCTGCCTGCACCGCTATTTGACATAGCGCTTATCGCATTCCAAGTAATGCCGGAAGACTTAAAGCATCCGCTCACGTTCTACATTCCGAAATCCGAATCCGCAGAAGAGGCGCTCTGGTGGCGCGACCTGTTCCGCTCAATTGCACGCGCTAAGAGCTGGCCGCAGGACTACATCAAGTGTATGGCGCTGGTCGAATCTCATCCTCTCGCATACCAAATGGAAGAGTTTGCCTACAACCTCCGCGAGCACATCCTGGCCTTGAATCTCGGCCGCTGGGATTACATGGCCAGCCTTATCCATTTTAATCTGCACGATCCCAGCTGGGTGCTCCCGGATCGCAATACGATCCCGCACGACGTTGCCTTCTTTCAGAATCTGCGCAACCTCATTCCGGAGATCTGCCACAAACACGGCTTGCTCGCAATCGGGGGCATGACAGCGCTCTTTCCCAGCCGGGAGCACGCCGAACTGAACGCGCGCGCGCTGGCGGCCTTAGAAAAAGACAAAAAGAACGAAGCGACGTCTTTGATGGACGGCGCCTGGACCGGGCATCCCGATCAGAACGAAATCGCTGTCAGCCAGTTTCCTGCGCCGAACCAGTTGCATGCGCGGCCCACGAATCATGATGCGCATCCCGACTTACGTGCCGTGCCAACAGGCGTCGGCGAACAAACTTTGAATGGCACGCGCACAGCCGTGCGCACCGTGATTCGCTATCGCCACGGCGTCCTCAGCGGCCGCGGAGCCAGCCTCCTCGACGGCTATAGGGAAGACCTGGCGACCGATCGCATTGACCGGCTGATGATCGCACAACGCATGCGCCATCGCCATGTAGCACACATAGTCGATGACAACGGCAATCTGGTCGTGCATACTCCCGAGCTTGTAACGCGGCTGTTTGATGAAGAACTGGCGCGTATCGTGCAGGAACTTCCGCCGAATACGCCCGCCGAGACTACCGAGCGATTTATTCAGGCGCGAGTCTTGAGCGAACGAATGATTACCACCAACGAGTTCAATCCGTCCTAGGCAGCGGAACGAGCTTGCGCGCGAATAATGTCGTAGCAATTGAAGGGGTCTTGGGAATGGCACCTAATGGCAGCAGCGTAATTTAGGCAATGCTGAAACGTTTGGCGGAAGAAGAAGAACAAATCAAGAGAGAAAAGGCAGTGGGGTCAGTCGACGCAACAAAGCCGCTCGTGGCAAGAGCGGCCGCGTACTGAGGGTGTGAATCGACGGCAGCGGCCCTCGTGCCGTTCCGGCTCGGTCCAGGAGCGCTGGAGTCTCGCCTTAAGCGGCACTTCGCCGGCTCCGAAAGCGTTCACCGAGTGGAGCGACACGTGCTTGGGGAGCAGGAACATGGCGCTGTTCGTTCTGGTGGTAGTAGCAGTGGTGGTCGCGCAGACTTGGTTTGACTGGCGCGATGCGAAAAAAGGTTGGGTCTTGCCGGAGTGGGCTAAGGGGATGGCGCTCGCGGGAACGGTCGCCGCCTCGCTCACCGCCGCAGCCTCGTTTGCCTCTTCTTGGCTTCAGGATTCAGCCGGCAGTTCGCGCGACCTTTTCAACACACCAACGTTCTGGCCCGAGCTGGGTTTCCTGCTCTGCGCCATGGCCGTAATTATCATTGCCATCCGCAAAAAACGGCTGCGCCTGATGATGATCCTAACAGGTGTGCTCATCGTCGCCTTCTGGATCGGCATGACCATGTCATAGTCGCCACCTTAGCGCCGCGCCGCCTATTGTTGGGCCATGTGCGGCAACCTGCGTTTCTCGCTGTTTCGGAAGGCGCACTTGGGTTGTCCTGCCGTCTTCTCCAATCCCTCTCCCTCTTGTATTTCCCGCCTCCTCGTCTCTTTGCCTCCTCCGAAACCGCCATTCGCCGGTAGCCAGCCGCCACTCGCCGAAAACCGCGCGACGCGTCTAGCTGGACCCTCTATTCTCGCCCCATGAACGGCAACACAGTTCGGAACAAGGTTCGGGCCGGAGATAAGAATATGACAAACGCGAACAGGCAATCGTTGATGGCGGCAAGCGTTCAGGGCGTGCGATTCCCTGAGGCCGGAGCGACGTTTCTGATCCTGCTCGGCATCCTCTTTCAACTAGTCGAGCTTGGCTATGCCCATCTCGGGTTGGGCAACTTGTGGTTCTTTTCCATAATGTTCACGGACATTTGGAATATCCTCTCGATGCGGCTCAATATTCCGAACCTCGCTGACTTGCTGCGCTACTGGCCGCTGGTCCTGGTGGGTTTGGGACTTGCTATCTTGCTCGCGACGCACGAAAACCGCTCCTCTCGTGCGCGCAGAGGGAACCGGAATGGCGAATGACATTAAGCGGTTCAGCTGGAGCTTCACGTTCGGCGCGCTCATCGTCGCGGCCGGCGTCGTGCTCCTGCTTGATCAGCAGGGGCTGATCAACGCGGACCGCGTATTCGGCTATTTCTGGCCGGTCGTGTGCATCGTCGGCGGATCGCTAATGCTGATGGACTGCCGCGGGAGGGGCGGGCGCGGCATATGGGGCTTCGTGCTGGTTACCATCGGCATCGTGCTCGTCCTGGAAAATCTCGGTGTCGCGCACATCCGATTCGACGCTGTTTGGCCTCTGATCGTCATAGGTGTTGGGCTTTTGATGATTTGGCGAGCGATCGGCCCTGCTTACTCGGGAGCGCCAAGAAATTCATGGTGGGACTACCTGCGTTCGGGGGGCTCGGACGCTTCCAGTTCGGAATTCAATCACGTGGCCGTTTTCAGCGGTTTTAAGCGCCGCACTACCTCCAAGAACTTCAAAGGCGGAAAGATACTGGCCATATGCGGTGGCTTTCAGATTGACCTCAGGCAAGCCGACATCGAAGGCGACTCGGCGGCCATTGAGGCCATTTCCTTTATGGGCGGCGGCGAGATCAAAGTGCCGTACTCCTGGGATGTTTCTATGGAAGGAATCGGCTTCATGGGCGGATATGTCGACGAAACCGATCAGAGTCCATCGCCACCCGGCACGCCACGAAAACAATTGATCGTAAAGGGAGCTGCCGTCATGGGCGGCGTCGTCGTCAAGAACTGAAGCGCGAAAATGCACCCAATCCTCAGCAATTTCCGGCGCCTCCTAATTTACCTCCTTGCCTGGATTCCCATTACGGGGTTGCTGGCCTATCTCCTCACCGTTTTCCATGAGATTCGCGACGTCGAAGCGCTGGCTTTGGCCGTGCCGCTCTGCGTTCTCTACGCCTTCCTGTGCCTTTCCTCGTGGTACTCCTGTCGCGGCAATTCTCTCGAAAAGTACAGTCTCGGACGACTAGTGACCACGCATCTCACCGCTGCTCTGGTTGCCAGCGTAATCTGGGCGTTTGCGGCAGTGAGCCTCGCCAGCACGCTCTCCAAGTTGCCGTCGTTTCAAGGCCTAAGCCACCGCTTCCGGCCGGAAATTCCGGTGATGATTGTCACCGGTTTGTTGCTCTATTTGCTGTGGGTCGCTCTGTACTACGTAATTATCGCTGTTGAGGCTTCACGCGAGGCCGAAACCCGCGTGATGAAGGCCAGCGTCCTGGCGCGCGATGCCGAATTGCGCGCGCTGAAAGCGCAGGTGAACCCGCACTTCCTTTTCAACAGCCTGAATTCCATCAGCGCGCTCACCAGTTCTGACGCATCGAAAGCTCGGGAAATGTGCATCCTGCTCGGCGACTTCCTGCGGCGCACACTCGGTCTGGGAGAAAAGGCTGCGATCCCGCTCGAAGAAGAGCTTTCGCTCATCCGCGCATTTCTGGCCGTCGAAAAGGTTCGTTTCGGTGCGCGCATTCAAATGGAAGAAAATATTGATAAGGCGGCCCTAAGCGTTCCCGTACCGCCGCTGCTTTTGCAACCGCTGGTCGAGAATGCCGTCGTACATGGAATCGCCAACCTGGTTGAAGGCGGATGGATACGCCTCAATGTCCGCTCGCAAAACGGCGACTTGGCAATTACGGTAGAAAATAGCTTTGACCCCGAAGCTCCTCCGCGCCGGAAAAGTGGTGTGGGCCTGGTTAACGTCCGCCAGCGCCTCCAGGCGCGTTACGGCAATCGCGCGAGTTTCGGCGTCCAGACCGAAGGCGACCGTTACCGCGTGGCACTTACACTTCCGGCAGAAAGCGAGGCGACACCGGCATGACCCGCGAACCCGCCAAGAAGATTCGGGCCGTCGTTGTTGACGACGAAGAGCTCGCACGCCAGGTCCTACGCGAATTCGCGGCCAGCCATCCCGAAATCGAAGTGATCGCTGAATGTGCCAACGGCTTCGAAGCCGTCAAGGTCGTCACCGAGCAAAAGCCCGACCTGATGTTTCTCGATATTCAAATGCCCAAGCTCGATGGCTTCGAAGTGCTCGAATTGATCGGCAACGAGACCGCGGTTGTTTTCGTTACAGCGTACGATAGTTATGCGATCAAAGCGTTCGAAGTGCACGCCGTAGACTACCTGCTAAAGCCTTTCGGTGCGGATCGCTTTGAAGCCGCACTCAAACGCGCGAAACAGCGCCTAGCAGGCAAGCTCCCGGAAACTACGCCGCCCGCGGCAGACCTGGCCGCAGCCGCCCGTCCGCCAGCGCAATATCTTGACCGCATCGCGGTCCGCGACGGCACGCGCGTGTTCATCATTCCCGTCGCCAAGCTCGATTACGCCGAAGCTCAAGATGACTACGTGGCTCTCGCGGCCGACGGCAAAAAGCACTTGAAGCAGCAGACGATTTCGAGCCTGGAATCCGCTCTCGATCCCTCCCGATTCATGCGCATCCACAGGTCCTACCTCGTCAATCTCGAGCGCGTCGCCAAAGTCGAGCCGTACGCCAAGGACAGCCACGTCGCGGTGCTCGCCAATGGAGCACAACTTCCCGTAAGTCGTGCCGGCTACGCACGCTTGCGAGCTTTTATCGATAAGTAGAGGCGCTCACAGCGTCGCCGCGTTTCATGTTGAGACTTGGCCGAGTTCCAGAACTTCTACTACTCCCATTCATGCTCTGTTAACCACCTATATATTGCGAGGGACTGCCCTTTGTAGTAGTGTCGCCGCCATGCCCCGCCCCAACACGCGACGGTCCCCCCGGCATGGCGTTAAGGGCACTCAAAGGAGAGGTAGGAAAATGGCATCCCCGGCGGACGCAAAAGTCCCCAACTCATCCGGCAAAGAGAACGCGGAAGGCGCCAACGTAGACAAGATACGCGACATATTGTTCGGGTCGCAGATGCGCGATTACGAGAAGCGCTTTACTCGTTTGGAAGACACCGTAACCAAAGCGGTTGAAACCCTGCGCGAGGACATGACCAAGCGCCTCGACACCTTGAGCAATTACATGAAGGAAGAAGTGGACTCGCTCAGCCAGCGCCTGAAGGCCGAGAAGTCCGAGCGCACCGAAGGCCTCAAGGAAATCTCGCGCGAAATCAAGGACAGTGCCAAGGTCATTGAGAAAAAGCTGTCGCAGCTCGAGGAGCAAATGGCGGACGGCCACAGCGAATTGCGCACCAAAATGCTGGAGCACTCCAAGTCCGTCTCCGCCGAAATTGACAAGCTGCGCCGCGACACCACCGCTGCGTTGAATCGCGAAGTCGAAGTTCTGCGCGATGAAAAAACCGATCGCGCCGGCCTCGCCGACTTGTTCAACGAATTCTCCCTGCGCCTCAAAAATAAATTCGAGCTGCCGGAAGAATAGCCAGCGAGTGAATAAGGAATCGTGGAATTCAGCGGGAGGCGTGCCATGAACCCGCCAGCCCGAGACCTTCATCCTTCCAACATGGCCGAGCAAGCGCAACGCCGCGCCCCTGTGGCGCAGGCCCAGGAAAAACCGACGGACAATAACCACGCCTACGAAGAACTGCGCGAACTGATCGTCAAGCCCGAACAGGAAGGCATCGCGGCGATTCAGGACCGCCTGGAAAACCTTGAAAGACGCACGCAGGACGTCAGTTCCGTGGTCGCGGAAGCGATTCAGATGCGCCGCGAAAAGGGCGATGACGAAGCTCTCGCCGACGCGCTCGCTCCCACGATTCAGGAAACTCTTCGCGAATCCGTCCGTCGCGATCCGCAAGTTCTGGCCGATGCGTTGTTCCCCGTCATGGGACCAGCTATTCGCAAATCCATCAGCGAAGCTCTGCGTTCTATGCTCGAATCATTCAATGAAGCCCTCGAGCACAGCCTCTCCTGGCAAGGTCTGAAGTGGCGCATCGAATCCTTCCGCACCGGCAAGCCTTTCGCGGAAATCGTGCTGATGCACAGTTTGGTTTATCGCGTTGAACAGGTTTTCCTGATTCATCGCGAGACTGGCTTGGTGCTCAGCCACGTCGTCGCTCCCACTGCCGCCACGCAGGATGCGGACATGGTCGCGGGCCTGCTTTCGGCGATACAGCAATTCGCGCGCGACTCCTTCACGCCCGAAAAGACCGAAGCTTTGGGGAACATGACGTTCGAAGAGCTGCAAATTCGCGTGGTCACCGGACCCGGTGCCGTGATCGCCGCGGCCATCCGCGGCCACGCGCCCGAAAGCTACAGCATCGCGATGGACGAAACGCTCGAAGACATCCAGCGCTTCTACAGTTCCGCCTTGGCCAATTTCAAAGGTGATGCCGCCCCTTTTCGATCTGCCGAAGATCGCATCGCGCGACTGCTCGAAACGCAGTATCGCGAGAAGCCCGTGGAAAAGAAAAAACCGCGCGCTGCGATCATTGCCGGGGCTGTCGCGTTAGTGCTTCTACTGGCTTGGGGAGGTTACTCAACTTACTTGCTGTGGGAATGGTCGCGTTTCCTGCATGCGCTGCGCCAGCAACCGGGCATCGTCGTGGTTTCTTACACGAAGGACGGCCGGACATTTCACATCCAGGGATTTCGCGACCCGCTGGCTGAGGATCCAAGAAAACTCATCTCGCAGGCAGGCCTCGATCCAAATTTTGCCGACCTACAATTGGCCCCGTATTATTCGCTGGATGATGCAATGGTGGCGAAACGCGCCAACGCACTTCTGCATCCGCCTGCATCCGTGAAACTCAATGCGAAAGACGGTGAGCTTGATGCTGCGGGCGCTGCTCCGCAACAATGGATCACGCAGTTCGAAGAAAGAGCTCCCTGGATTGCCGGCGTCAGCAAACTCGATGAATCTCAGTTGCAAAATTCCACCGTGCAGGAATTGAACGCCCAGAAGAATGCCATTGAATCAACGGTACTGCTTTTCCCTCTGGGCCGCGCGGAACTCGAACCCGGACAAGAAAACAATCTTGCGCAAGTGGAAAAAAATATTCGTGAGCTGGTGGCGCAGGCCACGCGTCTGCACGAAGCCGTTGACGTTGACCTGGTTGGCCACACCGATACCACGGGCGTTGAGGCCACGAATCTTCCGCTCAGTCAGCAGCGCGCCGACCAGATTCGCGGCAGCCTGCTGCGCAACGGCGTTAAAGCCGTCAACTTACGTCCACACGGCGTAGGCACCACCGAACCCTTGCGCAGCGAAGATACCGAAGACGGCCGGCAGCTCAACCGCAGCGTCACCTTCAAGGTCTATTTCTCGGCCGCCTCGGCCGGCGCCGCTTCCGGCGCTGCCCCCGCATACTGAGCGGACATCGCCATGCTCCAGAAGAAAGTCTGCATGCTGGGTTCTTTCTCTGTCGGGAAGACTAGTCTCGTGCGGCGTTTCGTCGAAAGCATTTTCGATGAAACGTACCACACCACCATCGGCGTCAAAGTGGACAAGAAAATCGTGAACGTGAACGGCGAAGACATCACACTGATGCTTTGGGACATCTACGGAGAAGATGCTTATCAAAAAATGCGCATGTCTTACCTGCGCGGCATGGCCGGCTATCTGCTTGTTGTTGACGGCACGCGCAAGCAAACGTTGACCGATGCGTTGTCGCTGCACGAGCGTATCGTGCAAGAAATCGGGAAGCTTCCCGCCGTGCTGGTTCTCAACAAAGACGATCTCGTCGATCAATGGGAAATCGACTCTGTTCAAGAATCCAAACTAACCGAAAATGGCTGGACCGCGCAGCACACCAGCGCGAAAACTGGCGACGCCGTCGAGAAGGTATTTCTGCACCTCGCGCAAGCAATGCTGGCTGGTTAAATGCACTCGAACTCCATTTTTGAATCGTTTTTCGCGGCGCAAGGCTACGCGCTTTTTGAATATCTTGGCGAAGGCAACTTCCGGCTGGTCGGCAGCTGGCCGGCGTGGTGCGAAGACATCTGGGGCGCGCGGCCCGTCGGTGAACGAATTATTCGGTGGGGCGATAAATCTCCCTTCCTCGACAATTTCTTTTTTGAAGCTGGGGAATTCTGGAATTCCCAGTCCCCAGGATCACTCGATTCCGGCAATTGGATCGAGCGTGGCAGCTCCGCGAAAGAAACACCCCTTGAAGCCTCCGCGTACCTGCTCGATGGAAAACAGATATTGATCGTTCGCAATCTTTCGGAGACATTTGCTCGGCAGCAGGCGTGGTTCCAGACCGCCCGCGATTCCCTTCTCCAGCACGAAAAGCTCATCAAAGAAATTCAGAAGAAAGAAATCTTGCTGCACTGCATTGTTCACGATCTCACGCAGCCGCTCAGCGCGATGAATGGCGTGTTCCATCTTCTGGAACGAGAGTCTCTGCCCGCTGCGCTGAAGAAATATGTCAAGGCCGGCGAGCGCGAATCTGAGCGCCAGGAACTGATGATTCGCGGCATCCTCGAAGCATTTTCCAGCGACCTCGCCACCCAGCAAGCGAAGGATGACACCGCGACCGTGGTTCCGGACCTGCTCGCGTGTGCGAAGCAGGCGATTGAGGAATGTTCCACCGCCTTCGGTGAGCGCGGCATTCATTTGCGGCTCGGTCCGCGCACGGATGCGTCTCTTGATTGGCACGTCGTAGGCGACGCTTCACGCCTCGACCGCATCTTCGGCAATTTGCTCGAAAATGCCATGCGTTACACACCGAAAGCGTCGACCGTCACCGTCGGCCTGGAAGATCAAAGCGATTTCGTGCTTGCATTTGTGGACGACGAAGGCCCCGGACTGCCGCAAGGTCAGCCCGTGGATCAGCTTTTTGCGTTGTTTTCCAAAGGCAAGACCCATGCGGGAAAGGCCGGCCTCGGTCTTTATTTCTGCAAGATCACCGTCGAACGCTGGGGCGGCACGATCGGCGCGCGGACCCGCGAGCAGGGTGGCTCGCGATTCTGGTTTCGTCTCCCTCGCGTCGCGAAGATGCCGGCACTTGAAACCGTCGCCGCGCTAGCCGAAAAGTCCTCTCGAAAAGAAAAGCCAGGCGAGAGAAGCAAGGCCGAAAAACCCCTCCACATCCTCGTTGCAGACGATGCTGACCTCAATCGCGATCTTGTTATCGAACTACTGCATAAACGCGGACATTCCGCTGAGGGCGTGGGCGACGGCCGAGCGGCACTCACCGCACTCGATCGCCACAATTTCGACATTGTCCTGATGGACGAGGAAATGCCGCACATGACCGGATTGCAAGCAACCAGCGCAATCCGTCAACGAGAAGCCTCCTCGGGAAACCATCAGATAATCATCGGACTCAGCGGCCATGCCAGCGAAGAAGACGAAGCTCGATTCCGAAGCGCCGGCATGGACGCCTACCTTGCGAAGCCGGTGCACATGGACAAGTTATATGAAGTAGTTGAGTCGGCAGCGCAGAACCGAAGAAAAACAGCTGAAGCAGGAGCTGCGACGCAACCTCAACAACCAGCGCAGGCCGCCCCAAACGCGCAACATTCGTTGTCGGCGCAACCCGCACTCACCGACGCCGTTGCGGATTCAGATGATGTTGCTGCGCACCTCCAGCGCACCACCGGCGGAAACGAAAAGCTCATCCGCTCGCTAGCCAAAACCTTTCTAGCGGATGCGCCCAAGACGCTCACGCTGATTCGCACAGCCGTCACAAAGAAAGATGCTGTCAAACTGGCCAGAGCTGCGCACCTGCTGAAAGGCTCCATCGCGGTCTTCGGGGTATCCAAAGCAGTAGCTGCTGCGCGCAACCTCGAAGCGATCGGCCGCGCTGGCAATCTAGCCGAAGCCGCCGGCGCGTTACAATCTCTTGAGTCCGAATTCGCGCTCCTGCAACAAGAACTTCGCACCATCCAATCGCCGCCAGAATTAAAGGCCAAACGAAAATCAAAACCGCGAGCCCAAGTCCGCGCGCGGTCACGCCCGGACCTTTGAATAGCCGCATTCTGGACACGCCCGGACCAAGTTGGCTGTTTGACTTTCGCTTTTTGTTCGCCTACACTTATTCTTGCCTGAAACCATCAGGGCGGGTGCCGCCGCTGTCCCATTGCCTTTCAGGGTGATCGCAAGTGATCGCCCGGCTCTCCCGGACCGCGGCGTACCCGCTCGATAGCGAGCGAGTGAGTGCCCTGGAAGTCCTCCGCTCCCAGCGTTTACCTGATCTCGTCGAGCGTCCTGCAGTACATGCCCCACGATTCTTGTCGCCTACCCTCCTAGTGTGGACCACCAAATCAGCGCAATGAAGAGGATCTGCATCGCCGTGCGCGGGACGAGCGGGGTGGCTTGTCTTCCGCCTACGGTAAGCTTCTCGCGGGCGGCTTTCACATTCGCCGGGAAAACAGCGATAAGGAATAGGATGAGGCAGACGCCCGCTAGCACCCGCGTTCGCGGCATCAGCATGCCGATTGCGCCAGCGATCTCGCACACCCCGGTGAGGTAGATGATGGCCATGGCATTGCCGAAGGCGTTCGGGACCATGCGAGCCATTTCGTCACGACCTCGACGCGTGAAGTGTAAGACCCCCACGAAGAGGAACATCACCGCCAAGGCCCAGCGCGTGGACGCGACCCAGGAAGCCAGCGCCGTTACCCCGAGCGCGCCAGCAGCACGAAACAGCAGCAGTGAAACAACAAGTACGCCGACGACAATCATGTGCCGGATTGTAACTCAACAGTCCAACGAAGCATTCACCGCTGCTCATCTCAGGTCGAAATGCCTGCTACGGTTATCGCCAAACACAGCATTGTGCCGTTGCTTTCTGAATGGAGTCAGCACCCGCTGAAACACTCGGCTTCTGCTGACTAAACGAGCAACCGCGCTGCACGCACGCTTGCTGCTCGGGCCACGTGGCGTGATACTCGGAACCATGACACGTCGGGCTGGACTCGTAGGCGGACTCGTTGTGCTCGCAGCGTTGTTCTCCGCAGCGGGAGCGCACGCGGACGAAATCAAGCTGAAGGACGGCACGAAGATCGTCGGCACAATTGTCGGGTTCGAGGACAACTCCTTCAAGGTGAAGACCAGCTACGGGTTCGCCGTGGTGCAGAAAGATCAGGTCCTTTCCATCGTCGTCAGCGACGGCGCGAAGAAGGCCGATACTGTGGCAAAGCCCAACGCCGCCACGCCGACCGCTGCGGCTGCCGCTTCATCAGCACCGCCGCCTGTGAAACCCGACAAGACCGAGCACGCTGCGGCCACGCCTGCGCCAAAGGCGTCCGACGCGAATTCGGCAGCAAATGTCATCGTCGAGTATCCGCACACTGATACGCCGACCCCTTCGGCCAAGAGCGACGCACCGGCAACACCGAAAAGCGATTCGCAGCCCGCCGTGGCCACGGTCGCAGCGCCGCCGAAGCCAGCTGCGCCGGAACCAATGCATGAGGAAGTCAGCGGGAATACCTACACGAACGACACATACGGTTTTCGCATGTACAAACCGCCGACCTGGAAAGTGATCGAAGGTGCGCGCAAGATTCTTCCGGGCGCGATTACCGCGATGGGAACGGACGATCAGACGACCTATCTGCTAATTGGGCAAGAGACCGGAGGCAAGTCGCTTGCGAGCGTGATGGATGTCGCGGACAAGCGATTGCACGATGTGATGGAGAACTTCCGTCCGCTGGAGGAGAAGCGCGTCACGATTTCCGGCGTCACCGCAATCGAGCGGCGGTTTCGCGGGAGCGTGGACCAGAAAGATTGGTCCGGAGTGGTCGCTTACATTCCGCGTGGGGCAAGTGTGTATACGATCTTTGGGATGACGCTGGCGGACACCGATTTGGTGCAGATTCAGGAGAACGTGATTTCCCGCGCGATCACCAGCCTGCAGTTCACCAAGTAGTAGCGGATCTTTTTGGAGGGCGGCGGCTTGCCGCCGGTTTCTCCCAAGGTCGACACCGGCAATAATGCGCACCCGGCGAGGCTTGCCTCGCCGGGTGCATCGTGGCTCCGCGGCGCGTTCTTTGTTTGAGCTTAGTCCGCAAGGCGGCGGCAAGCCGCCGCATTCCACGATGTGCGTGCCTGCCTTGAAAGCGCGATCGGCGCGACAGCCGTCGAGCACTGCAATTTACGACTCTTCGGCAACTGCCGAATTCCTGCCTCAGAATTTCGTAACTTCGCTGAAGTGGAAGTCGCGGATTTTCATTGGTGGGACTACCATTTCGAATGATTCTTCGCCTGTGGCGCGCACGGCGGGGCCCAGCATCTCGACGTTGGCTAGGGTTTCGATGATGCCTTGATTGAAGCGGAAGTTGCGGATGCCGCCGGTGACGCGGCCGTTTTCGACGAGAAACGTGCCGTCACGGGTCATGCCCGTTAGGACTTTTTCGTAGGGCTCTACCTCGCGGATATACCAGAAGCGAGTCACTAGTATGCCGCGCTCGGTGGAACGAATCATGTCGTCCACGGATTTATCGCCGCCACCGAAGACCAGATTCATGGGCGCTTCGCCATATTCATTGGGCAGAGTGAAGCCGTGGCCCGTTGGCTTGGCTTTCATTTTTTTCGCGGTGGCGCGCCCATAAACCAAATTCTTCGGGACGCCGCGATCCACAAGCAGCACTTTCTGCCTGGGGAATCCCTCGCCGTCCCACGGCGCTCCCACTTGCAGCGGATGATAGACGTCGTCCCACAGCGTGACGTTCTCGCCAAAAATCTTTTTGCCCATGCGGTCATTAAAACAGGAACGCTTGTCGAGCACGGCGGTTCCGGCGAAGTCGTAGAAAATGAAGCCGACGAAATCGAGAACAGCAGCGGGCTCGAGAATGGCGGTGTAGCGGCCGGGCTCAAGCTCCCGCGGCTTGCGGGATCCAGCGGCTTTCTCGCTGGCGCTTTCGAACAATGCGTCCGAGTCGATGTTCAGGATGTCCGGCGAATTGGATTTGGCCCAGCCGGAGGAATTCTCCTCGAGGATCGTAACGGAAAATTCGGCGCGGGTGTGGTCGTGCCGCGCGGAAAGCCCCTTCGAATTCATAAGCAAATTGCGAACGAAGCCCGTGGTGAAAATGCCGGCGGCGGTTTGCTTTCCTTCTTCCGCCATTTTGCAGACGCGCGTAACGGCGCGCGCGCGGTCCTGCGGGGTGGCCGAAACCGTCGAAGCAAAGTAGTGCGAAACTTTCTGGTATTTCTGCGGCCCCAGCATGGGCAGCAGATCGGGATTTTCCGGCTGGTTGCGCGCGAGGCTCATCGCTGCAGCGACGACTCGCCGGAGCGATTCTTCGTCGGTTTTGTTGGTGGTGGCGCGGGCGGTGCGGCCATCCGCGACAGCACGCACGGAAATGCCGAGGGTGTGTTCCGAGACGTTCTGATGGATCGTGTTATTGGCGAAGCGCGTGAGCGCGTCAACGGTTGAGTCAATTTCAACTTCGGTTTCGTCGGCCTCGCTTAATTTCAGGATGCGTTCGGCGATGTGTTCGAGGTCTGACGCTGAGTAGCGTGCGACGGAGAGATAATTTGCGGAATTCACTCGCGAAGCACGTCGCGAGCTCTTGCGGCGGCGCGACTGCGATGCCGATTTTTTCTTCGCGGCCATTTATTTGGAGAATGCCACTCCTACTTTTACGTTGCGGAAGCGCGCGGGCGATGCGCCATGGCCTGTGCCCATTGTCTGCATCGGCTGCCCTTTGCCGCAGTTGGGCGTGCCCCATAGCGTCCAGTAGTCGCGCGAACAGATGGCGTCGCAACTGTTCCAGAACTCAGTGGTGATGCCGCTATAGCTGGGATTTTTGATCATGCGACCCTTCTTGCCGCCTTTGATTTCCCAGCCAATTTCCGTGGAAAACTGAAAATGATAGCGGCGGTCGTCAATGGACCACGAACGGTTGGTCTCCATCAGAATGGCGTCGTCGGTATCGGCAATCAGGTCGTCGTAATTCCACCTGCCGGGATTGATGCTGATATTGGTCATGCGAATCATGGGCAGGCGGTTCCAAGATTCGGTGCGCATGGTGCCGTTCGAGCGGGTTTCACCTATTGCGGACGCAAGTTCGCGATTGCTGAGATAGCCGGTGAAGAGGCCGTCGGTAATGATGGGCGTTGATTGCGCGGGCACGCCTTCGTCATCGTAAGCGAACGTGCCAAGGCCGGGACCATGATCGAGCCGTGCATCGGCGACTACGTTCACAATGTCTGAGCCATACTTCAGTTTGCGCAGTTTATCCACGGTGAGGAAGCTCATTCCGGCAAAATTGGCTTCCTGGCCGAGAACGCGATCGAGTTCGATGGGATGGCCGATGGATTCGTGAATCTGCAGGCCGAGCTGCGAGCCACCAAGGATAATTGTTTTTGTGCCTTCCGGGCACTGTGCGGCCGAGTGCAGCGCGACTGCCTCTTCCCCGACGCGTTGCGCGTTGCCGACCAGATCGAATGATTCGATCAGCTCGTAGCCTTGCAGCGAGTGTTGTCCGCCAAAACTATTGGGATAAGAGCGTTTCTGAATTTCACTGCCTGCAAAACTGGTCGCGATGATGCCGCCGCCCGCATGCATTTTCACTTGATGAATCACCGAGCCGATGCTCGAAACGAAGAGTTGGTCAATTCGTTTGAAAGACATCGAGCCTTCGGCGAGCGTTACGCCTTTCACCGCTAACATTTGCTTGTCCGCAGCAATCAGCAAATCAATCTGGCGCTCGACCGGAATACGGAACGGATCCTTCAGGAACGGATTTTGCCAGGTATCGACGTAGGCTTTTTCGGGGGCGAGAGCGACATTCTCACGTTTCGCGAGGGCGGACGCTTTGGCGATGGCTACGGCTTCGGCGGCACAAGCCTGGACTCCTTCGCGAGTGAGGCGGTCGGTAGAGGCGAAGCCCCAGGCGCCGCTCGCGATCACACGGATACCGATGCCCAGGGTTTCCGATTCGACGAGAGTGCCGACTTCGCCGTTTTTTGTGCCGAGCTCGCGCTGGCGGATGTCCATCACGCGCGCGTCGGCGTAGGTGGCGCCGCGGCGCTTGGCGGTTTCGAGCGCCCAGTGGGCCCAGTCTTGCATCATGCGCGGGGGTTCCGGTCGTCGAAGGTGAGATCGGATGGGAGGACCGGTCGCGTTAGGTTTGCGAGGGCGGAACCGCGTGAAAGTTGGCGATTGAGGAGGGTCGCGGTGGTTTGTTTTGTGTGAGTTACGCGGGTTTCTAATCGCCTCGGCTGGCGATTGAAAATCGCGTAAGCGGGGTGGTCATTTGTATCGAATAGAAATTGGTTTGCGCGGTTAGCGCGGCGGGCGCGGATGTGATTTGTCGTCTCGTCCGGTTTGTGCTGGCCGCAATCGCGCGAAAAAATCATCCGACTATCTTAGAGAGGGAGCGGTGAGAATGCAAATCGGGCGTGTGTACATGGACCGGGCTGGGGAAGGGTTGCGCAAAGGCAAAGGATTTAACACATCAGAGGTTGGAAAAGATGAGGGCACGGAGACGCTCGGGCCGCATCCGGGACTTGAGCGTAAGGGCAACGGTGATGGCGCGCGATGCAAAAGATTTAACGCATCAGAGGTCGCGGTGCAGAGTTCGCAGAGAAAAGCTGACTAGGACAGTCCGATGGCTGCGAGTACCCAAACGAGAGAGATTCTTCGCTTTGCTGAGAATGACGGCTTAACGGCAACGCCGACTGCAAAACCAACACCAACGCCAGCGGCCACACCAACCCTGCCCAGTAACGCCAGCGCCAACGGCGAAGAGCCGGCGGGACGCCGACGCCACGAATTCAACGGCGACTTCGGCCATAGCAAACTGGGCGAGGCCAGCCTCGCCTGAATTGATTGCTGGCGCGGGTTTCCTTTGCGAAGGCGGCGGCAAGCCGCCGCACCCCCAGAATGAACCAGCCGTCGTTCGATCACGCCTAACGGGAGCGGCCGAGGACAATGTGACGACTATGTGCCTTCGGACCAGCTGGCTAGGTAGTGCTCTTGGTCGGCTGTTAGCTTGTCTACTTGGACGCCCATGGATTCTAGTTTCAGCTTAGCGATTTGCCGGTCGATGGGCTCAGGGACGGCGTAGACCTGGGCTTTCAGTTCTTTGGCGTTCTTGACCATGTATTCGGAAGCCAGAGCCTGGTTGGCAAAGCTCATATCCATCACCACTGCTGGATGGCCTTCGGCGGCGGCCAGGTTGATCAGGCGACCCTCGCCGAGAAGATAGAGTTTGCGGCCGTCTTTCATCACGTATTCGTCGACGAAGGGGCGTGCGATTTTCTTCGAGCTGGCCAGCTTTTCGAGCGCGGGAATGTCAATTTCGACGTTGAAGTGGCCGGAATTGCAGATGACCGCGCCATCTTTCATTTTCTCGAAATGCTCGTGGGCGATTACGGACTTGTTGCCGGTGACGGTGACGAAAATTTCGCCGATCCTCGCGGCTTCGGCCATGGGCATCACGCGGAAGCCGTCCATGATGGCTTCGAGCGCGCGCGTGGGATTGATTTCGGTGACGATTACGTCGGCTCCAAGGCCCTTGGCGCGCATCGCGACGCCGCGTCCACACCAGCCGTAGCCGGCGACGACGACTTTCATTCCCGCGATCAGCATGTTGGTGGCGCGGATGATGCCGTCGATCGTCGATTGGCCCGTGCCGTAGCGATTGTCGAAGAGGTGCTTGGTGAGCGCATCGTTCACGGCAATGACGGGATATTTCAGCGTGCCGTCTTTGGCCATGGCGCGCAGACGAATGACGCCGGTGGTGGTTTCTTCGGTGCCGCCGATGACGTTCGGCACCAACTGCGGATGCTTGGTGAGCAGCTGAGTTACGAGGTCCGCGCCGTCGTCCATGGTGATCTGCGGTTTGTGGTCAATCGCGGCGGCGATATGCGCGTAGTAGGTGGCGTTATCTTCGCCCTTAATGGCGTAGGTCGGGATGCCGTAGTCTTTCACCAGAGATGCGGCGACTTCGTCCTGCGTGGAAAGCGGATTCGAGCCGCAGAGAACCAGGTCGGCGCCGCCGTCACGCAGAGTGATGGCGAGGTTCGCCGTCTCGCTGGTGACGTGCAGGCAAGCGGACATGCGAATGCCCTTGAGCGGCTGATCTTTGATGAATTGCTTGCGGATTAATTGCAGGACGGGCATCTGCTGATTGGCCCATTCGATCTTGCGTTTGCCTTTTTCGGCGAGGGCAATGTCTTTCACGTCACCGGCTAGCTTGGTTGCTGTTTCCACTGGGGAACTCCCTTTAGATTTAGAGTGCGAAAGCTAAGGCGAAATCTTTTTTGCCGCAGAGACGCAGAGAACGCAGAGAAAACCTGCGGCGACGGGGCCGGCGCTACGAAGGGCTGGTCTGAGACCCGCCCCTACAAATTCAACGGCAAAAGCGAGAAAAAGCAGCGGCAGGCCGCCGCAGTCCAAGATTAACTGCGAGAGACCGCCACAGCGCCGCGGCTGCCCGCTTCCTTGCGGATGGCTTCGGCTTTGTCTGTGCGTTCCCAGGTGAAGCCCGGGCCGGTTCGACCGAAGTGGCCGTACGTGGCTGTGGGGGCGTAAATCGGACGGCGCAGATCGAGCGTCTCGATGATGCCCTTCGGCGTTAACTTGAAGAAGCCGCGAATCAGCTCGGTGATCTGGGAATTCGGGATTGTGCCGGTGCCGAAGGTATCGGCCATTACGGAAACAGGCTCGGCAACGCCGATGGCGTAGGCGAGTTGAACTTCGACCTTGGTGGCCAAACCGGCCGCGACGATATTCTTCGCGACGTAGCGTGCCATGTAGCACGCGGAGCGGTCCACCTTCGTTGGATCTTTTCCTGAGAGCGCGCCGCCGCCGTGACGGCTGTAGCCGCCGTAGGTGTCCACGATGATTTTGCGTCCGGTGAGGCCGCAATCGCCCATGGGGCCGCCGGTGACGAATCGACCGGTCGGATTGATGTGGTACTTGGTTTTCTTGTCCACCATCTCGGCGGGCAGAACGGGCTTGATGACTTCGTTGAGCACGGCTTCATGCAGATCGCCGGTCGAAACTTTTTCGCTGTGCTGCGTGGAGATAACCACGCAATCAATGCGGGCGGGACGTCCATCAACGTATTCAATTGTTACTTGGGATTTTCCGTCAGGCCGGAGGAAATCAGCGATGCCCTTCTTGCGGACTTCAGCGAGCTTGTGCGTGAGGCTGTGCGCGAGTTGGATAGGCATGGGCATCAACTCGGGAGTCTCGTCGCAGGCGAAGCCGAACATCAACCCCTGATCGCCCGCGCCGCCGGTATCCACGCCCATGGCGATGTCCGGAGATTGCTTGTTGATCGTGCAGATCACGCCGCAGGTTTCGGCGTCGAAGCCGTATTTGGCGCGGGTGTAGCCGACGCCTTTGATGACGTCGCGGGCCAGCTCAGCGAACGGAACATAGGTGGAGGTGGTAATTTCCCCGGCGACCACGACGAGGCCGGTGGTGACCAGCGTTTCACAGGCTACGCGGCCGGTGGGATCATCCTTCATGACGGCGTCGAGGATGGCGTCGGAAATCTGGTCGGCGATTTTGTCGGGGTGACCCTCGGTCACAGACTCCGAGGTAAACAGGAACTTCTCATCGGCGTGTGCCAAAACAGTATCCTCCAAGCGGATGTAGGGCAAATCAAGGGCCTAAGCTGGGTTGGTGGCCAAATTCAAAAACAAAAGGCTAGCATGTGGCCCTAGGCCTGTCAATTTTATGCAGCGAAAGGCCTTAAATTGAGGCTGAATGGCCAGATGGAACCGTGGAAATGACTTTAGCGGCGTACTTAGGACGACGGCGCGGCCGGCGGCGGGAACTGTGGTTCCGGAAAAACGACGCTTGGTTGCACGCTGGATGGCGGTTACGCCATGTCCCGGCGATAGAGCAGATACGCGCGAATGAACGGGTCTAGATCGCCATCCAGGACCTTCTGGACGTCTCCGCGCTCGACCTTGGTGCGGTGGTCTTTGATCAGCTGGTACGGCTGCATGGTGTAGGACCGGATTTGGCTGCCGAAGCTGATTTCGGGCTTGGAGGCGTCGAGCTTGTTGAGGGCGTCGCGTCGCTTTTCGAGTTCGAGTTCGTAGAGTTGGGAGCGCAGGACTTTCATAGCGATTTCGCGGTTCTTGTGCTGGCTGCGTTCGTTCTGGCATTGGACGACGATGCCGGATGGAAGGTGCGTGATGCGGACGGCCGACTCGACTTTGTTGACGTTCTGGCCGCCGTGGCCACCGGCGCGGAAGGTGTCGATGCGCAGGTCGTCGGGCTTGACGTTGATTTCGATGCGATCGTCAATTTCGGGAATTACAAATACCGACGCGAAACTGGTGTGGCGTCGCGCGGCCTGATCGAAGGGCGAAATGCGCACGAGGCGATGCACGCCGCTTTCGCCGGAAAGCATGCCGTAGGCGTTTTCGCCTTCGATCTGCACTGTGGCGGATTTGATGCCCGCTTCTTCGCCCGGAGTGGAATCGATGATCGTGGCGCGAAAGCCTTTTTGCTCAGCCCAGCGCAGGTACATGCGCAAGAGCATCTCGGCCCAGTCTTGCGATTCGGTGCCGCCGGCGCCGGGTTTCACGGTGACGATGGCGTTGAGGCGATCGTTTTCGCCGGCCAGGAGCGTTTTGGTTTCGAGCTCGGAGAGATAGGTGTCCGTTGAGGCTAGTTCCTTGGCCACGTCTTCTAAGAGCGAATCGCGCTGGGCGTCGTCTTTTTCCTCTTGCGCCAGGCCGAAGTAGGTTTCGATGTCGCTCTTCTTACGTTCGAGGGCGGATTCGGCGTTTACGCGGTCTTCGACCTGTTTGCGCTCTTGCAGAGTTTCCTGCGCCTTGGCTTGATCCTGCCAGAAATTCGGGTCGCTGGTTTTTGCTTCTAGCGCGTCGAGCTGTTTGCGTGCGGATTCGGCGTCAAAGAAAGCTCCGCACAAGCTGGATGCGTTTATTCAGCTCGGCGAAGCGTTGCTGGAGGTCTTCGATGTGTTCAGCCATTTGGTCGTTACATTTTAATTGATTTTTCGTTGGGTGTCATTGCGAGGGAATGCAGAGGTGACGGCAGGTCCGGTCCGATGACACGAACACCACGTCAAAACGGGGCGCAGCAAGCAGCGCCCCTACGGCTGCAAAAAGCTGGTTGGGTTCGATCGATCCAGGCGAGGCGCGCCTCGCCTGGATCGACTGTGCTGCGGTTTAGTTTGTCACGACGGAGGCGAGCCTCCGCACTCCAAGAAATGCCAGCTGGCGCTACGATGCGGTTCGTTTCGCTAAGGCGATACCGATCAGCAGCACGGCTACTATGATGCATAGCCAGGAGAACCAGTCACCGAATCGGGCGTAGGGAGTTAGCTCGCTGCGGAAATCATAGGGGGCGTCTAGCTGGCCGCGAATGTCTAATTGCAATTGGGCGGCTGTGCGGCCATAAGGATCGATCGATTCGGTGTAGCCGTTGTTGGTGTCGCGCAGCAGCCAGCGGCGATTTTCTGCCGCGCGGACGCGCGCCATCGCCATGTGCTGTTCGGGGGCGGAGGAGCGGCCGAACCAGCCGTCGTTCGAAATCGTGACCAGTAATTCGGCGCCACTCGCAGTGAAGCGGCGCACCTCGCTCGGGAAAATTGCTTCGTAGCAGATGAACGTGCCAAATTTTCCCTGCGGGAGCTGCGCGATGGTGTATTGCGAGCCCGGAGTGAAATCGGAAATGTCCGCGGTTAGTTTTTTGGCGAAGGTAAGCCAGCCGCGAAGGGGGACGTATTCGCCGAACGGCAGCAGATGAATTTTATTGTACGAATAGATGCGCTGGCCGACCGGATTCAGCAGCACGGCGCTGTTGGACGCGAGCCACTTTCCGCTGGTGTCTTGCTTCCAGTCCACGACGCCGACGAGGAAATAGTTCCCGGCGTCGCGCGCGATGCGTTCGGCGCGTTGCGCAAACGGCTGCTCGGTAAACGTGAACGGCGCGGGGACTTCCGGCCAGATGATAATCCCGGGAACGCGATGCCCGGCTTCCACACTAATCTGCTCGAGCTGGTCGAGGTCTCCGGAATGGACCTGCAGCCAGTCCGCCGGATAACTTTCTGACTGTGGAAAGTTCGTTTGGACAAGATGCGCGATGTAATGAGGCGTGGCTGACGGGATTAGATACGGTCCGCCGAGGGCGACGACGACGAGCAAGACGCTGACAATTACCCCGAGCTTCCAGGCGCGCCGCGTATCGGCGAGAACCGCGTAAGCGAGTAGCGAGCCGTAGGCGGCGATCAGAAAGCACAGGCCGTAAATGCCGGTGACCGAGGTGATTTGCAACAGCGCCATGCTGCGCGCGGCGGGGTATCCGGACAAATCCCACGAGGAGCCGATGATGGGAATATTCGTGCGAAAGAATTCGAGAGCGGTCCACAGGAACGGTGCGAGCAGGCAGGCCAGCCGCTTGCTTTTTTTTGAAGCCAGCGCAACGCCAGTGGAAAAGATCATGCAAATCAGTCCCCCGATGAATCCGATCATTCCCACGAAGGCGGCCGATATCCATGGGTCAATATTGCCGTACTGGCGCATGACCGTATCCACCCACGGAAGGCACACGGGATAAAAAACCTGACCGTGCAGAAATCCGTAGAGTGGCGCTTCTTTGAGCGGCACGCCGCAGGACGCGAGAACCAGCATGCCCAGCGCGATCCATGCGAGCAGATACAAGTTGTAATTGGGAAACGAAAGGCCGAGCGCGACTCCACTCCCTATGGCGAGCAAGACTCGCGCGTAACGAGGCAAGTTCATTCAGTGTTTAATTATAGGCTTAAAGCCGAGTTGTTCGAGAGCGCGCTTGGCGTTTTCCGCCGAGACCATATCGGGGTAAGGACCGACTTGCACGTGGTAAAAATTGTCTGCGGGTGAATTGGCGACAAACGACGGGAATCTTTTCTGCTGAATAGCGTCGGCCATTTCGAGCGCGTCGCGCTGCAGCTTGACTGCGGCGACCTGCAGAACGATGGAGTTCTTGCCCAAGGCCGGCGGCTGAAAGCGTGCGGATTCTTTCGAGCTAGCGGGGACCGCTTTGGCTGAAATCGGCGGTGTGGAATTCGCTGATTTTGGCGCCGGTGAAGAGGCCGATTCTTTCGCGCGAGTCGAAGGAGCCGTTTCGAGATGGTCATTCGCCGCGCCATTCTTGCCGTAAAAATCCCAGTCGCCGCCGCCCGGCGCGCTGTTATTTGCGGGAGATGCTTCCTTGGTTCTTGTGGAAGCAGGCGCAGACGGCGCGGCGCGTAGAGGGGCGGCATCGGCGGCGTGCACCGAGCCGCCGTATTGCTGGCGGCCCATCACGTAGCCGAGAGTAAAGAAAACCCCGCAGAGCAGCACAACGCCGAGAAACAGTCCTACCAAGTGCCGGCTTTCGAGAACCCGGTCACCACCGCCTCCGCGTCTGCTGCTTGATGCCATGTCTTTTACTTCGCTCCCAACGCTTTCACCCACTGAGAAATCAAATCAATCGGCAACGGGAACACGATGGTCGTGTTTTTCTCGACTCCGATTTCGGTCAGCGTCTGCAAATAACGCAGCTGAATCGAAGCGGGCTCTTTTTCCAGCACTCCGGCAGCTTCCGCCAGCTTCGTGGAGGCCTCGTATTCACCTTCCGCGTGAATAATCTTGGCGCGACGTTCGCGTTCCGCCTCGGCTTGCCGGGCGATAGCGCGCTGCATATTCTCCGGAATGTCTACCTGCTTGACTTCAACCTTC